>ERZ891134.143-NODE-143-length-63357-cov-18.276879_pt1 | contig 63357 bp, 63 predicted proteins | sample MGYA00520888_ERZ891134 | MGnify/ENA primary metagenome ERZ891134 (study PRJEB32303, sample SAMEA104408692) | aquatic metagenome | biome: Brackish water; feature: Coastal; material: water | place: Baltic Sea | collected 2014-10-23 | depth 10 m ... | reverse complement strand
ACAAGCCAGATTTCAGACAAGCAATTGCAGATTCTTGGCCAGCAAGTATTGATGACGCTGTGGCAAGAAAAGATTGGGGATGGCAGCACACTATAGACCTTGATAAGATGACCAAGATCATGATTGATAATTTAAAATAAACCTTCCTTTTCTTACAAAAAAAGTAACGCGCATAAAAAAAGGCAAACGAGATGTTTACCTTTTTTTGCCCCAAATTTTACCATGAACTTAACCTACTTATGTTATGGTATAGCTCAAATGTATCATTATTTTCATACTAACAAAGCAACTTTTATAGGTTTTGGATAAAGTGAAAACAAAAACCGACAAACGACTTAAAAATTACAGTATTAGCAAGCAATTAACGTTTAATATGCTCTTTCTGGATTTCCTTCAAAGAAATTAACGTACGCTCTATTGACAACTCTATTTCCGCCACTAGTTGGATAATCTCCTGTGAAATACCAATCTCCTAGATTTTTAGGACAGGCTTTGTGCAAATCATCTACAGACTGAAATATCAATTTCACTTTGGTGGTTATACCCTCTTCTGAGATAATCTGGGCAATCTTGTCAGATATTTGCTCATCCGTAAAAGGAGCGTATAGATCTTTAACATGGTTAATTACCGCTGCATCCGCAAGCTCAAGTTGTTTTTTACACTTATGGTAAATCTCTTCTATAATTGCGTCTGTACCGTTGTCTTTGTGCAGCTCGATGGCCGCATTAAAAGCAACAAGTTTTTCCAACCTGGCCATATCAATTCCATAACAGTCTGGATACCGTATTTGAGGAGCAGAAGACACAACCACTATTTGTTTGGGTTGTAGACGGTCTAACATGCGTAAAATACTTTTCTTTAAAGTAGTACCCCTTACAATACTATCATCTATAATTACCAAATTATCAGTGGCCTTAACAACACCATAGGTAACATCATATACGTGTGCTACCAAATCATCTCTGCTGCTATCATCTGTAATAAAGGTTCGAAGCTTTACATCTTTTATGGCAATTTTCTCGGTGCGTATTTTATGAGCTTGTATTTCACTTAGGCGCTCTGGCGTAAGGTTGTTTGCCTCTTTTAAAATAGCAGCATTTTTTTGTTTGTTGAGCTCGTTTTGTGCAGCGTCTAGCATTCCGTAAAAAGAGGTCTCTGCGGTATTTGGTATAAAAGAAAACACACTGTTTTCTGTGTCATGATCAATTGCAGACAACACTTTGGGCATAATCAATCTCCCCAGCTCTTTACGTTCTTGGTAAATTTCGGCATCACTCCCTCTAGAAAAATAAATACGCTCAAAAGAACAACTCTTGCGCGTTAGGGGAGTTAGTATTTCTGAGATACTCATGCCACCGTCCTTTTTAAGAATAAGAGCATTTCCTGGATCAATTTCTTTTACATCATCAAAGGCTACATTAAAAACAGTTTGTATCACAGGACGCTCACTGGCCACAACCACTACCTCATCATCTTTATAATAATATGCTGGGCGTATACCTGCCGGATCACGCAACACAAATGCATCTCCGTGCCCCAAAAGTCCTGCCATGGCATAACCACCATCCCAGTTTTTTGCAGACTTTTTTAGTATCTTTTCTATATTAAGATTCTCAATAATATGGGCAGAAGCCTCCATCTTAGAGAGTCCTTTCTTTTTTGCTTTTTTATACAACTTAGCAACACCTTGGTCTAAGAAATGACCAATATTTTCTAAAATGGTAATGGTATCTGCTTTTTCTTTTGGGTGCATTCCCAGATCAATTAAGTTCTGGAATAACTCTGTGGTATTGGTCATGTTAAAATTTCCAGCAATAATAAGGTTGCGATGCATCCAGTTATTTTGTCTTAGAAAAGGATGTACCGTCTCTACGCTATTTCCGCCAAAGGTTCCATAACGTACATGCCCTAACATCAGCTCCCCTATGTAAGGAATCTCTTTTTTCTGGGCAGCAACATCGTCTTTAATACCTGGGTTTTTTTCAAACTCTGCATTAATACGGTTGTTTATTTGGGCAAAAATATCCTGTATGGGTTGAGATTTGTTAGACCTAACTCTACTGATGTAACGCTCTCCTGCGGTTGGGTCTAATTTAATACTTGCAAATCCAGCACCGTCTTGACCACGGTTGTGCTGTTTTTCCATCATTAAATACATTTTGTTTACTCCGTAAAAAGCGGTGCCGTATTTCTTTTTATAAAATGCCAAAGGTTTTAAAAGTCTAACCATGGCAATACCGCATTCATGTTTTAAAGCGTCACTCATATTGATTTCCCAAACAGTCGGGAATTTTATTAATGATTAATAATTGTATGTATATAAAAAACGTCCCAAAAAGTTGGGACGCGTTGTTATGATAATTCTATTTCGTATTGTGTCAAGCTCTTAAACTTCTGTAAGCGCGAGTCTATCTCCTTTTTGGTTAGATGTTCCATGCGCTGTGTTCCAAATTTTTCTACACAAAAAGAAGCCATACAAGAGCCATAAATAATGGCTCTTTTCATGCTCTCAAAGCTGTAGTCACCTGTTTTTGCTAGATAGCCTGTAAAGCCACCAGCAAAAGTGTCTCCTGCTCCAGTGGGGTCAAACACCTCAGCTAGAGGCATTGCCGGGGCAAAAAACATCTCATCTTCGTGAAAAATCAATGCGCCGTGCTCTCCCTTTTTAATCACTACATATTTTGGCCCCATCTCCATGATTATTTTTGAAGCATTTACCAAAGAGTACGCTCCAGATAATTGTCTTGCCTCTTCATCATTAATGGTAATGACATCTACCTTAGAAATTACTTTTTTAAGATCATCTAGGGCTATATCCATCCAAAAATTCATGGTATCCAAAACAACCATTTTTGGATCATGCATCTGCTCTATTACGCTCATCTGTACCATTGGGTGCAAATTTCCTAACATAACCACTTGTGCATCTTTGTAAGAATCTGGCACCACTGGAGTAAATGTCTCTAAAACGTTAAGCTCCGTAGCTAGGGTGTCTCTGGAGTTCATGTCATTGTGGTACTTCCCGCTCCAAAAAAATGTTTTACCCTCTTTTACAACTTCAAGCCCTTGGGTGTTGATGCCTTTGCTCTCCAGCATCTGGATATCTGATTGCAAGAAATCTCCCCCCACTACAGACACAATAGCTGGGTCTATATCAAACTGAGCGCTAGAGAGCCCAATATAAGTTGCGGCACCTCCTAAAATTTTATCAGTTTTACCAAAAGGAGTTTCAATAGCATCAAAAGCCACGGTTCCTACAATAACTAGTTTACTCATACAATTATTTCCAATAATTAAGGTGTAAATTTAATCAATTAAATGAGAAAAAAGAAGTTTTATTAAACAGTCTAACACATAAATTAAATCTTGAAATTTTGATAATAAAAAAGGCCTATAATATGTATCTCCCTTTGTTATTTTCTGCCAAAATCTGCAGGAATTTCTCCCCAGGCTTTGGTCTCCCATTTAACAATAAAACTGCTGTAAGAATTATTTTTAAGCCATAGTTCTGCCCTAGATATAAGCTCAAAAATGACCTCATTTTTTGTTGTTTTTTTTAATTTGGTATTACACTTCTTCTTCTTTACCCAGCCTATAGCAGTTCTGGAGTCAGAATAAATAATACGATCGCTTTTCTGTTTTTTAAGAAATGCCAAGCCATGAACTAGGGCTAAAAATTCTCCTACATTATTGGTGGCTTGATCAAATGGCCCTTGATGAAATAGTTGCCGTTGGGTCTGGGTGTCTACACCCCGGTATTCCATAAGCCCTGGATTTCCGCTACATGCAGCATCTACAGCTATAGAATATAAATTTGGTTGGCCATATTCGGCTTTTTGGGAGAGGGTAAGAGTTTTGTTTTTACCAGGTGTTTTACCTTTGTAGTCTTGATAGCTTTTATTGTAGGCTATTTTTGCTGCCGGCAAAGATTCAAAACTCATGTACTGAGCTCCAGAAATTCCTTTTATAGCCACTTGACACTCCTTCCAGCTATGGTATATACCTGCGGGGTTACCAAACCAAACAACATAATATTTTTGCTTTTTTTGTGCCATGGCTCTTACCGCAGTGCGGCTTTAGTTAAAATATCCTCGATTACCTTTGGTAACCACTGATGTTCTAGAAGCTGCACTTTGTTGGCAACATCTTGCGGTGTATCTTGTGGTAGTATCCTTGTGTTTTTCTGAAATATAACTCCGCCCTGGTCATACTGGTTATTAACATAATGTATGGTAATGCCGCTCTGGGTTTCTTTATTGGCTACAACGGCTTTGTGCACATGTTGGCCATACATTCCTTTCCCGCCATATTTTGGCAATAAGGCTGGATGTATATTTATGACCTTGTTTGGGTAGGCATCTATGATAATTTCAGGAAATTTAAGTAAAAACCCCGCCAATACAATTAGATCTGGATTGTGTTGTTTTAACACAGAAAGTAAGCCTTGGGGAGACAGCATTTCGGTTTTAGTAAAGGAAAAAGCCATTACATTAAGAGCCAAAGAGCGTTGCAATACCTTGGCATTTTTATTGTTTGAAAACACACAAACAACCTCAGCCTGGTTTGAGTTTTGAAAATAATTTATAATATTTTGTGCATTTGTACCATTGCCTGAAGCAAAAAGTACGATACGCTTCTTCATAGGTTTTGGTTGGGTGTTCACAGAAGTTATCATCAATAAATATCACAAAAGTAAGGCAATCGAGATACACTTCTATTAAAAATGTTAAATTTGGTTATAGATTTTTTTTTTAAAGTGGTGTTTTAAGTTAAAATATTTTATTTTTACCGCTTAATTAAAATTTAAAAACAAAGATTATGTCAGACATTGCATCAAGAGTAAAAGCTATCATCGTAGACAAATTAGGTGTTGACGAGAATGAGGTTGTAAACCAAGCAAACTTCACTAACGACCTAGGAGCAGATTCACTAGATACGGTTGAGCTTATTATGGAATTTGAGAAAGAATTTGATATCCAAATTCCAGATGATCAAGCTGAAAACATTGCTACAGTTGGTCAAGCAGTTTCATATATTGAAGAGAACAAATAAGAAAAATTCTTTATGGAATTAAAGCGAGTTGTAGTAACAGGTCTTGGCGCACTTACCCCCATTGGAAATAACATCCAAGAATATTGGGATGCTTTAAAAAGTGGTAAAAGTGGTTGTGCACCCATTACCTATTTTGATACTGAGAAGTTCAAAACTAAATTCGCTTGTGAAATTAAGAATTATGATCCGTTACAACATTTTGACCGCAAAGAGGCTAGAAAACTAGACCGATTTGCTCAATACGCACTAGTCTCTAGTGATCAGGCCATACAAGATGCCGCCCTAGACATGGATGCCATCGATAAATTTCGAGTTGGTGTTATTTGGGGAGCTGGTATTGGAGGTATTGAAACATTTCAAAATGAAGTAATAAACTTTTCACAAGGGGATGGAACGCCACGTTTCAACCCCTTTTTTATTCCAAAAATGATTGCAGATATTGCCCCTGGTAATATTTCAATCAAACATGGGTTTATGGGACCAAACTATACAACGGTTTCTGCCTGTGCTTCTTCTGCCAATGCTATGATTGATGCATTAAACTACATTCGTTTAGGCCATTGTGATATTATTGTAACAGGAGGAAGTGAAGCAGCTGTAACCATGGCTGGTTTAGGTGGCTTTAATGCCATGCATGCCCTTTCTACAAGAAACGAATCTGCAGAATCTGCATCAAGACCTTTTGATGCTACTCGTGATGGATTTGTATTAGGAGAAGGTGCTGGAGCTTTGGTATTAGAAGACTACGATCACGCAAAAGCACGTGGCGCAAAAATATACGCCGAGGTAATTGGTGGTGGTATGTCTAGTGATGCATATCACATGACTGCTCCGCATCCAGAAGGTATTGGCGTAGAACGTGTAATGCACAATTGCTTAAATGACGCAGGCATTCAGGCCGGTGAGGTTGACGCAATAAACACACATGGTACCTCAACACCTCTTGGAGATGTTGCGGAATTAAAAGCAATTAGTAAAGTATTTGGTGCACATGCCAATAAAATAAACATCAACTCTACAAAATCTATGACAGGACACCTACTTGGTGCCGCTGGTGCAATAGAAGCAATTGCCTCTATTTTATCCATGCAGCACAATCTAGTGCCTCCTACCATTAACCACACCCAGGTTGACCCAAACATAGATCCTTCTTTAAATTTAACACTCAATAAAGCTCAAGAGAGAGAAGTAAACATTGCCATGAGCAACACCTTTGGATTTGGGGGCCACAATGCTTGTGTGCTGTTTAGAAAACTAAAGGAGTAAAACAATGGCTACTTTTAAAAACATATTTAATCCCCGTGCCCCTAAGGACGGGGGTTTTTTTTTAGCAATAAGAGAACTCCTAGGTTTCAACCCTAAAGACATTGGCATTTACCAAGAAGCCTTTACCCACCGCTCCACCAACACAACCTCCACACAAGGGCATGCGCAAAACTATGAACGTATGGAGTTTCTTGGAGACGCTATGTTAAGCGCTATTATTGCAGCCCACCTCTACAATAAAGTACCTGGCGGAGATGAGGGCTACCTAACAAAAATGAGAAGCAAGGTGGTAAGCAGAGAACACCTTAACGAATTAGGAAGAGATCTAGAACTAACAAAACATGTAAAAACAACAGTGCCCATTGGTCAGTTTGGTGTTAATATTCATGGCAATGTGTTTGAAGCCTTGGTTGGTGCCATATACTTAGACAGAGGGTATAAATACTGTGAAAAATTTATCAACAAACGAGTAATAGAGCCCTACGTTGATATTGAAAAACTAGAAGGAAAGGTAATTAGCTACAAAAGCCTTTTTATTGAATGGTGTCAAAAAAATAAACATCAGTTTAAATTTTCGATTTATGAAGATACAGGAAACGATACTCTTAAACATTTTGGCGTAAAACTAACCCTAGATAATAAACTAGTGGGCAAGGCAAGAGCAACCTCAAAAAAGAAAGCAGAAGAACAAGCAGCCAAAAGAGCCTACTATAAATTACAAGAGGCAATAGACGGTTTTAGCAAAAAAAGCTAAGATATCCCTGGCGGCGCCATCAATTTACCGCTACATTACTACAACATATTGTACTTTAGCCTAGAATTTATAGCATCTTTTTATATTTCTACTGAAAGTATATATATTTTTACCTATTATACCATAAGGCTATGGGAACTCATAAATTAGTTTTGGATGATGATTTTGAAGAAGACTTCTCCCTTATCGCTATTCATTGTAGTGAGGAGCCTTATAAAGTTGCCTATATTCTAAATCAATTTGCTCGTTTAAAACTGCGCCGTGAAAAATTAGATTTAGCATTTACCTCTAACGGCATGGAAATAACATTACCGCTTTTTGGGTTTGAAGATCATACAGAATATACAGACTATAGCTTAGTGGCAAACAAATGTAAATCTGCAATTACTAAAACAAATAACAGTGGAGGGCTTTTTGGCAACACCACAGACAAAGAAACAGTAATTACATACCTTATTCCAGAACTAAAGAAAGTAGACTATTTTTTAAAAATCCAGAGCGATTTTGACAACCTAGGAACTAAAATGTTGATCAACGAGATCAACGATATAAAACAAATAATTTCTGCCTACCAAGTAGCGCCAGAAACCCTTAAATCAAAGGACAACCTAATATTTGACTAAATGCCAAATCAAAAAAAGACTAAAATTGTAGCTACCCTAGGGCCTGCTACTGCAGACAAGAAGATTCTTAAACAAATGATTCTAGCTGGAGTTAATGTGTTTCGCATTAATTTCTCTCATGCAAATTATGACAATGTTAAACAAGTAGTTGCCCTTATCAGAGAGCTAGCAACAGAGCTCAACACCTCAACTGCAATTCTTGCAGATCTACAAGGCCCAAAATTAAGAGTGGGAATGATGAAAGAGGAAGTGATTGTTCATCCAGGAGATGAAATTTCATTTTGCACCGGAGAAGAATTTGAAGGAAACTCCAAGAGAGTGTACATGAACTACAACAATTTCCCTAAAGATGTTAAAAAGGGTGAACGTGTACTTCTTGATGACGGAAAATTAATGTTTGAAGTACTCTCCACAGATGGAAAAGCAGAGGTAAAAACTAAGGTAATACAAGGGGGTCCTTTACGCTCTCGTAAAGGTGTCAATCTACCAAACACAAACATCTCTTTACCTGCACTAACAACAAAAGACAAAGAAGATGCTGTTTTTGCAATCTCTCTTGAAGTTGATTGGATTGCACTTTCTTTTGTGCGCCATGCGGAAGATTTAAAAGAACTACAAGACCTAATCAAGGCTAACAGTAAATATAAAATTCCAATCATAGCGAAGATAGAAAAACCAGAAGCAGTCGCTAATATTGATAAAATTGTTTCCCATTGTGATGGCCTTATGGTTGCCCGGGGTGACCTAGGAGTTGAGGTTCCTGCAGAAGAGGTGCCGCTGATTCAAAAAGAACTAGTTCTTACAGCAAAAAGAGCAAGAATTCCAGTTATTATTGCCACCCAAATGATGGAAACAATGATTTCATCTCTCACGCCAACAAGAGCAGAGGTAAATGATGTTGCAAACTCTATTATGGATGGGGCAGATGCAGTAATGCTAAGTGGAGAAACTTCGGTAGGTAAATACCCTGTTGAGGTAATTCAAAAAATGGCCAGTATCTGTACCCAGGTAGAAAACTCTTCTCTAATCTCTGTGCCACATGAGCCTCCTCACATTAGAACCAACCGTTACATAACAAAATCAATATGTTATCATGCAGCCAACATGGCTAATGAAATTAATGCAACAGCTATTTGTACCCTAACCAATAGTGGGTATACCGCATTTCAGATATCTGCATGGAGACCAGATGCGCATATTTTGGTGTTTACAAATAACCGCAGAATACTATCAAGATTAAACTTGTTATGGGGAGTAGCCTCTTTTTACTATGACAAATATGAAAGTACAGATCAAACCGTAGAAGACGTTAATAAAATTGCATACAAAGCAGGTATTGTGGCAAAGGGAGATTACCTAATTAACCTAGCGGCAATGCCAATTGTAGATAAAGGCATGGTAAACACACTGCGTGTTTCTCAGGTATAACACCTTAGTATGAAAAGCTCCTAAGACACAATTGTATTCCAAAAAAAGCCCCTTAAATAATTATTTTAAGGGGCTTTTTAACACTGAAGCTGTGGTGTGTTTACAAAACAACATAGTGCTGTGTTATTCTCATCATACCATCTTGTTTTTGTATAGTAAGGTGCTGTTTAAAGTTACTGGTTGTGTAATTATATACAATTTCAACAAGGGTATTATCCAACCGCGTTACCTGAAGCTCACGCACCAAAGCCTCTAATGGGGTATTTGGGCTATTTATTACTTGAGCGTCTCTCCCTTTAGGGTCTGGCATTGCAAAATCTCTTGGGATATCATATAGTTTTTGCGCAATCAAGTAGGCCTCATGCCATTTTGTAGTAGGTATTAAAAGTGTTTCCGTACTGCTGGGCTCACTAGCTGTACCGCCAACAAGCTCAGTTATACTGGCGGCAGGATGCGTGTTTTGCAAATCAGCAATATACATCTTTGGGTTTGCACCCGGCTCTGGCGGAAAGAGTTCAGACAAATACCCGCTAAATGCAAATCCTGTTTTGTTGTTATACAAAACCTGATGCATCCCTCCCTTAACGCCCCTAATATTCATGGTGTTATTTGCCTCTAAAGACACAATTTCCACTTTAGTGCCGTAGGGCATCACGGCGAGTTTTTGACTCTTCAAGTTGTTGTACTGCCTTAAAGAAAGACCGCTTGCTGCTGTTACATACAGTGAAGCTGTCTTTTTTTCTGGTGGGGATTGAGCGCTTATTTGTGTAAGTGCTATTTCTGTTTGTTGGGGCAATTTTTCTTTACAGGATGTAAAAAATGTGATTGCGATTAGTGCGGCAATGGCAAGAGCTTTCGTTTTCATAAGGATTGGGTATTAAATTCAAAGTAAAGCTTTTGGCATAAAGAGTCTTTTTTTAAAGGTTGATTATAAATATATAACTAAACTTTATTTGGGTTTATTGCACTAGCATAGGTTTTAAAAATCAAATTTCATTTGGACATCGTATTTTTTTTCTTCTTTTAGGCTTAGCTTTTGCTTGTTTTCATTGTTAAGCCCAGACAAAGAAATCCCTAATAAGCGAACCGAATTTTTCATTTTTTCTTGGTACAATAACTCTGTGACATGCTCCATTATTAACTCCTCACTTGCCATATAAAAAGGCAGGGTTTTGCTGCGAGTTTGCAGGGTGAAATCACTGTACTTTATTTTTAAGGTAATGGTTTTTCCAGCTACTTTGTTTTTTTTAAGACGGCGCTCAACCTCTTTTGCGATATCTTGTAGCCGCTCTAGCATATACAACTCGCTTGATATGTTTTCGCCAAATGTGCGCTCTGCAGCCAATGATTTTCTGGTGCGTTGTGGGCTTACTTTACTGTTGTGGATACCCCGCACAATGTTAAAATAATAGGGACCACTTTTGCCAAAATGTTCAGTTAAAAACGCGAGCGATTTTGTCTTTAAATCATTGCCGGTGTATATCCCTAAACGGTACATTTTCTCTTTCATTACTTTTCCAACTCCATAAAACTTTTTAATGTCTAGGGCTGCTATAAAGTCTAACACCTGTTCTGGAGAAACCGTTTTTTGGCCATTTGGTTTGTTGTAATCACTGGCGATTTTAGCAACAAATTTATTGATAGAAATACCCGCGCTAGCATGTAATCCTGTTTTTTGATAGATCTTTTCTCGAATTTGTTGGGCTATTACTGTGGCGCTAGGGATTCCTTTTTTGTTTTGGGTAACATCAAGATACGCCTCATCTAAGGAAAGCGGCTCAACCAAATCTGTGTATTCAAAAAAAACACTGCGTACTGTATCAGAAATTTCTTTGTAGCGTTCAAAATCTGTTTTAACAAAAATAAGATGCGGACATAATTTAAGGGCCAAGGCCCCAGACATGGCAGAACGCACCCCAAATTTCCTAGCCTGGTAGCTTGCTGCGCTTACCACGCCTCTTTTGCCGCCACCTCCTACTGCTATTGCTTTACCAACCAAAGACGGATCATCGAGTTGGGCAACACTCGCATAAAAGGCGTCCATGTCTACATGAATAATCTTTCTGATATCAATGGGGGTCTGCATAGGGTAAAGTTACTATCTTTAAATCACAAATATTATCAACCTAGAGCAAATTACTCGTGCTGCTTAAAAGATATTCTTTGAGTTATTATTTTTTGAGTAAATCGTATTAAAAAACAAGCCCTAGGAGTTTCAAAAACAAATCATGCAAGAAATAGAACGTAAATTCTTAGTTAAAAACGATGCTTATAAAGCACAAGCCGCGAGTCATAAAAGAATTACTCAAGGCTATTTAAACGCCCATCCAGAGCGTACTGTTCGAGTTAGGGTGAAGGGAGATCAGGGCTTTTTAACCATTAAAGGAAAGTCTAACAAAACGGGCACCACGCGTTTTGAATGGGAAAAAGAAATCCCCCTGTCTGAGGCGCAAAGCTTACTTAAGCTTTGTGAGAAGCCTATTATTGACAAAATTAGATATAACGTTCCTGTGGCAAATCATGTATTTGAAGTAGACGTTTTTGCTGCAAACAATGAGGGTCTTGTAATTGCTGAGGTAGAACTAAGTCACGAAAAGCAGCCCTACACAAGCCCCAATTGGCTTGGTAAAGAGGTTACAGGAGAGGTTAAGTATTATAATTCTCAACTCAGTAAAAAACCCTATAAAGAGTGGTAACTGTTTTTTAATTCACGCGGTTAAAAACCTGCTAATTAAAAAACTAGGAGTGCTGAGCTACCAGCGCAATGATTTCTGCAATAGTTTGTTTATCACTGCTGCCTTCCCTTCCCTGGGAAAAACTAACTCGAGGGTTCGTTGTTTCTGTAGGCGGGTTTTTAAGGGCCGAAAAATGAACCATCTCAAAACCAGCCTCTTTAAATGAAAGTATATTGGTTTTATTAATCCCGCTACCGGGCATAATTTGCAAGATTTTGGTCTTATTTTTTAATTTTTTTAGGAGCTGTATACCGTCTATGGCTTTTGGCATTTGCCCAGAAGATAGAATTCTAGTGACCCCTAAAGTCTCTAAATCTTGTAATGCTTTATATGGGCCCTGGGCCATATCAAAAGCCCTATGAAAGGTAAACTCTATATTTCTTGAAGCTTCCACAAACTCTTTGGTGGCCTGGATATCTACCTGATTATGAGAGTTAAGCGCTCCGCTTACAACACCTGCACAACCTATAGAATGACAAAAAGCAATATCCCGCTTTATAATATCAAGCTCCTGGTGTGTGTAGTTAAAATTCCCTGCTCTAGGACGAACGAGCACATGCACCGCAATATCAAGCTCCTTAACCGCCTTCTCAATGCATCCGTAAGACGGTGTAAGGCCTCCAACACTCAGTTGGGTGCATAGTTCTACCCTATGGGCCCCTGCGTCTTGAGCGGCCTTGGCAGAGGCGAAAGAATTGGCGCAAATTTCTATAATCATCTACAATGGTGCTTTTTATAGCGGCAAAGCTACCACAATTTAATGCTTTTTTTATATCCACTGAAACAACTTTCCTGGCAAGGGCCTTACTAAAGATTTCATCTCTAATTTCAATAAAAGTTGGGCAACCTTATAGGTCGGCATTTCACACCCAACAGCAATAGCATCAAGAGCCACCTTGTCTTTATCTTTTAAAAAATTAAAAAGGATTTTTTCTTCACCGTCCAGAGATGTAAACAACTGAGGTTGTAGTGTGGGTTTTTTAATTTCGTCAAGATCCCATCCAAGATGATACACCAAATCTGCGGCGCTAGTAATGATACTTGCTTGATGGGTTTTAATAAGCATGTTACATCCCTGGCTCTGAGTGTCTGTAGCTCTCCCTGGCACAGCAAAAACATCTCTTGAGTAGCTGTTGGCAATATCTGCGGTAACCAAACTACCGCCTTTGGCCGCAGATTCAATGACTATGGTGGCCTGGCTCATACCTGCAATAATTCTATTTCGTTTTAAAAAATTATTTCTATTAAAGGGATCGCTAGACCAAAACTCACTAATAAAACCCCCATTTTGCAACACCTTTGGCATGTACTTTTTATGCGCCTTTGGATATATTTTATTCATGCCATGGGCCAAACAAGCAATGTTTTGTAACCCATTTGCAATGGCTGCTTTATGGGCACAAATATCTATCCCATATGCAAAGCCAGAAACTATGACCGGGTTAAGGGGCGCTAAGTCTGCCACCAACTTTTCACAAAATGAAATTCCGTAGGTGGTAATTTTTCTAGTTCCAACAATGCTGATGATTTTTTTGTTTTCAAGGTCAATATTCCCGTCTTGAAAAAACAAAATAGGACCATCCAAACAGTGTTTTAATTTTTCTGGATATTTAGGGTCTTTAAAATAGCGGTAGGACAGGTTTTGAGATGTTATAAAATGTAATTCCTCCCTTGCCAAGTCTAATAGATTTTTTTGCTGAAGCTGTCTTACCTTAAAGCTGCCAATGCCATGAATTTTAAGAAGGTTTGATGGCTTTTCTTTAAAGATCCCCTCGGCAGATCCTACGTGGTGTAATAGTTTTTTGGCAGAGGTATCTCCTAAATTTGGTGTGCGCTGTAGCGCTAAGGTGTAAAGTAATTCTGTCTTGGAAAGCATGGTAACGTATTTTTAGAAGTAAACTTCTAGGGCTATGCCAAACCGGGGAGAATGAGCAAGATACGTATTTTTTAGGTTGTTAATAAGTTGCACAGATCAGAAAAAAAAGAATACAAAAAAAAGGTATATTTGTTTTATGCAACTCTCTCCGTATATAAAAGACTTACTCTATCGTTATGAATGTGTCATCATTCCTGGCTTTGGTGCTTTTTTAGCAAATTACACCTCAGCAAGCATAGACGCAGATTCTAGCACTTTTTATCCTCCAGGAAAAACTATTTCTTTTAATAGGCAGCTGCAAACCAATGATGGTTTATTGGCAAATTATGTAGCCTCTGTAGAGGGAACATCCTATGAGTTGGCATTACAAAAAATTAGAAATTTTACAGGAACGTTATCTCTTAAGCTCTCTAAGGGCGAGCGTGTAACTTTAGATACCATCGGAGATTTCTCTCTAACCCCAGAGAATAAAGTGCAGTTCTTGCCCTGTGGTACAGAAAACTTTAACATCGCTTCTTTTGGTTTAACGACGTTTATTTCTTCAGAAATTTTAAGAGACATCCAACAAAAGCAACTAGCTACAGCCCAAGAGGTTCCAGTGCTTGGCGCTCCAAATAGAGGTGTTGCACCATTTATAAAATACGCTGCCATAGGCCTTATTGCAATTGCCGTTTCTGGATTAACGGGTTTAAAAATATATGAGGGCACCGTTCAGGAACATAATTTTGCTCAAAAGCAAAAAGCAAATACCAAGCTAGAAAAAGAAATCCAACAAGCAACTTTTAGTATTACAAGCCCACTGCCAACACTTGAGTTGTCTGTAACCAAACAAACAGGTAAATATCATGTAGTTGCAGGTGCTTTTAGAGTAAAAGAAAATGCAGAGAGAAAGGTTGCCCAGCTTCACAAAAAAGGATTTGCAGCCATAAATCTGGGGGTTAATAAATATGGCCTACACCAGGTTGTGTATGCTAGTTATCAAAACAGACTGCAGGCCCTTAAAAATCTTCGTACTATTAAGGCTACACAAAACAATGACGCCTGGTTATTAGTTAAAAAAATAGCACTCCACTAAACAACAAGTAGCCTTAATTGTAGATAATACATGCTGTTTTACTCTTTTGGTTTTATCTTTGCCTAAAACAATTCTCATGGAACCAAAGAACCCTAAAGATTCTTTTACAATTATCACAGACCTTGTACTACCCTCCGAAACCAACCCTATTGGAAATATGTTTGGTGGAGAACTCTTAGCGCGTATGGACCGTGCAGCAAGTATTGCCGCAAGAAGACATAGCCGTAGAATTGTAGTAACTGCCTCGGTAAATCATGTGGCCTTCAATAAGATGATTCCGCTGGGAAGCGTGGTAACTGTTGAAGCAAAAGTCTCTAGAGCCTTTAAAAGTTCTATGGAAGTATTTATGGACGTTTGGTTAGAGGACCGTGAGAGCGGCATTAGAAGCAAGGCCAATGAAGGAATCTACACCTTTGTTGCTGTTAATGAAATGGGAAATCCAATGCCAGTTCCGCCAATTGTGCCAGAAACACAGATAGAAAAACAACGCTTTGATGCTGCCCTTAGAAGAAAACAACTAAGCTTGTTGTTGGCCGGTAAAATAAATCCCCAAGATGCTACAGAGTTGAAAGCATTGTTTGAATAGCCTTGGTTACATTTTATAAACCCAGTCAGCAGGGTTCATCTCTGTGTCGTTTCTGTACACCATAAACTTAATAACAGTTTGCTTTGTAACGGGATGTGTAAACACCTTCCCAATTGGATCTTTTGTAGATACTTTATCTCCCTTTTTTACACTTATAGTAGCCAAATTATAATAGATAGTGATGTAATCTCCATGCTGTATCATAACAGCTTTATTTGCATTTTTTAACTGTTGTATTTGTAGTATTTCACCATTAAACACTGCGCGCGCCTGGGCGTTGGCATTGGTCGCAATTTCTACCCCATGAAAGGTTTGTGTTACGTTTGGAAATTGAGGATGTTGCCTGGTTCCATATTTGTTGATGACAAGCCCTTGTTTAACTGGCCATATTAATTTACCCTTATTGTTTTTAAAATCTTTTGCTATAGCGGCGGCCTCTGGCGTTAAAGCAAATTTTGTGGCAGAAGCGGTGGTGGTTTTCGATTTGTTTTCTATTGCTTTTTTATTTGCAGCAGCAATGGCGTCACGAATCAACTTTTTGATTTGACCATTTATTTTGTTGGCCTTTTGTTGTTTGGCGCGTATTTGTTTGGTGAAGGTGCTCTCTTCTTTTTTAAGAGATGTAATGAGGGTTTGTTGCAGCTCTTTCTCTTTTTTAAGCTTGGCTTTAGCAGCTATATTTTCTGAAATTAGCAGGTCTTTTTCCTTGCGCTGATCTATCAAATCTAGATTTAACTGCTGTAATAATTCAGTCTTTGTTTTGATACTTTCTCCTTGTTTTTTTCTGTGATTGGCGTATTGTTTCATGTACTGGACACGTTTGTAGGCCTGCAGAAAATCTTCGCTGGATAATAAAAACAAAACCCTACTTTGTTGTGATTTACTCTTGTAAGATTTCTGGACCATAGCGGCATAGTCCTCTTTTAGTTGTTGAAGTTCGTTTCTAAGTAAAGAAATTTGAGTTAAATTTTCGTTGATTTTGCGCGTAAGTAAATTAGCCTGTTGGTTGGTAACCCGTATCAGGTTTTGCTGGGCTTTAATGCGCTGGTTTATATCTTCAACCTCAGAGAGCACCGTTTTTTTTACCCCACGAGTTTTAAACAGCAAGGTGTTTATTTTCTTAATATCGTTTAAAATACTTTCACGCTGCTGTTCTAGTTGCTGTTGTTTGTTTCCAGGTTGAGCCAAGGCGCTAAAATTTCCGAAGAACAGCACCGAGAAAACCAATATGTAAAAACGTTTTTTCATTTATTTAAAAGATCTCTGGGTGTAGCCCTTGGGAATATTAAATGGAAAACCCACCGATACATTAAGATCTATTTTTTTATAGCGTATAAAAATACGTGTTTGCTCTAGCCCATCCTGAGCCAAAATACCTAGCTGTGTTGGGTAATAATCATTCTCTATCTTTTGATATGGCCCGTATTGAACCAGTAGATTTTTTTTTGCATCTGGTTGTGAAATTTGCGCCTGATGAACCATAAAGTTATCTGGATTTAACAACATAGACAACATATAGTTGAAATTTTGTTTTCTTGGTGTTATGCGGTATTTTGAGGTTTGTGACTCACCAACAGAGGCAGGTGCAACACTTACTGTTTTGGGCTTTACATCTAAAATACTTTGTCCTAAAAGTAGCCTTTGCACTTGATCAAAGTTAATTTGTGTTCCAAGCAAATTACTAATGAGGCTGAAATCTCCCTCAAAATATGAATTACTTAAGGTCTCGTAAAACTTCACACGCTCTGGTGTTATTAATATTTTTGCAAGGGTAACTCCCAAAATAGAGGCTTTGATCCAAATAATACTCCCTTTTTTTATTCTAAGACTCGTTGTAATGCTTTGAGACTCCTTTGGAGCCTCATACTTCACCTGCATTCTTGCTGCCAGGGTGTTAAAGTCTTGAGAAGCCGCCTTATGAGCATTTAAAAGCGCCTTAGCGCTCAAGTTTTTGTCTGCAATTACAGAGCCCTCAATGGATTTTGTAGTCCCGCAACCAAGGGTAACCAATAAAAAAACAACTAAGGTAAAGTGTGTTGGTTTCATAGCGCTAATTTGAGTCTAGAATTTCCGCAGCTTTTTTAGCAAAATTTGCTGCTTTTATAGTGTTCCCGAGGCCTGTATATGCAACGGCTAATTGCTCATAAAATTCTTTTTCTAACTCGGCATTGTCAAATAAATAGTCTAAACCTGTTTCTAGGGCATTGATAGCAGCCTTAAAATCTTGAAGATTGTTATTGGCTTTAGCGTTTAACAAATACAATACCGGCTGGGCGGGGAAGACCTCTAAAGAGCTCGCGCTTAGATTTTTTGCCGCTGCAAAGCGGTTAAATTCTAGTTGTAGTAACAGGGTGTTTTTAAGTAAGCTGAAATTATCTGAATCTACCTCAATTCCTTTTTGATAAAAAGTAAGCGCGAGCTCTTTGTTGCCTTTAGAGAGATAGTAGTCTGCTATTTTTTCAAATACCTGGCCGTTGTTATCTTTAGAAAACACCTCAACAATACCCTCAAGCTCTGCTTGGTATTGTGGGTTTTGCTGAACAAAGGTTAAAAAATCTCCCAAGACTTTGTATTGGCTTTCTTTTTCTATCACTCTTGAGTTAAACACTTTTTTCATGGACGCCATCGCGCCCATGGTGTTGCCTTGGTCTAGGTGAAATTTATACAGTGCTAAATGCACCAGGATACTTTTTGGAAACTTGTTTTGCAATTCTAAAGCGGTTTGATACGCTTTTTCTGGATTGCCATTTTCACTATACAAGTAAATAAGGTTTAGGTATTCACGCTCATTTGCAGGATTATTTTTGCGTTTTTTTTCTGCATTGTTAACGGCCCCGAGAGTATTGCCTGTTTGTCTATAGATTTGCTTTCTCAGAGCAGTTCTATACACACTCTCTCCCCAAGACGCCTCTAATTGTTCAAGCAGCAATAAAGCCTTTTCATACTGCTTTGTTCTTTGATATAAATTGGCCAAGTCTTCTTTGTAATCTTGGTCATGCACGATAAGCTTTTTCACCAAAACTATAGCCTTGTTGTACTCTCTAGTTAGGTAATAAAGATCATAGAGGGTTTCTAAAACATCTTGATTTTCTGGCTCTTGACGCAGTACCTTTTCTAGGTTTATTTCTGCTTGATTGTATTGCTTGAGCTTTATCTGGTTTTTGGCAAACTCAAAAAACACAATGGCATCTGCCTGGAGGTTTCCACCACTTTCTTTTTGGGCTCTTTCTAAAGCCGTAATTGCTAGGGCATAGTTCTCTATTGACTTTTGTTTTAAAGCCTCATAAAAGCTTTCTAGAAAAGCGTCTGAGACCTCTTGAGGCTCCCCTAGAGGGGTTGCTGCAATTTCTTGGGCAACTAGTGCTCTTGGAGCAAAAAAGCCTCCTAGAATCAATAAAACTGTTACTGTGTGTTTAAAATTCAATAGCAATAAATTTAACCTTTCTGACCCCTTGGGGTAGCATTATTTTAATTGAGAGTAATCTCCAATACTTACATTGGTAAAATCGCCATTAAAATGAGCATTATTTCCAATCATAGCATTATCTAAAGAAGCATTTTCTATAACCGTATTGGTTTGAATGATGCTGTTTTTTATAGTACTATTTTCAATTACAGTGCCCTTCCCAATTGACACAAAAGGACCAACGGTGCTATTTTTAAGCACCACGCCCTCCCCAATAAAGCAAGGTTCTATAATAGTAGCGTTGTCTAAAGTAGCTGTTTTTGAAACTAAAGCAGCCCCATCCTCATGCAAAAATCCTAACATACGGCGGTTGGTTTGTACCGTAATTTCTTTGTTGCCACAATCCATCCACTGTGTAACGGTGCCAGGCTTAAAGACTTTTCCCTTATCCATCATTCTTTTTATACCATCATTAATTTGGTATTCTCCGCCATTAATAATGTTGTTGTCAAGCACAAACTGAAGCTCTTTTTTAAGCATCCCTACCTCTTTAAAATAGTAAATTCCAATCACAGCTTGATCACTCACAAAGTGCGCTGGCTTTTCTACGAGCTCTATAATTTCTTGGTTTTGATTTAAATTTACAACACCATAGGCTTCTGGATTGTCTACTTTTTTTGTCCAGATTACGGCATCTGCCTGTTTGTCTAGATCAAAATCTGCCCTAATTAATGTGTCTGCATAGGCAATAACGGCAGGGCCACTAAGTGATGGTTCTGCGCACATAATAGCATGTCCTGTGCCTTTTGGATCTAGTTGTCTGTAAATGGTTGGTTTGGCGCCCAAACTCAGTGCCAAGTCTTTTAAGCTCTCAATTACATCGTCTCCAAACCATGCAGGATCTCCCAAAATAAAAGCAATTTCTTCTATTTCTGTATTTAAAACTCCAGCAATATCTGCAACCAAACGGTGTACAATAGGTATTCCTGCAACAGGAATTAATGGTTTTGGCACGGTTAAACTATGAGGACGAAGGCGGCTTCCGCGACCTGCCATTGGAACTATTATTTTCATCTATATTTTATTTATTGCTGTTGTAAAAAACAACGGCTACGTTTGTTATTTATTTGATTACTTAACTCCTGTACTGCCAAATCCTCCTTCACCTCTAGCGGTGTCACTTAGTTGGGATACTTCATGCCACTGTGCACGCTCATGCTTGGCGAGTACTAATTGAGCGATGCGCTCTCCATTTTCTATGGTAAAATCTTCATTGCTTAGGTTTACTAAAATAACACCAACTTCACCTCGGTAATCTGCGTCAATGGTTCCTGGGCTATTTAATACTGTAATGCCTTTTTTTGCAGCAAGACCACTTCTGGGTCTTACCTGGGCCTCTGTTCCTATTGGTAATTCTAGATATAATCCTGTTTTTATAATAGCCCGTTGCATTGGTTTTAGAACAACTGGCTGAGTAATATAGGCTCTAATATCCATCCCTGCGCTTGCTATGGTCTCATAGCTGGGTAATGCATGGCTTGATTTGTTTATAATTTTTACAGTCATGGCTCGTGGTTTAATTTGTATTTATCTATTACTTGAGATAATTCTAGAGAAAAAATAACACATTATTTTTTAATGATGCGTTGTATTTCTTGGCGCTCTAAAAACAATACTAGTAACAAAAATACCAATAATAATACAGTTCCAATCCAAAGGTTTCTCTCAAAAACATAGAATGATACTCCAGCAAAACTCATTGCAATTACAAGGTAAGTACCAATGCGTTTTACGTCATAGGGAACCCTGTAGTATTTACGCCCAAGAAAGTAGGACAAGGACATCATAGTCCCGTAAGCTGCGAGAGTTGCAACGGCAGCTCCCATATAGCTTATCTTAGGAATTAATATAAAGTTTAAACCCAGGGTAATACCGGCTCCTACTACAGAGATATAAGCTCCGTATCTTGTGCGGTCTGTAACTTTATACCACACAGATAGATTGTGATAGATCCCTAAACATAAATTAGCAAGTAATATTATTGGCACAATAGAGAGGGCTACCCAATAGGCTTCATTTTTTATTAAAAGGGCTTTAAAAAAGTCTATATACACAATAACAAATAATAGAATCCCGCTACCACAAATGGCAAAATATTTGGTAATTGTTGCATAGGTGTCTTTCGCGTTTGCCTTATTGGCGTGGTTAAAGAAAAAAGGCTCTATACCAAGTCTAAAGGCTGTGGCAAATAGCGTCATAAAAACACCCAACTTATAACAGGCTGCATACACCCCTACCTCATTGGCTGCAATATCTGGAGGCAATAAATAATTGAGCAAAATTTTATCAAAAGCTTCGTTGATAGAAAAGGCAACTCCTGCAATGAGCACGGGAAATGAATACCTAAGCATCTTTTTCCAGATAGTGACGCTGAAATGAAACCCAATTTTAAAGTACACCCCAAAGAGCAGTATTAGAGTAGCACCGCTAGCTATTACATTAGAGATAAAGACATACAAAACAGTATTCTCTTGGATATACAAAGATTGCCAAAATGCATTAGGGTCATTGCTGGCAAGCAAGGGTAAGGCAAGTAAAAAAAACAAGTTACACCCTAAATTTATACATACGTTTATAATTTTTATTAGGGCGTACTTTAGTGGTTTTTCATTGGCTCTAAACCACACAAAAGGAATAATAACAAGCGCATCTAGCAATAAAATTAAAAGTGCGTAGGTTACAAATTGGGTGTTAAAATCAATAAGGTTTGCCAGTTGTTCTCGAAACAAGAAAGCCACTAGAAAAAAAGAAAGTGAAGAAATACCTATAGACACTAAGGCGGTAGATTGCACCGTTTTTTTTTGAGAAGGGACTTTGTTTATAAACCTAAAAAAAGCAGTCTCCATGCCATAGCTTAATACCACATTTCCTAAGATAATATAAGACATTAAAGTAGCATAAAGACCAAAATCTGAAGGCTTAAGCACGCTGGTATATAAAGGCACAAGTATAATGGCCAGGGCGCGCGGCAATACCGTTGCTAGCCCATATATAAATGTTTGTTGAAATAGTTTTTTAAAAATACGCAATGCTTCAAGTGTTTGGGTTGTTAAAGGTAGCCAAATTAATTGTTGTGATGCGCCGGGTGTTGGAGCAAGAACCATTAAAATTTGCTAACAAACAACCTTTTTATGGCGTTAAACTAAAAAAGTCTGTTACGTTTTTGGCGCAACAGACTTTGTATGTATAATGATATGTTTTGGTGTTATCCAGCCAATGCTTCTGCACCACCAACAATTTCTAAAATTTCATTGGTAATGGCTGCTTGACGTGCTTTGTTGTATTGCAGCTTCAGGGCATCACGCATCTCTGTTGCGTTGTCTGTTGCTTTATGCATCGCTGTCATTCTTGCGCCATGCTCACTGGCTACACTATCTCTAATGGCCTTAAACAATTGTGTCTTTAAACTTTTAGGAATTAAACCCTCAACAATCTCTGGCTTTGTTGGCTCAAAAATATAATCTGCAGCACTAGTAACCTGAGTTTGTGCAGGTGGCAAAATTGGCAAAAATTGTTCTCTCATAACAATTTGTGTCGCTGCATTTTTGAAGTGATTGTACACTAAAACAATCTTATCATAAGCGCCTTGCTGGTATTTTTCCATTAGCATTTCTGCAATGGCTGAAGAGGCTTTGAAGTTTAAATCATCAAAGATAGCTGCGTTAAACTCTATAACATTCCCGTCTTTGCTGATAATGTCATTTCCTTTTTTACCAATGGTAATAAAATCTACCTGCTTGCCAGTGTAGGTTTCTTGTTTAAGTGCCTTGCTTGCTTTAATAATGTTGGTATTAAAAGCTCCTGCCAACCCACGGTTTGAAGTAATGGCAACAACCAATACTTTGTTTACCTCACGCTGCTGAGCAAAACTACTGCCACTATCTGAGTCTAGCGTTGCACTTAGGTTTTGTAATAACTCCGTTAATTTCTCAGAATAGGGACGCATTGCTGTAATAGCGTCTTGCGCTTTTTTCAGCTTTGCTGCAGATACCATTTTCATGGCACTGGTGATTTGCATGGTTGATCCAACCGATGCTATTCTGTTTCTAATTTCTTTTAAGTTTGCCATTTTTTTAAGTTATTATTAATAACAGGTAGGCTTAATACTCTTTTACCCCCAAAAGGGAGGTAAAAGAATATAAAATTTATGCTCTGTATTTTGCAGATAAATCTGCAGCTACGCTCGTTAGGGTTGAGATCACCTCATCTGTTAATTTTCCAGATTTTAATGTATCTAACATACCTCTATGTTTTGCATTTAAAAGCTCTATGTAATCTCTTTCAAACTCTTTTACTTTCTCTACGGGTACATCACGCAGCAAGTTCTTAGAACCTGCATAGATAATTGCAATCTGATCTTCTACCGTAAAAGGTGTGTTTTCATTTTGCTTTAAAATCTCTACGTTACGCTTTCCTTTTTCAATTACGTTTAGCGTTGCTGCATCGAGGTCTGAACCAAACTTAGCAAATGCTTCTAGTTCACGATACGCAGCTTGATCAAGCTTTAATGTACCAGATACTTTCTTCATAGATTTAATCTGCGCGTTACCACCTACACGAGATACCGAGATACCTACGTTAATAGCTGGACGTACCCCAGAGTTAAATAAATCTCCATCTAAGAAGATTTGTCCATCTGTAATTGAAATTACATTGGTTGGGATATAGGCAGATACATCACCTGCTTGTGTTTCAATAATTGGTAGGGCGGTTAAAGAACCTCCACCTTTTACAATACCTTTTAATGATTCTGGAAGGTCATTCATCTCTGAAGCAATCTTGTCATCATTAATTACTTTGGCTGCACGTTCTAGTAATCTTGAGTGTAAGAAAAATACATCTCCAGGATATGCCTCACGTCCCGGTGGGCGACGAAGTAGTAATGATACCTCACGGTATGCAACGGCTTGTTTAGATAAATCATCAAACACAATTAGTGCAGGACGACCTGTATCTCTAAAGTACTCGCCAATTGCAGCACCTGCGAATGGTGCGTATACTTGCATTGGAGCTGGATCACTTGCGTTTGCAGCAACAATAGTTGTATAGGCTAAAGCTCCTGCTTCATCTAACACCTTTGCAATGTTTGCAACCGTTGATGCTTTTTGACCAATGGCTACATATATACAGAATACTGGCTGGCCAGCATCGTAAAATTCTTTTTGGTTTAGGATCGTGTCAATACAAACAGTAGACTTCCCTGTTTGGCGGTCACCAATTACCAACTCACGCTGTCCTCTCCCAACTGGAATCATTGCGTCAATTGATTTTATCCCTGTTTGTAATGGCTCTGTTACAGGCTCACGGTAGATAACCCCTGGCGCTTTACGCTCTAGTGGCATCTCATATGTTTTACCCTCGATAGGTCCTTTACCATCTATAGGTTCACCCAGTGTGTTAACTACACGACCAACAACACCTTCACCCACATTAATAGAGGCAATACGTTGTGTTCGTTTTACGGTAGCTCCTTCAGAAACTCCTCTAGAGGGTCCCAGTAGTACAACCCCTACGTTATCTTCTTCAAGATTCAAAACAATACCTTCCATACCGTTTTCAAAGGCTACTAATTCACCGTATTGAACATTTGTAAGCCCGTACACACGTGCAATACCATCACCTACAGTTAATACAGTTCCTACCTCATCAAGTGAAGCGCTTGCCTGAAAACCGGTAAGTTGTTGTTTTAAGATTGCTGAAACTTCAGCTGGTTTAACTTCTGCCATTTTTATTTAGATTTTACCCTTTAATCTCTAAGGGTGACTTCAGAAAATTTTCTGAAGGCGTTAAAAAATTATAATGATTTACTAAATTCTCTTTTTAAATTTCCTAGTTGGTTTGCGATACTTGCGTTGTATTGCAGGTCTCCAACACGGAGTATAAAACCACCAATGATGCTCTCATCAATAGTATTGTTGATAGTAATATTATCACTACCTGTCATTTCTTTTAATTTGCTAAGTACTTTAGCTTCTATCTCTGGTGTCAATGTAACAGCTGTTATTACAGTTGCTGTTTTAACTCCCTTAGAGTCGTTGTAAAGATCCACATAGGCCAGTGCAACGCCACCCAAAAGGTTGATGCGTTTATTACTGGTTAGGATTTGGATCAGTGCCTTGGTTACCTCACTGTTTTTTTCAAAGATTTGTAGTAAAGCCTGTTTTTTGTCTTCTGCTTTAACCACAGGGCTTTGTAATACAACACGTAGCTCTTTGCTTCCCGCTAGGGTTGCTTGTATAGATTTCATGTCACCAAAAACAACCTCACTGATATTAGCATGGTTGGCTTGATCTAAAACTGCTTTCGCGTATCTTATGGCTGCTCTGCTACTCATCCTGCTTGTTAGTTTACGTTTGCGTCTTTCAACATCGTTTCAACCAATTCCAATTGCTTGTCTTTGTTTGATAACTCACTCTTCACTATTTTTTCTGCAATGTCTAAAGAAAGACTAGCTACTGTTTGCTTTAATTCTGCAACAGCTGCTTTTTTCTCTGCCTCTATGGTAGCCTGTGCACCCGCAATTGCTTTGCTTGCTTCTGCTTGCGCTTCATCTTTAGCCCCTGCTATCATGCTGGCTTTAATTTCGCGAGCTTCTTTAATCATAGCCTCACGCTCTGCTCTTGCCTCTTGTAACAATTTTTCATTGTCTGCCTGCAAGTTTGCCATTTCTAGCTTTGCTTTTTGAGCAGCATCTAAGGCATCTTTAATACCTTGTTCACGCTCATTTACAGCATTTAAAATTGGTGTCCAAGCAAATTTTCTAAGCAAAAAAAGCAATAGAATAAATACAACTGCTTGCCAAAAGAAAAGACCTACTGAAAATTCGTTTATTAATTTTTCCATTATTATTATGTTTTGAAAGCCACAAAAAGCGCCTTTCTTAATGATCCTTTAATGTAATAGAAACATATCGCTGTAACCAACCGTTACAGCAATATGTTGTCTTTTTTGATTATCCTGCGAAAATCGCTGCGAAACCAATACCTTCAATAAGCGCTGCTGCAATTAGCATAGCTGTTTGAATTTTTCCGTAAGCCTCTGGCTGACGTGCAATTGCTTCCATAGCTTTCCCACCAATCATACCAATACCGATACCGGCACCAATTACTGCTAAACCTGCTCCTATAATAGAAGGGATTGCTGGTGCTGCTTCTGCAGTAGTTTGAATTAACATTGGAACTGTCATAAAATATATATTTAAAGGTTAAAACTCAATTTTGACCCTTTGTCTTTAAACTCAGGGTATGTAATTATTTATAAATGCGCAATCTCTCCATCGTGCTCCTCTGCATGCTCGTGTGTTTCACTTGCAAAACCAAAGTACAATGCAGCCAACATCGTGAAGATGTATGCCTGTAATAATGCTACTAATATTTCAATTAATGAAATGGCAAATGCCAATCCAAAAGATAAGGTTCCACCAATCCAGTTTTGGAAGATGTAAATTAGTCCAAGCAAACTCCCTAGCACAACGTGACCGGCAGTCATGTTGGCGTACAAACGAATTAAAAGCGCAAACGGCTTAATGAACAATCCTAAAATCTCGATAGGTACTAAAATAATATAAATAAAAATCTTTCCTGCCCATGGCATACCATTTCCTAGTGGATCAAAAATATGTTTCCAATAATCTTTGGTTCCTGTAAAGGTGGTAATAATAAATACAATAAGAGCTAAGGCTGTTGTTACTGCAATGTTTCCTGTAACATTTACCCCAAGTGGCGTTAGGCCAAACATATTTAAAAACCAAATAAAGAAAAACACGGTTAGTAAAAATGGCATGTATTTTTTATACTTCCCTTCCCCAATGTTTGCAATGGCAATGTCATCACGAATATAGGTTATAATTGGTTCAAAAAACCTACCAGCCCCTGTTGCAATACCACCGTTATTGCCGTAACTTTTTGCAAGTGATTTAAATAAAAAGAACATTAAAAAAGCAGTGATTAGTATCATAAAGACTCCTTTGGTTATAGAGAAGTCTAGTGGCGCCAAGTTGGTTGGGTGATTTGCAGTGTCATAGTTTATGGTTCCTGCGGCATCAGTCTTGTAGATTTTTGCGTGTTCTATTTTGTAATAGTTTCCGTCTACCTGAGCAACAGTCTCACCGTGATGAAACTTTGAAGAAGAGAATACCTTCAAGCCACTATCCCAAAGAATTATTGGCAAAGGAAACCCCACATGGTGTTTCTGCTGAGTTGCGTCATCTGTATAGGAGAACAAGCCAAAATCATGAGAATCTAATAAGTGATGAGCGATATAATCTTTCACCTGCTGCTTTCTTTCAGATCTGCTATCTCCAGATGAAGCGGCATCTTTTGATGGCCCTTTGGCAGACATTGAAAATGTTGTTGCCAAAAACAGAATTGAAAGTAATTTAACCAATGTTTTTCTTTGCATTTTGAGACAGTTTAAAGGCGTCCTTAAAATCGGTGCAAAAATACAGTTAATCCATAAAAAGAAAAAATTATTTTCTTTCTTTTTTTATTCTTGATGTAGCCCTGGGTTTGTATTGTTGGATTTCTATGAATAAGACTGGTTATTAAGCTCTTTAGAGAGAAAGAGAACCTCCAGTGTTAAACAGATTGCATAGGGTCCAAAAAAAGCGGCAAACTCTGTAGTTTGCATTTGAGAATCTGCGCTGTAATGAGGGTAAAAAAGAATGAAAAATACCACAAATTTTATGGCGCTACCCAATAAAAAAATAAAGGCAGTGTTTGACGCTTGTTTATTGAAGTTTGATTGTACAAAATACAAAAGCCCTGAAGCGAGTAAATAATTAACAATGTAAGAGAGAATAATTCTGTTTTGAAAAAGGGGAGTGTCTAAAAAATACAAGATCCCTATGTGCACAATAAAAAAAAGTAGCATTGTAGCAAAAAGAAGTCCTAAAAAACGAATGCTTGAAGCTCTCATAAAAACCAATTATTTATTAAGGCTATTGGTTTGTTTTAAAACGCCAAAAAGTGAAAGACCAACACCAAAAAGGGTGCATATAATTAAAAATACGTTGCCACCACTGTAGTTGGTATCCAGCCACTTGCCTAATTGCACAAAAAGGTAAATTATCACACCCATTTGTATGGCTATGCCAGAAAGGGCTGCCCACCTTCTAATGCCATTAATTGGTTTTTTTGACATGTTTTTGTGTTAGTTGAGTTGCTCGGCGGCCTTTACACTAGAGCGGTCAGGGCGATCATAAACAGTGCTCTGATTGGCCTTTGACTGCGAGGCATCTCCTGGCTGCATACGGCAAGTAGCGTTAAAAGCAGCTCCTGGTTCTACAGAAAGTTTACCGACAACCACATCGCCTTTTATATTGGCAGTACTGCGTAGGGTTAGTAATTGAGAGACATTAAGATTTCCGCTAAAGCTACCGGCTATATCTGCATTTTCACAAGAAAGATTTCCTTTAATTACACCATTTTTCCCAAGCACAACTTTGGATGGGGTTGAGACAGTTCCTTCAACAACACCATCTATTCTAAAAAAACCCTTGGAGGTAATGTCTCCATTTATATGAGTTCCTTCGTTGATTCTGTTTTGACTAGCTCCTGGTTCTGACGCAGTGGTATTGGCGTTCTTTTTATCTGAAAACATATCTTTAAGGTGTTTCTTTCTTATTATCGCCTGCTTTTTTTTGACGTTTTAATTTCTCAATAAGCGCTTTCTTTTTAATAGGATCAGGCTTGTTGTTGATATCTGGGTTTTTTACTGATGTTTTTTTAGCGGGAGGCGTTGTGTTAACCGGTGCTTGTTTTGGATTCAGCCTATAACCCTCAAGGTTCTTGTGTATCTGCACAATCTTATAGTTCTCTGAGGAGATACCTACAAAGTCTTTAGTGATACTTGTAATTTTATCTTTCCTAGCCTGTTTTTGGGGTTTAGACAACACTTCTCCAAGGCCCTGGGCTCCAAGTTTTGAGTCTAGCCCATGAACCACCACTAAGGTTTTTAAGGGGTTGTAATAGTCTACAGATACAAACATTGTTTCTTGGTAGTTATAGTATGCAATAGCATCGTTTAATTGCTTGGTAATGTCTGAAATTTCAGTGACTTGTTTTTGGTCAAAGGTATATACTAGCTTAAACTTGGTGCTCTGGCTGTCTGGGACAAACTGTTTAAACTCTAGCCTTGGAATTGTAGTAGAATACAGCTCTTGTGCTCTCTTTCCTTGGGGTGAATTCGGGTAGGTGAGAGAAACAAAATTTAATGCTTTTTTATAAGCCTGAAACCCATCTTGTCTTGCGATAGCGGTTGCTTTTAACAGCTCAAATTTTGGTACAATTTCAGTTCCGTTATACAGGGTGATGTATCCATCACTTTTTTTGATAACCTCAGCATACTGAGATGCTTCAAATGCTTTGTAAAGATCATTGTACTTAAATTCTGGGCTCGAAGCATCAGAGGCTAGCTGCGCATTTGGATTTCTTAAAATTTCAGCATACCTAGAATCGCTGTGGTTATTTAAAATATCATCCTTGTATTGTTGCGCTAATTTTTGGTTTTCAAGTTGCCCATATATTTTATATAAGTTATATTTTGCTGGTAAAACCAATCGCTTCTGAGGATTGTAGGCTAATAATTTTTCCAATCTGTTGGTAGCCAAACCATACTCTTTAAACTTCTCTTTGTATATAAGGCCTAATTGATAATATGCAAAATCTCGATCTATTGTCAAGCTATCTAGCACTTTAGGGTCTGAGGGGATTTCTTTTATATACGTTTGAGGATTAAATATTTCAAGCTCGGCAATGGGTGTTGTATCCATTACAATTTCTTGGTCTTGATCAAAACCGCTTGATTTTTTCTCAGACCTTCTCCAATTATCCTCGAGTTTTCTATCTCCCCATAGTTTTCTAAATTCTACTTTTCCGTAGGCAACGGTAGCAGGTATATAGAAGTAAAATTTTCCGCCTGAGGGGCTTGGTCCGCCTACAGATTTACGTGAAAATTCGTTGTTGACAATGCGAGGTCCTTTATCTGAGAGTTTTGCGGCAGCCGTAGAATCTGCAACTGCTTTGGCCTTTAAATCATCTGTGTAGGCTTTAAAAAAAGCGAGTCTATCACTATCGCTCATCTTGGCAATGCGCAAAATACTATCGTTAATTGAGGCTATGTCTTCATACTTTATAACATCGTCTAGATTTTCACGCTTCTTTTTAACGCGGCGCCATTGTTTAGAGTTTTCAGCTAGATTGGTAAGAGTGCTATCATAATAGGCCCCTGCTTGTTTATACTCGGCCTTATCAAAGTTCATTTCGGCCAAGGTTTGGTAATTGATAGATTGTAGGGTTTGATCTTCCTTGAAAGACTGAATAGATTTGTTGTAGTAAACTATCGCTAGACTATCACTTGTTGTGTTTCTGTGGTAGTCTGCCAAGGCATTATAAATCTTATCCAAAAACGGACGGTTTTCTCTGTCTTTTTCTAAATCATGCAACAAGGCTAAAAGCAGTGCCTGATCTTCTTGAGTATAGTTAAAGTTTTTTGCTTTTGCCATGTGGGCATTAATCATATACACCCTTGCTGTCTTTCTATTAAATCCTATTACTTGATCAAAAGCAATATTTGCGCTGTCTTTATAGTTCAATTTATTATACAATTGCCCTATAATAAAAGAAAAACGACCCTTAAGCTCATAGTTGTCTTCAAACTCATTGGCGATTTTCATGTAAGGCAGTGCCTGGGGTATAGAATCTAGATTAATCATTGCCTGTGCAATCATTGCATTGGCATCAGCAACTACGGCATCTTCTAGGTTTTCTTCTCTAAGCATTTTTTGAAGATTTTCTATGGCATAGTCTTCATTGTTTAGTCTAATGTTGGTTTTAGCTTTCCAGATTTTAGCATTGTTAACATTATTACTGGTAGCAGATTTATTTAAAATAAAATTAAAAGCATCTAAAGCCGGTATAAAACGGTTGTCATAGTACCGGGCCTTCCCTAAAAGCATGTAGGCCTCATCTATTTGAGGATTGTATTCTTTCCCGCCAATGTACATGGAATGCTTTTGGATTGCTTTTACTGCCTTTTCTTCTGCTCTATTAAAGTTTGGATCTTTTGAGTCTGTATCAAATCCATCTAGATCAACAACTTCGATACGCTCTACAGGAAGAATTTGATAGAAATCATCTCGGTAAGTTTGAGCGATCGCTTCTTTGCCTTGTATAAAAGCATTGTTACCATTAAATAGAGTATTGTACTCTGTAGATACTGCGTGAAATTTTTTGTTTAAAAAGGTGTCTTTTTTTCTTGAACACGCTGTTAGAGCGACGATAGCCAATAAAAAAAGAGAAGTATATTGTATGGGCTTCAAAATGTGTTTCTTTTGTTAGTTATAATAACTTAAAACGTTTGTTTTTAGTATCTAAACGGGTAATAGAGTGGTAAAAATACGTTTCTTTTTGGTTTTTGGTTGAAATTTTACTCAAAAATGAGGTTTTGGCCACCGTATATGCCGCACCTTGATTGACAAAATTGTACTATTTTTACCATCTAATATATGTTTACAATGGAAGTTTTCAATTACCTCAATGGCCAAGGCGGTTTTATGATTTTAGCCTTTTTTGTAGTGGTGGTGGTTTTATATAAAAAATATAAAAGCTATCGCTACTTTAAAGACATGAAAAAAGGAAGAAAAAATAAGCAAAAGTAACCTATCTTTGCCCTATGAGTTCTATACGTATTACCAAACAATTTTCATTTGAAACCGGCCATGCACTCTACGGGTATGACGGAAAATGCCGTAATGTTCACGGTCACAGTTATAAGCTTTCTGTTACCGTTATTGGCGAACCAATTGCAGATTCTTCTCATGTTAAGTTTGGAATGGTAATAGATTTTAGCGATCTGAAAAAAATAGTGAAAGAGGAGATTGTAGATGTCTTTGATCACGCCACTGTTTTCAATAAAAACACCCCTCACGTAGAGCTTGCCAAAGAATTAAGCGATAGAGGGCACAGTGTTTTACTTGTAGATTATCAGCCAACAAGCGAAATGATGGTAATTGATTTTGCAGAAAAAATAAAACAACGCCTCCCTAAACAAACACAATTGTTCTCTTTAAGATTACAAGAAACTGCCACTAGCTATGCAGAGTGGTTTGCCGGTGACAATTAAACGGCACCCTTATCTTGAGCTCAAGAGTGGCAATTCGTAAATTTCCAACTATATTTGAATCATGCAAATTCCTCCAGGAAAAAAAATATATTTCTCTAGCGACAATCATCTTGGCGCGCCTACAGCTGCAGAGAGCCTTCCCAGAGAACAAAAATTTGTACGCTGGCTTGACACCGTTAAAAAAGATGCTGCCGCTATTTTTTTACTAGGAGATTTATTTGATTTTTGGTTTGAGTACAGAACTGTAGTGCCTAAGGGTTTTGTTCGTGTACTGGGCAAACTAGCCGAAATTAGTGACAGCGGGATTCCTATTTACTTTTTTGTTGGAAACCATGATCTGTGGATGGGAGACTATTTTGAAAAAGAACTAAACATACCAACCTATAGAGATGTAAAAGAGTTTACATTCAATGACAAAGTTTTTCTCATTGGCCATGGTGATGGAAAAGGCCCTGGTGATATAGGCTATAAACGAATGAAAAAGGTGTTTACTAACCCTGTTTTTAAATGGCTCTTTAGGTGGTTTCATCCAGAGCTAGGAATGCGTTTAGCGCAGTACCTGTCTGTAAAAAACAAGCTCATCTCTGGTGATGATGATAAAATATTTTTAGGAGAAGAGCAAGAGTGGTTGGCGCAGTACGCAAAAAGAAAGCTAGAAACAAAACACTATGACTACTTTATATTTGGCCACCGTCATTTAGCCATGAAAATAAAAATTAGCGACACCAGCACCTATCACAACCTAGGTGATTGGATTACACAATACACCTATGGTGTTTTTGATGGCCATGAGTTTTCTCTTCAAGAGTTTGAAGCCACAAAAACTAACTAGGCTGTATATCTTTTATTCTTAATTGCAAGCTCACTTTTCCTTGCCAGAGATTTTCATCAATACAATACACCGCTTTAAAAGGAGTGTCTGAACATGCCGTTTGTTTTTTATCTCCAAGACCAAAACCAATACCTACAAAAGCCTTTGAGTTTACTTGTTTTACCGTGAGGCGTAAATGAGTTTTATCTGCACCCACACATTTTCCATACCCTGTGTCTTTTAAATTTTGGGTCATAAAAACGGGTTGTCTGTTTCCAGGGCCAAAGGGTGCAAATTGTTTTAAAATTCTATGAAATTTTGGAGTAATAGCTGCCAAATCTAGTTGGGCATCTATATTAATTTCTGCGCTCAGTAGTTTTGGGTCTATAGTTTTAGAAACTACCTTTTCAAACTGCGCTTTAAAATCTAGATAGTCTTTTTCTTGCAAGGTGAGCCCCGCGGCATATTTATGGCCTCCAAACTGCTCAATGAATTGGGCGCAGCCCTCCAAAGCATTATAAACGTCAAACCCTTTTACAGATCGTGCAGATGCCGCTAACTTATCTCCACTTTTTGTAAAAACTAAGGTGGGACGATAATAGGTCTCTATTAATCTAGAAGCTACAATGCCTATAACTCCTTTATGCCAATGCTCTTTATAGACAACTGTTGTATTATTTTCCTGTTCGTTGGCTTGGGTGATTTGCGCTAAAGCTTCTTTAGTGATTTGTTTATCTGCATCTTTTCTATCTGCATTAAAGAGTTCTATTTCACTGGCCCATTGAGCTGCTTTTTCCAGGTCTGCCTCTACTAGTAATCTAACGGCATGATTTCCGTGTTTCATCCTACCGGCAGCATTAATTCTTGGTGCAATGATAAAAACAACATCTGTAATGGTCAAGGTGCTTTTGTTGACCTGTTTTAATATGGCTTGGTATCCCACTCTAGGGTTGCTGTTAATTACCTGAAGGCCATAATAGGCCAACACTCTGTTTTCTCCAGTAACAGGAACAATATCTGCGCCAATAGCCGTTGCAACAAGGTCTAGATACAGCAGTAAATCTTCAATGGTTTGCCCCCGCTCAGACCCAAGGGCTTGTATGAGTTTAAACCCTACGCCACACCCACATAGCTCCTTGTAAGGGTATGAGCAGTCATCTCTTTTAGGGTCTAAAACTGCAACTGCCTTTGGAAGCTTAGCTCCAGGGCGGTGGTGATCGCAAATAATAAAATCAATCCCTTTTTTACTTGCGTAGGCTACTTTTTCTATGGCTTTTATACCGCAATCCAAGGCAATAATTAGCGTGATGTCATTGTCTTGAGCAAAATCAATTCCTTTATAAGAAACGCCATACCCCTCATCGTAGCGATCTGGAATATAGGTGGCTATGTTGGGGTAATAGGTTTTTAAATAACTGCTTAAAAGCGCAACACTCGTGGTGCCATCTACGTCATAATCTCCATAAACTAAAATGTTTTCTTGAGCCTCAATAGCCTGTTGTATCCGCTTTACTGCAAGATCCATGTCTTGCATTAAAAAAGGGTCGTGAAGCTCCTCTAGACTAGGTCTAAAAAAACGCTTGGCTTGATCGAAGGTGGTGATCCCTCTTTGTACCAAAAGAGAACTCAGTAAAGGATCAATCCCAAGGGCTTGTGCTAAATGAGTAACAGTTTCTAAATTTTGTTTTGGGGATAGGTTCCAGCGCATAGCCGTGAAAATTACAAAAATATACAAGTATACGCCCTATCTCTTTGAATTTATACCTTCAAATTCAAGAATTATAGGTTGTTTTTGTGATTCTGAAATTTTAGGGCATCTCTTTTACTATAAAGCATAATAATCTAGGCAATGATTTTTTAAGGCTTTAGATATTTCTATTTTTACGAGATATATTTTAATTTAAAAAAATACCATGGCATTAGTAACTCCATTATCTGCAGATCACGATGATACTACAAAAGAACTTGCAGCCTTTTTTAACGAAACGCTTGGGTTTTGCCCAAATAGTGTGCTTACCATGCAAAGAAGGCCTGCCATTAGCCAGGCTTTTATAAACCTTAACAAAGCAGTAATGGCAAACGATGGCCGTGTTAGCTCATCTCTAAAGCGAATGATTGCTTGGGTGAGTAGTAATGCAACGGGGTGTAGGTATTGTCAAGCACACGCCATAAGAGCCGCTGAGCGCTATGGAGCAGAGAAGGAACAACTAGATAATATTTGGGACTACAGAACACATGAGGCTTTTAGCGAGGCCGAGCGAGCTGCCCTTGATTTTTCATTGCAAGCATCACAAGTACCCAACACAGTAGATGCGGCAATTAAGCAGCGGCTCTATACCTACTGGGATGAGGGAGAGATTGTAGAAATGTTAGGAGTTATCTCTTTGTTTGGGTATCTAAACCGCTGGAATGACTCTATGGGTACCACTATTGAAGAAGGCGCAGTGCAGAGCGGCAAGCAACACCTTGGAAAGCACGGCTGGGAAGAAGGAAAACATCTTTAACTAATAAAGTTGTTTACTTTTTTGCTCCAACAATGAGTACTATTTCTCCTTTTGGAGCTTTAGCCTCAAAAACAGATAGCACCTCTTGGGCGGTTCCTCTAATGGTTTGCTCATGTAGCTTGGATATTTCTCTTGAAACAGACACGGGGCGGTCTTCGCCAAAATACTCGATGATTTGCGCTAAGGTTTTTAAAAGCTTGTGGGGTGACTCGTAAAAAATAATGGTTCGCGATTCTTGAGCTAGCAGTTTTAATCTAGTTTGGCGTCCTTTTTTAGGGGGCAAAAACCCTTCAAAAACAAATTTATCATTTGGCAAGCCACTATTTACAAGCGCCGGAACAAAGGCCGTGGCCCCCGGCAAGCAATCAACCTCAATACCTGCCTCTACACAGGCGCGTGTCAACAAAAAACCCGGATCACTAATGGCCGGGGTTCCGGCATCACTAATTAAGGCAACGCTTTGCCCGCTTTTTATACGCGCTACAATAGCTGCTGTAGTTTTATGCTCGTTGTGCATATGGTGAGAATGCATTTGGGTAGTGATTTCAAAATGTTTTAATAACTTGCCGCTGGTTCTTGTGTCTTCGGCAAGAATTAAATCAACCTCTTGCAATACTTCTATGGCGCGAAAAGTAATGTCTTTTAAATTGCCAATAGGCGTAGGCACTAAGTATAGTTTTGACATATCTATAATATAAAAAAGGGGTGGTTAAATACCCGTGAGCAATATAAGAATTCCTGCAATCAATAGTGCCGTTTTCTTGTCTGTGGTTTTTTTAGTGAAGGGTTTTTTTAAATTTCGGAGATAAATTTATGGTTTATGCTGTATGCTCTGTTTTTGTTTTTATAAATTTACCCAACCGAACTCTAAAATGGAAACCTTTTTTATTTTCCTTTAATACCTAACTATGTTTTTAGAAAACACCGTAAATCAAAAAGAGCAATTTGGCTGGATCGAAGTCATTAGTGGCTCTATGTTTTCTGGTAAAACCGAAGAACTTATTAGGCGCCTCAAGCGCGCGCAATTTGCGCGTCAAAAAGTAGAGATTTTTAAGCCTGCCGTAGACACCCGCTATGATGACAACCAAGTGGTGTCTCATGACAAGAATCATATACGGTCTACAGCAGTACCCGCCGCTGCAAATATTCCTATTTTGGCAGACAACTGTGATGTTGTGGGAATAGATGAGGCACAATTTTTTGATGATGAAATTGTAAAGGTCTGCAACGATCTGGCCAATCGCGGAGTACGTGTTATTGTAGCTGGTTTAGACATGGATTTTAAAGGCAATCCTTTTGGGCCTATGCCTGCCCTAATGGCCACAGCAGAGTATGTAACCAAAGTACACGCTGTTTGCCCTCGCACTGGTAATCTAGCCAATTATAGTTTTAGAAAATCTCAAAGTGATGATTTAGTACTCCTTGGAGAAACCGAAGAGTATGAGCCGCTAAGCCGTGCTGCTTTTTACAAGGCAAGGTTAAAAGAAAAACTACGTACTCTTGATGTACAAGAGCCAGAAGAAATTACTCCCAAAAACAAATAAGCGCACCTATAAAATGCCAAAAGCAACACAAACTATTTTAGAGATTGACCTTACTGCTTTGGGTCATAACTATCGGTATATCCAGTCACAACTTAAACAAGGTAGCCGTATTATGGGTGTTGTAAAGGCCTTTGGGTATGGGTCTGAAGATGTTGCTGTTGCCAGGGAGCTTGAAAAGTTAGGAGTTGCATATTTTGCGGTTGCATATGCTCAAGAAGGGGCTCGCCTTAGAGAGGGCGGCATACAAACGCCTATTTTAGTGCTGCACCCACAGGCCATTAATTTTGACACAATTCTTGACAAATGCCTAGAACCCTGCATGTATAGTTCAAAAATACTTGAAGAGTTTATTGCCTTTGCCCAAAATAAAAAACAAAAAAACTATCCTGTTCACCTAAAGTTTAACACCGGTCTTAATAGGTTGGGATTTGCTCAAAGCGATCTTAAATATATCATAGACTCCCTTGCTAATTCAGAGGCGGTTAAAGCCTGCTCTGTTTTTTCACACCTTGCAGCTAGTGAGGATTTGCAACAAAGAGAATTTACCTTAAAACAGTTGGATGCGTTTGCTGAAATTTCAGAAGAACTAAAAAAAGCACTGCCCCACACTCCTTTTTTACACACATTAAACACCTCTGGAGTTTTAAATTACCCGCAAGCCCATTATGATATGGTGCGGTGCGGCATAGGGCTGTATGGCTTTGCCAATGACATTGAGCAATCTGCGAAACTTAAGCCTGTCGCTACACTTAAAACTATTATCTCACAAATTCATACCCTTGAAAAAGGAGATACACTTGGATACAACAGAGCGTTTACCGCTCAAAAAAAGATGAAAACCGCTACCCTCCCTCTTGGCCATGCAGATGGTATTTCAAGAGCCTATGGAAATGGCGTGGGATGGACGCGTATTAATGGCCACAAAGCCCCAATCTGCGGAAATGTCTGCATGGATATGATTATGGTAGATATAACTGATATTGATTGTAAGGAAGGGGACGAAGTGATTGTCTTTGGAAATCAAACAACTGCAGAAAAACTCACGGGGGCTGTTGATACTATATCTTATGAAATTCTTACGGCAATCTCTCAGCGTGTAACGCGAGTTATCACAAGATCATAAGTTGTTTTAACCTGCGGTTTTTTTAATTTAAAGACTTTAAAATTTTTAAACAATAGTGTACCTTTAAAAAAAATATTCCTATGAAAATAGCTGTTATAGGTGCCACGGGAATGGTTGGCACGGTGATGCTGAAGCTTCTTGAAGAGCGAAACTTTCCTGTCACAGAACTGCTACTTGTAGCCTCAAAAAAATCTGTAGGCAAACAACTTTTATTTAAAAATAAAGCCCTTAAAATAATCGCTATTGAAGATGCCGTGAAGGCCAAACCTGCTATTGCTATATTCTCTGCTGGGGGTGAAACTTCATTGGAGTGGGCTCCTAAATTTGCGCACGTTGGCACAACCGTTATAGACAACTCATCTGTTTGGCGTATGGATCCAAACAAAAAATTGATTGTTCCAGAAATCAATGCTCAAACGCTCACCAAAGAAGATAAAATTATAGCCAACCCAAATTGCTCTACCATACAACTGGTTATGGCCTTGGCTCCATTGCACAAAAAATACAAGATAAAACGGGTGGTGGTATCCACCTACCAATCTGTCTCTGGAACAGGTGCAAATGCAGTAAAACAAATGGAGGATGAAGAAAAGGATGTTGCTGCCCAGATGGTCTATCCGCATCAAATTCATAGAAATGTAATCCCTCATTGTGATGTTTTTCAAGATAATGGGTACACAAAAGAGGAAATGAAATTGGCCCTTGAGCCTCAAAAAATATTAAACGATCGTAGTTTTTCTATCACCGCCACAGCCGTGAGGGTGCCTACCTCTGGGGGCCATAGCGAGGCTGTAAATGTTGCCTTTTTAAATGATTTCACCCTGGATCAAGTAAGAAACACTCTTCAAAAAACTCCTGGGGTTACACTTCAAGACAATCCTGATACTAACACCTATCCAATGCCTATTTTAGCTCACGATAAGGATGAAGTTTTTGTAGGTAGGCTGCGTAGAGATCTTTCACAGCAAAACACACTCAATATGTGGATTGTAAGTGATAATTTAAGAAAAGGAGCCGCCACAAATGCTATTCAAATTGCAGAGTACTTGGTAACGCATCAGCTTGTATAACTGTAATAATTAGTTTGTAGGCTTGTTTTGATCCTTAAAAAGAGTTTCCTTGACAAGTGTTAAATTTCTAATAATTGTCTCATTCACTGATGGATAAACAGACATAACTTTATACATTGCTAATAATATTGAATTTAAAGCCCTATTTTTAGGCTTTTTTAGAACACATAATTTTTAAGAAATGCCAAAAGTTTTATATCTGTTATTTGCAATGCTGCTAATCACCTCGTGTGGTTCAGATGATGATACAGATGTTTTTGTTCCTCTAGAGATACAAACACAAGAAGATTTTGTACAAGTATCAACACTGCAAACAATTAGCATTGACATTTTCGCTAACGATACAAATATTCCAGCAACCGGGCTGCTAACTGTAACATCCCCAAGCAATGGTGATGTGACAATAAACAACAATAACACCCCGCAAGACACTAGCGATGATGTTTTAGAATATGATCCAGCTTTAAATTTTGTTGGCACAGACACCTTGCAGTATACCATTTGCCTTCAAGACGGAACCAATTGCAAAACAGAAACTATTTCTATTATTGTTTTTCAAGACACAAGTGTTACCCTAGATTTAGATAAATTCCCTTACGATACCCTTTCTGAATACAATTTTTTTAATGGAGCGCTAAATGCAATACAGCCAGCGTATGGAGTGCTTCCTTATGAGCCTATAAGTTCATTATTTACAGACTATGCTGTTAAAGAAAGATTTGTTTGGGTGCCTGTGGGTGAAACGGCAAGTTTTGACCAAAACAACAAATCGTTAGATTTTCCGACGGGTAGTGCCCTTGTGAAAATGTTTTATTACAACAATGTACTGCCAACAAACACAACCAGAATTATTGAAACCAGAGTAATGGTAAAAACCCAAGATGGTTGGGACTTTGCTGAATATGTTTGGAACGATGCCCAAACAGAAGCTTTTTTGGAAACCACAGAAGACGGCGGTTACACAGAAGTTAACTGGTTACAAGATGGACAGCAAAAGTTTGTTAACTACAGAATTCCCGCAAAACAACAATGCGTTATCTGCCATACCAATGATTTTGAGACAGTGCCTCTTGGTATAAAGCCGCAAAATATTAACTCTTTTCTAACCTACGATGATGGCCCAAGCAATCAATTACAAAAACTAATTGATTTTGGATATCTTGAAGACGCCCTCCCAGAAAGTATCACAACCGTTGTAGACTGGAAAGACGCTTCAAACTCTCTAGAGCAAAGAGCCAAGTCTTACCTTGATATTAATTGTGCTAATTGCCATATTGATGGAGGACAAGGAGATTACAGAGTAATACGCCTTGGATATACAGATACGTTAAACAACGACGAAAATGCAGGTGTATGTGTTGATGCAGACACCCCAATTCCTGGATTAATGGGGCAAAAACATATTGCACCTGGTGATCCAGAAAACTCAATAATATACTATAGGATGTCTGTCACTGGAGACGAGCCCTATAAAATGCCCCAGTTTGGGCAAAGTCTAGTTCATACAGAAGCCCTAGCGCTTATGGAAGACTGGATAAATTCTATTAACCAATCTTGTGATTAACTAAAACAATTATTATTATGAAAAAATTATTCTTTTTTGCTTGTCTTTTTGCTGTAGCTCAATACAGTGCGGCTCAAGTAACTTTTACACCTCAGTCTGCCGGTACAAACTACACTGATAGAGGTATTGTAGATATGAATGGAGACGGCCTGGACGACATCCTTTCTGTTAATAATTCTAATATTCAAGTTTTGTATCAACAAGAAGATGGATCTTTTATAGAGTCAATTGTTGCCACAGAATTTGCTGACAATTCTCCATCTTGGAGTTTGGCAGCTGCGGATTATGACCGTAACGGCTTCACAGATTTGCTATATGGTGGAGGTAATGGTGTTACCTTTATGAGAGCAAACAATGATGGAACAGCGTATACCGAAATCTCTGGTCCTGAATATGTATTCTCACAACGTTCTAACTTTGTAGACATCAACAATGATGGTCACCTAGATGCCTATGTTTGTCATGATGTTGAACCAAGTGTTTTTTACATCAATGATGGAGAAGGAAACCTAGAATACTTTCAAGGTGGTTTGGGAGATTATCCATCTGGAGGACATTATGGATCTGTATGGTTAGACTTTGACAATGATAGAGACGTAGATATGTTTATTGCAAAATGTGGTGGAGAGTCTGAAAGAAGAGACAATGAAATGCACGTAAATAATGGAGATGGCACATTTACAGAAAGTGGCGCTTCTCTGAATCTAGAGGACGACATGCAAACCTGGTCAAGCGCTTGGGCAGATTATGACAATGATGGAGATCTAGACGGATGGATAGGAGCTAGTACTTTTAACTCTGGTTTCCACAGGCTAATGAGAAATAACGGTAATGGAACTTTTACTGATGTAATTAACGCTTCTGGCCTTACAGAATTTAATGTTACTAGTATTGAAAATCAAACCTATGATTTTGACAATGACGGGTATGCAGATATTGTATCTGGTGGAGTAATTTTATATGGTAATGGAGATCTTACTTTCACTATCTCTAGCACAAATATTGGTAATGGTGGTTTTGGAGATATCAACGAAGATGGATTTGTTGATGCTATTTCTAATGGGCAGCTTATTATAAACAACACCAACAACAACAACTGGCTTAAAATCAATACTGTTGGTGTAGAAAGCAATGTTGGAGGTATTGGTGCAAGAGTTGAGCTAAGCTCGCCTTCTGGAACTCAAATTAGAGAAGTAAGAAGTGGAGAAGGATTTAGAAACATGAGTACTTTAAATACGCATTTTGGTCTTGGTCAAGACACAGAAATTACATCTGTAACAATTTACTGGCCATCTGGAATTGTGGATATCTTTGAAGATCTAGACATCAACATGACTCACAAACTTGTTGAAGGAAATAGTGTTTTAAACACTGGAGATTTCTTAACAAGTGATATTTCTATATTCCCTGTTCCAGCCCTTGACAACCTAACGGTTTCAAACATTGAAGATATTGAAGACCCTATCTATACTGTTTTTGACATCACTGGAAGAAAAGTAATGCACGGTAGACTAATCAACAACAACATTAATATTTCTCAATTAACTTCTGGGCAATACATCCTTCGTATAGCAGGACAAAAACTTAGAAGAAATAATGTGAAAGCAACCAAGTTCACAAAAAGATAATTTTTTAATTCTCAAAAAACACCATTGAGTGAGTTCTCAATGGTGTTTTTATTTATACTATGTTAAAACGGTTCCTGTATTTCGGTCTAATTTGTCTTTTATGTACTAGCTGCTCTAATGAAGATGACGCAGGATATGTTACTATTGAGCCTGTCTCTGAGGTTACCGTAGATTTATTACAAGTGCCCTACCCAACACTTTCTGAGTATCATTTTTTTGAGGATACGCTAAGTGAGCTAGCCCCAACATTTGGGGTGCTTCCTTATGAGCCTATTAGTTCATTGTTTTCAAACTATGCGCACAAATCGCGTTTTGTGTGGCTTCCTAGCGGTACAATAGGCACTTATAATGGAGACGCCAATAACATTGAGTTGCCTGTTGGTAGTGTGATTATTAAAAACTTCTTCTATGACAATGTGCTTCCTGATTATACTAGAGTACTTATTGAAACCCGGCTCATGATTAGAAAAGAAGAGGGTTGGACTTTTGCAGAATATTTTTGGAATGAGCAGCAAACAGAAGCTTTTCTTGACACACAAGGAGATGGAGGTTTTAAGTATGTAACATGGATCGAAGATGGGCAGCAGCGTGAAATAAACTACAGAATGCCCTCTGGTAGTGAATGTTTTACCTGTCATAAAAGCAATACAACAAATGAGCCTATTGGTATAAAGCCTCAAAGTCTTAACAGCACTTATGCCTTTGCAGATGGCTTGCAAAATCAACTACAAAAGTGGATTGATGTTGGTTATCTTGAAGATAATATACCCACAAACATCAATACCGTTGTGGACTATAGAGACACCTCACAAGACCTTGAAACTAGAGTGCGCTCATATGTAGATATTAATTGCGCTAGCTGTCATAGAGATGAAGGACATTGTAATTACAGGCCTATGAGGTTTGCCTTTAGCGAAAACAACTTATTGGAAAATTTAGGGGTTTGTGTAACTCCAGATCAAATGTTAAGTAATCTCTCCTTAGATCAAAAATTAATAAAACCTGGAGATCCAGAAAACTCTGTTATTTACTACCGCCTTAATGTCACGGCGGAAGAAGAACGCATGCCGCTGCTAGGCAGAAGTATTATCCACAATGACGGTGTTGACTTGCTAAGAGACTGGATTAACTCTCTGGATACTACCTGCGACTAAAGCTTTTAAAATAGCATAAATACCCCATTTGCAAGTAGTTGCACTTGGGGTATTTATTTTTTGTTATCTTTAAGTAACAATAACGCTAAAACAATCGCCATTATGAATTCAACTTTTACAACTATTTTACGCATGTTACTGGGTGTTTCTTTACTAATATTTGGCATGAACAAGTTTATTGCGTTCATTCCTATTTTTGACATGGCCCCAGCAGCAGCAAACTTCATGGAGTCGTTAAATAGCACAGGATATGTTTTATATGTTGTTGCCAGTTTAGAGCTACTTATCGGGGGGCTACTACTATTTAAAAAGTGGGTTCCGTTTGCCCTTATTTTACTTGCCCCTATTGTTGTTAATATTTTATTGTTCCATCTTTTTTTAGATGTCTCAGGGATGTTAGTTGCTGTTTTAATGTTGGTAATTACAGGAGTGCTTATATATAAATACTGGAAATCTTACAGCTCTTTGTTTCAATAACAATAACCAACCACTCATTAAAATACAAACAGGCCGCCTATACCTATATTAGGGCCTGTTTTTTTATGTATTTTTATAAAAAATAACCTCATGAAAAAATTAATGCTCCCAATTATTACAGCCCTAGTTCTTGTGGGGTGTAACAATGGCAATGTTTCAGAAAACCAAACCAATACCGTGACCTATCCTAAGACCAAAAAAGTTGACACTGTGACTAATTATTTTGGAACACCGGTAAAAGACCCTTACAGATGGCTTGAGGACGATATGAGCGAAGAAACAGCTAGGTGGGTAGAAGATCAAAACAAAACCACTTTTGGGTATTTAGAAAACATTCCTTTTAGAGAGGAGTTAAAGCAGCGCCTTACAACCCTCTGGAATTACGAAAAAGTAGGCGCTCCTTTTAAGGAAGGAGACTACTCTTACTTTTATAAAAATGATGGGCTGCAAAACCAGTATGTAATTTATAGGTACAAAACAGGGCAAGACCCAGATAAGACAGAAGTTTTTTTGGACCCAAACACATTCACTGAAGATGGAACCATTTCACTAGGAGGACTCAGTTTTAGCGAAAACGGATCATTGGCTGCCTACAGTATAAGCGAGGGAGGAAGTGACTGGAGAAAGGTACTTGTGATGAATGCCCAAAGCAAAGAAATTATAGAAGACACCATTGTGGATGTAAAATTTAGCGGCATCTCTTGGCTGAAAAATGAAGGTTTTTATTATTCTAGCTATGACAAACCAAAAGGGAGTGAGCTTTCTGCCAAAACAGACCAACACAAGCTTTACTACCATAAACTTGGGACTTCTCAAAAAGAAGATGAGCTTATTTTTGGGGGAACCCCAGAACAAAAGCATAGGTATGTAGGTGGGCGTACCACACAGGACAATAAATATCTGATTGTTTCTGCTAGTGTTTCAACCTCAGGAAACAAACTCTTTATCAAAGACCTCAGTGACCCAAAAAGTCCCTTTATTACAATACAAAAAGATACAGATAGTGATACCTCTGTTATGGATAATGTTGACAGTAAACTTTACCTTGTTACAAACAGAAATGCTCCCAACAAAAAAGTAGTTACTGTAGATGCAGCTAGTCCAGGACCAGAAAACTGGAAAGATCTTATTGAGGAAACTCAAAATGTTTTAAGAGCTAGCACAGGTGGTGGGTATATTTTTGCAAATTATATGGAAGATGCCGTGAGCGCAATAAAACAGTATACCTATGACGGAACCCTAGTAAGGGAAGTTGCTTTGCCTGGAGTTGGCTCAGCAGGTGGTTTTGGCGCTAAAAAGCAAGACACTAGCCTGTATTATTCTTTTACAAACTACCTAACTCCTGGTAGTATTTATTCTTATGAAATTTCATCTGGAGCTTCTAAGCTATACAAAAAACCAAGCATTGATTTTAACTCAGACGAGTACCAAAGCAAACAAGTATTCTACACCTCAAAAGACGGCACACAGGTGCCAATGATAATTACCCACAAAAAAGGAATAGTCCTGGACGGCACAAACCCTACCATTTTGTATGGGTATGGCGGTTTTAATATTAGCTTGACTCCAAGTTTTAGCATTACAAATGCCGTTTGGATGGAGCAGGGTGGCGTATATGCTGTCGCCAATCTTAGGGGCGGTGGAGAGTATGGTAAAAAATGGCATGATGCAGGAACCAAATTACAAAAGCAAAATGTTTTTGATGACTTTATAGCCGCCGCAGAATATTTAATTGCTGAAAAATACACCTCTAGTGATTACCTAGCAATTCGTGGAGGATCTAACGGAGGGCTTTTAGTGGGCGCTACAATGACACAGCGGCCAGATTTAATAAAGGTAGCCCTTCCGGCTGTTGGGGTTTTAGATATGTTGCGCTACCACACCTTTACAGCAGGAGCTGGTTGGGCCTATGATTATGGTACGGCGCAACAAAGTAAAGAAATGTTTGAATACCTAAAGGCATACTCCCCGGTACATAATGTAACTCCTGGCACAAAGTATCCTGCAACAATGGTTACCACAGGAGATCATGATGATAGGGTGGTGCCTGCACATAGTTTTAAATTTGCAGCAGAACTACAAGAAAAACAAGGGGGCGCAGCTCCTGTTTTGATTAGAATTGAAACAGATGCGGGACATGGCGCAGGAACTCCTGTAAGCAAAACCATTGAACAATATGCAGATATATATGGCTTCACTTTATATAATATGGGCTATAAGGTTTTGCCAAAACAAATGAATGATGGCGTAAAACAATAACGCAATTTAAACCACTATAAAGCTATATGTCACTAGGTAAATACACTTGAGATATGTAGCTTTTTTACCACCCTATTTTTTATGCTAAAGGTAACTATTAAAGATTTTTCATACCCAAACACACCCGAGGTGTTAATATTAAAAGACATCGTGTTTTCCTTAAAAGAGGGAGAACATTTGGCGGTTTTAGGAGAGAGTGGTTGCGGGAAATCTACCTTACTACACTTAATTTACGGGCTATTGCATTTAGAAAATGGCCTGTTGTTTTGGAAAGAAAAACAGCTATTAGGGCCCCAACACAATCTTGTGCCCGGGGAGCTTGCTATGAAATTGGTAGCTCAAGAGTTTAATGTAATGCCGTTTATCTCTGTTGCAGAAAATATAGCCACACACCTAAAGCGTAATAACAAAGAGCAAGACGCAGCTCGTGTAGATGAGCTGTTAGAAGTTGTGGCCCTGCAAGAGTATAAAAACACGAAGGTGAAAAACCTTAGCGGAGGTCAAAAACAAAGAGTAGCGCTTGCAAAAGCGCTTGCAAACACTCCTGAGGTCATCCTTTTAGACGAGCCGTTTAGCAACATAGACACCTTCAGAAAAAACAAACTACGCCGTAATTTATACGGCTATTTGAAAGACAACAATATTACCTGTGTTACTGCCACCCATGATAGCGATGAGGCCTTGGGTTTTGCAGACACTATACTTATGCTGCGAGATGGTACCAAAGAAATGATGGGTAGCCCGCAGGAGATTATCTCAAATCTTAAAACACCTTACCAGGCTGGTTTTTTTGGTTCTGGGTCTGTTATTGACACGGCTATATTTAAGGGGGTTAAAAAAGAGGCCCTTCGCACAGTATTGCCTCATGAACTGAAAATATCAAAAACACCTACAGCTGTCTCTGGCGTGATTTTAAAACAATACTTTAAAGGTCATTACTACGAGGTGCAGGTGCAAACTCCAGAAGGTGTTTTATTTTTAAATCACCCTACATTGCTAGAAGAAAAAACGAAGGTATACCTAGAGTTGGTATAAACCATAATGGCTAACTTAGCTTTAAAGCAGGTCCCACAATATTTTTACTGCAAAAATTAATATTATTGCAGAGCATGCTATGATAACATGCTGGTGCTTTAGTTTTTTAAAACAGAAAAATGCCGTCTGTATAGTCGCCAAAAATACACCCACAATCATGAGTTGACCAAGCTCAATACCAATATTAAAACCCACCAAAGAAGCAAGTAAGTTATCATCTTCAAAAAAGGCCATTTTTAGAAAATTTGAAAATGCCAAACCATGAATACACCCAAAAATTAACACCATAATGTATAATAATTGATAGTTAATTTGGGTAGGTTTATATACTTTAATAAAATTATTTATACAGGTTACAATAATTGTAATGGGTATCAACTGCTCTGTAATATCACGTGGCAAGGTGAAAATATCATAAACAGAAAGCACTAAGGTTATGCTGTGTCCTATGGTAAAGGCAGTTATAAGCAGGGCTAGTTTTTTCCACTGGGAAATGCTAAAAAACACAGTAATGGCTAGTATAAAAAGCAGGTGGTCAATGCCGTCTATATCTAAAATATGCGATAGCCCCTGTTTAAAAAAAAGTACAAATGTCTGCATTACTCAATTGCTTTAATTTGATAGGTAGTTTCTCTAAAAGAAAAAGTATCTCCAACTTGCTTGCCAAATAACAATTTGCCTATTGGTGTTTGTAAGCCAATACAATAGTAAGTTGTTTTTTGGTGGGTCAAAACACCCAATGAAATACTTAAAAAAAAGTTGCCTTTGTTGGTAGTTACCAAACTTCCTAAATGAGCATGGGCTGCTGTTTTTGAAAGATTGATTTTGTGAAGAACTTCAAGGGTTTTCTCAATTTCTACTAATCGTTCACCTGCTTGTTCTCTGTCTAGTTGCAACATAGCCCTAGCAGTCTCATGCTTATCTCCTGCGCTGCTTTTTGTTGCATCATCTAAGGATGCAACAATGCCCTTAATTTTATCTTGAACAATAATATACTTCTGCATTATTTGCTGTTCACAAGATAGTAGTAAGTGTTCTTTGATTTTTTTTGAGCTCATTACTATTAATTTGAACAACTAGTGTTGTTCTTTTTTTGATGAAAGTACTGCCAACTCTTTACCTATACTGCTTCCTATGGCAACGCCCATTCCTCCCAAACGAACACCACAGTATACGTTAGGATGAATTTGTTTTATTATAGGCTTTTTTTGGCTTCCAACCCCCATAATACCACTCCAACGGGTGTCTATCTCAAAGGGTGTTTGAGGCAATATAGTAGTTTTTAAAAGCTGTTCTAGTTTATCTTGTATTATAGAAGTAAGCCCTGTTTGAGAGGTGTTTTCTGCGTCAAAGGCAAGGTTTCTAGCGCCACCAAATAAAACTCTATCATCAATATTTCTAAAATAATAATAGCCACAATCAAGATGAAAAGTGCCTTTGATTGCTAAATTTTTAATGGGCTTTGTGATGAGTACTTGTGCTCTTGCCGGTTGTACGTCTTCTTGCAGTAACTCCTTAGCAAAACCGTTGGTGGCAATACATATGCTTTTTGCCTCAACAGTTAGGTTGCCTAGAGTAAAAACTGGCGACGCACCCTTTTGTGAGATTTCTTTAACCAACGCATTGTTTAGTATTAACACACCTTTTGAGGCAGCTTTTTCTAGTAATGCTGTCATCATTTTACCTGTATCAAGCTGTCCTTCAAATTTATTGAAAATAGCTTTCGAGGCTACTTTTTCAAACCCAAAAGGGGTGTCAACCACAGAAAACACATTGGCATTAAAAATGGGGAATAGCAACTCATTGATGGCGTCTAAATTTTTGACACACTTGTCAAAAACAGCGCTGTCTGTGTCTGGAAAAAGTTCATATCCTCCCAGTTGAGCATAGTCAATTCTCTGGTCTGTTAAGGCGGCTCTAAGGGTAGAGAGGCCCTTAAGACGCTCAGAAATAAGCGCAACTACCTCATTTGGTGAGTGTGTTTCAAGGTCTTGTAGTATTTCAGACATACTACCAAAACAAGCAAACCCTGCGTTTTTAGTGCTGGCTCCACTGGGCAAGGTTCCTTTTTCAAAAACCACAATTTTAGCCTCTGGGTGAAGTTCTCGTAATTCTAGGGCACAGCTAAGACCAACAATTCCGCTGCCAATAATGGCAAAGTCTATGTTGGTAAACCATGACTTTTGCTCCCAATAGGATAGATTCATAAATAGTATTATATTTAAGCCTGTTTGCTTAAAGCAAATTGCATTTATAAATTTAATTACATTTTGATGAAAACCAACTACAGACTATTACTTGTTTTTATTTTATTCTCTTTTGTGTCATTTTCTCAACAACCTGGAGATGAAATTGAAATTCAAACCATAGAATTTGATGGCTATCCTGTAGGACAAGGTTGGCTATCTCCAAGAGAGGGATATTTTGATTTTACCTCTTTGGAAGGGCTTGATTTTGAAAAAGTATACATTAAATACAAACTGAAGTGTGACCCAACTCAAAATCCAAATTGTGGAGAGTGGGATTACCTATCATACCTAAAAGTTATTGAACATACGGGCAAAGGGCTTCACCCTAACTACTATATTGGCGGAAATGGAGGTTTAACACCAGATAGTTTTTCTTACATGAACAATACAGCCTGGAGCTATACTCCTAGGTATGAGCAAACGATCGTTTTTGATGACCCTTCTGCCCTTGTGGCATACCAAGTGGGTGATGGAACGCAAGAAATTCAAGATCCTTTTGATGCTTCTTTGGAAGACTCTCAGGTGCAGTATTTATTTAGACAGTCTGAGCTTGTGGCCTCTGGATTAACTCCCGGAGATATTACAGGAATGCAGTTTAACATTCTTGATGCTGGTGGAGAAATGCAGCACCTTAGAATTGGTCTAAAGGCAACCACACAAAACGAATTAGAGGAAAATGAGATAATTACAGATTTTGTTGAAGTCTTTGCTAAAGATTTGGCCTTTAGTGATACAGGCTGGCAGCATATTGATTTCCCTTCTTTTTTTAGCTGGGATGGGGCATCAAACATCATTGTAGAGGTCGCCTTTACAGGTAAAGAGGGAGCAAGCGCTGTATCTTTGAGCGGTAATGCCTACTCCTGGGATTGCGCATCTCAGGCTGCAACTACAGACGCTTATTTTAATTTTAATGGGCCAGACAAACTAGAAGTTCCAACCACCAATCTTACAGAGATAGAAAATGAAGTTACCATTTCTTTTTGGCTAAACGGAAATGGGGAACAGCCCCAAAACGATAGTGTTTTTGACGTCCACGATCAAGACGGAAATAGAGTTTTAAACATACATCTTCCTTGGAGCAACCAAAGAGTATATTGGGACGCAGGAGACGCAACAGGGTATGACCGCATAGATAAAGAAGTTGATGATATTGATCAATACAAAGATGTTTGGAACCATTGGGCATTCACTAAAAATGCAACCACTGGTGTAATGAATATCTACCTCAACGCAGAACTATGGCATACCGGAACAGGGCTCAATAGAGCGGTAGGTACTATCGCTGATTTTAATCTTGGTAGAGGGCAGTGGAATGCAGATAACTTTTATGATGGCAAACTAGATGATTTCCAAATTTGGGCCACAGAATTAGACCCGGCTACCATTGCCAACTGGATGCACAAGGATGTTGATGCCTCACACCCTAACTATTCGGCATTAAAAGTAAATTACAAGTTTGATCAAATCACGACAAGTTATGAGACTCTTGAAGGAGTTTTAGACCAGCAAACACCGCTTTACGGGGTTCCGCAGTTAAAAAACTATAGGGGTGCCCACTTCAAGAACTTTACAACATCTACAACAAGGCCCAACGTAAAATTTAATCGCAATACCGCTAGCTATACTATAAATACAGAGCTTGTTATAGACTCCATTGCTAAAGGAAAAGTGATGGTAGAGAAATATGTGCAAGAAGTGGTTGGAGAAATCCCTGTTTTGGATCAAACTCTTTATGTAAACCCTACCTATTATAATAATTACCAGTATGATGCTAATTTGGTTGCCACAGACTCTACGGCTGTAGCTCCAGATGTTACCCTTATTCTAGAACAAATTGAATATAATACCACAGTACCTGGAGAAGAAGTGCTTGTCCCTTGGGAAATTGGCCGCTATATAACTCCCTACGGAAATGGCCTTTCTTTAGGTGATGATGGCTGGACATGGATTTTTGATGTTACAGACTTTCAGCATCTTTTTCAAGGAGATGATGTACACATTCAAGCAGGAAATTTTCAAGAACTACTTGATATGAAGGTTGTTTTCAAAGTAGGTACCCCATCTAGAGAACTCTTGGGTATTCAGAACTTATATTCTGGCAATTATAGTTTAAACACCTTCGATGATGTGGTTGTAAACACCACGGTGCCTCTCAACCCAGAGGCAGAGATGTTTTCTGTAAAATCAACCCTATCAGGACATGGTTTTGGAAATGGTAATAATTGTGGTGAATTTTGTAACAATACCCATAAAGTGCTTGTAAATGGTGTCGAGCAATATAGCTGGGAAATTATGCAAGAATGCGGAGAAAACCCACTCTACCCTCAAGGGGGAACCTGGATGTATGACAGGGCTGGTTGGTGTCCTGGAGCTCCTGCAACGGTTCAAAACCTGGATGTCACACCTTTTATTAATGTTGGGGTAGACACCACAACAGACATAGATTACAACATAGATCAAGATCCCTACGGAAACTATATAACAGAAATCTTTTTTGTGGAATACGGGGCTCCAAACTTTACCAATGACGCCTCTTTAGAGGAAATTATTGCCCCAAACATTTTTAAACTAAACACTAGATTTAACCCAACGTGTGGCGAGCCAGTTATTAGAATTAAGAACAATGGAGAAAACCCATTAGAGTCTGTAATTGTAACCTATGGCGTTCAAGGAGAGGATTCTTACAGCTATACCTGGACAGGAAGTTTAGCGTTTTTAGAGCAGGAGGTAATCACACTCCCTGCCATTGAGGTTGGTGATTACTACCAAGGAACTACCTCTTTTGAGGTAAGTCTTAGCGAGGCAAATGGTGGTGCAGACCAATACGAGTTTAACAATAGTTTGACCTCAGAATTTGAGGCCGCTCCAATTCATGAGGAACAATTGGTGATTGACTTTAAAACAAACAACCGCCCTTTTGAAAATAGCTACAAGGTCTTTGACACTGCTGGTAACGTTATGTTTGAGAGAGATTTTGATGACTCAAACACAACCTATACAGATCTAATTAATCTTCCACAGGGATGCTATGAGCTCGTGGTCTATGATACGGGTGGTGATGGAATGAATAACTGGCCTTCAAACCATGGTAACGGATTTATTCGTTTAAAAAACTTGAGCGGTTCTACTATCGTATTTTTAGAACGTTGGTTTGGAGAAACCATAAAGTACCGCTTTAGAAACGATGCTGCCCTAAACACTGAAGACCAGGAAAACAGTTTATTTTCTGTGCACCCAAACCCTACAGATAGTGCCTTTACAGTCTCTCTTATTAACTCTACAGAGTTTTTCTCAATGGAGATTTTTAACATCACAGGGATGTCTATCTATAAAGAGAAAGACATGGACCCTTCAAATAATACTGTAGATGTATCTAGCTATAGCAGTGGCGTGTATTTAATTTACTTAAAAACACAAAGTGGCGCCACACAGGTTAGAAAACTAATTGTTAATTAACTTTACATTTCTGCCATAAAAAAAGTGCTATCTAAAATTAGATAGCACTTTTTTATTTGATTGTGATTGGTTTATTCTTCCTCTTGAGGTTCATTCATTTTCCAAGTGTCCATAAATGCCGTGGTATAATTACCTGAAACATAATCTGGATGGTCCATAAGTTGTCTATGAAACGGTATGGTTGTTTTAATTCCTTCAATAACAAATTCATCTAGGGCGCGCTTCATTTTATTGATGGCTTCCTCGCGTGATTGAGCCGTTGTAATCAACTTTGCAATCATAGAATCATAATTTGGCGGTATAGAATACCCTGCATATACGTGAGTGTCTAGCCTAACTCCATGCCCTCCTGGAGCGTGCAAGGTCGTTATTCTTCCTGGAGAAGGTCTAAAGTCGTTGTAGGGGTCTTCTGCGTTAATACGACACTCTATTGAGTGTAATGATGGAAAGTAGTTTTTCCCAGAAATAAGCACACCGGCAGCTACTAGAATTTGCTCACGAATTAAATCATGATCAACCACCTGTTCTGTAATAGGATGCTCAACTTGTATGCGCGTATTCATTTCCATGAAGTAGAAATTTCTGTGCTTATCTACTAAAAACTCTACGGTTCCTGCTCCTTCATATTTTATGTATTCGGCGGCTTTTACAGCAGCTTCTCCCATTTTTTTTCTAAGGGCGTCTGTCATAAAAGGACTTGGCGTTTCTTCCGTAAGTTTTTGGTGACGGCGCTGTACAGAACAATCTCGTTCACTGAGGTGACATGCGTTCCCTTTGCTGTCTCCAATAATTTGAATTTCTATATGGCGAGGCTCTTCAATTAGCTTTTCCATATACATGTCATCGTTTCCAAAGGCTGCTTTACTTTCTTGTCTGGCAGACTCCCAAGCATCTTGCAGCTCTTCTTCCTTCCAAACGGCGCGCATCCCTTTTCCACCACCACCAGCGCTTGCTTTAAGCATCACTGGATAGCCTGTTTTTTTAGCAACTTTAATACATGTTTTAAAATCTGGAATAACCCCTTCGCTTCCTGGCACACAAGGTACCCCTGCTGCAATCATGGTTGATTTTGCATTTGCCTTATCACCCATTCTATCTATCATCTCTGGAGAGGCTCCAATGAATTTAATATTGTGTTCCTCACAAATTTTTGAAAATTTTGCATTTTCAGAAAGAAACCCGTATCCTGGATGAATCGCATCTGCGTTTGTGATTTCTGCTGCAGCAATAATGTTACTAACTTTTAAGTAACTCTCACTACTTGGTGCTGGTCCAATACATACCGCCTCGTCTGCAAACTTTACATGCAAACTTTCTTCATCAGCTTTACTATAAACAGCCACCGTTTTAATGCCCATTTCTTTACAGGTACGTATGATACGAAGTGCTATTTCACCCCTATTGGCAATCAATATTTTTTTAAACATATCTCTTTTATTTAAACTTATAACTCACGACTTTGTTTTCACAAAGGTTGTTAAAACTCTATCTAAGATTTAAAATATAAATTATGATGGGTCTACTAAAAATAGTGGCTGATCAAACTCTACAGGAGAAGCATCATCTACTAATATTTTTACAATTTTACCAGAAACTTCACTTTCTATCTCGTTGAAAAGTTTCATGGCCTCAATAACACATAAAACGTCTCCCTCTCCAATAACAGATCCTACCTCAACAAACATAGGTTTGTCTGGTGATGGCTTGCGGTAAAAAGTACCGATAATTGGTGATTTTACAGTGATAAGGTTAGATTCCTCTTTACTTTCTGGTGTGGCCTCTACAGCAGGTGCAGCAGGGGCAGGTGCGGGAGCAGTAGCTGCCATCTGGGGCATTTGCTGTATAAAGGTAGTCTCTCCTTTATTGTGTTCACCTGTTCTAATGGTAATTTTAACGTCTTCCATTTCAAGTTTTACCTCACTAGCGCCAGACTTAGTTACGAACTTGATTAAACTTTGAATGTCTTTTAATTCCATAATATAATTGTTTGTTAATAGGTACTTGTTTTATTATTTTGGATCATAGGCCCATTTAACATAAATGGAGCCCCAGGTAAAGCCTCCTCCAAAAGCGGCAAAGACGATATTGTCTCCTTTTTTAAGTTGATTTTCATAATCAAATAAGCACAGGGGTAATGTCGCTGATGTTGTGTTACCGTATCTGTGAATATTTAACATCACTTTATCTTGTGGCAAATTCATTCTTCTTGAAGTTGCGTCTATTATTCGTTTATTAGCCTGGTGTGGCACTAGCCAACTTACATCATCACCCGTTAAGTTGTTTCGCTGCATTATTTTTTCTGAAACATCTGCCATTTTAGAAACAGCAAATTTAAATACTGTTTTCCCGTCCTGATGAACATAGTGCTGTTTGTCTGCGATGGTTTGGTTTGATGGAGGCAAAATAGATCCACCAGCATCAATTTTAAGACTGTCTCTTCCAACACCATCAGAGCGTAATATTTCGTCTTGCAAGCCTAGTCCTTCTAGGTTGGGTTCAAACAAAACAGCTCCAGCCCCATCTCCAAAGATAATACATGTGGTGCGATCTGTATAATCTACAATCGAGGACATTTTATCTGCTCCAATGAGTAATACTTTTTTGTATCTGCCAGACTCTATGTATCTGGCTGCGGTAGACATACCAAAAAGAAAGCCAGAGCATGCCGCCGCTAGGTCATAAGAAAAAGCATTTACCGCGCCTATTTGTGAGGCTACGTAAACACCTGTTGCTGCTACGGGCATATCTGGTGTGGCAGTTGCCATAATCACCATGTCTATATCTTCTGGATTGATGTTGTTTTTTGAAAGCAGTTGCTCAGCTGCTTTTATGGCCATAAAGGAAGTTCCTTGGCCTTGTTCTTTTAAAATGCGGCGCTCTTTGATTCCTGTTCTTGAGGTAATCCACTCATCGTTGGTGTCTACCATTGTTGCCAGTATTTTGTTTGTTAAAACATACTCAGGAACATAGCCTCCAACAGCAGTGATTGCAGCAGTAATGGTACTCATAGAATTTGTTTAAATTCAGCAAAAAGAGTCAAAATCTCTCTAAAAAGCCCGAAAAATAGTCAATTTTAATCAAAAACAAGTCTTTTTTGACTTTTTTGATTTTTACTAATAGCTGAGAAAACAAAAAACTCTCACAGGCTGTGAGAGTTCTCTGTATATAAGTTTTTTTAAGCCCTATGCTTCTACTTCTTCTACTGCGTCAATAACAATTTGACCACGGTAGTATAGTTTACCTTCATGCCAGTGCGCTCTATGGTAAAGGTGCGATTCTCCGGTTGTAGGATCTGTAGCAATTTGCGGTGCAACTGCTTTGTAATGTGTTCTTCTTTTATCTCTTCTAGTTTTGGAGATTTTTCTCTTAGGATGTGCCATTACGCTTTATTATTTTTCGTTTAATAATTTTTTTAATGAATCCCATCTTGGATCTGTTGGTCCTTGTTGGGGTTCTTCTGTATCTTCTTTGGTTGCCTTTGGGCTTAACTCTTCAAGTTTGTCGAGAATATCACTTTGCAATGTTCCATCTTCTATTCCTGGGTGTATTCTTCTGCTAGGTAAATTTAAAATTATAGACTCATAAATGAATTGTTGAATATTAACCTCATAACTCCCGTGTGGAATTTGTAGTAAATCTTCATTTTCATCATTAAAATCATCTCCAAACTTTACAATAAAATGATAGCTTCCAGCCACAGACTCATTATAAGACTCGTTGGTAACATCACAATTTACATTTACATCACCCTTGTAGGTTAATGTAAACTCCATAAAGGTTGTTTTTTTATCTAGCAGTACATCCAGAGAAATGGTTGCTCCATTAAACTCGTCATACTCAAAATGCTCAAAGAACGTATTGTCTATTGTAAAATCAAAGTGATGCTCTCCAAGTTTCAACCCAACAAAAGGGATTGTAAATTCTTTCAAATCTCTCATAATCACACCAAATTGAAATATCCGCCTTACGCATAAAGCGGGTGCAAAGATAAAAAATTATTTCATTTGCAAATTATTTTATCACTACTTTTTTACAAAGGGTTTGCGCTTGCTAATTTTTAAGGGATTTTCTGCAGATACCAGATACGCTTTTCTTGTTTTAAAAATGGTAATTGCGCTAAAAACCGCTGCGCTAAAAGAGGTGAAATCTGCTTTATTTTTTCCGGCAATATCATAGGCGGTGCCGTGGTCTGGCGAGGTTCTTATCTCACTAAGACCGGCGGTGTAGTTTACCCCAGAGCCAAAGGCTAATGTCTTAAAGGGGACAAGGCCTTGGTCATGGTATGAGGCAATAATAACATCAAAGTTTTTATAGTTTGCACTGCCAAAAAAGCTGTCTGCAGCATATGGGCCAAAGACCGTTTTGCCATTATTGCGCAAATTATCAAGTGTTGGGCGCATAATTGTGTCATCCTCGTTTCCAATAACGCCATTATCTCCAGTGTGAGGATTAATACCCAAAACGGCTATTTTTGGCTTTGCAATTCCAAAGTCTTGAATTAGCGTTTTATGGATGGTATTGATCTTTTTTTCTATCACCTCTCTGGTGATGTTTGCCGAAATATCTTTTACCGCTACATGATCTGTCAAAAGGCCTACTCTTAAGGTTTCTGAAATCATAAGCATCATGCTGTCTCCCTCCAATTCTTGTTGCAGATAATCAGTGTGGCCAGGAAAGTTAAAGGTCTCTGACTGTATGTTTGATTTGTTTATTGGGGCGGTTACAAGGACGTCTATCTTATGTTGCTTAAGGGCTAGAACGGCAGCCTCTAAAGACTTTACAGCATACTGGCCTATAGTGTTGTCTTGTTTTCCAAAATCAATGTCTACAGCTTCCTTCCATAGGTTGAGAACATTAATTTTTTTTGGTATAATTTTATCTAAAGTGTCAATCCCGTGGAGGTTAATATCTATGTTGTAGTGTTTTTTAAAGAAAGATAGCACCTTAACAGAGGCAAAAATAACAGGCGTACAAAATTCTAGCATTCTTGGATCTTGAAACGTTTTAAGCACAATCTCACTACCAATGCCGTTTAGGTCACCAATTGAGATTCCTACAATTATTTTATCTTGATTACTCATATAGGTCGTTTCTTTATCGTTATTTTTGTAGTACAAATGTAACCAAATTACTCATGTTTACAGGAATAATTGAATCCTTAGGTAAAATAAAGTCTCTCACCAAAGAGGGAGATAATCTGCACATAGAGGTAGCCAGTGAGCTAGCTCCAATGTTGAAAATTGACCAAAGTGTTGCGCACAATGGTGTGTGCCTTACGGTTGTCTCTCTAACAGAAACCAGCTATGTTGTTACGGCAATTAAAGAAACCCTTGATAAAACCAATATTGGTCAATTAAAAACAGGCGCGGTTGTTAATTTAGAGAGGGCCATGAAACTTGGAGATAGACTAGACGGGCATATTGTACAGGGTCATGTTGATCAAACAGCGGTGTGCCAAGAAATAAAAGAACAAAACGGTAGCTGGGTGTTTACCTTTACCTATGACAGCTCTTTAAACAACATCACCATAGAAAAGGGCTCTGTTACAGTAAACGGGGTAAGCCTTACGGTGGTAGACTCTAGGGCAAACACCTTTAGTGTTGCCATCATACCTTACACATATGCCCACACAAATTTTAACACTTTTGAGAAAAACACCATGGTAAATTTAGAGTTTGATGTTATCGGTAAATACGTAAAGCGCATAACCCAAGGATATCTATAGTTTATCTAGTACAACAAAAAAAGCCCCGCAAATTGCGGGGCTTTTTTTTGAGAGTTTCACAAACTACTCTTTTGCTTTTTCTTCTTGCTCTTCTACCATAACTCTTTCGTTAACAGTAAACATCTTGATTTTTCCGTCAACAACAAGACCGTCATGCACTTGGTTCACTTTCACTTCTTCTCCTTCAACAGTTAGGGTGAGGTCATGACCAGAGGTAATCCACTGCTGCACCTTTCCTTCTTTATCTGTGTACATGTTTGTGATTAGAAACTTTGTAGTCCAGATTGGGTTGGTTTGTTCAAACCAGGTGGTTAAAAACGCCATATGCGCCTCTGTGCCTTTAATAACCTCTCCTTTTGGGCCATATGCCACAAAATCTTTGTCGACATTTAAAGCTGCAATCGTTTCAAGGTCTCTCTCGTTATGGGCTTTTAGGTATGTTTCCCAAAGAGAAACAGCGGCCATATCTCCTCCATACAAAGAGATTTTCTCTCCCTTGTCAGAAATTTGATATCCAATTTCTTGAGGCGCTGAAGCTTGATTTGAGTCTGCGGGTGGAACGCATGCGTACAATAAAGCGATACTAAGAGATGCTAAAATAAGTTTTTTCATTTTAATTTGATTTAATAATTAGAAACCAAATGTATTGTTTATTTAGATTAATTGCAACGCGGGTTTAATTTCTTTAACAAATTACTTTACTAAGAAAAGTAATTTGTTAAATTTGGAAACTAATTAAAACATTTAAAATCATGAAAAAATTACTTATTACAATTATTGTTGCGGTTTTTACGCTCCAACTTTCTGCACAAACTACAGCCTACAGTGTTGTTGAGTTTAAAGCGAAGCCTCACACACAAAAAGATTTATTAAACATTTTTAACAGAACCTTTGACTCTGTAGCTATGAACCAAGGTGGCGTTTCATTGGAGCGAATCGGAAATGGAAGAACCAACGGAGCAACCCACCGTATGGTATGGTTTTGGACCATGGGTGAAGATTTAATGGCAGAAGACGCCATGAGCGATGACAAAGCAGATCTATTATGGTCTAGAATGGCAAATTATATAGAAGAGTGGCAAGTGTCTTACTCTGGGAGAGTTTCTAGCTGGCAAGCAGGAAAAGAAGAAAACAAGACTGTGCACATTTGGGACATTAAAATTGAAGACCCTAATGTATTTAAGGCAGGACATGATAAAATTGTTGACACGTTTAAGGAAGATTTTGAGGGCAGAAGTGTTGGTTTTGGGACCTATGATTTTGGAAGACCAAACGGAGCCACACACTGGATTGCTTTATCTGGAAAAGACAAAGAGGACCACATGATGCTGTATGAGAAGTTTTGGAATGACAAGACTTTTGTAAAATTAATTAAAGAAAGAGGGCCTGTAGAGAATGTAAAAGATTATGAAGTGCGCGTATTAAAGCAGTATCAATAAACTGCAATACTCTTTAAATTAAAATAGAAAACCTCTCAAATTTGAGAGGTTTTTTTATGCAGTACTTACTGAGCTGTTGGGCTTTTAAAAGTGGTGTTTTTTACTGATCATCCCCAGATGATGAGGGTTGCTCACCAAAAACAGCATTAATAAGAATAGCGGTTATTAGTGCAGCGGCGGGAATACCAATAGATTTTCTCGCAGAAAACTGTTTGAGCTGAACCCCTAGAATATCTTTGAGGGGTGTTTTTACCACCTGTTTTGTTTTACTGGAGATGATCACAATTTGATCTTCGTCTACAGAGAGCACCTTGCCCTTAAGCTCTGTGCCGTTATTTTTATAAATTTTTACTCGTTGCTTTTCTACAACTGCGCCTGCACTAAAATCTAAAGCACGAGTGTAGCTAAAACAGCTTTGAAATAAGAGCGAAATGAGCAGCACTATTGCTAGATTTTTCATGTGTCGTTTGTTTTTTAAAATGTATATAAAAAAACTTCATTTTTGGAACCTCCAAAATTTAAAGTTTTTTTGTGCTGTGGTACTGAGTTGAGGTGCTTTAAAGTGTGATGTTTTTTATAAACCAGCTGCCAAAATAAGAATGAAAATAACAGGAATTGCCAATAGTATGGCAGAGGGAATAGCAAAAGATTTAGCCACAGAAAGCTCACTGCCCTGAACGCCAGAGATGTCTTTAACTGGTATTTTTAATACCTGTTTTGTTTTACTGTAGATGATCGCAATTTCATCTTTATTGGCAGAGAGCACCTTGCCTTTACGCTCTGTGCCATTATTTTTATAAATTTTTACTTTTTGATTAACCTGAACTTCGCCAGCATTAAAATCTATTGCACGGGTATAGCTAAAACAGCTTTGAAATAAAATAGAGAGTGTTGCTAAAAGTAAAAACTTTTTCATAATATAATTATTGGTTGTTATGCGCAAGTTATAGAAAATTAGATAAAACGGTTGACAATATATTTTTTATTACAAAAAAAGGCCTGGGTTAAATCCCGGGCCTTTTTTTTGGATAAAGCAAACAAAATGATTTATTTAAATCTTAACAAAGTAATTATTACTTCACTATAATTCTCGCTGTCTTATCTATGCTTGAGCCCTCTAGGGACGCCCTTACTAGGTAAACCCCTGGTGCATATCCTGACATGTCTATAACTGTTTTGTGTGTATGTGCTGTTAGTTGTTCTAGATCCACGCGCTTAATGTTTTGTCCCAACATGTTGAAAACAGACACCATACTTTTTTGATTTGAGGGTGTGCTCAGTAGTACTTCAAAGTGATTGTTTGGTAGTGATACTAAAGTTAAATCAGGGTTATTGTATTGATAGTCTGTGGTGTTTAGTGTGACACCAGTGATAAATTTAGTAACCGAGGAGGATCCTGGAGGGCACTGGCCACTTTGTGTGATAACCGAGGTGCGAACTAGAGGAGTCGCGAACCCTTCAGCCCACCATTCCCAAGCTTGTAATTCATTTAAACATGGTGGCGAACCTATTTGTCCATCAGTGAAGTTTTGAATAGACTCAACAAGAACAACATTGTCATAAACCGATCCGTCTGGCATCGTTACAGAACCAGATGAAAGTGCTGTAAATTGAACTTCGTGGTTTCTCTCTAAAGCAGGTGGGCATCCCGAACAGGTAAACGGAACATCAAGTATTTGATCTGTACTTGTGTCGCCCACACTAAAGGGATAAGGAAACAATAATAGTGGCGAGTCATAAGCTGTATTTATAACGGTTCTCTCGCCGTGGTATGAGCTTGCCGTAGCATCGAAGCCAAGAAAAAATTGTTGCCCATCCTCATATTTTACATGAGTTGCATTTGGGTAATTATTAGAATAATTAGAGTCTGATACCAAGGCAAATTCAATTGATGAATTGCTGTTGGTTGTGATATTTGAAAAGTCCCAGTCTCCCGAGGTTGAGAAATCGATAAGACTGTTTTTTACAGAAACTTCATATATAACCCCCTGGTCTGGAATAGATGGTTGTGTTATTGATCCTGTTTGAGAGAATACGGCATGGGATAGAATTGAAAAAAATAAAAAAGCTGCGTTTTTCATGATTTAATGATTTAATGATTTAATGATTTAATGATTAATTTCAATTAACAATTTAAATAAATTAATTAAAAAATGAAAGAAGCGCTAACACTTTTACCTTGTTATATCGACAAAATGTATGCTTTATTCGTTAAAGTGTGTTTTATTGTGTATATTTGTGTTTTACAGCCCCCAAGAAAACTTAACGTTATGAAAAAACTAATAGTATTGGCCGTAATTTTTCAAATAATTACTTCTTGCGGGGAAAACTCACTTCCTACAACAACCCAGAAAAATGTTCGATTAGACAGCTTCGAAAACGTGAGATACAATGCTTTTGAAGAAGTGAAAAAGGATAGTCTTGAAATAGCTAAGGTAATGTAGCTCTAGTTGTTAAAACTGGTTAGCAAACAACGGACACAAAAAAACCCTACATTTCTGTAAGGCTTTCTATGTGGCTTTTAACAGCCTCTTTTTGTAAAAAAGTCAAATGAATTTAACTATTTGTTACTAAATGATGAGTAGTCAGTGTTTGGAAATATTGGTGTTAATCCTTTTTCACCTCCAACACAAAGTGCCACTACTTTTTGTGCAGTTTTGCTCTCATCATTGGTAAATCTCCAGTCAAGATATTTTTGATATTGCTCATAAGATGCCCAGTCTCCATAAACATAATAGGTGTAGGTTTCATCATTAAAGAATGCCTCAAGAGATAGACAGCCCTCATAATCTCTTGTGGTTTGTAAGCCATCTGGAGTATTAAGAAGATCTATCATCGCTTGTTTTTGACCTGGTTTTACTTTTAGTGTTACTAAAACAGGGTTTTTAGGTCCAACGGCTTGCATCATTCCGCCATAATCAAAAAAGTCACCTTGCGCTATTACTTTACCCTCTGCATCAAAATTAAAATACCAATAACCGTTTAGGTTTATGTCTTTGCCGGTACTTGAATTTTTTCCTGTCCAGGTTCCGTATGTCCTAACGCTTCCATCTGGCTTAAGAGATAGTGTATCAACCCCAGGAAGCCAAGCCTGAGCATTGTATTTGATGTCCTCAAAGCCAGCATGATATCCTTTTAAAATAGACGAGTATGCGTCATATCCTAGGGGCTCAGTAGCGCCATACATGGGCGTATAAAGTTTAATGTCTTTACTTACCAAAGCAAGTTGTTCGTCAATTTTTTCTTCTCCATGAAGAGAGAATAATTTTTGGGCTGTTGCTAAGTTTTTTTCGTAATTAGGATTCCCGCCGCATGAAACAAAAAGTATCGCTGAG
>ERZ891134.141-NODE-141-length-63512-cov-8.737161_pt1 | contig 63512 bp, 56 predicted proteins | sample MGYA00520888_ERZ891134 | MGnify/ENA primary metagenome ERZ891134 (study PRJEB32303, sample SAMEA104408692) | aquatic metagenome | biome: Brackish water; feature: Coastal; material: water | place: Baltic Sea | collected 2014-10-23 | depth 10 m ... | reverse complement strand
TACATCAAAGCAATTGTTAAAACGCCCATTATTCCGTACTTAATCAGCCACTCTTTCTTGTACCTTGCTAACATAATTACTACTGCAGTAAAAATTAGAATCATCACTAACTCGAGCAAAATATACCTAACTTGAGTGGCCCCTGTTTCACCAAAAGCATGTAACTCCGCAACATCATACCAAGGCCTAATGTAAAGTGATAAACCAATAGTAATAATGAACATAGAGAACATTCCTAGCATGGAAGTCATCTGTTCTTTCATCAAAGATAACACGCCAGTCTCTTCGGTAAGTTGGCGTTCCATTTCTACGAATTCTTGAGAAGGTGTTTGCCCCTTGGAAACTGGCAAGGCTTCTTCGCTCATAGTTTGGCGTGGGCGCTCTATCTTTTGAGTCAATCGCTTTTCAACAACCCTAGCCTTGTAATGCTTCACCAATAATTATGATTTGTCCGCATCTGGAAGGTCTGTGTCTGAGTATGCTGACCCACGTAATTGGTTAGAGATGACCAAGGAGACTGGCATGGCTCTAGGGCTGCAAAATACCTCTAAACTGCTAAAATTGTTAGACCTTAAGTTATCAAACACGACAATTATCCACGTCGCTGGAAGCAACGGAAAGGGGACGCTGTGTGCTTTACTGGCAACAAATTTTACTTTAACAGAACAATCAAATGTATTATTTTCTTCACCACATTTGTGCCGAGTTGAAGAACGGATAAGAATTGGTGGAGTACCTGTAACAGCCGATCTTTTTGATGAGGCTGTGAAAATGATTCAACTCGTTAGTATAACCAGCAATATTATTCCAACATTTTTTGAAGTTACTTTTCTAGCGTCCATGATTGTTGCCAGCAAAACAAACGTCAAATTTTTGATTCTAGAAACCGGACTTGGTGGCCGGTTAGACGCCACAAGATGCGCTCCAGCTGATCTCGCATTGTTAACTTCGATAAGTATGGAACATACAGATATATTAGGTGGTGAGATAAACCAAATCATCAAAGAAAAAGCAGCAATTGCCAGACCTGGAAAACCAATTATTGCTAGAGTAATGAATACAATTGACTATCAAAAAATTGTTGAAGACGTGGCACAAAATTGCTACCAAAGTCTAATTGATGGGGAAAAGCAGCCCGCTCAATGCCATTTTATTGACATCCCTGATGGAACAACAGCAAGGAAAGAAGCACGTATTTTAGCCCAACGAGCACTTACTATTCTAAGTCAAAAGTCTATGTTAGGAGATGCTGAAGAATTATTAAATTGGCCCGGCAGATTGCAGAGAATTAGTTTGCCTAGTGGCCATAAGATGATTTTGGAAGCAGCCCACAACCCAACCGGTCTTGAAAAAATAAGTCCAGAATTAATGAATTTAATTAGCACTGAATATAGTGCGCAAAAAACTTGTATTATTTTTGCTACCTCACCCCAACAAGATATGACGGCGATGCTCGATGGAATAGCAACTATCTGCAATGAAATTGGCAATGTTGAATTGATTTTGACCAAACCACATGGGGGTAGATATCCAGGTGTTGAACCAAAGATTCTGTCACAATATCCTTGGCCAACTACAGAAATTCATCACTACCAACATGTAAGGGACGCTCTTGAAGTGCTGTTACAAAGGGCACCTGAAAAATGCGGAACAATACTTTCAATCGGGTCGCTATACCTTCAAGGCAATATCTTGACATATCTTGGACTAGATGGCGATGAGGACCTAAGTTTAATTCCGAAGGACTCAAATGTAGTAGAGCATAGCAAAGGTGATTGAGATGACTAGTAAGTGGGATATTCGATTTATTGGACTTGCCCAACATATCTCAACCTGGAGTAAAGATCCGTCTACTAAAGTAGGCTGCGTTGTGGTTGGGGAAGACCGTGAGATAAGGTCAACTGGATTCAACGGTTTCCCCAGAGGCATTAACGATGATGAGGAAAGATTGATGGACAGGGAAAAGAAATATCCATTGATCTGTCATGCTGAAGAAAACGCCATAATGCACGCTGCTCGAATCGGTGTTTCCCTAAAAGACAGTACTGCCTACGTCACCTGGCCACCATGTTCTCGATGTGCAAGGTCGCTAATTCAAGCTGGAATAAGAGAAATTGTTTACCCTGAAACAGGAAAAATTCCTGAACGCTGGATAGAAGACTTCACGATATCTGACAGCATGCTCAATGAAGCAGGTGTTGCAGTTAGAAGTATCAAACTAGAGTAAATTAACCGACTATTTCATTGATGTAATACCCCTAGGCTTAGATATGGGCAGGGTATCTATTTCGTTATTATTGACGATAATTATCCTACTCTCAGGATGTATTGACCCACTAGATCCGTTAGACCGAAATAGTGGCGAAGAAGTGGAAGATGCAAATTCAGATCCAGAAACTAATCCCGAGCCGGAACCGGAGCCAGAACCCGAACCGGAGCCAGAACCCGAACCGGAGCCAGAACCGGAACCGGAGCCAGAACCTGAACCAACAGAACCGTGTAATGGAATGCTCATCTTGTGTCTAAGAACGTATGATAATGTTACCTTCCCAGAAACTCATAATGCTTTTGCTACAGAAGAGGATGGAATAGTTTACCCTGCTGGAAATCATCGAACTGGGCTTGATAAGCAATGGAATGCTGGTATGCGAGCCTTCATGATTGATACCCATTATGAAAACCTAAATGACGAGAATCTTGATGGCGTAAAACTATGTCACGGAAGCGACGATCGAGGAGTTAGCCCCTGTATTTATGGCAACGTAAGTGCGATTGATTGGCTTGGAAATTTGAATGATAAAATGGCAGATAATACCCAAGATATTGTTACTCTGTTAGTAGAAAATTATGTTCAACCAGACCATTTGGAACAAGTTTTCATCACTTCTGGTTTGATGGATAGAGTATTTATCCACCAATTAAATGATCCATGGCCAACTCTTCAATCAATGATTGACAATGGTACAAACCTAGTGGTATTTTGGGAACAAGGGGGAGATTCTAGTCATCCATGGATTCATGACTTTCTCACCCATAGTTGGACCACTAATTTTGGAGAAGGAAGTACAGCAGACATGAATTGTGACGTCTTGCGTGGGGACGGAAATCAGGTAGTGTACCACATGAATAATTGGTTAAGCAATCAAGTTGGTCTCTCCGACCCAACACAGGCTGGTGATGCAAATGATGTTGATTTTTTGGTTGAAAGAGCTAATGAATGCTGGCAACAACATGGTAAGCGCCCAACCTTCATTGCGGTTGATTGGTGGGAGCAAGGTGATGTTGTTGCTGCTGCTGAGATGATAAATCTACAGAATGAAGACAACTAACCCCAAAAGCGTCTTGTTCTAGCATATTCAACCTCTGCTAGGTGAATCGTTTTGAGTAATTTGTCCCGGTTATTTCTTGGGACTTTACGGAGAATTCTTTGTGCAGTTGCCTCCCCGATACCTCTTCCCATGAGGCATAAAATGGCCTCTTGGCCACGATTTTGAACTATTTCTGCATTCTTAATCATACGATTCCGGTCCGCTGCCTCGTCAGATGAAACCCAATCTTTCAGCATACTAAGCAAGCCCTCACGGGCACAAGCAAGCATTCGCCCTTTACATTTCAAACAAATACCAATATCAGGAATTTCATTATACCTTGCAACCCTGAATCTTCGAACACTTTGGCATTTTAAACAACATAATACCGCTCGTTCATTTTCTAATCTTAAACTAAGACGTTCACGTACTGCTGCGTTATCCCAATTGGGTAAGAGAAGGTCTTTACTTGACCTTCTTGAAAGTCCAATGGGACCAGCAGCTGCGACTTCTATTGAAATAACACCTTCCTGAATCGCCCGAAGTACATCACTGGCACCTTCAAGATCCATTTTTTCGAAAAATAACTTATCCAAAACTTCACGAAGAACTACTGTGCCACGGTATTTTCTTATTAGAGCCTGAAGATTAATTCGACGTGGGTCTACGCCGTGACGCAAGATACCGAAGGTTTTGCCAACTTGAGCAAACCTCCAACGAAGTTGCCTTGAGTTCGGCAAAGTTACACTTAGCAAACCCTCTAACGCATCTGGAGGAGTTTCTGTAAGCCAACTGATAATGTCTTCAGGAGCGACTCCAGATGCTTGTAAGCCGATTCTAGTTGATTCGATTATGAGTCGTCCCCAATTCCCAGACTTTGTCGATGCCATAGCCAATATTAGATGACCTAGAGTTTCGTTTATTTTCGTGCCTTGGCATGAATTGATAATTATGGCATCATTTCTTGCCTCTATTGTCATCTTTCTGTCGGTCGGTAATACGCCAGACTTTTCCATATGGTTGCCTATTTCATCACTTAACATTCCCAATGCATGTTCGTTGATTGGAAAATCTGTTAACCTTATTTCATCAGAGGCAAGCAGATTAAACCGATCAATTGAAGAGTTTGCTAATTTTGATGATTCAATTAGTTTTAAGTCTTCAGCAATCAACCATCTTAATCGTCCTATATCCCTTGCTACCTCGGCTGGAACAGGAGGTAACTCTCCAAGCCACTGTGGTGCTTTTGCTTGGTCTGATACAGGAACCACCAATAATTCTGATTTCTCTGGGTCAGCATCAATAATCATCCAAGTTCTTCCAGCAATTACAAACCGGCGGATTGCCCCATCCTCTTCCTCTCCCGAATCATTTAGAGAAAGAACAAATGCTTCATCAACGCTACCAATACTTCTCCTAGTTACGCTATCTCTGACTCGATATGATTGCTTATCAGGAATCATCGATAAGTGTTTAGATACCCAATCACGGGTTCTACCTGACACTGAAAACCACCCGGTTTCATACCTCTTTGGCAATGTCAACTCTATTCCCTTTATTTTAGCATCTATCTCTTCTTCAGGAGTTTTGAAAAGTGGCCTTTCTTCTGGTAAAATAATGCCTTTATTTTCAGGCAATAATTGAGATTCTTCGTATATTGATTTAGGCCACCTATACCATGGAACACCCTTAGGGTCAGTGACTAATTTTACCAACCAATTATCGGCTATTACTGCCAAAATTTCAATGGTATCATCTCTTTGCCATCCTTCGAATTGTGGAGCCTTAGCAATGATTGCCGTCGCTTCATCAATAGTAATCGCTTTGAAACTATGCGCCATCAAAATTAATTGATTGACCACAACTGTACGGGGCATATTGCGCCAAATTACTGGCTCAAGTTCGCCTCTCATGGCTCTTTCTCCGATTACTGCTGCTTCTGATAATTCATCACAATCCCAAGCAAAAATATTACCTCGGCCAATACCGCCCAAACGATGGTCTGCTCGCCCTACTCGCTGTAATAGCCGGTCGACTGAACGCGGGCTCTTGATTTGGATTATGCGATTGATTAAACCAATATCAATACCTAGTTCTAAACTTGAAGTGCAGACTAATCCTGACACTTTTCCAGACCGTAGACCATCTTCCATCTCGATTCTTGTCTCGGTGGCTAGAGAACCATGGTGAACACCGATATCAAGTTCTGGTGCCATTTTTTGTAACCTATTGGCAATTGTTTCTGCATCACTTCGACTGTTAACAAACAGCAAGCACGGAGAATCTTTTCTTATAATCTCGATAATATCACGAAAAATAGCGTGAGCTCTTGAAGGAATAGCATATTCAATACCACCAGTCTCATCGATAGTCTCTGGAAAAGCGGTTTCTACAACAATTTCAGTAACTCTTTTACCAGTTTCCATAATTGTTTCCCCGTCATTAGACAGCCATTTAGCCACCTGATGAGGGTTGCCAACCGTAGCAGATAATCCAATTCGTTGAACTTTATTTCCAGATAATGTTTCTAATCTCGACAACCCTAAAGATAACTGCCAACCCCTTTCACTAGCAGCCAGGTCATGAACCTCGTCAATGATTATGGCTTTGACTGTTTTTAGTAATTCTCGGAGATTTTTTCCAGTGAACATTAATTGGAAGGTTTCAGGGGTGGTAATGAGAATATCTGGTGGTTTACGTACTTGTTTGGCTCGTTCACTTTGGGTGGTATCGCCATGTCTTAGACCAACTCTCAAACCAACAGATTCAGCGATTTCTTGCAGCCTTCGGTCAACATCTCGATTAAGGGCGCGCAGTGGAGTAACATACAGGATTGACAACGGTTCCCATTGTTCTACTAAACATCGATTTATTACCGGTAAGATTGCTGAAAGAGTTTTTCCTGAACCAGTTGGTGCGATTAGCAACCTATCCTTACCATCGATGATTTGTGGTATGGCTGACTCTTGAATTGGAGTTGGTTGCCACGACCTTTTTTCCAACTCATTTTGCAGTTTTTCGTCAAGCAGGGAAAATACACTTGACATACTCTCCCCACCCCCGTAGTATACCCTTAACACCCTTACTTTTGATTATTTGTAGTATTGTAGATAAATCAAAACATCAAAGAACTCAAACGGTGAGAGCAGGTAGCAAGGAGCGGTGAGGACATGGGGATAATTGGACAGATGTGGGAAAAACAACACGGAAGACAACTGTTGATTACGGCAACAACCTTTGGCGGCGCAGCCGTTTTACTGATCGTCAGTGCATATCAACTACTCTTTTTGCAAAACGATGCAGATTGGGGTGAATTTACCGGTGCTGCGATTGGCATGATTGTCTTGTCGAGCATTGTGCTAATTGTGGCTACTCCAGAATTCCTCAACCTGCGAGGTTGTGTTAATGTCTTGGCTGAATTAAAAGAAATTGAATCTACTTCTGAACTCAAGAGGAGAAGATCTGAAGGAGATGAAGCAGCAAAAACTCTTGGCGCAGGACATGCACAAGCATGGGATGATTTCCTAGCAAGTAAGGGTCTAAAGAAAAGCAAATGAGGGTGAAAATTGTCCGACCAACATCCGCTGAGCAATCTCCTTAGAGAGATGCTCTTAGCTGTAGCAATGATATCCTTTCTTGTTCTTGGACTTTGGGCACATACTGGTACCATGCCACCACTTGTAGTTGTTGAATCATCATCAATGATTCACGAAAAATCTGGTGAAGTGGGAAGTATTGATGCTGGTGATTTGATTTTGGTCATGGACACACCTTATGACAACATTGTTACATTTGCTGAATCAAGTGATCGATCAAACCAAAATTACGGTTACGAAATGCATGGCATGAATGGGGACGTTATAATTTATCAAAAGAATGGTGATTCAGGAACACCAATTATTCACCGCGCTATTTTGCGTGTAGAAGCGAGTCAAACTAATTCTCCTGACAGAAGCGTTGCTTCAGATGCCAACAATTCTGCTCATTGTCCCGGTGGAGGAACTTGGGACTCAGGAGTTGTTGATGATGATGGTGAAAGTGGGACCTGTGTCCTTACATGGTCTGTTCCTGGTACTAATGTTAGCGACGTTGAAACTATAACAATTCATTTTGATGGCCAGCAAGCTGGTTATTATGATTGCAAAAGATTAACCCATGCTAATGTAGAGCCATATTTGGTGGTATGGAATTGGCAGCCAAAACATTCTGGTATCGTAACCCTTGGAGATAATAATCAATGTTCGGTTGATCAAGGCGGTTTAGTTGTCAACGGGTCCTCTGGAGTACACAGTACGTCGGGAGTTGCTGGACCTGTGCAAGAAGCATGGTTGGTTGGAGTAGCGGGCGGAGAAATACCATGGCTTGGCACTGTCAAATTAATGCTCAGTGGTCCTAGTTCGCCAGGAACCCAATATGTACCTGGTTCCTCGTTTGTGTTTCTAGCTATGGTGATTGGAGGAATCATACTAGCACCATTAGGCTTAGAAATGGGGTTGAAGCGAATAATGGACACTTCCCCGGAACTAAGGCAAGCAGAATTAGAAACTGATTATTCCTCAGAAGAATAAGATGATTGCTCAATAATTGCTTCTTGCATTGTCAATTCACCTTTTGCCACAAGCAAGGCTAGTTGTTGGCTTATGGTAATTTGACCATTTGACATTTTTCGACTTTCAGTTTGAATGTATTTTACATCACCGTGTTTTGGCCTTAACTCGCGTAGTTCCCATATTCTCTGCCCACTGTTAGCGGCAATTCTGAGTGCTGAAATAGCATGATTATTTCTAACCAGACCACTAGAAGTCTTACTTTCGTTAACCTGTTCAATAACCCAATTCTTCGCTATACAGTAGTTGATTATCTGGTCTCGAATTAGTGGGGCGCCATCACCAATGCGGATTAGCATGGTTTGAAATTCTAGAGATCTGATGAGTTTTTCTATTTCTGGCACTAGTTCAGCGACTGATGCTAATTGGGAGACCCCGATAAATGCCCCATCCACTAACCAAGCAAGCCCGGGATAAGGCCCCGGGTCTATCCCAATAGTCAAAAATACCGAATTTTCAATCCCTCTTAACAGAAAAATTGCGGAATAAACTGCAGATTCGATGCTATCTAAACTTACAGGTATTGACTTACCAACCGTTGGATGCTCGAGGATCTCGGTTGGAGATGAAAACCATATTGTTGAGCGATTAACTATCTCGGTATGAATATCAATTACGTCAAACTTTAGGTTTCTTGTGCGCAGCACCTCGATAAGTTTGAATGATAATTGGAAATCTTCAGTACGGATTACCAGTCTGGCCATGGCCAATCCAATACCTCAGCATCAACAAACCTACCGCATTTTACTATTCCCTTGAAAGTCAAACCAATTAACGAGATTATACCGAAGTAATCAAAAGCGCTTGACATTGATGTTTACCCGTGAGCAGTAAGTATGAGAGAGAACTTCGTCAGGTTCTCGCTGGCTTATCCAAAGGCGTTGAAGCAATAATCAAATCTTGTAATGAGATTGAAAAAACGAAAATGCGCTTAGTAGAAAAGCGACCTTTTCTCGTAGTAAGGGCTGCTGGCTCTGGGATTGAGGGTTCTGGAGATTTACTTGCGTTAAGAGGTGATTTATGCTTCCCGATAGAGGTAAAATCATCTAAGAAAGATAAACTATACTTATCTGGGCGGACTGTAGATCAGTATAATTCACTAGTCTATGAGGGCAACCGTTCATCATTATTGCCATTGTATGCCTTTCGCCTAAAAGGAGTAAGAGGGGATTCTTGGAGAATATTCAGAGTTGAGACCGATACATTACACAGCAAATTAAGGCAATTAGCACCATTTATTCCAAGTCTACCAAATACCAGGAATGGAAAACCATATTTGAATTGGAATGATGGAATGGCATTAAACGAATTCATTGCCTTGGTTTGTTCAAAGTTTGGCCAAGAGGTAGAAGGTATGGAGACTCTACAAAAACGAACTTCAAAATTATCTGTGGTAATCAATGAACCTACTAGCCATAGTAATTACGACAATAAACCAAAAAGAGATATCCTAGCTGAGTTACTAAAAAGAAAAGTCGCCTAATTAGAAGTAAGGGATAACCAAGATAAACACAATCATACCCAATAATGCCAGGGACGATATGTTTGACGCCTTACTAGAGATATGTTCTATCCACATTGGATTAATGTCCCAGAATTTTAATTTCTTACCTACTTTCTTTACCGCATTAAGAATTCCACGTAACATATCTTTGAACATATGCCCGCCATCAAATGGGACCATTGGAATTAGGTTTGTGAAACCCAGCAAAATATTAACCCACAATAACCAAAAGAATAAGTTCACGAAAAATAGTAAACCATTTGTTCCTAATGCTTGAGCAAATGCATTATCTTCCGCTTCTAATAATGATTCCTCAAAAGGATGCATAGCAACGCCTTGTAGTTCAAATGGGACAATCATAAGACTAAGAGTGTGAAGCGGGGCCATTATTGACTTTTGAGCCAAATTTCCATCCCACCTTGGAGATAATGGACCTGCTAACCTATCAATTCCAGCAGTACCTCCTGAGAGCCCTTCAACTCCTAAAAATGGCTGTCCTTCCTCTACACCAATTGATTCTAAATTACCTTTTGACCAACCAAGTTCAAGATAATAATCATACTTATCAGACAGGGTTGCATTAAGTGTCTCAACTTGTCCATCGCTGTGTTTAACGGTAAGAGCAATTGTGTCATTAGCACTGTAGCCTTCCATAGCATCATAGAATCCATCAACGTTAGAGATTTCTTGACCGTCAATCGACTGTATTGTGTCCCATGGTTGAAGACCTGCCTGATATGCTCCCTCATCTTGCACTATACCTCTCACGTGAACTCCATCATCTGAAGCAACAAATTGACTGGCTAATCCACCCAAAAACATCAAACAAATAATTGCTGCAAAGATATTGGTTGCCGGACCAGCAGCAAACATCCGCATTCTTTCCCTACTAGGTGCATTGGTCAACTCTTCATATTGTGGTTCAGCAAAAGCACCAAGTGGCAAGGGACCTAATTGCAATAGTCCAAATGAGCGAATTCTCATTCCATGAGCTCTTGCTTGCAGTCCGTGGCCATATTCATGAATTACAAGTGCTACGATAAACGCCAATGCACCCCAGCCTAGTGGGATTACAGGGTTTATTCCGGGTAGTGCAACAAGTTCGCTAGCAGATGGTGGATCTGTTTGGGGCGGGCTCAGCAGTGCGGTGAGGAACGCGACTACCATCAATATGCCAACCATCAACATAGAAAATACGCAAACCCACAGAGATATTTCACCGTAAAATCGCCAAAAACCCCGGGGACTTGCAGTTTTATCAAGTAATTTTAGACCTCTTTTGCTTCTAACCATCAGTATTACCCCAAAAACCCTAGTAGCATTCCACTTGTCAAGCGTACCATTATTTTCCCAAATTCGTAATAAAACATACCAGACTAAAATCAAGATCATTATTGCCGACCAGTCGAAATTAACTGTCCCCCAGTCTGCAGCCATAGCCATCCCTGCAAGTCACTCAATTTGAACATTGACAAAACATGAACAAACTTGAAGAATGACCGATTGGAGGGTTTGTTATGGAACCGGTAAGCGATGACATAGCCGCTTGGTGTACTCAGACCTGGAGACAGTCTCCTGAAGAAATACTTGAATGGTTTGAAGATGAAAACTCTATCCAAGTTTTCATCAAATTAACGCGTAGTGTTTTGATTGCAGATTTTGTGTTTAAAGAAAATGCTGCGGACAAGACTACTGATCGTATCGACATAAAGCACCATTTACATATTCCGCTAGATATTTGGAACCCGGGTTCTATTCAAGCAACTAGAATAAACGATGGTAGAGTAAGATTTAGACATCGGAATTCAGATATTATCCTCGCAGCTAAATTACGTGCACCGGAGTGGGGTAAAACTGTATTAGAAGATTGGTTAATGGGCTTGCGAGGAGAGCAGTTAAGGCCTAAAGATCGTAACCAAAGATTAGCATCTGTTAGAAGGACAAAACAAATTGTTGACAGAAACCTACAGGCTGCTTCCCTAGACAATGCAATTGAAGATTTAGAATTAATATCTCACCGAATAACTTCGGCTGAAGTAGGTCTTAATCCATTTGAGAGCAACATTCTTGAAGCCGAATAATCAACTCAAGCGAACTTTGTATCTTTCTTTGCCATTTACGTAGAGAGAAATTGTCCCTGATGAGGATACACATATTGCCGCACATTCCGCTAATTGGGAAATAGCTCTAGCTGCTAGATGACGACCTCCTTCTCCATATTTTGGTTGAGTACCTGCCGGGACTTGGATATATCTCCCTGCATCGCTAGCAACACCATCTTTATTGAAAAATATGGCTCCATCTAACCAGGCAAATTCAGCCATTGTTTCATGATTTTCATCAAGTAATATACTCTTTCTTTCCGCATCATGGCCTTTGAATGGGTTGAGTACTAAGGGTGTTGAAAATTTCCTCAGTTTGGGTAGCGAGCCAATTGCGAATAATGCTCCAACAGCATGTCCCTCTCTACCTCTAGAACCAATATGGCGTGCAAGTTGCATTGCTTTGGTTAGAACCTCTAATTCAATTCCAGTCTCATTAGCCAAATTAGCAAATCTATTGGCGCTAAGCATCGTTGTATCGATAGAAAATAATCCATCGATTGGATCGCCAAGAACCACCAAAATCCTCTCCCCACGTGAAATTCTACCTTCGCCTATTGCTTGCAAAATCATATCATGTAACTGAGTCAAAATTTGTAGACCCATAGCAGAAAGTGATTCGTCCATTAACTGAACAGATATTTCTGATTCTTCAAAGGACTCTACTACTCTAGATTTACTACTAAGAATGGTGATTTCTGTGTCTTTGGGAATTACATTGTATATTTGCTTTATTTTTTTGACACTATTTGAGATAATTATCACACTGTCAAATTGTTTCCTATCTGAAGGGAATGAACTGGAGACCAGTTTTGCTAGGTCTACCACGCAAACACCTACTCATTAGTTGTATCAATACCTGGCAACTGGTCTTCTGATTCGCGGTAAACTGTTCTCATATTACTGATGAAATTTCGTTCCTTAATGACCAAAATATATTCATTGAAACCAGGGTCTTCTTCACCATTAAGATGTTTGAGCAATACTTCAAGAGTGATCCTTGCACCTTCACGGTGTGGATAACCAAATATGCCCATTGAGATAGGTGGGGCAACTATTTTTTTCACATCCTTCATTTCTTTGATTCTGTCAAACAAGTTGTGATAGGTTTCAGGAAGCAGTTGCCTTCGGGATTCATCTTGACTAGGACGACGACAATCAGGCCCTACTACATGGAATATGTGTTTGAAATTATTTCCCAAGTCATATGGTTCTGTTACTACGTTATTAGTTACTGCACAAGGTGGAGCGTTGATTTTTCGCTTTTCTAGACAAATATTCCTGGTAACCTGGGTTAATTCTTCCCCTGCCTTAGCATGAACTTGGGCATCCAAGCCCTCTCTACCTGAAAGACGGTTATTGGCGGGAGTAATTAGCACATCACCAGTTTGATTCCAAAGATCCCCTCCAACTACTCGTAACACACCCCATTTACAAGTACGGGCCATATATAATTCCGGCATCATGCAAGCATGGAGGGCCGTCTTACTTATCAAGTTCGCAAGATTGTTTGATTTTCACAGGTATTTTGCCAATTATGCATTAGGCGATGAATACTTTGCAATACTTCATTATCTTCCTAGTACTGGACATAACGATAGCATGGCTGTGGGATATGTACTTGTGAATGTGACTCCGGGAATGGAAATTGAAGCTTATAAAAAAATCAAAGGGATGAAACATGTTGATGACATAACCGTGCTGTTTGGCGATTATGACTTGATCATAAAATTGGTTGCTGATGATTTGGCATCAATTGCTAAAACGGTTGTAGAAACTATCAGACCTGTTCAAGGTGTGATCAACACAAAAACTCTAGCAGGTGCAGACATCTGATTTAGTGGCTTTACGCATGCCGTTTTCGCTTAATTCCTAGTTTCGAAAGGCGTGCTGCGCCCCATATGTAGCGCAGTATAGCGGTTTTTTGGAGATAATACTATATACCTAACCAATTTACTTGTTACCGGAGGTTATCCAAAATGTCTGATAAAAAATATTTTGTTCTCATGGAGAACAATAAAGATACGAGCCAAGTATTTGCGAGCAAACAACCACGTGGTGCAGCCCTAAAAGCTGCAACCCGTGGACACACCAGCATACGCCTGCGTGAGCGTGGAACTAAGAGAGTCCACTGCTTCACCGGTAGTATTGCAATGGTTGACAAGCCTGCAAATGGTCCGGCTTGGCTTCCTGACAAGATCAAGAAGGCAAACGTCAAGAAGATCGGAATCGAGCACCTTTGAGTTGCTTAACCGAGTCATTTGACTGATTATGAACTAATATATTCCGCGGAATATAACTGCCTCTCTGAGGGTTTAGGCCCTCGGGGAGGCTTTTTTTAATTTAATTATAATCGCTAAACCAATGGCTATTAATAACTCAATGAGTAACCATTTCTGGTGAATGCTGACATCAAAACCATGAATTAACATGGATGTGAAACGGGTAGAAAGATATCCAAGATCTATAAGCAACAAGCCTTTAACAAATATTAAGCTATTATGTTGTTGCGGTGGCTTTCCATAAAATAATAAAAACGCGCCAATACCTAAAGGTAATGCTGAATATCTAATTCTCAAGTCGATTTGGTCTTCTACCTCTGCGGTAGCAAAATTAGCATCAAAAATTTGTGGGAATATGAAACAGATTATAGAAACAATCAGCATAAATAGCCCTATGAATGTTACATAAGTGGTGTTTTCTTTATTCAACATAAATCTCCCTTTGTTTAATCCAACCACCTACCCACAATGCGATTACAATCATTATGAATTGACCTATTAATCGTAATATATGCCATATTGTAGCGAATGTTTTCCCCTCTAATGGTACATCATTAATCCACATATTGAGGTTCGCAGAATAAATAGCCACTAAAAATAACGCCATTAGCAGGCTTGAATATTTTCTTGTTTTAGGAATAATTAATCCAAGTCCTAAACCGATTTCCATACCACCTGTAACCAAAACCCAGAAAGTAGGGTATCCTAGAATTGCAGGGACTATCGGCTCAAACCATTTAGGGTCTTGAAAATGAGCAATTCCGACATTAATGAAAAATATCCCAAGAGTTATTGATAGGATATTTTGTAATAAATCTGTCACATTCATCCAGTATCGCCTTCAATAACGAACTTTTTGTCTTGTTAGCGTACGCCAAATTCGTTGAAGAGGATCATAGTAACGGTCCACTACTCTTTCCTTTAGCTGAATGATTGCATCATCTGTAATTTGAATTCCTGCAGGACAAACCTCTGTACAACACCGCGTGATATTACAATACTCAACACCAAATTCCTTCTTTATTTCAGGAATCCTATCTTCCATATCTAATGGATGCATTTCATATTGTGCAAGTCTAACTAGATTCCTTGGACCAGCAAATTCGTCAAATAATGAATGGTCCCTTAGTACGTGACAAGTATTGACGCATAGAAAACACTCAATACATTCTCTAAATTGTTGAACTCTATCAGCTTCTTTTTGATTAAATTCCCAGTTCATCTCTTTTGGGCCTTTGATTGGCTTAATTTTTTGCGCCACTTCGTAATTCCATGACACATCTGTGACTAGATCTTTTACGTGTGGGAATGCCTTCATTGGTCTAATTTCAATTGGCTTACCCTCTTCAGTCTCGTCTACAACATCACTCATTCTAGTCATGCACATCAAACGTGGACGGCCATTGATTTCTGCTGAGCATGAGCCACATTTCCCTGCTTTACAGTTCCATCTTACTGCAAGATCTGGTTCTTGTTCATGTTGGATTCTGTGAACGCAATCTAAAACCACCATCCCTTCATCTAACTCAATTTCATAATCAGACAATTCTGCGGCGTCACCTTCGCCTCTGGTAATCATAAATTTCTGCATCTTTCCTTTCAAAGACATCAATTTTCACCTCCTGCTTCCGCTGCTCTTTCAGCAATCATGGCTTTTACTTCATTGATTACATCTTTGAGGTCGTCACGCATTGCTTCCTTTGCCTCTTGACGAATTTTAATTTCTCCATCTTCCATATAGATAATGTTGAGAGTCTCACCCCAATAATCATCATCTGGAGCAGGGAAGTCGTCTCTTGTATGACCACCTCTACTCTCTTCACGAGTTAATGCTGCAAGGGTTGCTGCGTATGACACATCCACCATATTTTTCAAGTCTAATGCTTGATGCCATCCCGAGTTGTATTTTCTTGAAGAACCTGGATAAGCAGCTTTTCTTCTAGTATCGAAGTTTTTCAAATCCTCGACTGCCTCATCGAGTTCTTCTCTTGTTCTGATTATGCCGACTTTTGCTTGCATCATGTCACGTAATTCATCATAGATAAGACCAGGATTTTCTCCGCCTTCATTATTGAATGGTTCTAGCATATCTGCGATTGCTGTTTTTACTTGAGATTCGTCAATAACTGGTTGTGCAAGGTCTTTGGAACGCTTAGCGGCAAATTCTCCAGCACGCTTACCAAATACAATCAGGTCGGACAGGGAGTTACCTCCAAGCCTGTTAGCCCCATGTAAGCCAGATGCTACTTCACCGCAGGCGTATAATCCTGAAATTGTTGTTTCTTGACTTTCCGCATTAACAATTACGCCGCCCATGACATAGTGTGCGGTCGGGCCAACTTCCATTGGTTCCTGTGAGATGTCGACACCAGCCAATTCCTTGAATTGGTGATGCATAGAAGGTAATTTCTTGAGAATTGCTTCTTCCCCACGATGTGAGATATCAAGGAAAGCGCCACCATGCGGCGAGCCTCTACCTGCCTTAACTTCTGAATTGATGGCTTTGGACACTACGTCACGTGTGAGAAGTTCTGGAGGTCTTCTAACCGTTGCTAATTTCCCTGAAACAATCTCTTCTACCCATTGATCAGATTCTTCTATAGTCTCTGCATGATCACCAGCAAACATTTCTGGGACATAGTCAAACATGAATCTATCACCTTCAGAATTTGTTAATCTTCCACCTTCACCTCTGACTCCTTCGGTGACCAGTATGCCCCTTACCGAAGGTGGCCAAACCATTCCAGTTGGATGGAATTGGACAAATTCCATATCTCTAAGTTCAGCACCTGCCCATAGTGCTAGTGCGTGACCATCTCCGGTATATTCCCAAGAACCTGAGCAAACTGACCAAACTCTAGTAATTCCACCAGTAGCTAAGACCACCGACTTGGCTGAAAAGGCATGGAAGTCTCCATCAACTCTAGTATAGGCAACACAACCAGTAACTCTGTCACCTTCTTTGAGAAGGTGCCTTACGGTATATTCCATAAAAATGTCAATACCTTCGTGTATGCCTCTTTCTTGTAATGTCCGAATGAGTTCAAGACCAGTAGCATCGCCAACGTGAGCTAGCCTAGGGAAGGTGTGGCCTCCGAAATTGCGCTGGTTGATTAGATTCTGTGGTGTTCTATCAAATACAGCACCCCACTGCTCTAATTCTCTAACTCTATCTGGTGCTTCTTTAGCGTGATATTCTGCCATTTGCCAATTAGCAAGCCATTTACTACCCTTCATAGTGTCATGGAAATGTACTTTCCAGCCATCACGAGGGTCTGCGTTTTGTAGAGCAGCGGCACATCCACCTTCAGCCATTACAGTATGCGCCTTCCCTAGTAGAGATTTAGTGATTATAGCAGTTTTAGCACCGCTACGGGCTGCTTCTATTGCCGCGCGAAGACCTGCACCTCCTGCACCTATCACAATAACATCATATTCGTATTTCTTGTAATCTTCTGTCATATTTTCACCTCAAAAAAGTATCAAATTCCATTCAGCAAGTCCGGTAAAATAACCTTCATTGTAAGCTAGCACCCATAGATCGCCAACAAAAACGAACGCAAGAGAGGTCCAGAACCAGAAACCATGAGAACGATTTGCTATGCTTAATTTGTCAAAAATTCTACCTCGTATTCTACTTATGCCTGTAGTCCAACGATCTAGTGCACCACCAGCGAGGTGCCTAAGAGCGTGACAAGAAGTAACATACATTGTTAATAAAAAGGCCTCTATAGCCATTATGAAGGTCCCAATGGAGAAGCCATATTGACCATCTTCAAACGTTAGAGTATGAGTAACATCCCACCACTTAATGGCGATAATTATCATTGCGGCATAGAGAAAATACCTGTGTAAGTTGTTGAGAATGAAAACGCGTTTCTCGCCCTTGTACCCTAGTTTCTTATTGATGTCGGGTTCGTCGACCCAGCAAGCTGTTGGGCTGGCAAAAAAGGTCCTATAGTAGACCCTGCGCATGTAGTAGCAAGTACCTCTAAATCCAAATGGAATCCACAAGACTAGAATTGCTGCATTGACCCAATGCGGATGCTCCCAAGCGGATAAGCCGAATAAATCCCATTCTAGAATGTTAGGAGAAAAGATTGGAGACATAACAGTACTCCCGTCTAAGTCGTATGAAATACCGGTATCGTGCAAAAATAATCGCCAGAAGGTGTAGATTAGTGCGAATGTCAATGCAAAACCCATAGCCAGTGGCTGAGCCCACCATTTATCTACACGGTCAGTGCGACCCAGTCCATTGATTACTGGCAGTTTTATTCCTTCACCCAAAGTTCTCACAGCCTTCCCCTGAGGGGGGGAACACTCTATGCCTATCGCGCACAGTCTTTGAGGTTGATTATTTGGCACATGTGTTCAACCTGCTATTTTATTCACTACATCCATTGCTTCTTCTACCATAGTGTAGTTAGCCCAGTAGGATTTTGATTGCCACATTTTGATGCCATCTTGGCCGAACAGTTGCACGGTTGGCGTAACTGGATTGCCAAATCCTTCAACTATCGAAAACTGAGTAGTCTCACCTGTTTCAAAATCTGTTAGCCTGCTTGATTCATTCGGCAGGACAATTGGCCACGGAGTATAATTGGAATCGTTATCATCATTGCCAAATGCCTTCATGACCGTCGCAGGTGATTCAACTTCTGACCACCTGTGCATACTGATGATGGAAACTGAAGAAGTATTGATGGTGCCATTATTGATTGATTCACGCAACATGTCGGTCCAATCATGACACCCTGAGCATCCTGCTGCAATCCAAAGCATCAACACTGGTTTAGAATCTAATGCTTCTTTTAAGTCAAATAACGAGCCGCCGTCTTCGTCTCGTTCCAGCGTATCAGCAGTGAATGACAATTGTAGGGGTACTTCAGTCTGTATTGATTCTTCAATTGGAGCTGTGCAGCCGCATATTACAATGGTCAAACAAAGTAAAATTGTTAGAAGTTTAGGCTGCATGACCTTCACCAGTTGCTTGGTTTCGGTTAGCTGATACAGAGTCGTTAGCCTTTACTTTGGGCTTTTTAACATCTTGGAACCAGTTACTGACTCCGTTCCAATCAGGATTTAGGCCAAGATCTGCACAAATCAACTTACTGCTGATTCTAGCACTTTCAAAGATAGTTGGCAGTCCGCTGCCAGGATGGGTACCGCCGCCAACTATGTACAAATTCTTGGCTTCTTCAAATCTATTTTGAGGTCTTCTCCACAGCATTTGACCGAGATTGTGTGTTAAATTGAACACAGCACCTCGGTAGATATCGGAGGCGCCCCAATCATCTGGAGTAACAATGGTTTCTGACACAATGTGATCTGCAACATCATCATAGCCTAACTTTGCCATTTGCTTGATTACTATATCGCGGTATTCGTCTTTTATTTCTTCCCAATTTATCGATTCGTGTTGGTTTGGCACCGGTACTAAGACATACAGCGTTGAACAACCCTCAGGCGCCATATCTGGGTCGGTAACACAGGCATTTTGCACATACAAGGATGGGTCGTCCCAAGTAATTTTGTGGTTGGTGATGTCATTTAGGTTCTCCTCGTACCGTTGGGACGCATAGATTTGGTGATGAGGCATATCTGGATAGGTTTTATCCATACCAAGATAAAGCATGTAAGTGGAGCAAGAGTAACCTTTCTTTTCCAGTTTCTTGTTTGACCATTTCTTACGCTTCTCATCTGGGACAAGGGTGGTCATGGCGTGGGCAAAGTCTGCATTTACTACTACTTTGTCGGCATAGATAGTCTCGTTCTCAAGTTTGACGCCTACCACGTTTTTACCTTCGTATATCAGTTTCTTTACCGGGGTTGAGGTTCTTATTTTGGCACCAAAACCTTCGGCAATCTTAGCCAGTTTTGGAGTAATTGAACCAAGTCCACCTCTAGCATGGAAAATACCGTGTTCATACTCTAGGAAGGCTAGAATGGTGAATAAGGATGGTGCGTGGAATGGACTCATACCGAGATATTTTGTTTGAAATGACATAGCTAGACGAATTCTTTCGTCATCGAAGTTCTTACGCAAATCGCTTGCTACTGATGCCCACGGCTTCAATACCTTAGCAACTCGCAAGGCTCTTTTAGTGAACAGATTTGACGGGCCTGTCCACGGTGTTTGTAGACATTGTTTGGACAAGTTCAATTTCTGGCGGTTGTCTTTAACATACTTTTCGAATCCACGGGCGTTTTTGTCGCCAGACAATTCACGGATTCTTTCGGTCATCAAATCTAGGTTACTAGTGGCGTTAATGTGTCCGCCTGCACCAAATACCAAACGGTATGAGGGGTCAATCAGCGGCATTAGTTCTAGTTCCTTGTGGGCGTCTAATCCAACAGCTTGGAAAATTTGTTCGATAACTTCGGGGAAGTGGAAGAAAGTTGGGCCACGATCGTAGGTAAATCCATCTTTGTGAACTAATTTAGTTCTGCCACCAACTGCGTCTTCTTTTTCGATTACAGTTACATCGACTCCAGAATAGGCTAGTAGCATTGCACTTGCTAGTCCACCGGGTCCAGCGCCGACGATTATTGTTGTAGGTTTAGCCTTGGCTTGCATGGTATGACTCCAATCAGACTGACATATAAAGAAGAGTTTAATTCCGTGATATATGGGTGAATAATCAACCTTCTATGCGGCGTTTTGTCATAGGTTTTTTACCAAATTTACCGCAGATTGTAGCGCACCTTCAACACTGCCCTGATAAGTATGATCTCCACATTCGAGAAACTGGTTGTTTCTGTTGATGTTATCAAAATCACTGGAGGAGAGTTCTGGCAAGGCTGCAGTAATGTGCTGAACGTCTAGCAGACCCCATTCCCCAACTTGCTTACCAAACCATTCTGTTAATTCTTCAACTGCAGCCTTTGATATCTCTTCTTTACTATTGATACCCTTTTCATCAGCGTGCTCACCAACAATTGTCACGGTGATCAATGATTTATCCTCTGGTGCGTAACTTGGTTGAATGTCTGATGGCACTGCTATGTGTGATATCAATTTGTTTTGTGTGTTAATATTGGAATTCAACATAATGAACTTCTGCTTGAGCGGTGATTTGGGCGCAGAAAAATGCACTGTCCATACTGACCTGGTTATCTTTCCTGCAACCCCATCATAGGCCTTTATAATGCGAGAATATTTTTTCGTCTTGTTATCAACAATTAATTCGTTGTCGTTGATTATTTTGACGTCTGCTTTGAGAGTTAGTTTGGTATTTTCTAATTTGTCAAATAAAAACTGTGGCACTGCTGAGATTCCTTGCTTAGGCAAAACCATATCGCCTCTCGACATATTCTTGAACACAAATTTGAACATTCGGGCATCGGTTCTTAGACTAGATTCAAGAAATATTCCGCCAAATAGCGGGGAAAAAAATCTGTCTATGAAGGATTTTGAGAATCCCCTAGAAGTTAAAAATTCGCGCGTAGTTTGTCCAGGTTGAGTGAAAATTTCTTCATCTGGTGTGCGCATTACATGCCAACGTAATAATCCAACTCTTAGCAGGTTGAGTGGCGAAGTGAACAAATTAATGGCGCCCATCATTCCAGTTATTGGACGGCGAAACGGGTCCGCAAAACACCATATTTTGGATTTTCTTGGGCGGGCTTCAATTACTAACGCACCAGGATGGAAAGGTCGGCAATTCATGGCTTGATAATCAAAGACAGTACTTGCTAACGGATATCCTGTTTGTAGTACGTGAAACCCTTGGTCAAGAATAAAACCCGATTTCTCAGTGCTTGCCATCCTACCGCCAATTTTGGCAGATTTTTCAAACAGTTCTACCTCAAACCCTTTTTCTTCCAGTAAGTATGAACAGTAGAGGCCAGAAATGCCGGCACCAATTACTGCGATTTTTTCACTCATTGGACCACTCATGCAGATACTGTATCAAGACCTAATTTAAACTTGAATTCATCTAAATATGGTCCCATCGATTTAATCAACAGAGCATCAGGGTGAGTTCTAATAACTAGTCCATCTAGATACATTAGGGCTCTTATTATTGGGAATGCTTCTTCACCAAACTCGGCGTTGGCTAATTCCACAGCGGCCCGTACCGTTTGCATCATTACTCTAGTCAAACTCTGCTCGCCAACTGGTTTCTTTTCGAAATCGAAGTATATCTCATGCATTCTACTCATGTATTTTTGCATCTTTTTACCTGTTGGCTTCTTGTTAGTCATATCCAGTAGTGCAATGAAAGCTTCATCTAATTCTTGCTTGGATAAATGTTCAAAGAAATTGAATAGCGAGCGGTTTACGAATTCCGGAGCATGACAAATAGCACCGTTATCAATAAACACAAACTTACCTTCATTATCGATTATACAATTACCAGGATGAAGGTCACCGTGGAAGGTCCCAATACCAAACAAATACGCCCCGTGAATTCTAAACAATTCCAGTAGAGTCTCCCATTTTAACGATTTATTTTCGATGCCCTCTTCTAATGACATTCCTTCGATGAATTCAGACACTAAGACATTTTCATTCGATAGTTCTGGGTAATATTGGGGAAACCTGAGCAGGGGTGTTGCAAAATCATCAGCGATATCCTGCTGTATTTTAGACAGTTCATTAGCACCTAAAATCTCGTTACGCAAATCAAGTTCCCTAGTGGTGTAATCTGCAACGTGATTTAGCAAAGCCATAGGGTTACCGACTTTTCTAAGTCTTGGTGATAGTATCAAGAACATGCGTAACCATGACCGCATTCTGTCTACCTCTCTGCGAAACTTGACTGCATTTGCCTGCTTTACGAATTTAATTACTACTTGGTCGCCGTTGTGTAATACTGCACGATGTACTTGCCCAACAGAGGCTGCCGCTAGGGGCTTTTCTTCGATTGATTTGAACTTCTCAAAGAAACCAGGGATTGCTTTACTTTTTAGAGTAGCCTCCCAATCTTCTTGAGGGATAGATGCGGCGTGTTGGTATAATTGCTGAAGTTGTTTGCACTTATCTTCACCAAGAAGATCAGGCCTTAAGGCAAAGATTTGAGCGAGTTTCACCGCCATCAATCCTTGCTTTTGAATCCAGTCTAGATCAGCAGGTCGCTTACGCATTATTTGACGCATAAACCTAAAGAAAGTCAGCATTCGCATAACAATCAATCCATGCTTTGAGTTTATCAAACCGTGTATGGTTCAATCTTCGCTCTCTTCGATGAAAATGAGCGTATAGCGCCATAGTTCACCGTCATCTTGACCGGTTTCTCGCCTAATTCTTACATCACTATCCTCTGGGTATCTTGACCGCAGAGCACCTTCAATAATTCCATCATCTAATTCCCAAAGTGGGAGAACATCTGCTTTTTCTACTGGTGGATGAGTTAGATTTACTTTGATGTGAAAGAAAGGAACGGTATCGTATTCAAGTTCCCCAAGTCCTGCATATTCCCACCAATCCATTAATTCGCTGAGGAATTCGACGTGACCCTCGATTTTGCGAAGACTAAATGCTAATTCTTCACCGATTCGATGACCAACCTGTCTCAACATGGTTTTGATATCAATCCCAAGTTGATGAAGACTAAACACTGTACCATCTTGCAACGCGACCCTTGCTTGATTAATCTCGTTACTAGAAGCTAGGAATGTATCTGGATTGAATGGTGTATCTTCATCTGGTAATTCACCACTGAAGCCTAATGCTTCTCTAAATTGTTCCAAGAAGGAGCCTTCACCCACAGTGAGTCTGAGCGGGTCGACGATCCTCTCTTCAGTGAAGCGTTTCTTCGCGCTGCTAAAGTCCACAGCTCGGCTCCAAATAGCCATCATGAATTCGTAATGTGAAGCGGCGAAAACTTCGGAGGAAACCACCAATGCTGCATCTTCACGGCCTCTTCCTACTGGATTTTGTTCAACAAACAAAAACTGGATAACATCAGTTTGGTCTTTGAGGACACCGAGTGAATTAACTTCGTCAGAATGACGGATTTCTATCGATTCGTGTAATTGGTCAAAAAATTTCAACGTTCTTCGGTCCAATTGGGCGAGAACTTTGATGATTACTCCTCGCTCTGCGGCTGAGTTTACTTCTTCTATGGAGGGGGATCTGCACATGTGAAGTATCCCATATCTGCCTAGAAAGAGAACTAATTGCCCGTCTGCTTCGTTGGCTAGCTCACCAATTTTCTTTTGCACGTGATCTCGGCCCTTCAATACGGCGAATTTAGCGTTGGAATCACCCTGTTGAGAATCATTTTCTAGCGCATCGTCTGTTGCACCAGACATAATATTTTCAAATGCTTTTGTAGTTCTGTCAATTCTTGATTTTTGATCTTTTATCAACTTCTTGAATAGCACAGGTAGTGAAGAACATGAAAACTTCATCGGCCTATCTGCGGTAACGTTTACCAAACCGATTTGGGTTAACCTTGACAGTGAGTTATATGCATCAAGTCTATTTGTACCAAGTTTTTTTGCTAAATCACTCGCTTTCAATTCTTTGGAAGATGATAATAACACCAGTGACCTAGCTTCCCTATCTGTTAGTCCTGCTTCCTCGAATAATTCTACCCAGTCCATTCACTCACCATCCGAAGATAACGTACTTAGGGTATTCAATATCTTTGCAACATGTCTACGGGGCCTAAATAGCCAGTCATAGCAGTAGTGTATCTTTCGGTCAGGGCCGACAAGAAATGAGGATTTCCCTGGGAACTTACCCAAAAATAGCGGGACCCCATAAGCTTCCGACACTTCTCTTTCCGGATCACTGAGCAGAGGAAACGGCAAGTCTAGTTCCTCTTTGAATCGTCGGTGATCTTCTACTGAATCTTCGCTTATCCCAATTATTTCTACCGGCGGCGTTAGTGATTGGAACAATTCGTATTGTTCTTTGAAATTTAGGCATCCCCGCTTGCATGTTGGCGAGCCATCTTTGGCGTAAAAGAACAAAACTTTCCACTTACCGTCATAATCGGAAAGCGATATACTTTGGTCAGTACTTGATTGTAATGTGAAATTTGGTGCCGTCTGGCCAATTAGTTGCTTTGACATTTTACTACCTCTATTTGTAAGTAGCAAGCCTATTCATTAAAAACGAATGGGAGAATGTGCCCCATTCTTTTTGCCTTAGTTGACAAGTAGCCTTCGTTGAAAGAACCAAGTCCTTCAATGTGAGAAATTCTTGTTTCGATAGTAATACCGTTATCGACCATACCCTTGATTTTCAAAGGGTTATTGGTCATCAATCTGACCTTAGTTACACCTACGCTCTTTAGCATCTCAGCACAAAAAGTATAATCTCTGGCGTCAGCAGGATGATTGAGCATTGTATTAGCGTCTAATGTATCGTATCCTAAATCCTGCAGAGAATAAGCCTTAATTTTCTCATTCAAACCTATCCCTCTACCTTCCTGACGAAGGTAGACGATTGCACCGCAACCCTCTTCTTGCACTTTTTGCATAGAAGCTTTGAGTTGGGGGCCACAATCACACTTCAGAGAAGTGAAGGCATCCCCTGTCAAACATTCTGAATGTATTCTAATCAGTGGGGTTGTTGTTCGGTCGTCTAGTCCTACTGAGAGTAGGGTATGTTCTGATCCATTCTCATCAACCATCACACGGATTCTGAAGTTTCCGTATTCGGTTGGCAAAAATGCGTCAGCTTCAATTTGCATTGGGTCAATGGTTCCGCTTTCCATGGTCCCCTGTCGCCACCTCGTGGTTATAATGTAGTGTTTATTTTCCCGCATGAATGTAAACACCGCTTTATAGCGTGAGAGTATTATTTGATAGCATGTCTAGAGTGCAGTGCGATTTAGGTGTCGCTGCAGTTATCGTCAAAGACGACTCGGTTTTGTTAGTTAAGGAAGCAGCTGGAAGATACATTGGACATTGGGGACTTCCAAAGGGCCACGTGGACGCCGGCGAACTCCCACGTGATGCTGCGCTTAGGGAACTGCGCGAAGAATGCGACGTCAGTGGTAAAGTTACAGGCATTTACGCCATCCGTGAAAATCTTACAGAAATAGGCCCTGCAGTGTTCATCGCTTACAGTGTTGAACTAGAGCCTGGACAAGTACCGGTCGCATCTAGCGAAATTGCCGAGACGGAGTTTGTCAACGTCGCTAAATTCGAGGAGTTGCAGTGGGTAAGCACAGCAATGAAGTCAATTGCAACAAATGCGCTAATGCAAACTCCGTTTGCGACTCTTGATTATTCTGACCAGAGAGGGTACCCATATCTTCTCCACCAAAACGGAGTTGTAAAAATATGAACGGACAACTATCTGAGAGAATTAGGTCTGCAAATGACAAACCAGTGAATGAAGATGGTGAATACATTGTCTACTGGATGATTGCCAGTCGACGGTTCAACTACAACTCATCGTTAGAATTCGCCGCAAAGTTGGCAATAGAACACGAAGTTCCGCTGTTGGTAATCGAAGAAATTTCTACTAGCCACAGATTTGCTAATGACCGAATAGCGACTTTCATGATTCAAGGCATGGTGGAAAATGTGTCTGTCTTCAAGGACAACAATATTCGCTACATACCATGGGTCGAAACACCATTGAGCGGGCCGATTGGTCTTGTAAAAGAAATTTCAAAAAGAGCAAAAATAGTTGTCAGTGACGATTTCCCCACTTACTATCCTAGTAGAGCAATAAATGCGGCAAGCAAATCTATTCCGGTAAAAATGTACGCTGGTGACTCAAACGGAGTCATTCCAATGTCATGGACTGAAAGCGCCCACACAACTGCCCATGGCTTTAGACGATGGATACATGCAAATTTCAGTCGCTGCCCAGAAACCTGGCCGAAACAAAACCCAATCCCAAAGGGAGCAGATCTTTTGATGAGCGATAAATTGTTTAAATCGGTAATGAAAGATTGTTCTGTTAAACTTCCACCATTTGAATGGTTATGGAGATGCTCAGAAGGTGGCTCAGTAGGTAAAAAAGCGCTGTCTGCGATAGATATCGACCACTCTGTAGGGCCAGTAAGAATGGCCCAAGGTGGCAGAAACACTGCGATGAGGAAACTAGCACATTTCTTAACCGACCGACTAGAGAGATATCACACAGACAGGAACAATGTGGAAAACCCAGCTGTTAGCGGATTATCCCCTTGGTTGCACTTTGGCCATGTCTCATCAATTGAAATCGTGGAGCGCATACTCAACCAAAATGATTGGTCCCCAGAGAACATAGACACCTCAAGGAAAGGCTCAAGAGAGGGCTGGTGGGGACTATCTGCAGGTGTGGAAAGTTTCCTTGATCAAATAATAACATGGCGAGAACTTGGCTTCAACAATGCATATCATAACGAGAATCACAATAAATTTGAATCAATACCAGCATGGGCCCAAAAGACACTTGCTGAGCACTCTGATGATGAGCGCGTGTTGTATACATACGACCAAATCGAAAACGCCGAAACTCACGATGAAATATGGAATGCTGCTCAAATCCAATTAACTCAAACTGGTATCATCCACAACTACTTGAGAATGTTATGGGGTAAGCGAATTCTAGAATGGGCATCAACTCCAGAGCAAGCTGCTAATTGGATGATTGAACTTAATGATAAATATGCTTTGGACGGCAGAGATCCCAATTCTTACACAGGAATATTTTGGGTTCTTGGAAGGCACGATAGAGCATGGGGCCCTGAAAGAGCCATATTTGGTAAAATAAGATATATGTCATCAGAGAGAACTCGTAAAAAAATGAATCTCAAACCATATTTACAACAATATAGGAGTAGATGATATGAGTATCATATTTGAACATAAGACTGAGGTTGAAAATAGTGTCGAAGAAGCATTTGCCTGGCACGAAAGGAAAGGGGCATTTAGACGCTTGATGCCACCATGGGAACTTGCCGAAGAAGTACGTGCAGATGATAATCTTGAAGAAGGTTCTCAAAGAATATTCAGATTTCCCCTAGGCCCAATAAAGATGAGTTGGGTTGCTCAGCACACAGGATACAATCCACCTCACTCTTTTGAGGATAAGATGCTAAAAGGGCCTTTCAAGTCTTGGCATCACACCCATAATTTCGAGACCATCGGAGACAACAATGCGTTGATTCATGACAAAGTTAACTACAAACTGCCAATGGGGTTCCTTGGTAAACTAGTTGCTGGTAGAATGATAAAGAAGCGGCTTGAGAGAATGTTTACAGCAAGGGAAATTAGACTTGAAAGAGATTTGAAGCGTCATGCTGACTACGCTGATAAACCCCGTAAAAAAATTCTAGTTGCTGGCTCATCTGGATTAATTGGTCGCCAATTAGTGGCCTTTTTAGATACTGGAGGTCATGATGTTTGGCGACTAGTAAGAAGAAAGGCCAAGAAAAATGAAAAGGAATTAGTTTGGAATCCTGAAGTCGGGATAATTAATCATGATGTATTGGAAGGCTTCGACGCAATAATCCACCTTGGTGGTGCGGGAATTGGCGATAAGCGTTGGTCAAAAAAACGGATGAAATTAATCGAAGAAAGCAGAACAAAGAGCACTGCATTGTTGGCAAATGCCATCACTGAACTAACCAAGAAGCCCGAGGCATTCATCGTTGCTAGTGCTGTTGGTTGGTATGGTGAACGTGGTGATGAAGAGTTAGATGAAACATCAACACCTGGTGAAGGATTTCTGCCAGAAACTTGCGCTAGATGGGAAGACTCCTGTCAGGCTGCCCGAGACATTGGGGTACGAACCATCAATTTGCGAACCGGTATTGTCCTAGATGCTACTGGTGGAGCGCTTGGAAAAATGTTGTTACCAGCCAAACTTGGCGCTGGAGGCCCAATTGGTCGAGGTAAGCAATGGTACAGCTGGGTTTCAATGGACGACCAAATATATTCAATTCATCATCTCCTAATGAAAGAAGATTGTGAAGGTGCCTACAACATTGGATCACCAAACCCTGTGCAACAAAAGACATTTGCCAAGACTCTAGGCAAGGTGTTGCGACGACCAGCATTTATGCCAACCCCTCCGCTAGGAATATGGTTTCTGTTTGGAAAAATGGGTGTTGCTTTGACCACCGAAAGTACTAGAGTACTTCCAAAAAGGCTAGTTTCTTCGGGGTACAAGTTTGAGCACGAAAACCTAGAAGACGCCTTGAGAGATAGTCTAGGATTGTGGAAATAATCCACTCAAATCTAGAAATTTAACCTTGGCTTTCTAATAATACCGAAGGCGAACTGGATTTTGCGGTATAGACTCATAGTTAGCCTTCTGGTAAAAACATCACCATTTCTCTTCATAGCTTCTTCAAGAATTGCATCATAGGCTGCACACATTACTGACGGTGAATATTTGGCATCTTTATCTAATAGTGATAACAGCCCAATAGCGTTTTTCCTGTGTACCATTACATGGTCGAGGTAGTGTCGCATAAAATTCTGCCAACCTTCTGAGGTCGCCAGGTCTTGAGAAGTAAGGTCTTGATTTGTTAACCCAAATTTGGCAAGTTCTTCACTAGGGAGATAAATTCTATTTCTACTGAGGTCTTCTTGAATGTCCCGCAAGACGTTGACCATCTGGAGATAGATACCCATCTCAACCGCATGTCGCCTAGCGTTTGGATCATTATATCCATATATCTCCACTAAACACAGACCAACAGTTGATGCGACACGATAACAATATTGACGTAAGTCTTCGAACCTTTGATACTTCGCTGCATAAAGGTCATCTTCCATGCCTGAAATTAATTCTCTCAAGTGGTCTAACTCTATCGGGAATTTTTTGATTACATCGGCGAGTGCTATGAAAATTGGTTCATCGACAGTCTCATTGTTTTCGATTGATTCCAAGTTTGTTCTAAACCATAGTAAAGCGGTTAATTTTGACAAGTGGTCTAGATCTGCATTTAGCGGTTCAGACTGTTTGTCGGTAGATAATTGAATACTGCGATCTTTCGCTTGCTCATTCAGGTGCGATAAGTCTCTGTCCGGCAACCAATCTCCGTCAACGATATCGTCAACTCTACGGCAAAAGGCGTAAAGTGCATTCACTGCTTGGCGCTTTTGAATCGGTAAATGTCTAAAAGAGCGGAAGAAAGAACTTGATGCATTTCTAGCGATTGTTTCACAGGTAGAGTAGGCGTTTTGGAGCTTATCTGCCATAGTATCTTTTTCTTGCCCGAGTTGAAATATAGATACCATACAATCACCATCTTAAGCATACTGCCAACATATTAAGCCATTGTTATTGTTATATCAAGTATAGTATTTTACCCAACTAAAATGTGTTAGAATTATGCAAGTTGTGCCCAATCAACTTCTGCTTCAACTGCTTCTATTTCATCAACATCCATTTGAGCAAGTTGTAATTTTCCAGATAATTCATCGTTTACTGCATGCCAGTAAGAATATGCTTCGATAACCCAAATTCCAGACTCTCTGGTACCATTTCCAGAGCCCTTTACTCCACCAAATGGCAAGTGTGCTTCTGCCCCGGTGGTAGAATTATTTATTCCTGTCATTCCAGCCTTGATGCCGGTTTTGTAGCGATATGCTTCCAGACGATCATTGGTATATATTGCCGACGACAAGCCATACGGACTAGCGTTAGCAAGATGCAGTGCATGGTCGAAATCCTTAGCCTTGACTATTGTTACAGCAGGACCAAATATTTCCTCATGGAAACATTTCATGTCTTCAGTTACATCTGCGAAAACGTGTGGCCACATAAACACACCATCACCTGCATTACCCATGAAATTTTCAGGCTGGTTGTCAGTAGTGATCTCCCCTCGACCCCAAAGTTGGGTTGCTCCAGAAGACTTAGCCATATCGAGGCCAATCATGAAATCCTTAGCATACTTTTCTGACAGCATTGGGCCGTATAGAACATCTTTGTGAACCGATGAATCACCAATATGGGTTGACTTGACTTTCGCCATAAATTTCTCCATGAACTCGTCATATATTGCTTCGTGAACTATGAGATTACCAAGGCTCGTGCACCGTTGTCCAGCGGTTCCAAAAGCACCCCAGTAAGCACCCGCAACTGCATTATCTAAATTGGCAGACGGCATGACAACCAATGGGTTCTTGCCACCCAATTCTAAGGAACAAGAAACTAAATTTCGACCGCAAACTTCACCAATCATTTTTCCAACCTCTGTTGAACCTGTGAAAGAGATTTTGTTGACTAGCCCTTCATCTACTGCATCAACTAGGTATTGGCCAGCGCCGCTGCCTTTGCCATGAACAAGATTGATTACGCCGTTTGGTAAACCTGCTTGATGCATAATTCGTGCCAGAGCAAAGGAAAGAAGAGGCGCGTCTTGTGGGCTTTTCCACACGCAAGTATTACCACACATGATGGCTGGAATCATCTTCCAAAATGGGACCGCTGAAGGGAAGTTACAAGCATTAATTATGCCACAAACTCCTAGGGGCCGGCGGTAGGTGAACAACTCTTTATCGGGCAATTCAGAATTTACTGTTTGACCATACAATCTTCTGCCTTCGGATTGGAAGAACAAACATGTATCAATTGCTTCTTGTATTTCCCCACCTGATTCTTTCAATGTTTTACCAATCTCTCTTGTTTCAAGCGCTACAAGATCATCTTTGTATTCCATTAACAAACGTCCCATGTTACCAATTATTTGGCCTCTGGTAGGTGCTGGCGTGGCGGCCCAACCAGTAAATGCTGCATGAGCTGCATCAAGAGCAGAATGGACATCATCCCGTGTTGAAAGTGGGAATTCCCCCAAACAATCAGCTAGTAATGCTGGGTTTTTTGATTCGAAAGTCACTCCATCGCTGGATGAGGTCAGTTGACCATTGATGATGTTGTATCCTCTCACCGATGGTTTTCCATTCGGGTTTTCTCGGGCGATAAATTCCAATCCTGTTTCTAAAACATGAACCATGGTCAGCCGACCTTAGCCCGACTATTGAAGATAATGGTCATTATCGATAATTCTTTATTTGCAATGTTTAAAAGTACCTAGACAATACCAACAACTACCTCGAGTACAGGCCATGGGTATAGAAACTACAACCACAGCCGTCAATTTGGAGCGATTATTATGTCAGGTCAAAATGAAACTATCTCACTAACGGTAGAAAAGTCAATACCATCAGATGTTGGACACGGAAGAGCAAGAATTTCGGGAGACTCAGGACTCGATTTAAAGCCTGGTGACATTGTACTAATCAAAGGTGAAAAGCGCTCTACTGCAGCCATATATTGGCGCAGTAGGCCCGAAGATAATAAAATGGCAATTATTAGAATCGACGGAATTATCAGAAAGAACGCAGGAGTTAGCCTTCGAGACAAAGTTACCGTTTCAAAAGTAGATGCTGAGGAGTGTAAAAAACTGATTATATCGCCAGTAATGGCTAACAAACAGAAAGTCAAATTTGGCCCAGGTATCGAAGGATTTGCTCGCCGTGGCTTGCAAAACCGCCCGGTAGTACAAGGTGACAGGATTTTCATTCCAGGAATGACCCTCTTCGCAGAAGCACTACCGTTTGCTGTGGTGCAAACCACCCCAAAAGGGGTAGTCAAAGTCACTAATGAAACTGATATTGTTATCAAAGATGAAGCAATAGATGACGATGACATTGGCCAATCAGAAGGAATCACTTACGAGGATGTTGGTGGCATTGGTCAACAATTGTTGAAAGTTCGAGAAATGATTGAATTACCATTAAAGCATCCTGAGCTATTCCGCAGACTGGGGATTGACCCGCCAAAAGGAGTACTCCTACACGGCCCTCCTGGCACCGGAAAGACAATGATCGCCAAGGCTGTTGCAACTGAAACCAATGCTCACTTCAAGAGTATCAACGGCCCGGAAATTATCAGCAAGTATTATGGTGAATCCGAAAAGCAACTTCGAGAGATTTTTGATGATGCTGCCGATAACGCCCCGGCAATAATTTTCATTGACGAAATAGATTCAATTTGTCCCAAGCGTGAAGATGTGAGCGGTGAAGTTGAGCGAAGAGTTGTGGCTCAAATGCTGACCTTGATGGATGGTATGCAAGGCCGCGATAATGTTGTCGTGATTGGAGCAACAAATCGACGTGATGCATTAGACCCAGCCCTTAGAAGGCCGGGCAGATTTGACAGAGAGATCGAGATTGGAGTCCCGGACAGAGACGGACGTAGTGAAATCATGGACGTACATACTAGACAAATGCCGATTTCAGAAGATTTTGACATCACATGGATTTTAGACAATACCTACGGATTTGTCGGAGCAGACCTTGCCGCACTAGTAAGAGAAGCAGCGATGAAGGCGCTTAGGAGATACTTACCAGAAATTGACTTAGAAGATGAGACTATTCCACCTGAAGTACTAGAAAAGATGGAAGTGTGTATGGATGATTTCCAGCATGCTATCAAGGATATTGAGCCGTCTGCACTACGTGAAATATATGTCGAAGTTCCTGAAGTTACTTGGGAAGAGATTGGTGGATTAGAAGAAGTCAAAAGTAGACTAAAAGAATCTGTGGAATGGCCACTTACTAAACCCGAATTGTTTGAACACTTTGGAATCAAACCGCCTCGAGGAATCGTAATGTTTGGTGCACCAGGTACGGGTAAAACTCTGTTAGCCAAAGCAATAGCTAATGAAGCACAGGCTAATTTTATCAGCATCAAGGGTCCAGAAATGATTTCTAAATGGGTTGGAGAATCAGAACGAGCAGTCCGTGAAATATTCAAAAAAGCCAAACAATCATCGCCTTCGATTATTTTCTTGGACGAGTTTGAATCTATTGCTAACATGCGCTCGTCTAATTCCAGCGAAGGAAGCGACGTTTCTAATCGTGTAGTCAACCAACTCTTAGCCAGCATGGACGGAGTTGAATCAATCGACGGCGTGATTGTAGTTGCGGCTACTAATCGACCAGAGATGATAGATCCAGCTTTACTAAGAAGTGGCAGATTTGAGCGAGTATTGCACGTCCCTCCGCCCGACATTGGAGCAAGAGAGGCCATCTTCAACATACACTCTAAGGGTATGCCTCTGTCCAAATTCTCCATCAAAGACATTCTAAAAGGATTAGATGGATTTACCGGCGCAGACATTGAAGCTGTTTGCCGTGAGGCCGCACTAATATGCATGCGGGCTAACAAAAAGAAAGTCACTAAGGCTGACTTTGAAGAGGCAATCGGCAGAGTAAGACCTACAGTAACTCCAGAGATGCTTGATTATTATCAAAAAATGGAAGCAAGACTTACATCTGGAATGTCAAACATTAGGCGCTCGAAAGACTTCTCCCACGGCATTGAAACAATGTGAGATTGACAGAGTCACCGACGCATTGAAGGAGTAAACAACCCTCATCGTATCATACGGGGTAATCACATATGGCTATTTTTGCAAATGAAATATTTGGCAGAGATGTAGTCGATTCCCATAACGAAAAACTTGGCGAATTACGTGATTTTGTGATTGATAAATTATCCGGCTCAGTCACCCAAATTGTCGTGAAACTTGAAGCAAATTTAGACCCTGGAATGCTACCTTGGGAATACCGTAATGGATTGTTAAATATCCCAATTGATGATGTATCGAGAATCTCAAATAGAATACATTTGCGAAAGTAAGTTGCAATGAGCATTTTAGCCTCAACAATAGACAACATTCTAAACTAAACGCCGAGCGTGTAGTGTCGGAATTACGCTCTAGTAGGTGCTGATATGGTTGAGTGGCGGGAAATTAACTATCGAAGATTCGGTCTACAAACCGCTTTCTGGTCGGTTATGTTCGTTCTCCTGCTCATGATTTTGAGTAACTTTATTAATTTATCAAATACTAATCAATTATCCGCTTATGATGATGATTGGAATGATATGTCTGCTTTTCGCCAAGATATCAAAGATATGGGTATTGAAACTAGATCACTAGTTAGCAGCCCATTACTGTTAGCAGATATTGAAGACCCAAGAAACACAACTTATGTTGTCGCTGGAGTTGAAAGAGATACCTTATCACTACCACAGTTTGATGATGATGGATTTATTACAATAGCCTCTGATGATGGTTATTCACCTTCAGAGGTTGACGCGATTGTGACTTTTGTTGAAAACGGCGGCACAGCAATAATTCTAGAAGATTATGGTTTTGCTGGCACTATTGCAGAAGCCTTTGGAGTGCGGTATAACGGCTATCAGTTATTTGATACAACATATGTTCCTGAACTAAACTTCAATTATGTATGGATGTGCGTGCAGACCACTCCTTGCAGCATGAATGGCAGTCAAATTGATACAGACTCTCTTTCAACTCACGAAAGGTGGGCTGATACTTCATCCGCATTGAGTGCTCACCCGTGCGCTATTGCCAACGGCCAAGCAGTTACATTGGAAGATTCTGGAGTATGTGCACATCATTGGTCTGACGGAGAAATTGCATACAATGGCACATATAGGGTACTGCTAAACAATATTACAGCGTTAGAATTAATCCCAAACTCAAACAACCCTCTTTCTGAACTAGCGATACGAGCCGTTACTAGTAACGAAGCAAGTATTGACGTCAATGGTGATGGAAAACTAGTGGTAAGTGCAATACAAAGTGAAGAAACTCCAGACCTTTATGGAAGATTCAACCTTAGTATTGAAGCCTGCGCAAAGTCTACTTGTAATCCAGATGATGGAGGTCGGGTCTTCTTTGTTTCAGATGGTTCTCCTTTAATCAATGCAATATACGACTACTCTGGTTTTGCAGAGGGTGAGTACGGCCCCACTGATACCGAAATTCCAGCAAATGACAACAGAAAGTGGGCATTAGATATTATTGCTGAGGCAATGATGACCAGCATCCAAGATGATGGTTTGGAACCGTCAGAAAACGCGATGGTGATATTCGATGAATCAAGACACCCACAGAATGCCGTATTAGCAGATTCATACAATACAATTTATTTCTTATTGGTATACTTTACCGGGGAAGGATTAGCTATGTTAGTACTATTCCTAATCCTATTCATTGCTTTTGAAGCTGTGCTGATTAGGAAGAAAGACCCTGATAGTTGGCGACATGTATTTTCAATTATTTACTACGGGTTTGGTGATGCAAATAGATATCCCTATTATTCCAAAGTGGAAAAGATTAGACAGGTGTTCCTCTCTAAGGTTAGAAACCAAAATGGCCTTACTAGAGAAGAATTCCATGCGATGTCTGCTCGTGAATTGGTTGCGCTAATTAACGACCCAACCTTAGCAAAATTTGCTATTGAACCCACTAAGTATTCTCTAGAGCAAACTGTGTCTATTGTAAAACGTGTCAAAGCATGGGGAAGGCGGTGATAAAATGTGGACAAGAAAAGCAGCATTCACATTTACCGGTGGTATTGCCTTAATTCTTATTGGAATGATGATTTCCAATAACCAAATGATGATTCTAGGTTTGGCCTTAATCGCTTTTATTGTGGTAAATTCTTGGATATCAGGCCACGGAGATGTAGAAGTGCAGCGAACACTATCTGCTGATAATCTTTACAAAGGCGACGACCTATATGTTGAACTACTCATCACCAATCGATCAAATCGTAAAACCCAATTGCTCGAAGTGTACGATAACATTCCCCACGAGATGAAACTAAGAAGCGGGCTTAATCAAATGCGCCTAAACCTTAGCCCCGGAGAAAGCGCTAGAATTCGTTATGTCCTTCGCTGCCCGCTCAGAGGACATTACTCGATTGGTCCTGTCTCATTGAGGTCAAGAAATACCTTCAATCTAGGAGTTGAAGAAATGTTTGTTGACCATCACAGTGACATTGTGATATTCCCTCAAATAAAAGAGGTAGAAGAGGCCTTTTTACGCTCTCGCACTCCGAAAATGTATACTGGAGCGACTACTCTTAGAACCCCAGGGCAAGGTTCAGAATTCTACTCCCTACGTGAATACGTCCCTGGAGACCCGTTCAAAAATATCAACTGGAAAGCGTATGCAAGAACTGGAGAATTGATGGTGAACGAGAAGTGCCGAGATGCGGTAACTGATTTGTATCTATTAATTGATTCAAGAGATATTGCCCGAATTGGAACGGTACTGAAAAACCCCTTGGAAATGAGCACAGTCTCTGCTGCAAGTTTAGCAGCATTCTTCCTTAAACGTCGAGATTCTGTAGCTCTTGGAATATACGGCGAAAAATTATCATACTTACCACCAGATACTGGAGATAAGCAATATTTCAAAATTCTAAGTGCTCTTGCTGGGGTTTCAGCAAAGGGTGAGATGCCGTTACAAGCAGTGACTAACTCTTTGAGCGGGAGATTTAGTAGAGGCAGCCCTGTGTTCGTAATTTCATCATGTGAAGGCGATGGAACCGTGCCTGCAGCTGTAAGGGACTTGGTTGGAAGAGGACACGAAGTAACAGTATTATCACCTTCTAGTATTGACTTTGAAAGATTGGTCAGCCGTATTCCTCGAATGTCATATGAGGTGTTAAAATTAGAACGTCAAAACCGACTAACTACCTTAGCAGGGTCTGGTGCACAGGTAATTGATTGGATGCCTGACATGGATTTATCTCAAGCATTGATGCAAGTGAGGGGGTACTAAAATGGCTGAAGATGTCCAAGTTCAAAGTGACGTCACCATTACCGGTAGCGCCAAGGCAAGAACTTTACATTTGAAAACATTAAGAAAACAATGGCAAATCATCACATTGCAAATCATCGCCACAGCCGCCCTAATTGGGATGTATCTTGAGGTTGTATCAACATATGTGGTAGGAACAATTGACCATACAATCTTATTTTCTTCTATTGAATCACTCATTGGCAGTGATTTACCATTAGGTAAATGGTTTACTGGTCAAGGAAGAACTGGTCTGGCTAGGTTCTTTGTCCCCTTAGCCATTGGATTATTAGTCGGAGGATTGATGGCATTAGTGGCATATCAAACACCTAAGACTCAACAAAGATTGAAACTTGGTTTCATCATTACCTTAATCACACTACTAGTTGGAAGACTAATTCTTGGTTGGCTAACTGGAATGATTTTCTCCTTTGACATTAGATTACCAGACGATGGTGAATTACAAACTCTGGAATGGCCATTATTGATGATAATGTCTTTGTTAATCATGTTCGTTTACCTACTACCAATCATTATGGGGTCCAGAGGGATTTGGGGGTTATCGAAGAAATCTATCGCTTGGGCTATTGGTTTCACTCTTTTATTCCTCGGCATACATGCGATCTTGACATTCCCATTAATCAAATCCCAATTGGGAGATTATGGCGGTGCTTTGGCGACTCTAGAATCACAAATCTCACAACCAACAATTGGACTATTTGGGATTAAACTAGTGACTAGTGAACAGTTTGACCTAATTCTGATTGCGGTGCTAATACTTGTATTCCAAGAATCTGCATTTGGAGTCATCAAGTATCTAGAATATGCTTTCAGACTTCCTGAATCATGCAAGAGAGACCCTGAATATGTTAATCAAATGGATAACATGTTGAATACTCATTTGATGCACACCTTTGGGTTCTTGGGGCTTACGGGTATTGCCACCATGGTGGCACTGGGCTTCCACAGTGTATTACTTAGCTTGGTCAGTGACACTACTGGCAGTCAATGGGCAGGGCAAGTATCTGAATCAATTGAATTGTCGTTAACTTATGGACTGGTTATTTCAGCAGTAATGTTCCTATCATTCATGGCCCTACTTAGGTATCTAATCCCTTGGCAACGGATATGGGGATTCACCTATTCTTTGCGAAATAATAATCCTAGCGAAAATGAGAAACCAGAAAAAGAATTCATTGAGTTCTAGACCTAATATCTAGACATCGATTGAATAAATCGACCAATCATTTCTGTGCTAAACAATAGTATGAATGGAAATAAGCAATATGTAGCAAATACAGAAAATATCCCTTCACCTGTTTGTTCACTAACTGCTTGATGGCCAAAAATGAAAATTGCTATTGCCACTAATAAGGCAATTCGCTCCATTAAATGGGGATATTTACGACCGATTGATTCAGTACGGCCTAATAGTGTAGATGCCTGATTATTGGACATTACAACACCTACAAATCAAGGTCAGATAATTTAGTTTCAAGGTTTTCAAGTGCATTACTTTTGACCACGGAAGGCTCAGACCTATGTTCCCAAGATGCATCAATTCGGGCAAGTTCGGCTTCCAGTGCCGCCCTCTCATCATCATCACTGATTGGTTTTAGTTCAACAAATTCTGCTTCCGCTTCATCATCAGTAGATGAGTCATCAGGCAAATCTAAGGTTTCCCAACCATCTTCATCAACTGAAACATGAGATACCTCTTCCTCTAGCATCGCCTCTCCAGAAATATTAGATTCCATGTGCTTGACCATTTCTTCATCAATTGGAGTTTTTTGGGCTGGGTCGATTACTTCCCTTTCATATGGTAACAAACCATCTCTTTGGAAATCCCATAGTAGTCCGCTTGGAGAACCACCTGCTAATCCTGATGCATCAATTTGAGTAATCAATTCTTCAAGCACTCTTGCGGTTTCCTCCAATGCGATTGCCTCACCAGCATCTCTTTGATCGGATTCTAGATAAATATCATCAAGTGCTTTTTGGATTAGTTTTCTTGTTGCTTGAGCGATGTAGGGTAGAGATTCTGGCCGGTTGCAATTCGACATTAGGTTTTCAACTTCTTGAGGTGGCGCACCTAATCTTGTTAACTGTTCAAGGACGTTCCTCAGCCTTCTTAGCATAGTAATCGAGTGATCATAATCCTCTAGAAGACGTTCTAAATCAATAACTAAATTTCCAACAGTCTCACCAAGTTGGTGTTCCAACCTTTGTTGCACAGACCATCTTGAGAGACCTCTAACAGCACCAGCAGTTTGTGGCACCTGTCTTTCTAATAGCTCCATAACTTCGCTTGATAAGAGATAACGAGGGGTTGCTGCAACGTGGTCTACGGTCTTTTGAATAACTTGTAAAGCCCGCTCAACCGCTCTATCGAGTAATGTTACAGAATAGCCCAAACTCCTTGAACGTTCGAGCCTTTCTAGTACCGGTGCTAGCCCCTCAAAGGTTGAAGCATCGTCGAGTAGGGCTTGAGCAAGCGGTTCTTCAGCCAGTCTTGCTCTAATTCTATCGGCTTCATTTATGTCTGCCAAAGCTTCTTCATGGGCTTGTGACAACTGTTTAGCATTCTCTACAAGAATGGTTAATTCACCCTCAGCATGACCACGTTTAGCGCCTAAATCTCCCAATTCTCGAAGCAGGTTTCTGCGCTCTTGCATTAATTGACGCATTTCACCTTGAATCTGGGCGAAGCGGGCTTCATCTGTGCTCAATCTTATTCTTTCGTCTTCAGCTCGGCGCCTTGCGACCTTTGCCTCAGATTCGATTATTTCTAATTCTGATTTGCTCTTATTGACACGCTCTTCCTCTTTCATGGCTTCTGCCTGAGCCCGAGCATGCCGTTCTCTAGATGCTGAAACTTGTTCCTGTAGCACTCGTAATCTGCGTTCATCATCCTCAGTTTGTTGCCTGATGCTGCCCAATTTTTCACTTGCAGATGACAATTCGGCATTTAATCCAGCTTCCTTAAGGGACATATCTTCAATTGATTGGCGTAATTGTTCACTTGATTCTGTCTCACCAAGAGCCTTAGCTAGTTCTGTCGCTCTAACACTTACTTGGTGTTCTAGTTCATTTACTCGCTTAACTAACTTACCAGCTCTGGTCTCTGCTTCATCTGTTCGATTTCTTGCTTCAGCTAATTCCACCTGCATTGAATTGATTTCGGAGTTAACATTCTCAACGCTCTCTACCTGCATATTTCTCGTTTCAATCGCTTCTCTAGTTTTAATTTCAGCGGCTTTTCGTGATGCATCAGCAGAAGAAAGTTTGGAATTCAGCAAGGATTTCTCTTTTTCCAAATCATCGATCTTTAGTTCAGCCGATTCTAATCTTCGTCGCAGGCCTGCATCTATTCCTGGAGCAGGAGTGAGTTCTACCTGTTCTAACCCTTTACTAACTCCATCCTTAGTTTGAACAAAGTTGGCTTTAGCCCGTGAGATTCTAAGAGCTTCCATGCCAATTTCAAAACCGATTAATGAGTTTAAGCGGTTAGCAAGATTCGCCCTACGACTTTCTGACTTTGTTCTAACTGTGACTAGTAAATCTTTGAAGTGTGAAAGGCTAAATTCATTGATAGTACCAGATTCTCTAGTTAGAATAGTTCCTGCTGGCAATCTATGTAGCCGAATTACTCGTCTAGCTTCAGTAAGTCCAAGCATTGCTTCTTCAAACGATTCAGTCGCAGGTGCGAAGATTCCTACTGGTATTCCTCGGGACAAAATTAAACTCACGGCTTTGGAAGATTTACCAGACTGGATGTGTCCTGTAACACCCTCTTCAATAGCATCAGCAAGCATTGAAAGTACTGCGTCTGCACCTCCTTTACCCTCTCGTAAAATGAAGCCATCAGGCAATGGTTCACCAAATCCTGGACCGGTTGAAACCTCTCCTTCCAGAGCTGCTGCTGCTGCATTGATAATTCTGGTATGGTCAGCATTTGCTTCAGTCCATACAGCAATTGCAATTTCGCCTGTGTGGGCAAGAAGTAGTGCTCCATCACCTGTATGTAAAGTCCAATGTCCGCCATCAGTAAATCCTAATCCTTGGGCTAATTTTTCACGTCCGGCAATTGTTTCACCGACTTCTTTTGCGAGTGTTTCACCATCAGTTGGCAAATCCCCTGCCGAATCAATAAGCATGCCAGCATCAACAGCAATTGCTCCTCTAACTGCAACATTGTTGACCAATTTAGCCAAAACAACCGACAAATCTCTTGATAGTAAACGTTCAACAGAGTCACCCTTAGGCATTAGACCTTGAGCATCAACTGGGTGCTCAAACGCTTCTGGAATAACCTCGGCAACTGAACCTAGCCCAGTCATAGAATAACTCTGAGCTTCATAGCGACACATACCTTCTGCTTCAATTTCCAGAAGACGTTGCTTTGCCTCGCTTCCACCAAGAAGAATTGACGATTTGTCACTTTCTGCAAGGTAACCCACCGTACGACCTGCACGAATTATTCGGTGACCTGCAGGTGTCTTCCGCTTGCCAATCCAAGTGGTTATCACGCCATGTTCAAAGGATTGAATAACCCCCTGTGAGACATCAATTTCGGTTTCTACGGCTATTCCTTTTGGTAAGTCAAACATAATATCACATCATTGGAGTGGTTGCTAATATCCTTCGGTTTCTATCTAAAGCATGGCGCCACTGGGCTAAGCGGCCTGCTTGGCCGGCTAGGACTGTAATTCTGCCTGGTCCGGCTATATCGATCATCATTCGACTTTCACCTTCTGACCAAATCTCGTACAGTGTCCCCAACTCTAGGGTGGAGCATAACTCTACAGCAGCATTCACTGACTGTATGGCCTTCTCAGTGGGAGGAACTTGTCCCTCGCTTCCAACACATGCTAACAGGTTACCTGACTCATCAAGTAGCATTGCTTGATCAACGCCTTCAGTTTTGGTTAAACCAGCCAGAACTCGTTGTAACATAGTCGCTCAAAATGTCCGTGAGCGTTGTAGGCTTCAAGAAGTTTTGCGTTTATTCCCCCCTACGGGGGGATTTGACGGGTAAAATCAAATATCCAACTGGAGTTGAAAGAAAAGTCACGCGGAAGCGCCTTTATTACCCACTTTCCGCGGAATATTGCTGCCGATAAGTGGATGAATAATTTGACTTTTATAAAATAAATTTTGTAATTGAAAATTTGATTTTCCAATTGGATAATTACTACATCTGTTTTTGGCACTTGATGAGAATAAACATGCGATGAACTCAAACACTAGGCGGTTTTCGACATTTCATGGCAGGCAAAGTTGGAGGTCTTGAAATTCCTTCTTGTGATTCCTGCAACAAGCCAGCATTGTTGGAGCAAGCCTATTCAGGCCGGGTTTTATGTGGCCAACACCTTGCTAAGTCAATCCGTAAAAAAATCGCCAAAGAGTTACGCAAGCAACTTATTTTGAAGAAAGGCCAAGAAACCACGATTTTTGTTGCGATTTCTGGAGGTAAAGATTCAGCAGTACTATTGGAGACTTTAGTTGACATCTTGGGAGTTAGACCCGATGTCAAGATTATTGCTGGCACAGTTGATGAGGGGATAGACGGCTATCGGCCACCGTCACTAAAGTGTGCAGAAGATTTGTGCAAAAGCCTAGGTGTCGAGTTCATCACAATCTCATACAAAGATCTAGGATTTGAAGAAATGGATACCGTTGCCAAACTCATACCAGGTATGACCAAGAATAATCCTGGTGCACCGGGAATGCCTTGCTCTTATTGTGGAGTATTTCGCCGCCAAGGCATCAATCATTTAGCCAAAAAGGTCAATGCTGATGTTATGGCACTGGGACATAACTTAGATGACATGGCTCAAACAGTGCTGATGAATATGTCAAATGGTGATTTAGAAAGAACGCTAAGATTAGCACCCCATACCAACACTCCCATTGATGGCCTACCACCTAGAATTGTGCCACTAAGATGGATACCTGAACAAGAGGTCCACCTTTATGCAGTACATAAAAATCTACCAATCCATCATGAAGAATGCCCACATGCCAGAGGAGCTCTTAGATGGCGCCACAGAGAAATGGTCGCCACTATGGAGGCAGATGTTCCAGGCACTAGACATGGACTACTGCGTATGGCAGACAATGTTAAGGAATTACGTAATCAAATAATCGAATTAGGCGGCCATCAGTCTCGACCAAGTCCGCCAAAGGAGTGCCCTGTTTGCTCATCAATTACGTCTAATGATCAATGCAAGGCATGTGAAATGCGTGCAATGGTAAAAGACGAGTTAGCAAACTAAGTCTTATTCTTGACCGACTAGTTTGTAATCATCAGAAAGTGGTGTAGCACCAGTTTCCATGGAGATTATTTGACCATCTTTGAAGCGCATAAACGACATTACTGCTTCTGAGTCAGAATCGTTAGCAAAGTGAACGATCGCATGTGCAACGCCAACTTCATCATTTTCGAACAAAATTCTGTTTGCTTCCGATTTTGGAGCACCGTCTCCGGCAACAAATCCAAGGATATCGGACTTACTCATGGTAAATCCTCCAACATGCGGATTGAAGACATAATCATCATGGATTAATGCCTTAAGTGCGTCGACATCTGCGTTTTCCCAAGCTTCATTATATGCTGTAATTATAGACATGACTCCCCCAATATCAGATAGTCTTTAAACTAGTCGTATATAGAAAAATGATAAGGTGTCGACTCAACCGATGTTTAGGGATGATTAGTCATGGTGAGTATAGCAGAGGTCAAAGATGCACAAAAAGCATGGGGTGAGGGAATTGTGGCGATAGCTACAGCCCATACAAATGGTGGCGATTATACCAGCCTAGCAACTGATCACGTCAACACATTATATGCTTACCAAATGGGACCAGTATTGTTCAAACCCACCCTTGCTGCTACCGATCAGTTCAGACCAACGTTTGAAACCGCAATATCGTATTTCGTTGCGTCAAATAATGCCTGCCCAGAAGACCAAGGATTCGCCATCCAAGGATGGACCAACGTTCGTTTTGAAAACTCTGATGTAATTATTGATGGCAACACAGCCTTAGCAATGGGAAATTATTTTTTCACCAGTCAAGAAGGTTCTGAAGTAAAAGTTGAATACACATTTGGCTACATTAAAGATGATAATGGCGGCCTGAGAATCCAATTACACCATTCATCAATGCCAGCAGAGTCTAACTGATATCCTGTTTGTGGGGGTTGTTTGTTAACCTTGCTGTATCATGAGAGGGTACCCTCTCAACACCCGTTTCACGCGTGGGTATTGGAAGAGCTACAGGCAATCATTCCTCTTCATCAAGAACATATGTTGGATTATCTTCCTCTATTAAATCATATTCTTCATAGATATCGTGCCAATCGTCATCTTGATCATCTATCGCTTTTTGGACAATCCCCAAAATGGATTCTTTGAGTTCTCTCATTGAAACGTTAATTGCATCTATCATTTCGTCAAAATCAGGTGGCGAATCTGGATGTGTTCGTACAGTGAATGCCATACCTTTTTTGTTGATTAAAGGATGTTTTAATTTCATAGGAAGATAGAACTTCATAATAGGTGCTTGCAAATGTTCAATTGTGAGTGGTTTTTTGTTAGTGATGTTGAATCCTTCCCAACAATGGCTACATTCTTGGTATTCTTCTTCAAGGTCAATTTCCATCTTGGAATAGCATAATGGGCATTCTCTAGAATTCGACAACCACTCATTCCAGCGTTCGAGATCTATCCATTTTGATTTAATCCAAGGGGGTAAATCATTATCATCACTCCAAACTTGTTTACCATCTGGGCTTAAGACATGTTCAGCCATGGTATCACACTTTAGTTCAGTTATTTCAATTCGCTTACTATTATCGTATCAATCTACAAACTTATTCGGATAAGTTGCAAGGGGTTATCCGATTACCCATTCAACTTCCAAAACCTGTTTGAAGGGTATTCAGTGGGTCTGTCGGAACGCTACCCTTTGATTACTCTTCTTCAACAGTATTGGCCATCATCATAGCAACAGACCTGGTTCGCTCATTCTCGTCTAGTATAAGTCGAGCAATGATGATGATTGGTGCACCAATTATCGCACCAGCAATACCCCAAACTTGAGAGAATAGCATTACTGTTAGCAGTAACACGAACGGAGAAATACCAATTTTTGCGCCAGAAAGATTCGGCTCGACAAAAGACCCAAACACTTGCTGATTACCAATCAACATTGCTAACATCAACACTGCAGATAATGGCTCGAGCATGATAAACCCGATTAAAACCGGTGGAATGGTGGCAAAAAGTGCGCCAAGTATTGGAATAAAATCAAGTAAGAAACATAGAATACCAAACAGGAACCAACCTGGCAAATCAAAGCCAATTGGAGAAATTATGATGGTCATGACCAATGCTTGGCCTGCACTACAAGTTACCTTTGACACTACATAAGCAGTAATTGATTCAGTAGATTCGCTAACTATTTTCTTGGCTCTGTCATACGAATTTGGAAAAGCAGCCCCGAATCTCTTGGCAATTGTGTGCTCTTCTAAGACAATGAATAAGAGGAAAATCAGGACCGTTACCATTGTGGTAAAGAAGCCACCAAGTGATCCAAGTATCGCCAAAACAAATGTCTCAATATTACTTGGTGAGGCGAGTTCGGTAACTAAGTCGGCATCGGAAAAGATCGCCTCAAGCCCGTATAAATCTGCATCTGCATACTTGGCACGCTTCTCTTCAAACGCGGCGGTAATCTCTGGCACTTCGTCAATGAATTGTGATAAATTATCATATAAGAAAATAGAAATGAAGTATATGGTTATGATGAAGGTTAAGATTACTGACCCATAAGAAACAAACCGATTGTTGACCTTTCGATAAATCATCTGTTCGGGAGGTTTAATCAAGAAATATAACAAGATGGCAATGGCCAGGGGCATCAAAATCGATTGAAGATGAATTAGGGCTAAATACACAACTAAGACAACTATCGCAACGCTAGCAGCGGTAGTTCGTTTGGAATCTATACCTACCTTGGAGAATTCTTGCATAACCTAATGATTACTAGTTGCTAATCTAAGTCTTGCCCTGAATTTCTAGTCTAAGTATGGTTTTGACTAGGTAAATTAAACTGCGAAATAACTCAAATCACATTCTTGACTAACTTGTCCAAGTCCTGTGGACGTCCACAATAATGGCAGCGAAGTTCGAGTGGATCTCTGGAAACTACTTTCATTCGGTGTGGTAATGGCTCGCGTAAATTAGCAGTGATACAGTTAGACATGGTACATCTAACAACGTTAACCATTTCATCTCCTAGATTGATAATCATTTTTTCTGCAACTGTATATGCTCTAATAATTGCCACATTGGCATCAGGAGCGACTAAAGCTAAACGATCTAATTCACCTTGTGTCAGTTCCCTATCCTCTACCTTAATGATGTCTTTATTACCCATTTTCTTGGAAGGAACATTCATGACTAATGAGACAGGTACTGAGGTAGCATCGCTTATTCCTAACATATCAAGCACTGCAAGTGCTTGACCTTGTGGAATATGGTCAATTACCGTGCCATTTCTAATTGCGGTTACTCTCCTCATACTATGTTCATTTGACATTACAATGCACCTCCTGCCTTTTGGACATCTGCAGGAACTTCAACACCTAGTAATTTGCAAAGCAAAGCCATTCTTGCTACTACACCATTGAAAGCTTGCTCGAAATACCTAGCATGTCTAGTGGTGTCAACGGATGGATGTATCTCATCAACCCTAGGTAGAGGATGCATGATAATCATTCCAGCCTTTACATCTGATAGGTCATTAGTATGTAATTTGTAAGCACCAGCCACCTTAGCGTATTCATCTTCATCAGAAAAGCGTTCTTTCTGAATACGAGTCATATATACTACATCAGCATCTTCCATCATTGAATAAAGGTCTTCTGTTTCAGTGATGTCACCGCCATGGGCTTTTAGATCAGAAACAATCTCTGGTGGCATTTTAAGAATTTCCGGGCTGGCAAATATCAACTCACAACCAAATCTAGTCAAAGCATGTGATAGTGAATGAACGGTCCTACCAAAACGTAAATCTCCCGCAAGGATAACTTTCAATCCATCCAACTTCCCATGGGCTTGTTTGATAGTGAAAAGGTCAAGCATAGTCTGTGTTGGATGATGTCCTGCACCGTCGCCACCATTGAGAATTGGCACTCTTGCTGAATCTTGTGCATATTGAGCAGCGCCTTGCCTAGGATGGCGCATGGCGATAATATCGGTATAGCCATCAACCATTTGAATCGTGTCGAATAATGTCTCGCCCTTCACTACTGAAGAGGTTTTTACGTCCCCTAGATTGACCACCTCGCCACCTAAACGCTTCATCGCCGTTTCGAATGACATTCTAGTGCGAGTACTAGGTTCAAAAAATAAATTCCCAAGAATTCTGCCTTGAAGTAACGGCAAATACAACTCGCCACGGGCCACTGGAAGCAGCCTATCAGCATCCTCAAGAATTTTTAGTATCTCATCATTGGTCAAATCATCCATAGTAATTAGTCCGGCCACAGTCTTCCCTCCGATGACAACGAGAGCAGCAAACTCATGAACATTGTCTTTGAAAATCAGTAATTTAACTCTGCGTGAATTTTCCAAGGGGATAGTATATGTTTGAGTTCCATGGTGGCATAACATGGATGCGTGGGCTGATGTGGAAAGCGCAATCCAGGCAGCGGTTCAGCAACGAAATGAACGTTTAGAGAAATTAGTTGCAATATCCGCCATATCTATACTATTAGCGGCGATTTGGCTTGTTTGGCCAACTTTATCGGCAGCCGCCAAAGGCGAGGGGGGCTTGCTAAATGGACTAGGCATGCCAATCCTGATATTGATCTGGGGACTTATGGTTCAAGACATCGGACTTACCAGTCCAAGTGCAAGGACTAGAGTTGGTGCCTCTGCAACAATTGCTTGGCCGGTACTACTTATGATCGCCTCAAAAGAATTGACAAGTACCATTTCGTTAGATATTGTTGGACCTATCTTGATAGGAGTAGTGGCCATCTCATGTTTCTTTTATTCAAGAATAGTACTCAGTGGCGGACTTGATGTACAGCGATTTAGATCATTAATGACGGGAGTTGGTACTATTGCTGGGTTTTCGATATTTATTGGTACAATACCTGAGCCTGGAACAATCACCTGGTTAGCTAACATTGGAGTTCTTAGCATTGGGGGAATATCTACGGTAACTATTTGGTTTTCAGGAGATGAACACAAGCCACTGCGTAAAGAGTTCCGCAAGCGTCTAGACAATTTAGAAACTCGCATTCTGGTATTGAAAACAGAAAATGCTGCAGTAGATCAAGCATCTAGCCTAATCATGACCGCTAGAGAACAAGGCCACTCCGACCCTGAACTAGGAATGCGGTTACTAGATGATGCAGAAGAAGATATCGAACGTTCACTGTCGCTTGCTGGTGATGTACAGGTTGTCAAAGCTGATGCTTTGAGTTCTGTAGAGCAAGCAGAAAACATCGCCCCTACGGCTAAAAAAGGCAGAAAGTCATTCGAAATGGGACTTAGAGAGATTGAACTTGGCTCACTAAGAGAAGGGGAGATGCTGTTTAGACAAGCTAAAAAGCGAGCGTTGGAAGTTATCGAATGGTGGTCTAAGGCAGAGGATGCAATCGTTGAGGCAAGTCGTCAACTAGAAGGAAAATCCGGCGAAAATGTCAATCACCTCCATGAAATGCTAGCTGATGCAAAAAAGAAACTAGTCGCTGAATCGCCAAAAAAAGCGTATGAGTATGCATTTACCATACCTACTCAACTCGCAGCGGGTGATGATGCTTTGGGCAGAGCTGCTGAATCAATAAAAGAAGCTGAACGTCAATTATCACAGAGTGATGGATTAGATTTAACAGAATTAAATCGACGATTAACCAATGCTGTGGAATCGCTAGAAGCTGGAAATGCCAGTCAAGCAGTTGGTTTAGCTGATGGTATAGCCCGCAGTATCAAAGCTGAAAGAGAAGCTATGGATGATACTAGAAGAGCAATTCGTCAGAAAAAGAAATTGCTTAAGCAATTTGAAACACGTCAAGATAAAGCTGTCTGGCAGAGTAAATGGGACGGTATTATCGCTGCTGCGGATAGTAAACAGTGGAGCCATGCTGCAACCTTGCTTGAGCGAATGACCTCAGAATTAGATAAAGAGAGTAAGGCTATTGATGATGCCAAAGAACTTCTTGAATTTGTACTAGAAGAATGGAAGGTATTGCGTAATCAATGCGAGGCTGCGATGATAAAATCCGATGATGACGAGAGAGTTAAATGTGAAGCAGCAGTGTCAATAGCTACAGAAAAATTAGGCGTTGGAGCTGTCGATGATTGCTTAGAACAGTTATCTATTGCCGATGATATGATGGAAAAGCTTCGTAGAAGAATCTAATTATTCACTAATCTCCACCAAGACATCGCCTTGCTGAACTTGATCACCTGGTGTTAACTTCAACATGCCAATAACTCCATCCATATTCGCAACTATTCTATGTTCCATCTTCATAGCCTCCATTACCAATAATAAATCCCCAGCAGTAACTGATTGTCCTTGTTCAACTAACACATCGATGATTTTACCAGGCATTGGGGCAACCATGCCACCTTGTGAATCATCATCATTGGAGCCTGCTTCTGTTTTTTCGATGCAAAAAACATGCCCATCAATGTGAACCCACCAAACATCACCAACCTTTGTTGAGTGAGCAAATTTTGTGACTCCATTAACCGTGAGTTTCAATCGGCCATCAGCCATAATTTGGCATTCTGAGTCGCCTAAATGCCAGGTTTGTGAATCTCTTGCAACTGTCACCTCTACAGTATCGCCAGCAAATTTGAATTCATGTTGCATTAAGGATACCTCCTAGTTAAGCTTTGAAATGGACTTAGTGGGCCATCATCGGTAGAAGACATTGTGGCTTGTACTGTATGCAATCCTGCACTTTCACTTACTCCAGCAACCATTAATGCTGCGTTGAGTATCTCGCTACTAAATTGTGGACTCCAGCCATTTGGCCAAATTCTTTCGATCATTGTAGTATCAGTCGCTCCACTTACCACATCTTCATGATCACATAATTCACGCAAGAATCTGAGATTAGTTGTCGTACCTAATACCACAAAATCGTCTAATGCTCGACGCATTCGTTGCAGAGCTTCTGCTCTTGATGGCGCCCAAACAATCAATTTGGCTAGCATGGGGTCATAATTTGGCGTTACCATATCCCCTTCTCTTACCCCTGTATCAAGTCTTATTCCTGGCCCTGTTGGTGGTCTAAATACTGCTAGAGGGCCAATCGCTGGAAGGAAATTATTACTTGCATCTTCAGCATATAGACGGACTTCAATGGCATGACCACGCATCATTAGCTGACCACAACTCATTGGCTTACCTGCAGCAATTCGCAGTTGTTCTCTAACTAAATCAATACCTGTAACCATTTCAGTAACAGGATGTTCAACTTGAATTCTAGTATTCATTTCTAAGAAAAAGAATTCACCAGTACTGGTTAATAGAAACTCAACAGTACCTGCGCCCTCGTAGTCAACGGCTTTAGCCGCCATTACGGCTGCTTGACCCATCTTTTCCCGTAAATCGGTAGTCATGACTGGGCACGGTGATTCTTCGAACACTTTTTGATGACGGCGCTGAACACTACATTCACGCTCGCCCAAATGAATCACTCTTCCATGAGTGTCTGCCAATACTTGAATCTCGACGTGCTTTGACCCGGTAAGCATGCGCTCGATGTATACTCTTCCATCACCAAAAGCCGCTATAGCCTCCCGTCTAGCACCTTTGATAGATTCAACTAAATCATCTGGACTCTCTACCTTGCGCATACCTTTACCGCCCCCACCAGATGAGGCTTTGAGCAGTAATGGATAACCAACCCTGGTACTGGCTTGGACAATTGCCTCAATCATCTTAGTTTCATCTTCAAAATCAATTTCTTCGCCCGGGATTACTGGAACTCCCGCAGCCTTCATGGTTTTTCGAGCAGTCATTTTATCGCCCATCATTTCTATTGCCAAAGGCGAAGGGCCAATCCAAGTTATTCCTGCCTCTAATACTGCTCTAGCAAAATCTGCGCGTTCAGATAAAAATCCAAACCCTGGATGAATTGCATCAGCACCATACTCAGCGGCAATATCGAGTATCTGCTGTTGATCAAGATAAGTCTCGCCAATGGTTTCACCGGCTAATTCAACAGATATTGTGGCCAGTTCGACAAACATTGAATCTTTGTCATTATTTGCATAAATCGCTACTGAGTTTAGGCCAGCCTCACTACATGCTCGTAAAATCCTACAGGCTATTTCACCTCGATTGGCAACGAGTACTGTACTAACCATTTACCTCACCAAATCAAGATTTCCAGTTCGCATCTCGCTTTTCCAAAAATGATGAAAGCCCTTCTTGACCTTCATCGGAACCACGCATCCTACTAGTAAAATCAAGTGTGTACTCTCTTAACTCCTCATCACTGCCAGTCCATCTATCGAAGCCTAGAGTTAATTCCTTGGCCAAACTAACCGCACATGGGCCGGTAGTCATTAATTCGTCAATCAAATTGTTAACCGATTGAGCCATATCTTCATCTGAGTTGACTACTTGTTCGATAAATCCAGTTCGAAGGGCTTCCTGTGCCCCAATTCTACTGGCTTGCATTGCTAGTCTACGAAAACAAGCTGAACCCAATCTACGATATACATAGGGGCCGATTACTGCAGGCAATATCCCCAATTTCCCTTCAGAAAGGGCAATCTTGACGTTGTCGTTAGCGATTACGTGATCTAAGCAGGCCACTAATCCAGCACCACCACCAAGCGCCACTCCGGTAATGGAGCCGATAGTAAAACATGGATGTGACCAAAGACCGTTGAATAGCCGGTCAAGACGTGCTGAATCTTGACGGTTCTCTTCGGGACTATTGGCGCCGGCATCACGCATCATATTGATATCTGCTCCAGCGCAAAAGTGCTTGCCTGCACCGGAAAAAACTATGATTCGTAAGTACTGATTACCATCTTCATCGACTAAACTGCCTGTTGCCCCGACACTTCGTTGTGCAGTCCAATCAAATAAATCACATAATTCTGTTATCATTTGCACATTCATTGCATTATATTTTGATTCTCGATTCAAAGTTATACGGCAAATTGGCCCTTCAATATCAAGTGCCACCAATTCGGTTTGTGGGGGATTATCCATTTTTGTCATAATTAAAACTCCAATTGCAAATTTAATTTTTCAATTGTAAAATCACATCCGAAATACGCCAAATCTATCATCTGGCAGAGGGGCGTTTCTCGCTGCAGCTAAACACAAGCCAAGGATATCTCGGGTATCTCTAGGGTCGATTATTCCATCATCCCACAGACGTGCCGTAGAGTAGTATGGGCTGCCTTCAGTCTCATACTTGTCTAGTATTGGCTGTCTAAACTGCGACAACTCTTCGCCGACCATTGGACTAAGCCCTTCTCTAGCTCTTTGATCTTGTTTGACTGTAGTTAGAACATCCGCTGCTTGGGGGCCACCCATCACTGAAATACGACTATTTGGCCACATGAACAAGAATCTAGGATCGTAAGCCCTCCCACACATACCATAATTTCCGGCACCGTGAGAGCCACCGATAATGATGGTGAACTTTGGAACATTAACACAAGATACCGCAGTAACCAGTTTGGCGCCATCCTTAGCGATACCTCCGGCCTCGTATGCTTTACCAACCATAAACCCGGTTATATTCTGCAAGAACACAAGAGGAATCCCTCGTTGACCGCATAACTCAACGAAATGCGCGCCTTTCATCGAGGATTCTGAAAATAAAATCCCATTGTTAGCCACAATTCCTACTTTGTGACCGTGAATGTGGGCAAATCCACAAACTAGTGTAGTCCCATAACGGGCTTTGAATTCGTGAAATCTAGAACCATCTACTACTCTAGCAATGATCTCCTTAATATCAACAGGTGTACGATTGTCTATCGGAATTAGCCCTAACAAATCTTCGACATCATGGGCTGGACTTTCCGGTGTAGCTCTCGCAGACGGCGCTAATTCACGAGGACCTAGGTTCTCTACAATATTACGCACCAACCTTAGTGCCTCTGGTTCATCTTCAGCAAAATGATCAGCAACACCAGATTGGGCAGTGTGCACATCTGCACCACCCAACTCCTCAGCAGTTACTTCTTCACCTGTTGCGGCTTTAACAAGTGGAGGACCGGCAAGGAAAATTGTCCCATTACCTTTGACGATTATTGATTCATCAGACATCGCTGGTACATAGGCTCCACCTGCTGTACAAGAACCAAGCACTGCCGCGATTTGAGGTATCTTGTCCCCAGACATTCTCGCCTGATTACGAAAAATTCTACCAAAGTGAGTAATGTCAGGAAATACTTCATCTTGCATAGGTAAGAATGCACCACCTGAATCGACCAGATATATGCACGGCAAGTGATTTTCATGAGCCACGGTCTGGGCACGGATATGTTTCTTGACCGTCATTGGGTAGTACGAACCGCCTTTTACCGTAGCATCATTAGCGACAAATAAGCACTCTCTGCCATGAACCAAACCGACTCCTGTCACAATACCTGCACTATGGGCTCTGCCGTCATACAAGTCATGAGCAGCTAACGGAGATAGTTCAAGAAAGGCTGTACCCGGGTCAATAATTCGTTCAATACGTTCTCTAGGCAATAATTTACCTCTTCCTCGGTGACGGTCGACATATTTCCCACCGCCGCCTTGAGACGCAGTGTTCAATCGTTCGCGCAGTGTTGTTATCAGTGAATGATTGTGTTCTTGGCGCTTAAGATACTCGGAATCTGCACGGTTAACACGCGTTGACAGTCTATCCATTGTACCCCTCATGCCTACGCAAGAGGACTCAACATTTAACGATACGAGTAAATGCTTAAAATCAGACATCTAGGGTCAATCGACCAATGTCTCTTAGACCTGGTGCTAATCCTACTATCAAGACTGCCAGTACAATTAACATGCGCATGTGGACTTGTCTACGCTCGACTCGCATCTCGACAAATAACCAGGCAATAGCGGCAACTAAGCACGCTTTCACTATCGCAAATAACCATGCACCAGGGGCATTACTGGATTCCATCATCGGGTCAATGCCAAAAGATTCAGAAATCCCAACACCGATTTGGATAACTGCATCACTTACTGGATGCTTTTCTCCATAGCCAAAGAAATCTATTCCAACCATGGTGGCAAAGCCATCACACAACTGACCAAATACCATTGCTAGAACCATTGGGTTGGCCAGTAATGCTTTGCGAGACAGTTGTTCTATCGGGTGTTGCGAAACCTGCTTCTCAGCAGCCTCCCATGCAGTTAAGGTCACACCTTCAGGCAGTACACCTGGCTGATAACCGGCAAGTTTGATGTGTCTTGCATCATCTTTACCATACTTGTACATGTAATAACAGACCACTGCAGGTATGCCTAAAACTATCAAGGCTGGCCACAATGGTTGTGATTCAACAATACGGCCACTCTCTTGTTGCCAAGGTGTTGCAATAAATTGAACCCAATGAAAAAGACCTAGAATCGAAGTTGCACTACCGAATGCGATTAATCCCCGTGTCAACGATGGCCAATTTGCAGTCCAAACCAATACTATGAATAAAACTCCTAACGCAGCGATAAAACCCGTAGCGATGAAGAAAATACCCATGTCGGGGTGAGTAGTATAACTTGGCTGATATAGCAGCCCCCAATGGAGTAATAATAGCATTCCAAGGGTAATGAACAACACGGTTCGACTCTTTTCGATATCTGCGTCATTAACTGAACCGTCCCATTTACTTGCCAATTTGTGAGAGACAAACGCAATACCGACCAACCACACTGCTAAATGAATATGAATTATTGGTGAGATTAACAGCCAATCAAGTTCAGAACTAAAGAAGTCTGAATCCTCTAATACCCGCAATACTGGTGCCAGTATTACCCATGAAATGAGTGCGAACATCATGCGATCATCTGCTGGCAAATCCATTTTGCGAAACACAGCTTGTAGAATAACAACGCTCATCAATACGGTAAGCGCATACAATGCGGTGTTTTCTGTAGAATAGCCAGCATCACCAGCAGCGCCGGCGTCTTTGACGATTGGGTCCCAAACAATCGGCTTTAGTCCATCTGTCCAAAACAAATCATTAACGAAAATTAATCCAAACGACACGATAGTAAAAGCTGCTATTGCAGTCCATATTGCCGCCTTTTCCAAAGGAGAATATAATTTTGAGTCAAGTGATTTTTCTGTGTCAGCGAACTGTGCTTCAATTTCTTGGGCAGAAATCATGTCAATTACCACTCAGCCCTGCAATGCGTAGAATATTAGATTAATGCTTCGAAGTGTTGTCACTCTTCTTCATTATCAGACAGTCTTGCAACCAAATCTGCTTTCTTCCCACCAACCGGTAGACCGCTTGCCTTCAATCGCTCTTTCAATTCTGCGACTGATAATTTGGAAAGGTCTTCTACTTCAACAGATTCGTCGTCATCAGCGCCTGGGATTATTCTTGGTTCGTGAACTTCAACAAATGAAACCTTACCGCATTCAACCGCGTCTCTAATTAGAGTAACTAAGCGGAATTTTAGCATTGCTGCATTGGTATCAAACATCATTGCTTGTGGTAGAATAATCGATAGGTCTTCGCCTTTGAATGATACTTCAAAGCCAGAATGACCAGTGTTAGATTCGAGTAGACCTAGAACCTTATCTTCCTTACCTTTGACTTCCTTGACTACAGTAAAGACATATCTCAGGGTCTTTCCGGCCATTGGGTGGTTGTAATCGATTCTTGCACGGCCTGCTGCTAGGTATGATAGATATCCTTGTCGACCGTTGAGGGTAACTGGAGCACCAAGATACAATGAGTTTGGATCTTGAACTGCTCTGCGTAGTTTATCGATGCTAATTGTTTCAACAAGAGTTCCATCTTTCTCGCCGTATGCTTCTTCAGGTGCTATTTCAATGTCTACTTCTTTGCCGACTTTAGCCTCAAGTAAAGCTGCCTCGAAACCTGGAATTAGGTTACCAGTACCAACTACACAGACCATTGGAGTGTAGTTACGACCCTCTTGATGCATCTCATGCTCTTTGGCAATCGCCTCGCTTGTTGTTTCAATCAAGTCACCAGTTTCTCCGCTGAATAAGTCGTAATCGACATGAATTATTGCTCCATCTTCCATGGTTTTTCCTCCGTTAGGGATATTCGCCCGACTGACCTCCCCTTGATAATATCTCGGTTAATTGAAAGGTCATTCTTGCTCAGCCAATATTGGAGCAGTGCTGCGTTGGGACTGGTTTTTGACAAACCCGCTATAAGTTACCCCGAGCATCCCGAGCATCATTATTGACCAACCAATCCAAACTAAGTGAGAACCGGGCAGGTCATATATTGTGACTCTAACTAAATTAACTGAATCAAGACCATCACTCGAAGTTTGTTGCATTAAACCTTGAGCTTGGGTCCCATCAAAAATAAACACCATATCTCCTGACCAGCGGGTTAACACATCAACTTCAGACCTTGCAGTACCGGTTTTATCAAACCTAAGCATGCCAGGCTCAACTACGCCAATTTCTTGCTTTTCCGTCCCGTCCATCTCATAAACAGTTATGCTGACGCCAACAAACCCATCACCAACATCTAAATTGTCTTCAGTTGCCACTAATTCGGTGAATTCAAAACCATACCCGTCATGTATAACCAGTTCATCTTTAACCAGGGTAATTCGGTGACTTGCGTCACCTCGATCAACCAATACAGTCGTAGTTATGTGACCGATTAACAACAACACTAATCCTAAGTGAACAAGATGGGCACCCACTGGTATTCGCTGCCAGAACGGGGTTTTACCTGATTTGGCAAATTGACTGTAGACTTCAAAGCCAAGGGGGGCAACCAGCACTAACAACATGGGTAAGGAAATCCACGCAATAAAGCCCCTATCGAGATATTCCGAAATAGCAGTGCTTGAATCTTGACCTAAAATATCCGAGAAGAAAATAGCCATCAGCAACGAAAACAAGGAGACTACTGATAATACAACCAGCGTTGATTTAGCACTGTGCCGGCGCCGGGTGTAAACTAACATTGCTGCTGCGAAGCCCAAAATAAATGGTGCACCGTAAAGCTCATGAGCATCAAAATTTATTGTATCGACACTCTCGAGTAAAATGGTTAAAGTCAAGATAAGGTATAGACTAACCAGCATAACAGAACACCAAAGTGCAATTTTCTTTAATTGACGTTTCGAAAAATTTTGGCTTTCGCCAACCTCTTCCTCGACTAAAAACGGTGTTAAGAAAATGATAATCACGACCCCTGCCTGTAAGACATCAATCATTCCTGACCATGCACCTGCTAGAGAGAGCATTATTCCCATACTAGCCCATATCCATTCATTGATGGCTTTCTGGGAATAGTAAAGGGGCGTAAAAAGAACAATGAAGAGCAAAACAAAGAAGGTTTGAGGAATTAATAAAAACACCAATATTGGCATAATTACCAAAGAAGAAGCATACTTAGAACGGAAATAAGTCCAGCCTTTTGGTTCAAACTCTAAGTCGTTGTTAGTATATTTGTCAAATGCAATAAAGCCAACCAATAATCCTAGAATTGTTATATCTGGCAGCCAATGGTACAAATCTGCACCAAAGGGAATAGCCAAGGCGGCCCCAATTACCGGCAATAACAGCAATTGGCTGGAATTAGTAGAATCATTTTCGTGCAGCCCTCTGCGGATAAGCAGCAGCCAACTTCCGGCAATAATTAGAATGAACATGAGATAAGACATTATCTCAACTCCTGCTACTGCATCGTTTTTCAATAACATCATCCGCGAAAAAGCATCCTCAGGAGGTGTGCCACTTTCAGAGATAACAAAGGTATGGACTGATGATGCCCAAACACCACCAGCCCGAGTTACTAAGGTAGCAAATAGCGCTAGGGCACCGGCTACTAAGCCAGCACCTATCCAGCCACTGTCAGAGACCTTACCTGGACGAGTCCTCAAGTGTGATATTGCTACCAAAGCCAGCCATGGTAAGAATGAACCAGTTTCAACAGGATCCCAAGCCCAATAGCCGCCCCAATCTAGGATTAGATATGCCCACAACCCACCTAAGCCTATACCGATAGTCGTAATCAGCAATCCTGGTCTAGTTAGGGTAATTATGCGGTCAGAAACCCCACCTGTATGACCAGTAAAAATTCCAGATAAGGAAACTGCTGCTAGGTGAATGCAGAAAGAATAACCGAGGAAAATTATCGGCGGATGAATAATCATCAAATCTGTTTGCAGTAATTCATTTAATCCAGCTCCAAAAAAGAACTGAGGAGTCTGCTTAAACGGATCCAAAACTATCGCAATTAGTAATAAAGTAAGTGAAAATCCAAACACGACTCTTAGCCTAAAATCGCGCGACTGCGGTGATTCTACGATTTTTCCTGTCATTGGTTTACGCCAAATCCAAGCAAGTAAAGTAAGCCAAACTACCCACATTAGTATTGGGCCCTCTCGAGCGGCCCAAGTCGCAGCAAAGCGGTATTTGTAAGGTAAAGACTCACCACCAAAGGCAGCAACGTATTGAATATCTGTATCATTGACTAAGAATCTACTAGCGAGGGCAAAAAATGGTAAAACCATCAGTAAATGGGTAATTATCCCCAAAGGTCGTGATTTTTCAGGTAAATTTGGACGAATTAACAAAATGAGTGTCGCAATAGCTGCGACCCACAGTGTTGCCCCCCACATAATCTAGGCTAACTCCCGTTCTTGAAGGAGTTAACTATTCTAACAATATCTCTATGATGGTTGTTCTACCAGCCAAAGTGCTTTGCTCGACTGTAACCGAAAGAAAGCAGTACAGAAATGACTCGTTTAGTCAGCAATACTGGCTTTCTAACCAAAATTTTCATGCCAATACCTAACTTTTGTAATGGTGACATATTGGATAATTCGTTGGGCAAACATTGCGCCATAACTGACATCTCTTCATCGGTCAATTCATATAAGGCAGTCTTACCTTTCAAGATCTTGTGATAAGGTGGGAATCTCTTTTTCCAAGCAGCCTCGTAAGGCATCAAGGCTTGTTTTGATAAATCACCGTTGTTAATTGCTTTGGCTACAACACTTGCCGCTTCTCTACCAGACCACAATGCAAGATGGGAACCCCCCTCAAATAATGGAGATGTGAAGCCTGCCGCATCACCAACTAAAATGACTCCATCTTCTACAGTAACTTCACGGGGACCAGATATTGGAATAGTACCGCCAAATGGCCTGACTTTGATTGTCTGATCCCTCCATTGTGGATTAACAATCGGTTTACCGTCAAGGTAGGTGTCATTGATGAATTGATCCAAATATTTGATGGCGCCTCTCTTATCGGTTGTTACTAGCCCAACGTTCGCTCTTTCACCTTTTTTAGGAATCATCCAAACATAACCGTGAGGAGAATATTGTGGCCATAGATAAAAGTCTAGATAACCATCGTTTTCAACTTCTGTCATTTCATACTGAAATCCTGCTATTACTTCTACTTGAGTGCCCATGTCGAGCAGTTTTGATGATGCTCCAGCAACTCCAGAAGCATCTATTACTACCTTGCAATGAATAGGAAAATGTTCACCTCTTCCGTCAATTTTCCAATTGGTAAATTGATTTTCGCTATTGTATATTCTCTCCATACTGGTAACCCTATGACTCAAGTGTAATGTTGAGCCCACTTTACTGGCTTCATCCATTAACCACTGTTCGAACAAATGCTTCTCAAGCACATAGCCTGGTTCCGTCAATAATTTTTCGGTCCCATCTGGGAAAATAACACGGATTCCTTTGACGTCAAGGGCTTTGACGTGATCAGGTATTTCTAAATCTAAATTTTCTACCGCCATTTCAGACAGACATTCACCGCAATGCACCGGAACGCCAACTGCAGCATCCGCTTCAACAACTATTGTCTTCAGTCCTGCCCTTGCGCTGTGTATTGCTGCTGAACCGCCGCCAGGACCTGCGCCGATGACTAAAACATCGACCATGTCGACCTCTACTGCCATGGACGTTCTAGGCACAAACAGTCCATCAATGAAGCGGTTGAAATGCTTAGGACTACTACGCAGGTTCAAAGGTATAATCCTACTCGGAGGGGCGTGGCTTGGAAGACTCTCAAACGCTGGATGGGTCACCTCGAGTCGCGAGGTGAAATGCTCAGAATATCTAGACCAGTAGACGTAGTATACGAGGCTGGAGCCATTGCTGACCTGCTAGTTAAAAATGATGGGCCTGCAGTATTATTCGAGAAACCAAGACTTGCCGATGGTACAATTTCAAAAATCCCCCTAGTCATGAACATATTTGGCAGTAATGACAGAACACTAAGGGCGCTTGGGGCATCACACGAAACCGAAGTTGGTGACCGCATGGTTGCTATGATGAAACCAGACATCGGTGCTTACATGAGAGCTCCTTGGAAGGCGCTACCGTTAGTGCGAGATGCACTGGCAATGCCGCCCAGGAAGAAATGGCGAGGGAATTGTCAACGAGTTCGCCTTGATACAGATCTAACCAAATTGCCTATCCCAAAGACTTGGCCTATGGATGGCGGGCACTTTGTCACCCTACCCCTAGTTGTAACTAAAGACCCAAATTCAGGAGAACATAACCTGGGCATGTACAGAGCCCAAGTATTCAGCCAGAAAGAAATTGGTTTACATTGGCAAATACACAAGCATGGAGCTGATCATGCTGCTGCAACTGGAGAGAATCAAAAGATGCCGGTCGCAATATGCATGGGTGGCCCTCCAGAACTAATATTTTCAGCCATTGCCCCATTGCCCGATAACCTATCTGAGTATCAGTTTGCGGGGATTTTGGGCAGCCGCTCGCTTAGAATCACCAAAGCACTCACTCAAGATTTGATGGTTCCTGCAGAAGCAGATATTGTGATTGAAGGATACTGTATACCGGGTGAAACCCGCTTGGAAGGCCCTTTTGGTGACCATTTTGGATTTTACTCTCTTACCGGACAATACCCTGTAATGCACGTCACAGCCATTACCGCCAGAAAGGATGCAGTACTGCCCGCAACTATAGTTGGACTACCTCCTATGGAAGACGGATACCTTGGAGAGGCGATTGGCCGACAATTTTCACCGGTACTACAATTCCAACATCGTGACGTGAAGAGTGTTCATCTACCGCTTGAAACTGGATTTCACAATTTAGCAATTGTGGCGGCAAAACAACGCTATCCAAGGCAAGCCCGAAAAACCGCTCTAGGATTACTTGGTGCTGGACAAATGATGTTTTTGAAAGTGATTATCGCAGTTGACCCAGAACATAATCCAAAAGATCTGGAAGCATTACTAGATGCATTGAACGACAAAGTGGAGATTTCTCAAGATGTAATTATCTTAGACGGAATGGTTGCTGATTCATTGGACGCTGCAAGCCCTTACGAAAATGTTCACAGTAAACTGATAATCGATGCAACCACTATCCCGCAAAGAGATCCGCGTTCGCCCAGCGACCCACTTGAAGGCTCATTCAAACAGAACACACCTGAGTGGCGGCAAGGGATAGCCAATTCAGATGCCTTTACCGAGATTAACCTCGTTAAGGAAATACCCGAGGTAACTGATGCTAGAATGTTACGTGACAATATCTTAGTCGTTACAACAACCATCGAGGGAACACCTACTCCAAAAACTGGCTCTGATGAATCTCATAATGACAATGAATCTGCGCGAATAGAGAGGATTTCGCAATTGAAAAATTCAATTTGGCAATTGGATTCCAAAAAATGCCTAAGATGGGTATTTATCACTAATGATGATATGGATTTGAACTGTGTAAAAGCAAGGAGAAGGCTACTTTGGCAGCTAACTTCAAGATTTGATGTCGGCCGAGGCTTGTTCTTTGATGATGAGCGACAAAGATTGTGTTGGGATGCGACCACTCCTATTCCAAGCGATGAACATGGTGTCAGAAGATGGCCAGCGATTACCCTCCATGCTGATGAAACCCTTGAGAAAGTTGCTGCCCATCCAGAATTAGCGAAATATGAGTGGCCCCCCCACCTTGAATTCGGGGGCAGTAATTGATGGATTTCAAGCAGATAATGTCATTCATAAAAATAGAGCACACGTTATTCTCCCTTCCATTCATCATCATCGGCTATTTCGTAGCAATAGAGCAATTTTATCCAGATGGCGAAATGCCGCTGATGGATTTGGCATGGGTCCTTATTGCAGCTGTTGGTGCAAGGGGGCTAGCGATGACCTTGAATAGAATTATTGACAGAAATATTGACGCAGAAAACCCTCGTACAGCACAGCGCCATTTAGCCAGCGGCGCCATGTCAATGTCAACTGCATGGACTCTAGCAGTGATTTTCCTAGGAATGTTGTTGCTTGGTGCTGGAATGCTTAACGAGGTTGCGTTAGCTATGTCCTGGCTTCCTGTTCTAACCTTCGTAGTCTACCCATATACCAAGCGATTCACTTGGCTATGCCACCTTTGGCTTGGCTTATGCCTGGGCCTTGCGCCTGCAGGCGCATGGGTTGCAATTGCCGGAGATTTCCACGGATGGCAGGCAATTACTGGCACTGACGGGTTTGGCAATGGATTATTGTGGCACCCAACAATTTTATTCATTTCCCTAGGAGTGACGTTGTGGATTACTGCTTTTGACATAAATTATGCAAGAATGGACGTTGAGAGTGATCGTAAGCACGGGATAAACTCATTCCCTGCACGGTTTTCAAAAAAGGCGACAACTAGGACAAGCATTCAGTTGACTTTGCTCTGGTTTGCCTGTTTTGCTCTAGCGAACCCAATTGAAGAGGGATGGTTTCTAATTGGAGCGTTGATAATGGCTCTAGCAAACGCTTACGTGATGTTGAAAAATGAATCATTAGAGAAATTTCAAGACATTCTGTTCAAAGTTTCCGTATCAACCGGATGGGTTTTGATTCTGCCATTTGTATTCCTGTGAATTATTCACCGAATATGTCATATTACACACTCTAGAGTGTTATTTGAATACAACGGTAGCGT
>ERZ891134.136-NODE-136-length-64753-cov-8.197688_pt1 | contig 64753 bp, 60 predicted proteins | sample MGYA00520888_ERZ891134 | MGnify/ENA primary metagenome ERZ891134 (study PRJEB32303, sample SAMEA104408692) | aquatic metagenome | biome: Brackish water; feature: Coastal; material: water | place: Baltic Sea | collected 2014-10-23 | depth 10 m ... | reverse complement strand
CTGTTGCACCTGGGTGCGATGTGTGTGCAGTGGCGAGGCGACCTATAAGCGGGATTCTGTGGCCCGCAAGCGGGCCGGTGACCATCCATCTTTGCGACCTACCCGAGGGTGCTGTTTCCAGCGAACGGGCAGCTCAATCCCTCTGCTCGGTCTTGCTCCGGATGGGGTTTACCAAGCCAGCCACGTCGCCGTGACCGCTGGTGCGCTCTTACCGCACCGTTTCAGCCTTGCCTGTGATGCGCCAACCTCGAAAGGGTGGACCATCCATCGGCGGTCTCTCTCTGTTGCACGTCCGTCAGGTCGCCCCAACCTGGCTTTCGCCAGCATCCAGCCCTGTGGAGTCCCGACTTTCCTCGACGGCATCGCTCGAAAGCCCACCGCCGCGGTCACCCGGCCACCTCACCACTGCGGGCATGATGCTAGCGCTCAGGATTCGGTGAGCTCTTCGTAGATGAGGGAGTTGGCAGCGGGAGTAGCAACGACGAACGAAGTACGTGTGCCATTGACGTCAGCGGCACCGAGATTGAGGTCCTGCTGCGCGACCGATCCGAACGTGGTTTCGATCGCGAACCGTGCGATCAGACCATCTGCGTTGACGACCTCCTCACCAAGCAGCGCCGGGCTGACTCGGCGAGCGGTCCCATACGCCTCGAGCACGATGGTGGCAGAGTTGCGCGCCTCCTGCGCCGAGGCATTGGCAACTGCGAGGCGTTGGTCGGTCTCGGACAGGAGTGACGTGAGCGTCTGATGCGTGGCAGCGGCCATGTTCTCGAACGTGATTGCGAGGTTGGCAACGTCGCGTGCCGGATCGTCGCTGACCAGGATCGTGGCAAACATCGGTCTGATCGACCGCTCCATGATCCAGGGGTTGGTCGACGTCCATGCTATTCCGCCGGCAGCTTCGGTGAGCTCGCCCATCTCGGCAGACGTCGCCGTGTGCTCCTCGATGAGACGCTCGACGAGGGTTGCCATGTCGCCCTCGAGGACACCAAGTTCCTGTGCAGTCTCGTAGACGAGCACGGCGGTGTTCTCGAGCGATGAAGCTGTACGGAGTAATACGACGTCGTTGACCGGGTAGTCGGGCAGCGATTCGACCTTCGGAGCGTTGCCAACGCGACCGGGCGCAGTGTCACCCGTGCGGTCGTCGCCGCAGGCTGCAACCAGTGCTGCCAGCGAGACGGTGAGGCCGCCAATCTTCAGCGCCTGGCGGCGACCGACGCGAGCATCGAGGTTGCCGAGCGTGAGGGGAGTGTGCTGTTCAGAAGTCATGCGGCACCGCCGGAGATGTCGAGGGCGTCGGCGGTGTTGCCGAGCATTTCGTCGAGGTTGGATGAGAAGCCCGCCAAGCTGGTGAGCACGGCGGCATGGCGCGACTCGACCGTGATGATCGAGGCAGTCAAGTTGATTGCCTGGATGCTGTCGTAACCGCCCAGGAGCGCAATGTGGGTCGCCACAGCGGTGTTTTCGAGCGACCGGGCGGCGTTACCGAACGCCTGCGCGTCGGAGGTCATGAATGCATCGCTGAGCTGGTCGACAACCTCGGCATTGGGGCCCGGTGAGGACAGTCCGATCATGCCGGAGATCGCCTCAGCGTATGCCCGATGTTGGTCCGCCATCACGGCTGCCACGACTTGGGCGTCTGCGGTGAGTTCGGCAGCGGCCAACCGGTACAACTCTGTGGCTGCCAGCTCGAGGCGCAACGCCTCGGTCAGCTCGACGCGGTCTTCGTCGGTCGGACGATCGGGGGCGGCTGCAGCGGATTGTCCACTGAGGGCGGCAACGGAAGCGCCGACGAGGCTGGCCACGCCAGCAGCACCAAGGAGGCTGCGCCGCGTGGATGCGGGCTCAGCGGGTTCGAAGTCCACGAGGGATTGTCCTTTCGAGTTCATACTCACACAGCCTTCACGCTTCGAAGGCGTATCACCAATTCGATCGGCCATCCTAGGGCCAAGCCGGGCCGCATTCGGTGATCGGTCAGAAGTCGAGGGCAGACAATTCGGGGAACCATCCACCGGCTCGTTCGAGGGCATCACGCCAGGTCAGGCGTGCTGCATCGCGATGAGCGGTCGCTCGAGGCTCCACGACATGTGCCGGACTCCACAGCGACTCGATGTCCTCGAGCCGGTTCCATGCCCCAATGCCAAGTCCGGCCAGGAACGCCGCGCCGATGGTGGTCGACTCGACGACGGGAGCTACCGAGATCGAGCGACCCGTCGCATCGGCGAGTGCCTGCACGAAGGTCGGGTTCCGACTCATGCCGCCATCAACGCGAATCGAATCGATGTCCGTCCCGGTGTCGGCCCCAGCAGCCTCGACCAGATCCGCGCCCCGATGGGCGACGCCTTCGAGGACGGCTCGCACAACGTGAGTGCGCTCGGTGCCACGTGTGAGACCGAGGAGAGTGCCGCGAGCGCCGTAATCCCAGGACGGTGTGCCAAGTCCGAGCAGGGCGGGCACATAAACCACCCCGCCCGAATCGTTGCATCGAGCAGCAATGTCGTGGCTCTCTGCGGGGGTGTCGATGAGGCCCAGATCATCGCGTAACCACTCGACGTTGGTGCCCGCTGACAGCATGATGCCCTCGACACCCCATCCCAACTCGCCACCGATCGACCAGACCGGTAGGGGATACGTGCCGTTGTCGTGACGGTGTGCGGCGTCGGGTGCCCCACCGTCGGTCACCACATCAAGCATGCCGCCGGTGCCGAACGTAATCTTGGCACGACCTGGCCGGACGCACCCCTGACCAATCAGCGAGGCTTGTTGGTCGCCGATCAGCGCCGCAATTGGCGGGGCCCCTGGCAGCGCCGACGCCCGGCCGACGATGCCAGCCGAGTCGACGACAGTCGGCAACATGGACGCCGAGAGACCAAAGGCATCGAGAATGTCACTGCGCCATCCAGAGCTGTCGATATTGCGCAAGCCTGACGTGGTGGCCGAAGAGTTCGTGTGATCGCTCACGTGCAGCTCTCCTCGACTGAGCGTCCACGCAATCCAACTGTCAACGGTCCCAGCGCAGAGGTCGCGGTCTGCAGCGCCCGGGGTATTGGCAAGGAGCCACTGCAGCTTGGTTGCGCTCTGATTTGGTGCAAGCGCCCATCCGTGCTCGGCCTTTGCCATGATGCACTCCATCACGGTGCGCAGATCCTGCCAACCGAGGCCGGGGCCGATGGGCTCGCCCGTCTCGCGGTCCCACACCACGACACTCGCTCGCTGATTGGTGATGCCGACGGCATCAATTGGGGACCCAAATCTCGCGGTCGCCACCTGTGCAGCATCGAGCACCTTGCTGGCCATATCGACCGCGTCGAACTCGACGAGACCAGGTGCTGGCGAAGAGGGCGGACACGGCCGATGCTCGTACGTCAGAATGTTGAGCGACTCATCGACCACGGCAGCACGCAGGCCGGTCGTGCCGACGTCGATAACGAGAAAGGCAGTCATCACTGCTGCCTCGCAGCGGACGGCACGAAGCCGCGCTGTTGCAACCGGTTGCCGAGCACCCCGCCGAACATGCCGGCCACGCTGACGAGGCCAAGCGTGAAGAACACGGAGAACCAATTCACGGTGTCCCCACCTGCAAGCCGAATGGCAACGAAGACGGTCTGGGCAGCCAGGTAGGTACTAGCGGCGCTGACGACACCGTGGCTCATCGGTGTGCCGGCCCGCTGCACCCATGCAGCACACCCGCCACCGAGAATGAACCCAAACATCGCGCCGAAGAAGAACAGGGCATTGAGCGCGCCGCTCTCACTGTCGACGACGGCCGCGATGATGGTGAGCGGGATTGCGAAGAGCAACGCAACCGTTGCTCCAGCACGCAGTGCTTGCCAATCCCAACGCCCGGGCAGGACTGCATTGATCGTGTCGAGGGGATCAGCGTGGTGATCGGTCATGGCCAGGGAGTTTCGCCGAAAGGTGATGTGAACCCGAGCTTGCCGGGGTTGAGGACGCCGTTGGGGTCCAAGGCATCCTTCACTCGTTGCAGCACCTCATGGGTTGGTCCCAACGCCTCGGACATGTACCGGCTCCGGTTGAGCCCCACGCCGTGGTGGTGGGACAGGTTGCCACCAGACGCCAGCACCGCACGCGTGCCTGCGTCCCACATCGCGATGTAGGTCGATTCGATCTCGTCGGGTGGGGGAGTGGCAGCGAAGGTGAAGTACAAGCACGCTCCGTCGGCATAGCTGTGCGACAAGTGGCAGGTGGCCGCCCTGGCGTGGGGCACCTCGCCGATTGCTTCGCGGACAGCGTCGAAAATATCGGTCAGCTTTGACCAAGGTGCAGCGATCTCCATCGTGTCGACGACGAAGCCTTTCCGGGTGAGTCCCTGCAGCGCAGAGGTGTCGTTGCGGTGTTGCATCCACGCCTCGACCAACTCGACGTCGCCCGGCTCGCCGCCTGCGGTAGTACATGCCTCGGCGATGATGTTCATGGTGGCATCGACCAGGCGAGCATCACCCTCGTCGAGCACGAGCAGTGCACAGTTCGACCCATCGCCTCCGCGTCCGCGGGCCGACTCTGGGCCGTCGTACAGCCGGAGCACAGCGGGTGTGGCCCCAGCGCGCAGCGTTGCCCGGCAGGCCTCAATACCGTCCTCGAAAGTTGGGAATATGTAGGCCGCACGTCGCTCGGCTGCAGCCAGCGGATGCGCCTTGAGCCACACGTTGGTGATGATGCCGAGCGTGCCTTCGGAGCCGACGATCAACTCGGTGAGGTCCGGACCCGCCGCAGCGGCAGGGGCGCCGCCTGTGCGCATCACGGTGCCGTCGGCCAGCACGACCTCGAGCCCGACCACCATCTCTTCGATCTTGCCGTACCGCGTCGAATACTGGCCGGCGCCGCGCGACGCGACCCATCCGCCAACCGTCGCAAGATCGAAGCTCTGCGGGAAGTGCCCGACCGTCAGCCCGTTGACGCTGTTGATCGCGGATTCGAGGTCCGGGCCCGACGTGCCTGGGAGTACTTCGACGATGCCCGACTCAGCATCAACGCCTCGCACACCGGCCAACCCGGTCATGTCGAGGATCACGCCACCGAACACCGGAACGGCAGCTCCGCAGACGCCGCTTCGTCCACCAGACGCGGTAACGGGCACCCGGCCGATGTTGCAGGCCTGCATCACCGCGACGACCTCAGCAGTCGACGATGGCCGGGCGATCAGGTCAGCGAGTTGTGGCACCTCGCCGCGCAGCGACCAGTGCAGAGCGAGTGGCCACCAATCGCGGCTCGACTCGGCGACAGCGGCCACGTCGTCGACCACTTCGCAGATGGTTTCCAGAACGGCCAGCAACTCCTCAGGAATAGCGGTCGGGGTATTTGCGCAGTGCGCACTGACGGGAGACCCGTCGGTGGGTGTCAGCTCAATCGGTGATGTGGGCTGCCAGTTGGTCACGAGCGGCTGCTTCCTCCGCAGCGCACAGCTGGCGGTAGTTGTCGAGTTGGTGTTCAGTTTCGGCCATATCCCAGTGCAGTTCGGTCGCCATCAGCGCGGCAACACGCGGTGCAGCGGTGAGCGCGGCCTCACGATCAAAGATGTGGAGTCGGGTTCGTCGCTCGAGCACATCGGACAACGTCGTGGCCATCTCATGCCGAGCCGCGTACACGACTTCGGCAAGCACGTACTGGTGGCCCGGCGCGATTGGTTCGCCGAGTGCCGGCTCGAAGGCGATCAGCGCCTTGACTTCAGCAGCGAGCGACCCGTATCGGCGAGCGAGGTGGCCGACTTGCGTTCCCGGCTGAGTCGAACGGTGGCCCCGTGCACCGACCAGCTTCAGCCGCTTGGTCGACTGCTTTCGAGATGCCCGGCGTCGCCGGCCAAGTTGTTGCATTGCGATCTCGACGGTGTCCTCAGCCATTTTTCGGTAGGTGGTGAGTTTGCCACCGCTGACTCGAACGACACCTGAGTCGCTCACGGCCACCTGGTGCTGCCTTGAGAGATCTGCCGTCTTGCCCATTGGCTCGTCACCGGCATTGGCCTTGACGAGTGGTCGCAGCCCGGACCAGACCCCCGTGACATCAGCGAGCGTAATTGTGGTCTCGAGCGCATCGTTGAGCGCTGTGAGGACGTAGTCGATGTCAACAGCTGTCGTCTGATGTTCGTCCAGACCACCGTCGTGATCGGTGTCGGTGGTGCCGACGTAGCAGTGCGAATAGGACCCGTCCGCCTGGGGGCCCCACGGAACCAAGAACAGGCTGCGCTTGTCGCTCCTGACGGGGATGATCACGGCAATATCGTTGCGCACCTTTTCCCACGGAATGGTCAGGTGTACTCCTTTGGCCGGCCGAATCGAGTCGGGGTTTGCGCCCTCATCGAGCGCTCGGACGTCGTCGGCCCAAACGCCCGCAGCGTTGACGACAACGCAGGCACCGACTGGGAACTGGTCGCCGTCGGCTTCGACGACCACACCGTTGGTCTGGCCGTCTGCGTCGGTCGTGACGCCGACAACACCGCACCGATTGGCGAGCACGGCACCACGTTGCGCCGCGGTGCGCGCCAGGGTGACGACCAGTCGGGCATCATCGGCGCCAGCGTCGTAGTACAGGTATCCCGAGCTGAGCTTGTCGAGATTGGTCGTGGGGAAGTGTTCGGCTGCTTGTTTCGCGTTGACCCGCTTGTGGAACTTGCCGATGCGCCAACCGCCGGTGAAGTCGTACATCCACATCGCTGACCCCAAGGCCCGGGCGATCTTCTTGGACACCACGCTGTCTTTGGTCATGATGGGGATCATGAACGGGAGCACGTCGACGAGGTGTGGTGCGTTCTGCATTAAGCGCCGGCGCTCGCGCAGGGCCTCATAGACGAGCCGCACATCGCCGTTCTGCAGGTATCGCAGTCCGCCGTGCACCATCTTGGAGCTCTTCGATGAGGTGCCCGAAGCGAAATCGTCGCGTTCGACGAGCGCAGTGCGCAGCCCGCGCGCCGCGGCGTCGAGGGCAACACCGACCCCGGTGATGCCTCCGCCGATGACGAGGACGTCAAATGGCTCGCCGGAGCGGAGCTCGGCCAGCATGTGGCTCCGAGAGAACTGCCGCGGGTTCATGCTGGTCCACCGTAGATGCTCTGGGGGCGCTTGGCCGTGTCGCGCGAACCCCCCGAAGGTGGGCCCTTTCGTGTGACGTCTGTCCGGGCTTGGATTGCGGGTTCGATGAGTTGTCTCTGGCGCGGCGGGGGTCCTATCTTTCCCCTGAGAAATTCCCTCAAATTCCGCAAACGGAGAACCTCCATGCCTGATCTCGCAGGTACCAAGACACACGAAAACTTCTCCGAAGGACTCGCCGCCCTCTGAGGCCTGCCTGACGACGCACCCGAATGACGATCACGTACGACCCCAAGCATCCGCTCTATCTCGACGAAGCTGACGTTCGCGGGGAACTGACGCGCGTCTATGACCTGTGTCATGGCTGCCGGTTGTGCGTCAAGTTTTGCACGTCGTTCCCGACGCTGTTCGAGATGATCGATCGGCACGACGACCGCGACGCGGGCCGAATGACCCCGGCTCAACAAGACCAAGTCGTCGACGAGTGCTTCCAATGCAAACTCTGCTACGTCAACTGCCCAAATATCCCTGAGTTGCACGAGTGGAAGCTTGATTTCCCGCGACTCATGTTGCGTGCCGATGCGATGCAGCATGAGCACGGCATCAAGTCGACGCGCTCGAAGGCCACCACGCAGGTGATGGGTCGGACCGACTTGCTCGGCAAGGCCGCCACAACAGCTACTCCTGTGGCGAACAAGATCGTCAACGCTGAACCAGGGTCGATGGTGCGCAAGGTCACGGCAATGGTCACGGGCGTATCGGCCGTTCGGCTCCTGCCGCCATACGCCAAGCAGCGGTTCTCGACGTGGTTCAGCAAGCGTCCGAAGGTTCGCCTCGGTAATCGCCAGGGCCGTGTCACGGTTTACCCAACGTGTCTCGTCGAGTACCAAGAGACCGACATCGGCAAGGACCTCGTCAAGGTCTACGAACGCAACGGCATCGAATGCAACAATTCCAGCGCTGGATGCTGCGGTGCGCCATGGCTCCACTCCGGTGACATCAAGCAGTTCACCAAGATTGCGGAGAAGAACATCGCAACGCTGGCCAAAGAGATCCGCGCAGGCACTGATGTCGTGGTCCCCCAGCCAACGTGCAGCTACGTCTTAAAAAAGGACTACCTCGACTATGTGGGCGGCCCCGATGCTGAACTCGTTGCTGAGCACACCTACGACGCCGCCGAGTACCTCATGAAGGTGCACAAGGCCGATGACGCGGTGCTCGATACCGACTTCGACGGCGAGACCATCGAGAAAATCACATATCACACGCCATGTCACCTGCGGGCCCAGAACATCGGCTTCAAGAGCCGAGACCTGATGATGCTCACCGGTGCCAAAATCAAGATGGTGCAGCAGTGCTCCGGCATCGATGGCATGTGGGGCTTTCGGGCCGAAAACGAAGACATCTCCATTCCCATCGCCAAGAAGCTTGGCGACATGATCACCGAAGCAGATGGCGATGCCGTCGCAGGCGACTGTCACCTCGCCAACACAGCAATCATGGAGCAGACCGGCGGCGCGGCGAGACACCCTTTGCAAGTCCTCGCGCGCGCCTACGGCATCCCGGAAGAGCACTGAGCCTCACATGTCAAGGCTGGCCCTCGAAGACATCATGGATGTCCGCGAATACGAGCGCACCCGTGCTGACTTCCGAACCAGGGTGATGGCCACTACATCCGGTCCGAACTGACCCTGAGCAGATCGATCTGACCTCCGCCTGAACCCCTTGCGGAACTTGTGCTCAAGAGAAAGTGCCGGATTCGGACAGCTTTTTCTGGCGTTGCGTGCCAACCGTCACCTACGATTCATCACACGGAATGAGAATGCCCACCAGACGAGTGGGCACCAGCATCGACCTTGGGGGTTTCATAGATGTCGGCGCAACAACAGACAGCAACAGACGACGAGCCGAAGTGGTGGGACCACGGCGCATGCAAAGGGTTGAACTCGGAAATGTTCTACCCCGACGACGAGGTCAGCGCAGCGTCGGCCAAGGCCGTGTGTGGCAGCTGCGTCGTGCAGTCCGCCTGCCTTGAACATGCCCTGACGCTTCGTGAGAAGGCAGGCGTGTGGGGCGGAGCAACCGAACGCGATCGGCGCCGAATCATCCGTCAACGTCGCAAGACGGCCTAACCGGGGCCAGCGTCAGACCAAAACATTTCCGACCGAACAGCTCGGGGTCGTACGATCGCCTCATGGCGACACTCGTTGAATTCGGCGGCTGGTCAGCGCTCATCGGCGAGCTCATCGCCGGTCGCGACCTCACGCGTGACCAGACCGGAGCGGCGCTGTCCGAGATCTTGACCGGTGATGCCACTCCAGCGCAGATTGCCGGCTTCCTCGTTGCGCTGCGGGCCAAGGGCGAATCGGCCGACGAACTCGCTGGACTGCTCGCCGTGGCAATGTCCGAGGCGGCGATCGTTCCGCTCACCGACGCAGAGCGTGAGGTATGCGTTGACGTCGTCGGGACGGGTGGCGACGGGTCGCATTCGATCAACGTCTCGACAATGGCAGCCATCGTCACCGCGGCCGCTGGCGCACCGGTGTGTAAACACGGCAACCGATCCGCCTCGTCGAAGGCCGGAACTGCGGACGTCTTCGAATTGCTCGGTGTGGCCCTGGAACTTTCGCCCGAGGGCGTTGCTCGCTGCGTACGTGAGGCCGGCATCGGATTCTGTTTTGCCCCTGCGTTTCATCCGGCATTTCGATTTGCCGGAGCACCGCGTCGCGAGATGGGCGTGCCGACGGTCTTCAACCTGCTTGGTCCGATGGCCAATCCGGGGCGCGTGCAACGCCAACTCATTGGTGTTGCCGACCCGACGTTCGCCCGGCCGATGGTCGAAGCGCTCGCGGCGCAGGGGCTCACCGCGGCGTGGGTGGTCCACGGCGGCGGGCTGGACGAACTGACCACAACCGGGCCAACCACGGTGCTCGCACTGCAGGGCGGCGTCGTCGAAGAGTTCTCGGTCGATCCGCAGGCGCTCGGCCTCGCTCCGGCAGTCGCCGATGATCTGCGCGGCGGCGCTCCGGAGGAGAATGCTGAGGCCGTCCGCCGAGTCCTTGCGGGCGACCTCGGTCCGCACCGCGACATCGTCCTGCTCAATGCCGGTGCTGCCCTGGTCGTTGCTGGCAAGGTCGATGATATTGGCGCAGGTATCGACCTGGCCGCCGCAGCGATCGATGATGATCGGGCCGCCACGACACTGGCCAAGATGGCCGAGGTCTCCCAATCCGCAGCGAGCGACGCGTGACCGAAACTCGCGACAACAGCTGGTTTGTTCGTGCCCCAGCATCGTCCGCCAACCTCGGCGCCGGATTCGACGTACTCGGCATGGCACTCGACCTGTATGCCGACTGTGGCCTTGGCCAGGCGCCGGCCGATGCGCAGCAAATCGATGCTCACCACCCCGGACGCATTGCGTTCGAGGCACTTGGTGGAACGGGTCCGATGTGGATGCGTTGCAACATCCCGATGGGACGTGGGCTCGGCTTCAGCGGCGCAGCCCGCGTAAGTGCTGCCGCGTTGGCGGCGGTACAGACCGCCGGGGCCGACGGGATTGTCGACCGCGGCGACGAGATCCTGGCCTACACGGCCCAGCTCGAAGGTCATGGCGACAACGTTGCGGCCTCACTTCACGGCGGCGTGACTGGATTTGTGCAGGGCGAGTTCGTGTCCATGCCGATCGGTCCGACGATGGCCGCAGCCAACTTCGTCGCGTGGGTGCCCGACGTGACGACATCGACCGACAAGTCCCGCGAGGCGTTGAGCTCCACAGTTGATCGTGCCGACGCCGTCCACAACATCGGACGAGCGATCCAGTTTGTAATGGCGTTTGTCGATGATGACCCGTCGCTGCTGGCGTCAGGGGCAGCAGACCGGCTGCATCAGTCTGTTCGGCTCCCCGGAGTTCACGGAGCGGAGGAGGCACTCGTCGCAGGCATTGCGGCCGGAGCCTGGGCTGGTTGGTTGTCCGGCAGCGGTCCCACCGTTGGGTTCATGTGTCCGCCAAGCGCCGTTGAGTCCGTCGCTGCGGCATTACCTGCCGGCGGACACACCAAACTGCTGTCGATCGACACTGTCGGTTGTCGGCTCGAACCCTGATCCGCGACGCAGCGAGCGGTGTCAGCCGGACACGCCGTCGATCGACTCGCGGATCAGGTCGGCGTGGCCACAGTGTCGGGCATACTCCTCGATCATGTGGAGCATGATCCAACGTAGGTTCCAGCGCTTGTCATTGTTGTCGGTACGGACGCTGAGCTGATCGAGTGACTCTGCGTTTGCAATGACGTCTCGGCATCGATTGCACGCGTCGACGTAGAGCCGAAAGAGTTCTTCGCCGGTGTCATGCGCCGCTGTGGTCAGCTCCCAGTCTGGGTCGTCGTTCCACGGAGCCGAGGCCCACGGCTCACGTTCGTCCATGCCGAGAAAACGATGCTCGAACCAGCTGTGCTCGACCAGCGCCATGTGTTTGACGAGCGCGCCAAGTGTGAGATCCGATGCGGCGGCGGTCTGGCGGAGCTGGTCGTCGTTCAGGCCCCACACGCGCTCGTGGAACTCGATGCGGTGGATGTCGAGGAACTCGACGAGCGCAGTGATCTCACTCGGCGTTCGGTCGAGCGCAAAGCGCGATGGCGGCGCCAATGATTCATCCATGTTCGGCACCCTACGATGCTCGAAGGTGCCGAACGGCGTCGCTTGCGGCGACGGGGAAGTCCCAGTCGCCCGAGCACGTGGCGGTCGCCGAGTCCGCGTGCTTTTCGAAGAACTTGGCGAGGACCAACGCCTCGTCGATCATCTCGCGACCGAGCGGTGTGCCAAGCGGAACTGAGTCGGGTGGTTCGACGGGGAGTGCTCTGGTTGCCGATCCATCCTGGGTGACGTCGACCAACCGGGCGTGTTCAACGATCCACGTGGTGCCTCCGATAGTGATCTGCGCCCGATCAGCGGAACGCAGTGTCTCGACCAACCGGTGGCGCTTCACTGCCCCCAGCAGCGCTTGGAGCCGATCGCGAACGGTCGCAGCCTCTTCGAACCGCTGCTGGGTGGCGAGCGAACGCATCGTGTCGTGGAGACGGCCGACGATGATGACCGGGTCGCCAGTCATCGCTCGGCGCGCGACCTCGACGTCGCGGGCGTATTCGGCTGCGTCGGCGGTTCCAGAACATGGACAGTGGGCGACTCCGAGCTGTGCTGCGCTACACACAGGCGCATCGGTGGGAGCGACGAAGTTCCGACCCAGCCGCTCGGTGCAGCGCCGCAGCGGTACAGCGGTGTGGAGCGCGTCGACAACGAGGCGCGCCATGGAGCGCGACGGGAGCGGGCCGAGGTGGATGCCCTTCTTGGCCGGATTCTTGACAATTGCCAGGCGCGGCCACGGCTCATCGATGTCGAGTTTCACGTAGCAGTACTTGTCGGCGCGGGTGCCTTTGCGGTTGAAGCGGGGCAGCATTTGGGCAATCAGCCGCTGCTCGATGACTTCAGCAGTGATCGGGTCAGGCAGCGCAAGGTGTCGCACCGTCTGGGTTTCACGCAGCATCGGTCCGATCTTGCGGCGGTCGTCACTACCGAAGTAGCTCCGCACACGCTGCCGGAGATTGGTCGCCTTGCCGACGTACAGCACCTGACCCTGATGGCCGCAGAACATATACACGCCGGGGGAGCGGGGCAGGTCGGCGGTCATCTTCAATTTGGCGGCCTGCGGGTGCCCGGCGAGCTTCGACAGTGCGATCAAGTCATCGAGGCCGAGCACGCCCATGCCTGACGCTCGCTCGATGAGGAAGTGCAGCAAATCCGCAGTGGCCCATGCGTCGTCGAGAGCTCGGTGGCTGGGTCGATGTTCCAAACGCAGCCGATCGGCCAATGTCCCAAGCTTGCAGTTCGATACCTCGTCACGCACAAGCCGGCGAGCAAGTGCCACCGTGTCGATGATGGTTCCTTCGAGTCGCGGTCGTTGGGCGCGCTCGAGCGCGGCACGGATGAACGCCACGTCGAATCCGACGTTGTGTCCGACGATCACGGTCTGGCCTGATTCGGTGTCGCCCATGAATTCGAGCAGCGCGGGCAGCACCGTCTCGATCCGCGGCGCCCGAGCGACGAGCGCGTCGCTGAGTCCGGTGAGGATGGTGATCTGCGGCGGGATGGCGCGACCAGGGTTCACAAGTGTCTGGAAGGTGCCGAGCACTTCTCCGCCGCGGACTTTGACGGCACCGACCTCAGTGATCAAGTCGTCGGTGCGATTGCCGCCAGTGGTCTCTAAGTCGACCACGCAAAACGTGACGTCGCTCAGCGGGCGACCAAGGTCGTCGAACGACCGTTGATGAATGTCTCGAAGATCTCCGGATGACATTTGCCCAACTCAAGCACGAACGTTTGTCCGTTGTCAATCCGATGAAACAGAAATGTGTTCGCTGGTGTTTGGCGGCAGGGGCGAACTGGACAGATTCGCCTGAGGTTCGTCGGGTAGCGTCGCGTGATGGTCGAGATCGAGCATAGGCACCTTCGCAGTGCGCTTGAATTCGCCGTACTCATGGCGTCCGAGGGGCAGAAACGCAAGCCAATTCTGCCGTACCCGAAGGAGCTGAAGCCATTCTTCAACAAGCCACGACTGCCGAGCGCCGCCTTGGGTCGACTTCGGCGGGTCATTGACGACGACCCGGTCTTTCGGGCACGGCTCGCGGCAGGAGCGCTTCCCGAACTCGTCGATGAAATCGGTCGACTGTGGCTCGAGCATGGTGACGGCTGGGCTGATACGGCAAGTGAACTTGCAGCTCAGATTGACGCCGTAGCGGAATCGGGCGATGTCCAAGCTCAACTGCGACGCGCGGATAAGCGCCGCGATGCTGCCGAACAGGTCGCGGCCCGGACCCGTGCCGAACTCATCCAGCGCAACGAGTTCATTGAGCTACAGGCAACCGAAGTTGATGAGCTGCGGGCCGAAGTCGCGAAGGCCGGTGAACTGCTTGCCGAGATGAAGGCAGAAATGGCAGACGTTCGGATGGAGATCCGCCACGCGCGCGACCGGGAGGCGGCAGCGGTGGCCAAGGCACAGACCGCCGCGGACGAGCGCCGATCAGTTCGGGACCAGCCAGCCCCCGCTCAGGCTCCCGAACCGGTGCAAGTACCCGACCACAGCGACGACATCGCCGCTGCGGCCGAGGCAGCCCGCCGACTTGCTGCACAGCTCGAAACGCTGCTGGTACCGCACCAGGAGGACGATGTAGAGGCCGCACCGAGGGAACGTAGATCGCAGCGTGCGCCGCTCGTTTTGCCTGGCGGCGTCATCGCAAGCTCAGGAGAAGCAGCAGAGTTCCTCGCCCGGTCAGACGCTCAGCTCATCATCGACGGTTACAACGTCGCGAAGCTCGGCTGGCCGAATCGTCCGCTCGCGGAGCAGCGCGACGTGTTGCTTGATGCGGTCGAGAACCTGACCCGGCGGTTCGGCACCGACGTCACGGTGGTCTTCGATGGCGCATCGGTTGTTGGAGCGCATGCTTCTCGTCGGCGGCTGGCCCGAGTTGTGTATTCGCCAGAGGGCACCATCGCTGACGACGTCATTCGTGACGAGGTCAAACGCATCCCGGCCAACCACGCAGTCGTCGTGGTGACCAACGATGCCGAAATCGTGCGTGACGTGCGTGTGGACGGCGCCAACGTCGTCCCCAGCAATGCCCTCCTGGCGATCCTCTGAGTCAGCTGTCCGGTCATCACGGCGAGCCACCCGACGACGTGATCCGCTCCTCGACGACGATGCGGACGTCTGCTGTGATGTCGCGGCCGAAGGACGCGCTGAGGTCATCGGCCAAATCGTCGACGTCGGCGAGCCCGTCGATGGGGCCGATCACGATGACGTTGACCACATCGTCGTCGACACTGCTCTCGACCAATCGGTGCAGCGGCGCATCCTTCAGCCACGTCGTGACCGCCTTGGCCGTTCGCGATTGATCGAGGGAATCTGAGGTGACCTGCGCGCCGTTTAAGAGCAAGCCGCCGATGACGATGAGTGCCAGTAGGCCGACCGAGGTCAGGGCGGTTCGCACTCGACGTTGGCCTTCGTACACCACGGACAGCGGCGTGACTCCGGTCAGCACAAAGGTGATCCCACCCATCGTCAGGATGGCGACCATGTTGGTCATGAACAACAGGAGTGCGCCGTTGCCGGCTGCCCACTCAGCTTGGGAGTAAGCGATACCGACGACCGAGAGCGGAGGGACGAGCGAAATCGCGATGGCGACGCCGGGCAACGAATCCGAGACGTCTGGCCGTGACAGGCCGTATGCCCCGGCAGCGCCTGCGGTGAGCGCCGTAATGAGGTCAACTGGCGTTGGCGTTGATCGAGCGACGATCTGAGTGTTCGTTGAGGGTGAGATGGCGACGGGAACGATCAGCCCGAGGAGAATGCCGATGCCGATGGCCAGCAGAATGCCGGCCGTTGCGATCAGGACCGCCATGGCGAGCCGGTTCGGCCATCCCATCACGAGCGAGATCGCAATCGCCATGAGCGGGGTCATCAGCGGAGCGATCAACATGGCACCGATGACGATGGCCGTCGAGTCGGTCACGACCCCCATGGCGGCGATGATCGAAGCGAAGGTCATCAAGGTGAAAAATCGAGTGATACGTCGCGGCTGATCCGGACCGTCGAAGAGAATCTTGTCGTAGAGCTCTTCGCGGGCGTCGGTCGACTTGTGTCGATCGGCCAACCATGCGAGCGCGACATCGCCGACGGAAGCATCGGGGTCGACGTCGATGTCGCGATGGTCCACGATCGCGAAGATGGCAATCGTCGAGACGATGATCCACGCGACTGCTACAGCCACGGTGGCGGCCGACAGTGTCTCGGACGGAAATGCGAGCAACACGATCCCCGCAATCGCCGACGCCGTCGGGCGGACCGCGCTGAGATTGTTCTCGGGATCGCGGCGACGGGCTCGGAAGACCCTGATCGCAACCAGGATGAGGCTTGCTCCCAGGAGCCGGCCGATGGTGATCTCTGATTGCTCGGGCCAGCCGATCAGGAACCCTCCGAGGGCGGCGCTCCCAAGGGCGGTGAAGACCCTGGTGGCGGTCAGCACGCTGTGACGGGCTGCGGTCCACAGCATGGATGCTGCAATCCAGACGAAGGCAATGCCCAGCAGTCGGACGAGGATGCGGTCGGTGCGGTCTGGCCAGGCCAACACTGCGCACCCGATGACGATGCTGCCAGCGGCGCGGACGACCACGGGGTCGGTGAGCAAGCGGCGGTTGAACCTGCGGAGTTCGGTGGTAGGAGCAGTTGCGACGTCGGCTAGCTCGCCCGATAGGGAAGTGGCATCGAGGTCGCGCTTGCGAGGGGGATCGGTGGTCATGTCGTTCACCAGCTTCGCATCTCTGTGACAGTGCTCATGCATGATGGCGACATGAATGAGCACGAGGACTTCTCCATCGACTGCAAAACCTGCGTCGGCGCAGGCACGACGGCGTGCAATGACTGCTTCGTCACGCATCTGCTCGCCAACGACGACGGGCCAATCGACTACGTGCCCGTCGTGCTTTCCGAAGTGCGTCGTCTTCCCGATCCGCAGGAGGTTGCGATCGCTCTGTTCATCCGGTCCGGCTTGGTCGACGACCCGATCCAACTCGTTCCCGTCGACGAGTTCACGGGGTACGGCGTTCCCGTGCACGCCTGATCGTTCCGTACGCTGCCGGTGTGCGTCGTCCTCAACCGGTTCCATCGATCGAGGAAATCACCGCGCACATCGAAGACTGGGGCATCACCCACGTTGGTGTCTGCTCGGCAGAAATTCTCACCGAGACCCGCGCGACGCTGCACGAGCGCAAGGCAGCCGGGCTGCACGCCGACATGGGATTCACCTACCGCAACCCAGATCGATCAACCGATCCAGCGCATGCCGTCGACGGCGCTTGGTCCATCATCGTCGCTGCTCGCCCATACCTCACCGCCTCCGAACCGCCAATCCCTGGTCCGGATGCTGGTCCGCACGCCCGAGTAGGCAAATACGCCTGGGTTGATCATTACGCACCGCTGCGCGCAGGCTTGCGGTCAGCGAGCAAGTTGATCCGCCGTTCGGGTCACCGCGCAGTCGCCTTCGCCGACGACAACTCCATCGTGGATCGCGCTGTGGCGCATCGAGCAGGCCTCGGCTGGTACGGCAAGAACGCGAATTTGCTGATCCCTGGTGCCGGCAGCTTCTTTGTCCTCGGATCAATCATCACCACCGCCGACTACGAGTGGAACGAGCGAGTTGCCCCTGATGGGTGCGGGAGTTGCACGAAGTGCTTTGAGGGCTGCCCGACCGATGCCATCATTGCGCCCGGCGTCATCGACGGCAATCGCTGCCTCAGTTGGGTGATGCAGCGCCCGGGTTCGATTCCACTCGAATACCGAGCGGCGATTCACGATCGCATCTATGGCTGCGATGACTGCCAAGACGTTTGCCCGATCTCTGTGCGGCTCGGCCAGCGCAATACGGTCGCGTTGTCGCCGGAGGCGCAGGCGTGGGTCGACGCACTCGAACTGCTTGACCGCCCAGACGACTGGATCGAGGATCGCTATGGCCGGTGGTACATCGCCAACCGTGACTTTGACTTGGTGCGCCGCAATGCACTGGTCGTTGTCGGCAACGTCGGCGACCCGACAGACATGCGTGTTCGAGTCACTGTCGAGCGCTACCGTCAACACTCCAACGCAGTGCTGGTCGAACACGCCGACTGGGCTGCGCGGCAACTCCTCGCACGCTCATGAAACATCTGCTCGTCACCAACGACTATCCACCCAAGATCGGTGGAATTCAGTCACTGTTGTGGGAATGGTGGCGTCGTCTTCCGGCGGACAAGTTTGCCGTGCTCACGAGCCCCTACGATGGGACCGCAGAATTCGATGCTGGTGAGCCGTATCGGATAGAGCGCACTCGCGAGCCGTTTCTGCTCCCGCATCCGTGGATGGTCAGGCAGATCAATGACCTGGTCGATGACTTCGGCGCCGATCTCGTCGTCCTCGACCCGGCCGTGCCGCTGGGGCTTGTCGGCCCCTCGTTGAAGGTGCCGTACGACCTGGTCTTGCACGGTGCGGAGGTCACCATCCCGGGACGATTGCCAGGGTCGAAACAAGCACTCGCCTACACACTCAAGCGAGCCCGCAAGATCATCGCCGCGGGCGGATATCCCGCAGCCGAGGCGGATCACGCTGCCGGCCGGTCGCTGCCGACCACGGTGGTCCCATGCGGCGTCGATCCCGACAAGTTCGTGCCGCTGTCGCCATCGGAGCGCGCCGCTGCGCGCGAGCAGCTCGGCCTCCCCGTCGATGCCGAATTGGTGGTCAGCGTGTCGCGGCTGGTCCCGCGCAAGGGCTTCGACACGGCTATTCGTGCTGTCGCCCGCCTGAAGCACTCGCGACCCGACCTCTTGCTGGTCATTGCCGGTGGCGGACGCGAGGAAAATCGACTCAAGCGCCTCGCCGAGGAACTCGAAGCTCCCGTGCGGTTCCTGGGTCGCGTGCCCAACGCTGACCTGACTCCGCTCTACGGCTGCGGTGATGTGTTCACGATGTTGTGTCGCAATCGATGGGGCGGCCTCGAACAAGAGGGCTTCGGCATCGTGTTCATCGAGGCAGCCTCATGCGGCGTGCCGCAGATCGCCGGCGACTCAGGCGGCGCGGCTGAAGCGGTTGCCCACGGTGAAACCGGGCTCGTGGTCAGCGAACCCGAGAACGTGCAGATGGTTGCCGACGCCATTGCCCAACTCCTCGATGACGACGAGTTGCGAGCGTCGATGGCGACGCGGTCGCGCGAGCGCGTGCTTGCGGAGTTCTCCTATGACGTGCTTGCTCAGCGTCTTGGTGAGACGCTCGGCGTCTTCGACTGACTCTGCTGGCACAATGGCATGGTGACCACCGGCGAACTTGATCGCACGCCCGCTCGGGGCTCGACGGAACAGGGAATCATCATCGTCAAAGCCACCATCGTCGGCACGGCGCTGTTTGTGGTCACGGCGATCTTCGCCGCTGCGGTGTTCACCACGGCTGCGCAGTGGGTCGGTGCCGTGACGGCGATGGCACTGTTCATGGTCGGCGTGTTCGCCTTCCTGTGGGGCTTCTGGAATGCCATTCAACGCAGCCGCGAAGAAGAGGTCTCGGTCACCCAACTCTTCCTGCTGCTCGGCGACGGCACTCCGGCAGCGGTTCGCCGCACCATGTTGTCAATGCTGGCCATCCAGGTGGTCACGGCGTTCGGCACCGCAATCTGGCGGCTCGATGGCCCAGACGGCAGTCCAGGGTCATCGCTGGCGGTCGGGTTGCTCGTTCCCATGTTCGGACTCGGCATGAACGGTCTCTGGGCGGCCTACCACGCGAACTTCGGTCCGCGGCTTGATGCTGATGGAGCCCCAATACGCGACCCGATGCGCAAGGCGAGTGCCAATTCGCGCCAAGATGGCGGGACATCGACCGCCTCCATCGACCAGAATGAGGACCATGGCTGAGACAGCAACGGAGAGCATCACCATCGAGGCGTCGCCAGAACGCGTCTGGGAGATCGCTGTCGATATCGAGAACTACCCCGAATGGGCGCGTGACATCAAGAATGTGACGGTGCACGCGACCGATGACCGGGGCCGTCCGTCCGAAGTCGAGTTCCGGGCGTCAGCACTCGGTCGCAGCACCCACTACACGCTCGCGTACGACTACACCAACGCTCCCGCCGAGCTTGGTTGGCGGATGCTGCGCGGCGACATCCAACGCTCGATCGACGGCGTCTTCAAGTTTGCGCCGTCAGGTGCAGGCACCGAAGTGCAGTACGACCTCGCCATCGACTTGGTGGTGCCGCTGCCAGGGTTTGTGAAGCGTCGCGCTGAAGTGCGCATCCTCAACACCGTGCGCGAGCTGAAGGTCCGAGCCGAAGGATGACCGGGGCCGGTGTACTGCCGGCTCGTCGCGTCGGTATTGATGTCGGAGGCACGAAGGCGCTTGGCGTCGCGCTCGACGCGACCGGTGCGGTCATCGCTGAAGACCGCCGCCCGACGCCGCGCGGGGTCAACAGCCTCGGTCCACTGATCGACGTACTGGCCGAACTCGCCGAGTCGCTCGGCCTCGAGGGCAGTCTTGGTGTCGGCGTGCCGGGTCTCGTGACGCACGAAGGAGTGTTGCGTGCTGCTCCAAACCTCGATGGCGTTGCTGACTTCGACGTACGCGGACTGTTGGTTGACCGGCTCGGCGGCCAGATCGTCGTCGACAATGACGCGACCTGCGCAACGGTTGCCGAATGGCAGCTTGGCGCTGGCGCAGGCGTCGACAATCTGATGCTCGTCACGCTTGGCACCGGCATCGGTGGCGGCGTGGTGAGTAACGGTGCGCTGCAGCGCGGGCTCAACGGATTTGCTGGCGAATTTGGGCACATGGTCGTGCACCCTGATGGGCCACGCTGTCCGTGCGGCCGACGAGGCTGCTGGGAACGCTATGCGTCCGGCTCAGGTCTGGCGATGCTCGCGCGGGAGGCGGCAACCGGTCGACGCCTGAAGAACGTGGTGCGTCTCGCTGGCGGCGATGCGCAAGCAGTTCGTGGCGAGCACGTGCAGGCTGCGGCGCGCGAGGGCGATCCTGAAGCGCTCGCTGTCATCGACGACTTCGGGCGCTGGGTCGCACTGGGGTTGTCGAATCTCACAAATGCGTTCGACCCGGAGATGTTCGTATTGGGTGGGGGACTGGCGTCGGGAGCAGACCTGTACCTCGATCCGATTGTCCGTTGGTACGGCGAGTTGCTTTATCAGCCAGATCTGCGCCCGATGCCGCGTGTCGAGTTCGCCGAATGGGGCCCGCTTGCAGGCGCTGTCGGAGCCGCCCTACTTCCCGGTATCTGCGGCGCCCCCTGCTGAAATGTGAGGGAAAATGTTCGCCGGGCGAACACCACGCCCCATATTTCGGGATCGTGGGGTGTGACGGATGGAATCAGCACGTCCTGTCGGGGAGTCGAGTCGCTAGTTTTTGAGGATGGACTTTCGACGAATCGAAAACCTGCCCCCGTACGTTTTCTCGATCATCAACGGATTGAAGATCGAGGCACGTCGCGCAGGTCATGACGTCGTCGATCTCGGATTCGGCAACCCCGACATTCCCTCGCCCGACGTGGCAGTCGCGAAACTCGCTGAAGCTGCCCAGAATCCGAAGAACCACCGGTATTCGCTGAGCCGCGGACTTCCGAAGCTCCGCGAGGCCATCGCTGGCTACTACAAGGACAAGTGGGACGTCGATCTCGACCCCGAGCTCGAGATCACCAACACGATTGGCTCCAAGGAGGGCTTCACCCACCTGATGTGGGTGCTGCTTGATCGGGGCGATGCGGCCATCGTGCCGAGCCCGAGCTATCCGATCCACATGTACGGCCCGCTCTTTGCCGGTGCTGACCTGCGGCAGGTTCCGATGAAGTTTCTCGCCAACCCGAGCCAGCGCGAGAACTTCGCGGACGACTTCATGGACAGCCTCAACACCGCATGGGATGTCGGCTGGCCCAAGCCGCGCGTCCTCGTGATCTCATTCCCGCACAACCCGACAGGCGCCACGGTTGATCTGGCGTTCATGCAGCGCGTTGTCGACTTCTGCCGCGAGAAAGAGATGATTGTCGTCCACGATCATGCCTACGCCGACATCGGCTTCGACGGTCACGAGCCGCCAAGCATTCTGCAGGCCGAGGGCGCCAAGGAATGTGCCGTTGAGCTGTATTCGATGACAAAGAGTTTCTCGATGTCGGGTTGGCGTTGCGCCTTCCTGCTCGGCAACGCCGAGGTCGTGCAAGCGCTGGTCAAGATCAAGAGCTATCTCGACTACGGCATGTTCCAGCCGGTGCAGATTGCTGCAACGGTGACCATCAACGAGGCGGCTGACTTCCCGGACCAGGTGCGTGGCGTCTACGAGTCGCGCTGCGACACGCTCATCGACGGCCTCAGCCGCATTGGGTGGGACGTGCCCAAGCCGGGTGGAACGATGTTTGTCTGGGCCCCGATCCCCGAGGCGTATGCCGAGATGGGCTCGGTCGAGTTCTGTTCGCATGTGGTCCGTGAGGCTGACGTCGCACTCTCGCCAGGCGTGGGGTTCGGGCCAGGCGGCGAAGGTTTCGCCCGGTTCGCACTCATCGAGAACGAGCTGCGCATCAATCAGGCCATTCGGAACCTGAAGCGCGGCTTGCCCAAGCTCGGCTGAGCTGCACGAAACCCGCCGGTAACACTCGGTCGCTACATTCCTCGCCATGATCACTGTCGTTGTCCGAGTCTGGATGCCGGATCGTCCAGGCGCGCTTGGTCAAGTCGCGAGCAGGATCGGTGCGGTGCGCGGCGACGTGCTGGGGATCGAGATTCTCGAACAGGGAGCGGGACGAGCGATCGACGAACTCACGGTGGCACTGCCGGGGGAGGAGCTGATCAGCCTGTTGTCCGCTGAGATCGATGACGTTGACGGTGTGTCGGTCGAGAACATCCGCCAGGTCGAGATCGATCGCATCGATACGAACCTCGCTGCGTTGGCGGTGGGCGCCGCGATGGCTGAGTGCGACCCGGACGATCGCCTCGAGGTGCTGTGCTCAGGTCTGCAACGGGTGGTTGAAGCCGACTGGGTGGTGGCGATGCGCGGCGGCGACACCGTGGCTGAGTACGGAGAGGCGCCAGAACTGGCCTGGCTGCAGGCCTTTCTTGCCGGGAGTGAACACCTCGACGGCATCGACGATGCGGCGCCGAGCGACATGGTTTGGGCTCATCTGGTCGCGTCAGGCATGTACGTCGCTGCAGGGCGTGCCGAGCGCCCGATTCACGAGCGTGAACGAGTGCGGGTCAGCTTGCTTGGCCGTCTCGCCGACGCTCTGCTGTAGGGCGCAGAGTCAGTGGGCCCAGCCGCGTGAGCGTCCGACGGCACGCAGCCACTGGGCGTGCTGTGCATTGGCCCCAGTGCGGTCCTCGATGGGGGAGAAAGATGCATCGAGCGACCACTGTGCCAGTACTTCTTCGGGGCTCGCCCAGACGCCCTCCGCGAGGCCAGCAAGAAACGCGGCACCAAGGGCCGTTGTTTCCTGGTCGACTGGTCGAAGTACGTCGACACCGAGCTGGTCTGCTTGGATCTGGCAGAGGAAGTCCATGATCGAAGCTCCCCCGTCGACGCGGAGTTCCTTCAGGGACGTGCCGCTGGCGGCCACCATGGCATCGACGACGTCGCGGGTCTGATACGCCATCGACTCGACGGTGGCGCGGGTGATTTCCGCCCGGCCGGTGCCTCGGGTGATGCCGACAATGGTGCCGCGCGCATATGGATCCCACCACGGCGATCCGAGGCCGGCGAGAGCTGGAACGAAATACACGCCGCCGGTGTCGTCGACCGACTCGGCCAAGGGACCCGACTCTGCAGCGTCGTCGATGATGTTGAGACCGTCGCGAAGCCACTGAATCGCCGCGCCGGTGACGAAGATGGCGCCTTCGAGCGCATAGTGAGTGGTGCCGTCAGCGAGCGTCCAGGCAACGGTGGTGAGCATGCCTTCAGTCGGCGGCGGGCAGGTTTCGCCGACATTGAGCAGCACGAATGAGCCGGTCCCGTAGGTGTTCTTCGCCATGCCGGGCTCGACACAGGCCTGGCCGAACAGCGCCGCCTGTTGGTCACCGGCAACCCCGCTGACTGGAATGTCGGCGGAGATGCCACAGTGCTCGGAAGTGACACCGATACGACCGCTCGACGGAACAATGTCGGGGAGCGCTGACATCGGAACATTGAGCAGCGCACACAGGTCGGGATCCCAGGTGCGGGTCCTGATATCGCAGAGCATCGTGCGGCTGGCGTTGGTCACGTCGGTCGCAAACACCTCCCCTCCAGTGAGGTTCCAGATCAACCACGCGTCGATCGTGCCGAGAGCCAGGTCGTCGTCAACGGGGATGTCGCGCTCGCGCAGGAGCCACTCGAATTTGGTTCCTGAAAAGTATGGGTCGAGCACGAGTCCGGTTCGCTCGCGTACGAGGTCGAGGTGACCCGCTGCAGCGAGTTCGTCACATCGGTTTGCTGTGCGTCGGTCTTGCCACACGATAGCCGTGCCGTACGGCTCGCCAGTCGAACGGTTCCACGCCACGACGGTCTCACGTTGGTTGGTGATTCCGATCGCGGCGACAGACTCGCGGCCGACCTGCTCGATCACCGCATTCAGGGTCGCGACCGCAGCGCCCCAAATTTCGTTGACGTCGTGTTCGACCCAGCCGGGTTGGGGATAGTGCTGAGTGAATTCACGGTACGACGCGACCGTGGAGGTGTCGTCGGTGAAGACGGCTCGGCTGCGCACGCCTGTGGTTCCGGCGTCGAGGGCGATCACACATTTGGTCACGCCAGGAGAATAGTCAGCGCCGTCGGTTCTTCTTGGCCGGAGGGCGGTTACCGCCACCAGCGGTTCGACTGGTCGGCGCGACCGACCGTCGTGCGGCGTTCGCATCACCATCAGGATCATCATCATCGTTCGATGCGGATGACGCTTGTGGCGTCCGCATCTCTTTGAGCGTCTTGCGTTGGTATCCGAACTTTGCAAGCAGCCAGCCGAAGCCGAGATACAGGGGCCCGCTGACCAAGACGCCCGCAACGGCGCCGATGGTGTTGCCGTCGTTGAAGATGAGCAGAAATACCGCCGTCATGATGGCCGCGTAGATCAGCCACTCACGCATGAGCCGCTGCCACGGAACCGGTCGGGTCTTGTCCCACGCCATGTCACCAGTCCTATCAGCCGATTGTTCGATTGAGCACATGCACCGGACGTTTCCGAACACGGGGTGCCGCCTCGCATCAAGCCGCCTACGATCACCCGGGTGCGCGTCGGAGTGTTAACCGGAGGAGGCGACTGCCCCGGACTGAACGCGGTCATCCGCGCCATCGTGCGGAAGGGCGAACGTCACTACGGTGACGAGTTGGTTGGCTTCCTCGACGCTTGGGACGGCGTGCTCGATCGGCGAACGGTCCCGCTGTCGGTCGAATCCATGCGCGGCATGCTCCCGCGCGGTGGAACAGTGCTTGGCACCCGGCGGGGGAGCCCGTTCGACACCGAGAACGGGGTGGAACGCGTCAAGCAGACCCTGAGCGACTTTGGTCTCGATGGGCTCATCGTCATCGGTGGCAACGGCAGCCTGTCAGTCGCCTGTCGGCTACACACCGAGCACAACATCCCAATCGTTGGCGTGCCGAAGACAATCGACAACGACATCGTCGGCACGGACGTGACATTCGGCTTCAACACGGCCGTCCAGATTGCCACCGACGCAATCGACCGCCTCCACACAACAGCAGAGAGCCACGATCGAGTCATGGTGGTCGAAGTGATGGGCCGTCATACGGGCTGGATCGCTACGTCCGCTGGAATCGCCGGTGGAGCGACCGCCGTGCTGATTCCTGAGATTCCTTTCGACATCAACGAACTGTGCACACGTCTGAGTCGTCGTCATGATCGAGGTCGGTTTGCATCCATCGTCGTGGTTGCCGAAGGTGCTGAGCCGATCCCGGGCACCCTCGAGATGGAGGACAAGGTGCTCGATCGATTCGGGCATGTCGTGCTCGGTGGCGTTGCTACTCGTATCGCCGTTGCCATCGGGAAGCGGACCGGCTTCGAAGCGCGAGTCGTGCAGCTCGGTCATGTCCAACGCGGTGGAACCCCGACGGCGTTTGACCGCGTCCTGTCCACGCGATTCGGCGTCGCCGCGATCGACGCTGTTCATGACGAAGCCTGGGGCAAGATGGCGGTGCTCCGCGGCGCCAAAATCGTGCAGGAGGATCTCACGGTTGCGGTCGGCAAGACCCGCACGGTCGACATGGACCTGTACGAAGGCGTCGCCAAACACTTCTTCGCGTGACCGGATGCCGGCTCAACTGTTCGCGGTTGGAATAGCTGGATACGCTGGCTGTGACGATTCGACGAAGCCGGGGTAGTCATAGATGGTGAGCGGACGATCGGTGTTCTGGCCGTTGCCGATCGGCCAGACTTGATTCTCGTTACCAATCTGCAATCGCAGGCTTTCCACCCCGTCGATCTCGTTCGACGTGGCGACAAGTTGCGCGACGGCGATACGCAAGGCGTCCGAAGTGAGATCCCGGAAAACGTCGTTCACACTGACGGTCAGGATTCGGCCACGCAGTCGTGCGCTGTTGACTTCGAGGCCGTCGGGAAGATTGCTTGACAGGCCGACCTCGCGCTCGGCGCTGTTCGGGCCATCGATGAGCGAGTTCAAGATGTCTTCCGCATCGCTCGGGACGTCGCGGCGCACCGATCTCAGACGCGATTCTTGATCGACTGCTGTCGGCGCCAGCAAGAACACCCGGTTCGAACCCGTCGCTTCGTCTCCGGTCGATTGCTCCCCGAGCTGGCCCCGTTCGTTTTCGGGAACAGGGCGGGCGGTCTCGTCGACCTCGATGGAGCATCCGGCGAGGCTGAGCGCCGCACAGATGATGCTGGCGAGAATGCGGCGCATCAGTCGTCCAGTTCCGAGGCCATGAGTTCGATCACGAAACGTGCGCCAGGTTGTCCGTCGAGACGATCCTCGACCCAGACGCGCCCGCCGTGCATCTTCACGTGTTCATCGACAAGCGAGAGCCCCAGACCGGCTCCTTCACTACCGGTGCGGCGCCCGGCGCCGCCGCCGCGCGCGAAGCGTTCGAAGACGAGCTGGCGTTCTTCGGGTGGCACCCCAGGGCCGTTGTCGACCACCGCGATCTGAATGTGGGCCAGGGGCTCGTCATCAGGCTCGACCACGTTGATGAGGATTTCTGGTTCCCCGCCGCCGTATGCGAGCGAATTGTCGATGAGGTTGGCAACGGCGCGAGCCAGTCGGCGCTTATCGCCCCGGATGATTGCCAGTTCGGAACGATCCGACACGTGGAGCGGGAGCTGTGGTGCAGCACTGACTGCGACCGCCTGTCGCACGAACTCAGCAGCGAGTAATTCCTCCATATGGAGCCGAATGGCACCAGCGTCGAAGCGGGAAATTTCGAGCAGGTCTTCGACCAGGCCTTGGAATCTGACCACGTCGCTTGAGAGGAGGTCGAGCGCCGACTGGGCGCGCTCTGGCAGATCATCGCGCCGGGCGTCCATGACTTCGACCGATGCCGACAGCGTCATCAGCGGTGACCGCAGCTCATGGCTGACGTCGGATGCGAAGCGGGCGTCTCGTTCGACGCGCTGCTGCAGCGCCTCGGCCATGTCGTTGAACGAGTCGGTGAGGACACCCAGGTCGGGGTCCGCAGTGGTCTCGAGGCGCGTGTCGAGTCTCCCTCCGGCGATCGCCGATGCGGCCTGTGCTGCGGTTGAAAGAGGCCGCACGGCGCGACGTGACGAGAAGATGCCGAGGAGGACCCCGAGTCCTGTCGAAATGAGTGACGCAAGCAGGAGGTTGAATCGGACGCTGTCGAGTGTCTCGACCTGATCGCCGAGGCTGGTGAACTGAAAGTAGCCGCCCAGGTTGGGAACTTCCCAGCCAACGAGCACGTTCAGCTCGTCGCCGACCCGAACGATCTGTTTCGACGGTTCTCCACGAACGAGCACCTCATCGATCATGTCGGGTGGAAGAACGGAGTCGACATAGGGGGGCACGCCCCCGCTCCATTGGCCCTGGTACCGAATCAGGAATCGCTGAACACCGATATTGGTCAGCGAGTCCTCGGCGTTCTGTGCTGTCGGTGGGTTCGAACTGAGGTTCTGCGTCACGCTCTGTGCGTTGCGGAGCGATGTGCGGACCGCAGCGGTCTCGGCCTGGCGCACGAGGTTGTTCTGCGTGAGCCCGTACGTCGTGATCGCGAGAAAGACGGACAGCGCAATTGATCCGAACGTGATGGTGAGCAAGATTCGGCGCCGGAGCCCGAGCGCGTTCGGGCGGGACTTGCGGAGCAGGCGACGGAACCAGCCGCCCTCGATCACGTTTGGAGCCGGTAGCCGAGCCCGCGGACCGTGACGACGTGACGCGGGTTGGCGGCGTCGGACTCGACTTTGGTGCGCAGCCGACGGATGTGTACGTCGACGAGGCGGCCGTCACCGAAGTAGTCGTAGCCCCAGACTTTGTCGAGCAAAGCTTCGCGGCTCAGCACTTTGCCGGGGCTCTCGGCAAGCTCACAGAGCAACCTGAACTCGGTCTTGGTGAGGTGGACTTCAGCGCCTTCGCGCAAGACCTTGCCTTCGTCGGGAATCAACTCGAGATCACCGAAGACGAGGCGAGCATGGCCCTGCGCTCTGGGTCGAATGCGACGGAGCAATGCTCGGATGCGAGCCGAGAGCTCTTTGGGCGCAAATGGCTTGGTGAGGTAGTCGTCTGCCCCAGCTTCAAGACCAGCGACGATGTCGTGGGTGTCATTGCGTGCAGTGACCATGACGACAGGGACGTCGCTGGTACGGCGCAGGGTGCGGCACAGTTCGAAGCCATCGATGCCCGGGAGCATGATGTCGATCAGAACAACGTCAGGTGTCGAACGATCGAACTTCTCGATCGCCTCTTCGCCGCTCTCGGCTACGTCGACGATCCACCCCTCGTCCTCGAGCGCGAGTTTGACCGCTGATCGGATGCGTTCGTCGTCTTCAACCGCGAGGATGCGTGTTCCCACAGCACCATGATGGCCCAAATCACACCTGCTTGACGACCATGGTCGGCAGTGCCGGTGAAAAATCTTTCGAATCGTGACGCGACGGGCTAGCTGGATGCCCCTTTGATGGCCGCGAGTAGCGCGGCATGGATGCCCGGTGCCGCTGCTACTGCATCCAGCTCGTCAGGATCGCCGCCGTCGAATCCGGACACTTCGGCGCCGGCTTCGTTCGCAATGAGGAGGCCAGCAGCCATGTCCCACGAGTTCAGGTGTTCTTCGAAGTAGGCGTCGAGCCGACCGCACGCAACGAACGCCAAGTCGATCGCTGCAGATCCGTACCGGCGGATGTCTCGCACCTGTGGCAGGAGTGACCTGATGCGATCTGCCTGCACAACGCGCCGATCGTCGAGATAGCTGAATCCTGTCCCGATCAAGCTCATCGAGATTGCGTCGGCCTTGCTGGCCGAGATCGGGAGGTTGTTGAGCGTGGCACCGCCGCCCGCGTGCGCGGAAAACATTTCGTCGGTCACCGGCACGTACACGGCGCCAGCAATTGCGTCGGTCAGTGGCCGACCAGTGCGGACAGCAGCGACGGAGGTGCACCAGGCGGGGAGGTCGTACAGGAAGTTGGCGGTGCCGTCGATTGGGTCGATGTGCCATTCGATGCCACTGGTGCCGTTGTCGGCGGCGCCCTCTTCGCCCACAATGGCGTCGTCGGGTCGGAGCCGCCTCAGTTCATTGACGATGTACGCCTCTGCGGCACGATCAAACTCGGTGACTGGATCGGTGAGGCTGGATTTGGTGTCGTGGGCCGGAGGCTGGCCGATGGGCAGCTCCCGTCGACCGGCGAGCGCCGTCGTTCCAGCAGTCCGTGCCAGGCCTTCGGCCAATGTTCGGAGGCTTGCTGGGTCCGGCGATTGATCAGCGCGGTGCATGGCCGGCGTCGCTTCGATCCTCAACCTCGCGCCACTCGCCGAGCGCACGCATCACGAGCACGGCAACGATGGCCATACCGCCAGCGGCAACCACGGCGCCAACGACAATGCCCAAGCCAAGCGGTAGTCCACAGTCACCCTCGCACTGCAACGAGATGAGTGAATAGCCGATCAATGCGCCGGCGAGACCGCTCAGGCAGATGGCGACAAACGCTCCGACTCGGACGCCGACTGACGGTAGGGCTGACAACGGGCGGGCAGTCTCTTCCATCGTGACCAAGGGTATCGGTGAAGCACCTCAGGGTCTCGGCCAGCCGCTACCGCAGCGTCGGACGTCTCTTGTTCAGAGACTGTCGGGGCGCACGAACACGTTCCACTGATCATTGTGGCCCGAGGCACCGATGAGGGCTCCAAGCAGAATGCCGCCTGGGAGCGCTCCCCAGTAGGACGGACCTGTGTCCATCACGTTGCCCAGAAAGAGCATCAGGAGCCACGTTGCGGGGAACGTGACGATGAGGGCCACGATCAGCATGGCTGCGACGGATAGGACAAAGCTCAACAGGTTTCTAATCATACGAAGACAGTAGACACCATGTTCGGCACGGAGCGGGATGGTGACTGGTCGCGCTCGCCCGATGGTTGTAGTGCGGCGGTTGAGGTAAGCCTGTGCTCCATCTGTCCTGCCGACATGGACAGGTTCTCATCTCGACATTTTCTGCTGGCTTGGCCACTCGCTTGATGCTTCCCAAGTTAGCGTTTCCCGGGTCGCGAGCCCTCGCTAACTATGGGGGGCGCCCAGATTCTCAGTCGGCGGCTCACCGCGCACGCGCTCTTCATCGCTGACCAGAACGCTCGGTTTGGGAGGACAGAACCGGCGAAGTGTGCGCGGCGACCCGTCCAACTGGTCAGTCAAAACGCGATGACTGATGGTGTCCGACCGGGTCGCCCTGGCGTGCCGGTTGCATCAGTCGGTGGTGCCGGTGCAGGCGATGAGCTCGGCGGGGGAAACGAACCCGTCGGGACCTTCGTACTCGGCGAGCGCCTCAGCAACGGCGCCCCAGGTGTCAGCCTGCTCGTGAGCACCGACAACAGTTCTGATCTTCGTTCTGTCGGGCCCTCTCATCACCGGTCTACCGATTCGAGAGGCAGAGGTCAATAGTCAGATCTCGCTCGTGAAATTCTCGTTGAGAAGGGCCAGACGACGCGTGCGGATCGGGCGGATCAAGTACGGCGCCGCAGGCGTCCTCGGGACGCTGTACAGAACCCGCCAATCGATTGCGGCCGCGTGCCCCTCAAGCAGAGTGCGGCAGGGGCAACGTTGCCGAGCGCGGTACTAGGTTGATTGCGTGAGGTCAGGCGGGGAGCGATCCATTTTGCACGCCGACATGGATGCCTTCTTCGTCTCGGTTGAATTGCTTCGCCATCCCGAACTGGCGGGCAAGCCCGTGGTCGTGGGCGGCACCGGGAATCGTGGTGTCGTTGCTGCGGCGTCGTACGAGGCTCGGCGCTTTGGCGTGCACTCGGCATTGCCATCCTCGATCGCTCGCCGTCGCTGTCCTCATGCGATCTTCTTGCCCGGCGATCATGAGCTGTACCGGAAGGTCAGCGCTCAGGTACGCGAGATCTTCGATCGGTACACGCCACTCGTCGAGCCGCTGTCACTTGATGAGGCCTTTCTCGACGTGACCGGATCGCGACGACTCTTCGGGAGTGGAGAGGACATTGCGTGGAAGATTCGCGACGACGTGCGCGCCGAGCTTGAGCTGGGTTGCTGCATCGGAGTTGCATCAAACAAGTTTCTGGCGAAGCTGGCGTCGGTCGAAGCCAAACCGAGGGCATTGCCGGACCGCATCAAACCGGGCCGTGGCGTCATGGTCGTGGCCCCCGATGCCGAGCAGGCGTTCCTCGATCCGCTTGCCGTCCAACGACTGTGGGGCGTGGGGCCGGCCACGCTCGAACGCCTTCACCGTCTTGGAATTGCGCACGTGGCGGATCTGCACCGCGTCGACCCCACTGTGGTTGCCGCTGCGCTCGGGCGAAACCAAGCCGACCATCTCATTGCTCTGTCGACCGGTTTCGACGACCGCCCCGTCGAAGTCGACCGCGACGCCAAGTCGATCGGGCACGAGGAGACGTACGCACAAAACTTGCACAGTGCTTCCGAGATGCGAACCAACCTCGTGCGTCTCACTGACGCGGTTGCGAGCCGGTTGCGCCAGGCTGGTGTGGGCGCCCGAACGCTCCAACTCAAGATCCGGTTCGATGAGGGGTTTCACACCATTACCCGATCGACGACGAGCAGGGAAGCGAGCGACAGTGCTGCGGTGATCATGGAGATGTTGGGGCCGATTATGGAGACGATTGACCCGTCGCCAGGCATTCGACTGCTCGGAGTGTCCGGATCAAATCTCGGCCCAGTATTCCATCAGATGACGCTCGATGAAGCCGCGGAAGATGCACCCGCTCACGGAGCGACCGATGCTGCATTGGATGAGATTCGAGATCGGTTCGGCGCCGACGCGATCGGGCCAGCGAGCGCAGTACGCGGGGGAGAGGTGCGCAACGTGAAACGAGGCGGGCAGCAGTGGGGGCCGGATCAGTGAGCCAGTCGGCAGCCGACTCGAAGCGCCGTTTGGTCGTCTCTGCCGTGTCGGGCCCAGTTCTCTACGAAAAGATGGTCGGCAACAGCGTTCGGTCACTGCGGACGTTCAACGACTCGATTCCGGTCTGCTCTGTGGTGTTCGCCAGCGATCGGGCCGATGCTGGCGATCTCCTCAGATCGGCCCCAGGGCTGGAGGCCGTCGCTGCGCCACCGCTTGCAGGCGGCGCCGGCGGAGCATTCTTCGCCAAGTGGCATTGGCTCGAATACGTCCCCGACGTCGACGAGGTGTTGTTTCTCGATGCCGACACCGTGCTCTTTGATAGCGTTGAAAGGTTCTTCGAGCAGAATGCCGACTTCGTAGCCCGCGAGGAGACGCGCTGTGGCCGTGGCGCTGACGTCGTTGACTGTGCCGCAATGGACCGGATCGGACGGTCCTCCGGGTACGACATCACGCCGGTGTTCAACACCGGCGTGATGTTGTTCCGATCAGGATTCCACCGAGAGGTCGCGGCGATGCCCGACCGGTTCGTATCGGTGGCCTTGAACTTCGTCACCAAGCCGGTGGAATATCCGTGGTCAAACACGCACATCAGCGAAGAGGTGTGTGCCTCGATCGTTTTGGAGGCTTCGGGCGCCCCGCGGTCCGCGTTCTACGATGCGCGCGAGGTCATGTTCCGGTCCGGGTTTGCAAGGGTGCCGATTGGATCGGCACCCTTGCTGCACACCTTCACCGGCTAGTACTGGCAGTGCATCGGGCGAATCTGCGCGGAGCGGTTACTCCCCGCTGGCACCCTTGCGCAACTGATCACGTCCTGATCGTGGCTCCAGCGTCGACCTCGCTGAGTCGGTCCCAACCCCGTCGATGCTCTCGCCGTCCACGCCCATCCCGAATCGGCCGCGGACGGATCACGTCGTGACTCCGGGAAGCCTTAGCAGGGCCGATTCAGAACGGTCTCGCAAAGTTTCTTGGAGGCAGGCCATGGGGCACCGGTACTGGCGAGCGCCATGCGGCGGCGGGCCTTCCTGCGGTACCGACCGCCCCGTCGATCGACATGTGACGCGTGGGACTCGCGATGATCTCGGTTCCCGCGTTGAGGATCGACCGCGAACGTGCGATGATGAGGGTGTGCCGCTCTCAGAGAACGAACAGCGCATTCTTCGACAGATCGAAGATGAACTTCAGCAAGACCCAACCTTTGCGCAGAAGGGGTATCGAGTACCGAGACGTCGTTCGCTTCTGCTCGTCCTCGGACTGCTGCTTGGCCTTGCGATCACCATCGGCGGCCTGGCCGTCAGCTTCGTCGTCGCCTTCGCTGGTTTCGTGCTCGTTCTGGTCATGGCAGTCATGCTCGAATCCGAGCTGCGCCTGGTCGGACGCGACCGACTCGGGCAGTTACCGATCTCGGCCTGGCTCAACGCCAGCCGCCGGCCGGTCTCCCGGGACAAAGAAGACTCCTGAACGAGACGCTCGCCTCGGCGCTTACGACAGCTGGGTGAAGTACCGTCGAACACGCGCGAGTGGCGAGAGCGAATCCTTGACCGCTCGCTCGATCTGACGTTTCCATTGGCGGCACTCGTCGATCTGATGCGACGAACCGTTAGGTGCGTACGACACTTCGGTGATGACCGCGGCCAGCGAGCCGAAAGGCCGCGCGATGACGGGGAATGTGCTGGATGCAACCCCGGCGTATTCAATTGGAGTCAGCGATGCCGCGGGGCGGACCCCGATCTCGCGGAGGTCGCCTACAGATTGACGCCACAGCAGCGAGATGGCAGCTGCGGTGTCGATAGGCACACGATGGCGGCGCCACCGTCGTACGAGTTCAGGGGCGGCGAGTGCCAGACCGACCAACAGCAGCGCGATGAAGCGGCCGGTCGGGAACGAGTTGTTCCTCTCATTGACGGTCCCGCCCGCACCTCCAGCGAAATCATCGAACTGATCAATGGTGCTGGGGACGATAGGGAGGCCATCGGGTGTCGTTGCGGCTGGTCCAGCGACGGTGGTCGGCGGTGAGACCTGGACTTCGGGTGCTGCGCCTGCGGGTGACTCGTCGGGGAGTGAATCGGGGTTGATTCCCGTCGCGTCCTGTTCAGGCGCGACGTTGGTGTAGTTCTCGGCACCCGGGGCGCCTCGGCCCGGAGTGGGTTCAAAGGGAACCCAGCCGAGTTCGTCGAACCAGACCTCTGGCCAGGCGTGGGCGTTCTTGCCGAGTACCGAGTATCGCTCACCATTGAAGTTTCCCGGCGTGAACCCGACCGCCACTCGGGCGGGTATGCCAAGCGTCCGCATCATCGCCGCGTAGGTCCCGGCAAACTGCTCGCAGTACCCGACACGGTCGCGGAGGAAACCCTCGATGGCGCTATTGCTGTGGCCGGCCTGCACCTCGAGGCTGTAGTCAAACTCACTGCGGAACCAATCCTGCAGCGTGATCGCGGCTTCGTATGGAGTCAACGAACTAGCGGTGACGCTGCGGGCCAGTTCGCCAACCGACGAGGGAAAGTCGTCGGGGAGCTCGAGGTAGACTGGGTCCCCAGCGTCGGTGCTTGTGGCAGTTTGGAGGGTCGCAAGATCGAAGCGCGGCGAGGCCGAAACGATATCGAATGTGTTGCCATCGACAAGGTCGCCGTCGGTCTTCAGGAGCGTGGATGAGTCAGCATTCCAACGGAGTCCGTCCTGCGGGGAGGCAGCGACAGGGTCGGGAGCGGTGGGCACGAACTTCTCGCCCAACGCCGCGATCGTGATCTCCTGATGGAGTTCGTTCGCGCTTGCCCGGGCAGTGGACAGTTCACCGCCGGCGCTGGTGAGAGAGCGTTCGGGGAGGCCCCACTCGGTGCCGTTGAAACGGGCGAGCGCAGAGAGTCGCCAGTACGACGCGAAGTCGGCGCGGACGGAGAACAACTCGGCGTTCGACTGATTGGTGAGCCGCGAGCGAATATCGACCAGCGGGCTAATGACATTTGTGACGCTGCCGCCGTTCCCGCTACGCGTCTCGTAAATGGGGTCAGCGTCAGCGCTAGGCAGGCGTGGCCCGATGAAAGAGGCGGCCACGGCCACGACCGCCGCCATGCAGAGCGCAACGGGGACGATGCGACGAATCGGCGAACGTCGTGAGCCGATGACCGTGGTGCGCTGCGGAGCGTGGTGGGCGCGCAGGGCAACCGTGGCCACCACGCCGGCGAACACAAGCGCTGTGGACAGCGCGACCCTGCTGCGATCGGCCCCGAGCGCAGCGATGAAGACGAACAGCACGCCACCAGGCATGAGGGCTTCGGCACGAGCGAATGCTCGGAACGCGAACGCATCGGAGAGTATGACGGTCAGAGCGATCCCGATTGCGGCGAGTACGTCCCAGCCGCCTCCGAAGATCACCGGTGCGACTGCAGATCGGAATTGCTGGCGAACGAGTTCAATTTCTTGACGGAGCAGTTCGAGGGTGTCGCCTGTTGGGACCAGGAGTGGCATGGAGTCGCGGTAGTGGACGATTGCGATGATCCAGCCCATCAGCGCAATCATCAACGGAACCGCTAAGAGGCCAGGGAGATCCAACCGGCGGGTGACGAAACCGAACGCGTGGCCGATGACAGCGAGCACGACGAAGTTGTCGAAGAACTGCCAGCCGGCAAAGACGCGTGCGTAGCCGGCTGCAACCGCGATTGAAAACCCGGTCAGCGCGACGGTGGCGAGCAACTCGGTGGCGAGCCTTGCATCGATCGAGGGTGGAAGTGGGGGCGTCTGCGGCCGACCCGGTTGCGGCGATGTGGCCACGGCAGGGGGACGTTCGCCGGTCATTGTCATGCGCCGACCCCGTTGATCGCGCTCCAAGTGTCGAGGAACTCGACTTCGCTGCGCGCCGAGACCCCAATGGCAGACCGTGGGCGCACGTCGGTCGTGACCCCGATGGTGGTCAAGGTCGGATCGACGATCGTCTGGATCGCGCGCCACCCAGCGCTTCCGTGGGACCCGGTGACGAGGATGATGAGTCCGAGACCCTCGCCCGGGTCGCGGCCGAGTTGGCCAAGCGGAGACGAGTCGGGCTCGATGCGGGCCAGGACGCTCAGTGTGTTGGTAACAGTTTCTGGTCCCCGGAGATCAATGCCGCCGGAAGTGACAAACCGTGTGGTGAGTCCGGCCTGCTCGGAACTGTGCACAAGGCTTGCTGCGGCAGTGACACCGCGTTCGAAGCCATCGGCATCGAGGTACGAAGTCGGGTTGGCGTCGAACACCACGGTGCAGCGCTTGAGCCCCTCGACGGTGTGTTCCTTGACGAACAGATTCTCAGAGCGTGCCGAGGCCTTCCAATCAATCGAGCGTGGCTCATCGCCGTCGACATAGGTGCGGAGCCCATGAAACTCACCCTGCCCAAGTCGGCGTGCCTGCACGACGAGGTGCCGTCCGAGTTGGCCCTGGCCCAGCACTGGCATCTTCAGGAGGTACGTCCGCGGCGCCACCGTGACCGAGTCGGTCCCGGCAGCGACCGCCGTGGTTGTGGCGATCCCCAGCGGGTCACGAATCTCGACATCAAGCGGGCCGAGATGGACGATGCCTCGGACCGCCGTGGGGAGTTGGTACCCGGCCGACGATCGCGTGCCCGGTGCGAGGGGAGCAACCGACAGTCGGGCGACGTCATCGGTCGCATTGGCTCGACTGACCCGTTCGGCCAACTCAAAGCTGGTCGAACGAATGGTGCCTTGGTACTCGAGTCGCAGGTCGACGCGCCCGGTGTCACCCGCGACGAGCACGGTCGGGTGGACCCAGCGCGTTGCCGAAACGCGTGGGCGGCGAAGTCGAACAAACAGCAATGCGACCATGACGGCGACAAGGAAGCCGGCGCCGATGACGAACAGTTCGACGATGGCGAAGATGCGTCCGATGACGATGGCAACGATCCCAGCGGCCAGGCAGTTCCACCCCTGGCGCGTCAGCACGACTGCCGTGCCCTGCGCTGTTCGCTGAAAGAGGTGTTCACCGCGCGACCGGGACGGCGACGGCCTCGAAGACCTCGCGCACGGCATCCTCTGGGGAGAGGGCAGCCCCACGATCGGTACGCACCATGATGCGATGAGCTAGTGCTGAGATGCCCACCGCCTTGACATCGTCTGGCGTTGCGTAGCTGCGGCCGCGCGCTGCGGCATGAGCGCGAGTGGCCGCCGCAAGCTGCAGCGTGGCCCGAGGGGAGAGTCCCAGTTCGATTCCGGGGTGGTGGCGGCTGGCCTCGGCGAGGTCGACGAGATAGGACTTCAGCGCGCCAGCGACGTAGACCGTGCGCACAGCGTCGATCATGCCGTTGATCTCTTCGGCGGAGACCACGGGGTCGAGGCCAGAGACGACCTTGGCCGATCCCTGATCTTCGAGCATTCGGATCTCGGAGGCGCGGCCCGGGTAACCAATCGAGATCCGAAGGAGGAAACGGTCGAGTTGACTTTCCGGAAGCCGGTAGGTCCCTTCCTGGTCGACAGGGTTTTGTGTGGCGATGACCATGAAGGGCGGCGCAAGCTGGCGGCTCACGCCGTCGACGGTGACCTGGCGTTCTTCCATGGCCTCGAGCAGCGCGGATTGTGTTTTCGGGGAAGCGCGGTTAATTTCGTCGGCGAGCACGATGTTGGCGAAAAGCGGGCCGGCTTGAAAGCGGAAGCTCTCGGAGGACCGCTGATACACGCTGACGCCGACGAGGTCCGTCGGCAGCAGGTCGGGGGTGAACTGCACGCGCTTCCACACGCAGTCGACCGACGCGGACAGCGCTTTGGCCAAGCTGGTCTTGCCGACGCCAGGTACGTCCTCAACGAGCAGGTGGCCCTCGGCCAGCATGCACATGATGGCGAGTTCGACGGCTTCGGTCTTACCGTGAATCGCCTGTTCGATGTTGGCGGTGATGGCGTCGAAGAGAGCGGCGAAACCCCGTGGCGCAATGTCGGCGGCGGTTGCCGAGGCGTTGGCGAACCCGTCCGAGGCCGTAGGCGTTCCGTCTGCTCCAACATCGATCGTCACGACTGAGAGGGTAGGTGCAAACGTTGTGCCGGAGAAGTCGGCGCTACGTTCGTTGTCGATGAGTTCATCAGACCACGTGTTGGCGGTTGCCATCGAGCCGTCACGCTTGGCCGCAGGTCTCGTCGATGCCTCTGGCGCCGTGCTGCTCCGCGACCGCGTTGCGACTCCGTCTCGTGATGTGTGGCGGGCCCTCGAGCAGTTGATTCGGAGAGTCATCGCAGCTGCCCCCGAAGGACTGGGTGCGCCACGTGCCGTCGGCGTGAGCTGCACCGGGCCGATCGACGTCCGCGCCGGAACCGTCTCCCCGCCGCTCGTGCCAGCGTGGACAGGCTTTCCGCTTCGCGAGCACCTCGAACGCCTGACGGGGCGGCCCGTCGAGTTAGACACGGCAGGCGGCGCAGTCACCGAGGCGGAGCGATGGCTCGGCGAAGCGGCCGGGGTCTCGAGCTACCTGAAAGTGCAGATCGATACAACTGTCGAATCCGGCTGCGTCATTGACGGGGTGCGATTGTCCGGGTCGCTGGGCAATGCCGGCGCGATTGCGCACGTGAACGTCGAGCCCGGCGGTAAGGAGTGTCAATGCGGGGCGCTTGGTTGCCTGGAAGCGTACGTGTCGTCCACTGCGCTTGAAGCCGAACTGAATCGCCCGTTGGGGCGCGCGACGACGCCGATCGTTGATCGAACTGGCATCATGCTTGGCCGTGCGCTGGCATCGGTCTGCGCCACCCTCGACGTGACCACAGTGTTTCTGTCGGGCAACGTCATTGATGTTCTCGGCGACCCCATGCTGGAATCGATGCACCGCGAGTTGGCGGCGCGGTCGCGCCTGAAGAATCTGTCAGGGGTCTGGGTTATCGAGCCCCACGAGCGTCTGTCGCCCCTGACCGCAGCGGCGTCGCTAGCGCTCCGCTGATCGCCGAGGGCTAATAGCTGATATCTGATGTCGATGGGCTGAGCGTGGTTTCGCCGCTCGGCTACCGCGCGGTAACCCGCAGCCGTTAGTGTCGCGTTTATGGATCCGACGTACACCGCAGATGCAGAGGCCTACCGCGAAAAGGTGCAGGCATTCCTCGCTGAGAAGCTCCCTTCAAACTGGAACGGGATCGGCAGACTTCAAGACGCCGAACTCGAAACGTTCGTCACCGAATGGCGCAACACGCTCTACGAGGCCAATTATCTCGCCCCGGGGTGGCCGGTCGAGTTTGGCGGTGCCGGCTTGTCCGCGACCGAGCAGGTCATCTTGGCTGAGGAGTTCGCCAAGGCGGGCGTCCCCACCGGTGGCCCCAACGACGCTTTCAGCATCCAGATGCTCGGCAACACGATTCTTGTGTGGGGCACCGACGAGCAGAAGGCGCACTACCTGCCCCGCCTGCTCAAGGGTGAGGACACCTGGTGTCAGGGCTACTCCGAGCCCGACGCTGGATCTGACCTTGGCAACGTTGGTCTGAAGGCCGAGCTCGACGGTGACGAATGGGTGCTGAACGGTCAGAAGATCTGGACCTCTGCGGGTCACCTCGCTGACCACATCTTCACCCTTGCCCGCACCGATCCAGACTCGCCGAAGCACAAGGGAATTTCGTTCCTCCTGGTGCCGATGGACCAGCCGGGCATCGAAGTCCGCCCGATTAAGATGATCTCAGGCGACAGCGAGTTCAACGAGGTGTTCTACACCGACGCTCGCGTCCCGAAGGAGAACGTCATCGGCGGTGTCAATAACGGTTGGGCCGTCGCGATGTCCCTGCTCGGCTACGAGCGCGGCGAAGCCGCAGCAACCGGTCCAATCCGCTTCAAGGGTGAATTCGCCCGCCTCCTGAAGATGGCGCAGGATCGCGGCCTCGCCGAAGACCCGGTCATCCGCCAGAAGCTGGCCTGGTGCTACTCAAGAGTCCAGATCATGGGCTTCCTCGGCCAACGTGTACTCACCCAGTTCCTGGCCGGGCATCACCCGGGCCCCGACGCTGCCATTGGCAAACTGCAGTGGAGCGAATACCACAAGGTTGTCACTGAGCTGGCCATGGACATTCTTGGCGCCGACGCATTGCACTGGGAAGGCCGCAAGCCCCCGTCGTCGTTCGGTTCGGACGATTCGGGCGCGCTGAACGATCCGTCATCGTGGATTGGTACGTTCCTGAATGCTCGTGCCGGCACGATCTACGCTGGATCGTCGCAGATTCAACGCAACATCATTGGCGAGATGATCCTCGGTCTGCCGAAGGAGCCTCGCCCGCCGGCACCCGCGAAATAGCCCTGGTGCGGTGAAGTCTGGCCCAATGAATTGCGAACAGTGATCAGCGCGCTCGGCGGTCTTGTTCGCCGGCCCGGCCTGTGGTCGACAGCGATTCGTCAGGCTCGCCGAACCGCTGCGCCGGGGTGGTGGAAGCGTCGTCCATTCCTGCCGGTGCCGTCCGGGGCCTACCTCGAATTCCGACTCGTGACCCAATACGGCGACGCCGCGCATCGACCTGAGTCTGACGATGTGGTGAAATACCTGCAATGGTGTCGGGAATGGGACCGTACGAGATAACCGCCGTCGCTGGCATGTGGGCTGCTCAGTAGGGTCCGGCCATGCAAAACGCGCTCGTTCTCAATGCCAGCTATGAGCCGCTGTCCGTCGTGTCTGCCCGCCGGGCTACCTGTCTTGTGCTGTCTGAGAAGGCTGAAATGCTCGAAGACGACGGCATCGTGCTGCATTCCGAGAGGCTCGACTTTGCGCAACCCTCTGTGATCAGGTTGCGGTACATGGTGAAGGTGCCATACGTGCGTCGCAGCGCTGTGTCGCGTCGAGCAATCTTCGCCCGTGACGAACATCGTTGCCAATACTGCGGTGCGCACGCCGACTCGATCGATCACGTCTTTCCGCGTTCGCGCGGCGGTGGCCATCACTGGGAGAACGTCGCGGCGGCTTGTAAGCCTTGCAATCTGACGAAGCGAGATCGAACGCCGGAGGAGGCCGGGATGCGGCTCGCTCGACCATGCCATGCGCCGCGCTCAACGGCATGGGTGGTGGTGTCGGTGAACTCGGTGCCAGACACGTGGCGCCGGTACTTGCCCCTCGCATCGTGACGCAGTTCGAACTCATCGAGTTCGCCGAATCGCCACAAAGGTTTCACGGTCGCGAACTCCTTGACACCGCCGAGCCACATGTGTGGTGGAACCGCCTGACGGAGCCAGCGCTGGTGCTCGGTTCAACGCAGCGGGTCGAGCATGTCGTCGACGAAACTGCGTGTGCCGAAGCGAGCATCGAGATCGTTCGTCGACGAAGCGGGGGAGGTGCGGTCCTGTTGATCCCCGGTGAGGTGGTGTGGTTCGACGTCATCCTGCCCACCGGTGCCGTCGCCGGACTGGGCGGCGATGTGCACGCGCCGATGTTGTGGCTTGGGGAGCGGTTGGGTCATTTCCTCGCGCCCTTGATCGACGGCGAGACTACGGTCAAGGGTCCGGGCATGGTTTCGACGCCGTGGTCGACGCTGATCTGTTTCGACGGATTCGGCCCCGGCGAGGTGCTCGTCGACGGTCGCAAACTCGTGGGCATCAGTCAACGCCGCACCAGAGCCGCCTCGCGCCTGCAGTGTTGCTGGTATCGCAGCTATGACCCGGCTCGCCTTGTCGAGTTGCTCGACGCTGTCGGGTGTCCAGCGGTCGAGGAGTTGGCCCCGGTTGCCACCCTTGACCACGACGACGTGCGGTCCGTGCTGAGTGGTTTCGCTCGATCATTGTGAAGTGAGTGTCAGACAGCGGCCGCAGAATACGGAGGCCAACAACCCGCCTCGAAGTCGTAGAGCTTGCAGGATCGTGTTGCTCGCGCGTAGTCGATAATCGAGAAGCGCTCGACCTTGACCGTGTCTGGGTACTCGCTCGCGATCGCGGTGGCCGCCTGGGGAAGCTGGTGGAAGGGAATGCGGGCATCAAGGTGATGCGGGATATGAATGAAAATGTTGTGGAACCACAGTCGGTTGATCAGGAGCGGCATCCTCAAGATGGTCGTCGACTCCATTTGTCCGGCGAACTGCGACCGCTTGCGACGCGACCACCAGCGAATGTCGGGCGACACGTGGTGAACGTAGACCGTCCAACCAATGATGTGAACGAAGATCAGAAATGGCACCACCACCAACTTGATGGGTAGCCAGGTGGCTCCAAGGAGCCCGCCCTGTGTCGCTCCGAACAGCACGGGGACCGTGAGGACGAGCGCCAGCGCCAGCTCCAACACGAACTTGTCCCGTCGGATTGCGCTGCGGTTCTTGCCGGCTGCAGCAAAGCGCCACATCTGTTCCCACCACACGGAGGTAGTACGCGCCTGAGCCGAGGAGTGATCATTCGAATCGGTGGCGAAGCCGCCCGAGCGGGCCCATCTGTGCGAACTGATCGACGGTAGTGGGGTGCCACACGAAATCGAATCCTTCACGCGTGGTAAAGCCGTGGTGGATGCGATTGTGGCCGAGGTTCCAAGCTGCTTCGACGTGAGCGCTTGGCGCCATGCAGCTGCGGGCGACGAATCGATTCATCCGTTTCGAGTCGAAGAGTGCGCCATGGGAGGCGTCGTGGCCAAGGATGAACACCCCGGCGATGGCGAGGCCCACGGCCAGCCAGAGGAGTGGGATCGCCCACCATTGCGTGGTCAGCACGAGCAGCGTGAGTGGAGCGATGTAGAGGACTGAGCCTTGCCCGAGAGCCAGCCACGCCTTGGTGTTGGACTTCTCGTAGCACGTGGCAGGGATCACCGCCCGGACGTCGTTGAGCGATCGCTTGCGCTGACGCGGCAGGGTCTGTTGAGCGATCGCTTGCGCTGACGCGGCAGGGTCTGAGGCGCGGTGGAGTCCATTACAGGAACGGTACGCGCCCGCCCGACCGGTAGGTAGGGCCCGAATCCTCTGTCGGGAATCCGGTGATCGGGGAGGTGCGGGAGGAGTTCATGGGGGTGCTTGGGGAAATAATGGGGAAAGATGGTTGACGATGGGGATGATTGGGGGCACAATGGGTCGCGCTGGGGAGATCTCCCTCGTTCACCAGCAGTAACAGGCCCATCCCGGGGGAGATGGCAGGAACGAGACGCAACCGGTGTTTGTCGGGGTGCACGGGCGACAGCTCGATGATCGAGGACGAGTGGCACTGCCGCCGACCTTTCGACATCCCCTCGGCGATCTGTGTTACCTCTTTTCCGGCGAGGACGGTTGCGTCAGCATCCGCAGCGTCGACTCATTCAAAGACGAAGCGACTGACTTGATCGCTCGTGTCAAGCGCGGTGAAGCGACCCGCGACCGACAGCGGGCGTTCGCTGCCTCGGCGAGTGAAGCATCGATCGACAAGCAGGGTCGGGTCACCATCTCCCCGGAACTTCGTACATACGCCGGGATCAAGCCGCAGTCGGCCATCGTTGTGCTGGGCGACCTCGACCATGTCGAAATCTGGGAACCCGCGGCATATGCAAGACACCGCGATAACGGAAGTAACGAACTGACGGGTGACGCATCATGAGCGCCCCGGCACCCTCGCACGATTTCGAACACCGCCCAGTCATGCTGACCGAGATCACTCAACTCTTCGCCGACGTGCCAGCAGGCACGGTCGTCGACGCCACTCTCGGCGGTGGCGGACATGCTGCATCGATTCTCGAGGCTCATCCCCACCTCGACGTTCTCGGCATCGACCAGGACACCGATGCGCTCAGTGCAGCGATTGAACGCCTGAAGGCTCAACGCAAGCGGCTCAGGATCAGCCATCGCAGATTCAACGAGTTTGACGACGCCCTTGTCGACCATCAGATCACCGAGATCAGCGGCGCACTTTTCGACCTTGGTGTCTCGTCACCGCAGCTTGATCGCGGTGACCGAGGGTTCTCGTATCGCAACGACGGTCCGCTCGATATGCGGATGAACAGCGAACAGCAATGGTCCGCTTCCGACGTCGTGAACGGATATGACGAGCGAGAACTCTCCCGGATCATCAAGAAGTACGGCGACGAAAAGTTCGCTCGACGAATCGCAGCAGCAATTGTCGCTGCCCGCCCCATCGCCACCACCTCCCAACTCGCGGAGGCGGTAACGAACGCCATTCCGGCGCCTGCGCGCCGGACTGGTGGCCATCCTGCCAAGCGCACATTCCAGGCCATCCGCATTGAGGTCAATGGAGAGCTTGATGTTCTGCCCGGCGCACTCGACCAGGCAGTTGAGGCCACGGTCCCGGGTGGACGAGTCGTGGTGCTGTCATATCACTCGGGAGAAGACCGCATCGTCAAGGAACGGTTTGCCGTCGCTGCCGGCGCGTGTGACTGCCCGTACGACCTGCCGTGCGTGTGCGGTGCCGTCCAGACCGTGCGGATTGTGCGCGGCGTCCCGAAGCGTGCGTCGGATGAGGAGCGTTCGTCGAATCGTCGAGCCGCTTCAGCCCGCCTCCGCGTTGTCGAACGGATCGAAACAGTCCGCAAGTCAGATGGTCAACCGGTGGGAACGATCTGATGGCGGTTCCCTTGCGGAACAGCGCGGTGAGTGCCCGGCGCACGCCCAAGCCCGCCGAGCACCGCCCGGCTCTGACGCTTTCACCCGCGCCGCGCCGCCGCTGGCCCGCAGTGTTGGGCAGCTTCGCGTTGCTCGCAGTCCTCGCCGGCATGCTCGGAGCGGCGGTCTTCCATACACAACTTGCTGAGCGGCAGATTCGCATCGGGGTACTCGAGCGGTCTGTCAACGATGAGCGTGAGCGGTTCGACGAACTCCGTCACCGGCGCGCCGAACTGCGTTCCCCGGTCCGCCTGGCGGCTGCTGCAGACGATCTCGGTATGGGTCCGGGCGACACCGGCACATTCGTCGAACTCGACCCATGGCAGCTCGCACGGCAACTTGCTGCGGCGGGCGTTGTCGACGATCAGTCGCGCGATGTGATCATCGACACTGATCCACTTGAACAGTTCAGCGACGTCAAGCGCGTCTCAGCGGGCCAGCCCTAGGAGCACCTGAACATGGCGACTCGCACACACGGATCCACTCCTCGCAGCACCCATTCACCAACTCGTCGCACGTCATCGCAGACACCCGTGCGCGGCACGGTCGCATCGAAGCGTGCTGCGTCGGGGCGAGCGCAGAGCCCGGTGACCAAGCGAACAGGAGAGCGCGCCCGACGCGATCTCCGGCATTCGCCGGTCGGGCCGCGTCAACGCACGGCATCCAGCTCGCCCTCTCGCCCATCAAAACCTCGCGGATCAAAACGGTCAAAGCAGCGGGCCCGGCGGAACGTTCGAGCCCCCAAGCCAGACCTGCGGGCAGCTGAGCGCGGTGTCGGTTTGCCGCAACGTCGACTTCGGTTGGCGCTGGTGGTTATCGCGTTGATCCTGTGCGGCATCATCGCTCGCGTCGGATACCTGCAAACCAAGGAAGCCGACAGCCTGCGGTCTGCCGGTGCTGATCAATGGACGCGTTCCTACACGCTGCCCGCGCAGCGCGGCACAATGTTCGATCGTCACGGCAACGAACTCGCAATGTCTGTGCCGGCCGCATCAATCTCGATCAACCCGAAGCTCATCGTCGATGGAGCCGTGGTCGTCAACGACCTCGACAACCTGCTCGAACTCTCCGACGAGAAGCGCGGTGACCTCTTCGACGAAATTACTCGCAAAGACCGCGGGTTCGTCTATGTCGCTCGGCAGATCGACGCCAATATCGGACAGTTTATTCGCGACCTGGGTCACGCCGGTGTCAACGTCGACGACGAGTCGCGCCGAGAGATGCCGGGTGGCGACACCGGTCGGAGCGTGCTCGGTCGAACCAACATCGACGGCGAGGGCATCGCCGGGCTCGAAAAGCAGTACGAGGATGTCCTCACCGGAACGAGCGGCTCGATGACGCGCGAAGTCGACCCGAAGCAGCGCACAATTGCCGGCTCGGAGTCGATCGCTCAGGCGCCGGTCGACGGCGACGACCTTGTCCTCACGCTCGATCGCTCGATCCAGTTCTCCACCGAGCAGGTGCTGCTCGCCCAACTCGAGCGCATCGGGGCGAAGGGCGGCACCGTCATCGCATTGGACACACCAACGGGTGAAGTCCTCGGCATGGCCTCGGTGCGACGTGACGACGACACGGGTGGTTATGCAGTCACCAACGGAAACTTTGCAGCGGTCGACGCGTATGAGCCGGGCTCGGTCGCGAAGGTCATCACCGTGGCTGGCGCGCTTGACGCTGGAGCGGTCACGCCCGACACGGCCTTCACGGTGCCGTGGCGTAAGCAGTACGCGGACGATTTGCTCAAGGACAGCCACGAACATCCTGACCTTTATCTCACCGTGTCCGACATTCTCACTGAGTCGTCGAACATCGGCACGATCATGGTGCAACAAGCCCTGGGGCGATTCGAACATCACGAATACATGACGGACTTCGGTCTCGGCGAGAGAACAGCACTGGACTTTCCTGGTGAATCGGACGGCATCCTCAAGGCGCCCGACGAACTGTGGGGCTCCGAGCGGGTCACTGTGTCGTATGGCCAGGGAGTCTCGAGCACGTCACTCCAACTCGCGGCAGCGGTCAACGTCATCGCCAATGGCGGAATCTACGTGGCACCGAAGCTCGTCCGGGCGGTCGTCGGCCCTGACGGTACGCAGACCCCGGCTCCAGACGCCCCGAGCCGACGGGTTGTGTCCGAGCGAGCCGCAAACCAGACCGCCGCCATGATGCAGCGAGTCGTGTGTGAGGGCACCGCGACGCGGGCACAGGTCGACAACCTGCCCATTGCGGGCAAAACTGGAACGGCGTTCAAAGCGGCGCCAAATGGCACGTACTTCAACGAGCAGGGCCAGCGGATCTACTACGCAAGCTTCGTCGGATTCTTCCCGGCCGACGACCCGCAGGTCACCGTGCTCGTCTCGGTCGATGAACCGCCAGCAGGCACGAACGATCGTTTCGGTGGCACCGCCGCTGCGCCGGTCTTTGCCGCCCTGGTCCCCACGCTCATCCATGAGTTGGGAATCCAGCCCGCACCAGGCAGCACGGGATGTCAGGAATGACCGAAGTCGGTCGCATCATGGCCCTGCTGGAGACAACAGACGCAGTGCTCGTTCCGTCCAGCACTGTCGCCACCTCGGTCGTTGTCACCTCGGTCACGCATGACTCGCGCCAGGTCCAGGTCGGCACGTTGTTCGCCTGCCTCGTCGGCGATCGAGCGGACGGACACGAATTCGCTGTTGCGGCAGTCCAGGCCGGCGCCACTGCGCTGTTGGTTGAGCGTGAATTGACCCAACCCGAGTTGTCGGGCGTGCCACAGATTGTCGTCGACAGTGCTCGGCGCCGGTTGGGTCCGATCAGTGCGCTTGTCGCAGGTGAGCCATCAGCCAAGTTGAGGACTGTCGGCGTGACCGGCACCAACGGCAAGACCACAGTCTGTGCGATGCTCGCAGCGGTCTTTGAAGCGAATCAGTGGGCAACGGGCATCATCGGCACGCTGCACGGTCTCCGCACGACACCCGAGGCGCCGGAACTCCAGGCAACGCTCGCACACTTCGTGGCCGAGGGCAACCAGGCTGCAGTGCTTGAAGTCTCGTCGCACGCGCTTGCACTCCACCGTGTTGACGGGACGCGCTTTGATGCGGTCGTCTTCACCAACCTGGGACACGATCACCTCGACCTGCACGGAACTCCTGAGGAGTACTTCAGGGCTAAGGCGTCGCTGTTTCGGTCCGAGTTCACACCGCTCGCGTTGATCAACACAGATGACACGCATGGTCGGCTGCTCATCGATCAGGTCACGTCCAGCGATGAGGACATCACGGTGATCTCCTTCAGTACCTCTGATCTCACTGATGTGCGGGTGACCGCCACCTCGATCGACTATCGATGGCGTGGCCATGACGTCTCGGTAGCAATTGGTGGTGACTTCAATGTCTCAAACTCGTTGGCCGCGCTCGAATGCGCGGTGGCGTTGGGCGTCGAGCCGGCAATCGCGGCGTCGGCACTGAGTGGTCTCCCGGTCATTCCGGGCCGCTTCGAGAGCATCGGCTCATCTGACGGCGGCCGGATGCCGTTCTCAGTGGTCGTCGACTATGCCCACACCCCTGATGGACTCGCCGAAGTGCTTGCCGCAGCTCGTTCGGTTGTCGCGAGCGACGCAGCGGTGATCGTCGTGTTCGGCTGCGGCGGCGATCGGGATCATGCCAAGCGCCCCGCAATGGGCGCAGCTGCGGCGGCAGGCGCAGATCGGGTGATCATCACCTCCGACAATCCGCGAACCGAGAACCCGATGTCGATCATCAATGACATCAACGACGGTGTCGACGACCGCTACCGTGACCCCGTCGTCTCCCAACCCGATCGGCGCCTGGCGATCGGTACTGCACTCGACGCGGCCCGCCCGGGTGACATCGTCGTCATTGCGGGCAAGGGTCACGAACAAACACAGGACCTCGGCGGCAATGTCGTGGCGTTCGACGACCGGGCCATCGCTCGCTCGTTCCTGGACATGACAACCCAAGAAAGCATGGATCTCTCGTGATCGCCATCATGATCGCCACCGCGGTGTCGACACTCGTCTCGCTCTTCGGTACTCGATACCTCATCGTCTTTTTTCAGACGCGCGGACAGGGCCAACCGATCCTCGGCAAGGAGGATCACGGGCCCGAACATCACATGGTCAAGCAGGGTACGCCAACGATGGGCGGGATTGCGATCGTTGTCGCTGCATTTGTCGGCTGGGTCGTCGCCCACGTCCGGGACCTCGCATTCTCCAATCAGACAATGATCGTGTGGGGCGGCGTGCTCTTTCTCGCCGCCATGGGCTTCCTCGACGATTACATCAAGGTGCGCAAACGGCACAACCGCGGCATCTTCTGGAAGCAGAAGAACTACATCACCATGCTGGCCAGCTTCGCAATGGCGTGGTTCCTCGTCATCGGTACCGGTATCTCTGAGACGATCTCGATCACCCGCCCAGAGATCGGCATCGAGGTGCCGACGATCGTGTGGGTGCTCTTCGCTGGCGCGATCATCTGGGCAACGACCAACGCAGTGAATGTCACCGACGGTCTCGACGGCCTTGCCGCAGGCTCGGCACTGATGGGCTTCGGTGCGTTCGCCCTGATCGGCTACTGGCTGTTCCGTAACCCCGATGTCTACGACGGTGCGGTCAACCCGCTCGATATGGGCGTGTTTGCCGCAGCGTTCGCCGGTGGTTGTCTCGGCTTCCTGTGGTGGAACGCTGCACCGGCGCGCATCTTCATGGGCGACGTCGGGGCCTTGGCCATCGGCTCCGCACTCGCCTTCCTCGCGCTGACCACCAACACCATGCTCCTGATCATCTTGATCTGTGGGATCAACGTGATGGAAGCGGGGTCCGTAGCAATCCAGATGATCGTGTTCAAGGCATCGGGTCGCACCAAACGCCTTTTCCGGATGTCGCCAATCCACCATCACTTCGAGCTCATTGGTTGGCCCGAAACCACAGTGATCATTCGATTCTGGCTTCTGTCCGGCATCTCCATCGCCACGGCTGTCGCGATCTTCATTGCCGACTTCACCAACGTTGCCGGCGGTCTCTGAGTCCCATGACTGCCCGTTCTGACAACCGTCCGAAGGTGCTGGTCTACGGCCTCGCCATCGCCGGTGTGTCGACCGTGCGCGCGCTGCTTCGCCACGGACATGACGTCATCGCCGCCGACGACACGATCACCCCAGAACGCCTTGCGGCTGCCGCAGAGCTCGGTGTGGAGCTGATCGATTCCTCGGTCCGATCAGTCGACGAGCTGCTTGACGGCTGCTCGATGCTCTGCCCGGCACCCGGCGTGTCTGAGACGCACCCCATCATCGAAGCTGCGCTCGCTTGCGGTATCGAGATCGTCTCGGAGATTGAACTGGCTTACCGTTGGGAGCAGCAACGTCCGGGTGGCCCCCGCCGGATGCTCGCAATCACCGCAACTGATGGCAAGACCACAACGACGAAGCTCGCCGTTCATCTGCTTGAAGCAGCCGGCATTCGCTCGATTGACGCAGGGAACACCGACACGCCTCTTGTTGACGCTCTTGATGCCGTTGACGAGGCGGGCAACGAGCGCTACGACGCTTTCGTCGTCGAATGCAGCAGCTTCCGCCTCGCTTGGACCCCGACATTCCGGGCTGATGCCGCTGCCTGGCTCAACCTGCAACCGGATCACCTGAACTGGCACCGGTCCATGAACGCATACGAGGCTGCCAAGGCGCAGGTCTTCGCCAACCAGACCGCTGCTGATGTTGCGATTGGCTTCGCCGAAGACCCCATCGTGATGGCATGGCTGGCTCAAGCCCCTGGGAGGCAGTGCACCTTTGGCGCACCCGATGCGGACTACCGAGTCGACGATGCAGCGCTGGTTGGCCCCAATGGGACCATTGCGCCGCTGGCGTCGCTGCGACGACGGCTGCCTCACGACGTGACCAACGCCTTGGCGGCATCGGCGCTGGTGCTCGAGACGGGCCTCGCCAATGCAGCCGCCGTTGCCAGTGGTTTGGCAACGTTCGTCGGTCCGCCGCACCGATTGGAACGCATTGCGACGATCAACGGCATCGATTGGTACAACGACTCCAAGGCCACAACGCCGCACGCCGCGACTGCAGCAATCAGGTCGTTCGAACGAATCGTGCTGATCGCCGGAGGAGCGGACAAGGGCGTTGCCCTGTCATCGATGGCCGCCGAGCCCGAACGCTTCTCAGGAGTGATCGGTCTGGGTGCGACAGCGCCCCACATCGTTGAATTGTTCATCGCTGCAGGCGTCAATTCCGAACGAGTTGTCGATGTGCAGACCCTTGAGCGCGCCGTGACTCAAGCGGCCGAATGGGCCGGCGATGGCGATGTCGTTCTGCTTTCCCCGGGTTGCGCCAGCCTCGACCAGTTTCCAAATTTCGAAGTGCGTGGCGACACCTTTCGCCGCTTGGTCGCCGCTCTTTCGCAGGAGGTCTCTGCATGACATCAACACTCACCGTTGCCGACCGCCGTCGGGCGGCGCTCGAACGCCGCACTGCGTCGGCGGCGCCTGTGCGATCCACCTCGCGTGTGAAGGCCCTGCGCTCAACAACTGACGCTGCACGCCGGCGGCCGCTGTTGCAGCCGGCTCGGCACGCAACGAAATCGGCCTGGACGACTCGCGGGAAGCTGGGCCCGCCACCCGGCACGTTCTACGTCATCGCCGGCATCGTCGCAGTGTTCGTGATGCTCGGACTCGTGATGGTGCTCTCCGCATCAGCGATCACCCAGGTCAACGTCGGGAACTCGCCCTACGCCGTCTTCGGACGGCAGGCGATGTGGGCGGGATTCGGTCTCGTCGGCATGATCTTTGCCACGCAGGTGCCGTACACCGTGTGGCGTCCGCTGGCGATCCCCCTTGCGGTGCTCGGCGTGGGAGCGATGGCAGCACCCTTCGTGCCGGGCCTTGGCGTCAGCATCAACGGTGCTCGTTCGTGGATCCGCGTCGGTGGGTTCTCGATGCAGCCGTCGGAGTTCCTGAAACTTGTCGTGGTCATCGTTGCTGCTGACCTGCTGACCCGCCGCGCCCGCGGGATGGCAGACCCGGCTCGCACCGTGCTTCCCATTGCCGCGATTGCCGGACTCGCTGCGGCGCTCTGCTTGGTGCAGGGCGACCTCGGATCGGCCATCGTGATCGGCGCAATTGTGTTGAGCGTCGCGTGGATTGCCGGACTGCCGATTCGTCAAATCTCGATGTTGGGGTTCGTTGCGATCGCCGGTGCGCTGATCTTTGTCGTGTCCAGCCCGCGGCGTCTCAGTCGATTCACGGCATTCACTGATATCGAAGCTCACAAAGAATTTGAGTCCTATCAGGTGTACCAGGGACTGGTCAGCATCGCGAACGGCGGTCTCACCGGATCCGGCATCGGCGGGAGCCAGGCCAAGACCGGCTTCCTTCCGTATGCGCACAGTGACTTCATCTTTTCGATCATCGCCGACGAACTCGGCATGATCGGAGCAGCAGCAGTGGTCGGCGGCTTCATCGTGCTCGTTGCCTTTGGCGTGCAGACGGCATTAGCTGCTCCCGATCGCTTCGGAATGCTCCTCGCGGGTGGTATCTCGGCCTGGTTCGGGGTGCAAGCAATCGTCAACCTCGGTGGTGTGACGGGATTGATGCCCGTCACGGGTCTGACGCTGCCCTTCTTCTCCGCAGGCGGTAGTTCGCTCTTCGTCAGCATGTTTGCTGCGGGATTATTGCTGAGTGTCGCTCGGCGCGTGCCTCGTCGCTGATGACCGAATCGCCGAGCGCAACATTCGCGGTCGTGACCGGTGGTGGCACGGCCGGCCACGTGCTGCCCGCGCTGGCCGTGGCCGAAGCGCTGGTGGCACGCGGACATGATCCAGCGAGCATCGTCTATGCGGGGTGCGAACGCGGGATCGAGACTCGGCTGCTGCCCGGCACCCCGTTCCCGCACCGGTTTTATGACGTCATCGGATTGCAGCGCAGTGTGACTCGTCGCAATCTCGGCTTTGTTCCGAAGCTGATCCGCAGTACCCGCCAGGCGATCAAGGACTTCCGTGCAAGCCGTCCCGCCGTTGTCGTATCGGTCGGCGGATACGCCAGCGTGCCATCGGTCTTCGCTGCGCGCCGCCTGAAGGTGCCCGTCGTCGTGGTCTCCTATGACCGGACGCCCGGACGAGCCAGCCGACTGTCGGCGCGCCACGCGGTGGCTTGTGCCGTTGCGTTTGAGAACTCACCGCTCCCACGGGCCGAGATCACGGGCGCACCCGTGCGTCAGGCGATCTTCGACGTCGATCGGATGGCTGGCCGTGCTGCGGCGCGCGCTCGTCTGGGGCTTCCGGAAGGTCGCTTCGTCGTGGCGGTCATGGGCGGGTCGCAAGGGTCCGGCGTTTTGAACGGAGCGGTGGCTGACTACTTGGAACAGCACGCTCACGACAGTCAGCTCGCCGTCCGACAAGTAGCAGGAGATCGCTTTCTGGACGGGATCGACCCGGTCGGCGGGGGTGTCGCCGACGGACCGGGCGTGCTCCACCAACTCGTTGGCTACGAAGATGACATGCCGTCGGTCTACGCCGCTGCCGATCTACTCATCGGACGCGGCGGGGCGAGCACGGTGCACGAAGTTGCAGTCACAGGGACGCCAGCGATCCTGGTGCCGTGGCCGAATGCGGCTGACGATCACCAGACCGACAACGTCGGATGGTTAAGCGAGCAGGGCGGCGCAGTGTTGCTTGCCGAGCAGAACTTGGATCATCCTGGAATCGGGCTCGCCGACACGATCGAACGGTTGCGCACTGACTCGGTTGCACTCTCCCAACTCAGTGCTGGGGCCAGCCGGCGGGGTGATGTTCATCGATCTGGCGCATTGGCAGCGTTGATCGAGCGTGTCGCTCTAACATCTCCTCCATCGTGATGCCTGCCCCGCCGCTCGACCTTTCGATTCCGCACCGCCTGCACGTCGTCGGCATTGGTGGACCGGGCATGAGTGCCATTGCCATCGCCCTCGCCGAGATGGGACATGACGTGTCCGGCAGCGACCTGCGCGAGCACCCTGTTCTCGAACGAGTTCGTGCAGCTCGGGCGCGAGTGCACGTCGGTCACGATCGCAACTACGTCCACGGTGTCGACGCCGTCACTGCATCGACCGCCATCCCGGCGCACAACATCGAACTCGACGAAGCCCGCACAACGGGCGTCACCGTCCTCCGACGCTCGGGGATGCTCGCCTCGATCTGCGCGCGGGCCAAGTCGCTGGCCGTCGCAGGGACGCACGGCAAGACCACGACCACGTCCATGCTGATGTTGATGCTGGCCGAAGCACGCCTGCGGCCAAGCTTCATCGTTGGAGGCGATGTCACCGATGTCGGTACGGGTGCGCACTGGTCGGGCGGGGAGTGGCTCGTCGTTGAAGCCGACGAGAGCGACGGCACCCATCTGGAGTTGCCGTTGTACGGCACAATCATCACCAACATCGAGACCGACCATCTCGACCACTACGGCAGCTTCGAGGGGATCGTCGACAGCTTTGATACGTATCTTGCGCAAATCCCCGGACCGAAGATCGTCAATGCTGACGACGACGTGACCCGTCGGCTTGGCGCCAAGTACGGTGCTATCTCGTTTGGCCTCGGCAGCGACGCTGACATTCGTGCGGTCGACATCGAAGCGTCCGACGGATCGTTCACGTTCGAAGTCGAACGGCGCTCAGCGAGCGGCATGGACCGGCTCGGCGTGATTCATCTGCCGATGCGCGGGATCTACAATGTGCGCAACGCACTCGCGGCCACTGCGATGGCCTTGGAGATCGGCGTCGAGTTTGCCGACATTGCCGCAGCACTGGCCAAGTTTGGTGGGGTGGCCCGACGGTTCGACGTTCGCGGCGTTGACGGCGGAGCAACCTTCGTTGACGACTACGCCCATTTGCCGACCGAAATCGACTCGGTCCTCACCGGAGCGCGCGAGAGCGGCGACGGCTGGAATCGGGTCATCGCCGTCTTCCAGCCCAATCGCTTCAACCGCATCTCAGAGATCTGGCGTGACTATGCCGATGCATTCGGCCAGGCCGACCTCGTGGTGCTCACCGACATCTTCGCCTCGGGCACGACGCCCATTCCGGGGATCACTGGCAAGCTGATCGTGAACGCCGTGACCGAGGCGCACCCCGGCAGACGTGTCATTTGGCTTCCAAGCCACTCCGACCTGGTGTCGTTTGTCGCCGGTGAAGCTCGATCGGGCGACGTTGTCATTTCGATGGGATGTGGCGACATCGCATCGTTCCCGTCAGAAGTCCTTGATGCCCGAAGATCGGCCTGACATGGAATCGAACCATGAGCAGGCAGTTGCGCGCGCTGCGGAACTGCTGGGACCGCTCGCGGCGCGAGACGTGCCGCTCGGCCCCATGACCACGTACCGCGTGGGCGGCGCGGCCGATCTGTTTGTCCGGCTCACTGCTCGTGATCAGGTCCCGACTGTCGCTGCAGCGCTCAATGTTTCCGGACTTCCTCTTCTGGTGATCGGGCGTGGGTCGAATCTGCTCGTCGCTAACGCCGGGTTCCGCGGGATCGCGCTCTCGATCGCAGAGATCTGCAACGACATCGAGATCGACACTGAGACATCAACCGTGACGGCAGGAAGTGGTGTCCTCCTTCCGGTCTTGGCGCGCCGAGTGGCCTCAGCGGGTTTGACTGGATTCGAATGGGCGGTTGGTGTGCCTGGTTCGGTCGGGGGCGCCGTGCGAATGAATGCAGGCGGACATGGATCGGATATGTCGGAGTCGCTGACATCGGTCACGCTGGCTGACCTCGCTGATGACTCAAACGGTGACATCGTGCAGTCGATGGATGTCGAACAACTCGGGTTGCGTTTCCGCGGCAGCGGGCTCTCGCCGAGCCAGTTGATCATTGACGCGACCGTGCAGCTCTCGCCCGGCAGTCGAGAGGCCGCTGAAGGTGAGCTCAGTGAGATCGTGCACTGGCGTCGGGCCAATCAGCCCGGTGGGCAGAATGCCGGATCGGTGTTCGTCAACCCGGTACCTGGTGAAGTGACCTGCGGCGAATTGATCGACAGCGCCGGCCTTCGTGGCTTTCGGCACGGGTCGGCAACTGTTTCGGAAAAGCATGCCAATTTCATCCAGGCCGACGAGAACGGCAGCGCCGATGATGTTCGAGCGCTCATGCGTCTCGTCCGCGATCGAGTGGAAGCCGCTTCGGGCTGGCGGTTACGCAGCGAGATCAGGTTGGTTGGTTTCGAGGACGACTTCTGATGTTCGGACGCAAGAAACCTGCCAAGGATCAGGTCGGCGAGCCGACGCCAGCGAGAGAACGAGTGCGCACTGAAGACTCCGTGCTCGACGAGTTGTCGCGGGCGTTTGGCACTGCGGGGAACCAGCATGAGGAGCAGGATGCAGCCCGAGATGACAATGCGGCGCTGATCTCTGACGACGACGAGACGGAACAAACCGCAGTCGATCCACTCAGCGGACTCCTCGATGAACTGGTAATTGAGCCGGTCGGCGAACCCGTGGACGCAGCCGCGGAGGAACCTGTCGAGCTGTCGATCGTGACCTCTAACGGGGACGGGGTGCCTGAGACCGCACGAGCCGCACCTGCGTCGGCGCGGGAAACCATTCGTCTGGGCGACGATGGGGACGACTGGGAAATGGACGCTGTTCCCGTCGCCGAGGCGCTGGGTCGCGCCGACCGAGAAGACGGAGGCCGAGACGTTGTCATCACCGATCGTGCGCCTGCACCTGATCGATCGACGATCGCCATTGGCGGCGACGACGTCCTGCCCGACGCCGTCTATCTCGATGGTGACTTTGATGGTGACTTCGACGGCGATGATTCGGGCACCGTTTTCATTGATGACGACGGAATTGGCGACGCCATCGGCGTCAGGGACGCAACCACGCCAGGGATTGAGCCCCGTCTCCGCCAGCGCCGTATCGGGGTCAACCGGGCTGCGAATCAGAAGCGCATCAAGTGGGTGGCGCTCATCGGTGTCGGCGCTCTCATTGTTCTCGGTGTCCTGACCGTGTTGGGGTCGAGTTGGTTCGCGATCAACAATGTGGACGTCACCGGGGCCGTGTACACAGATGAAAATCGACTGGAACTTGTCGTGGACGAACTCCTGGGAACCCCTGCACTGCTAGCCGAAACCGAACAGGCCGAGCAGGAACTTGAGTCGATTCCGTGGGTCCGGGATGCGCGCGTGCGCGTCGACTTCCCGAACGCAGCGACGATTGAGATTCGTGAACGGACACCGGTGGCCTCCATGGCCGGCGTTGATGGTCGGTTTCGTGTGCTGGACGCCGAAGGGCGAGTGCTCGATGTGATCGAGGGGCAGCCCGTCGCCTTCGTCCTCATTGGAGGTCCATCGACGCTCGACCTCGCCGCCGGTGAGTTCGCTCCGGTCGGTCAGGCGTCGGCCGCATCGCTGGTCACCAAGCTCACGCCCACGCTGCGTCCACACGTGCTTTCGATCGACGTCACGGAAGACGGTGCTGACCTTGTGCTCTACCTCGAACCCAGTACGTGGGCTGAGCAGACCAGCCCGATCCGGGTACGGTTCGGCTCAGCCATTGGCGACGGGGATCAGATCGATAAGCTCGTGAGGCTCGAAGATCAACTCGACGACCTTCCCGCTGGCACGATCACCGAGATCAACGTGGCCACCGCAGAGGTAACCGTATTGTGATGGTCCCAATCGCAACCCACAGAACCTGGCAAGATGTGACACTCATGAACAACTCACTCGAAGGGAACGGCTGATGGTCGGCGCTCCACAGAATTATCTTGCCGTGATCAAGGTCATCGGTGTCGGCGGCGGCGGCGTGAATGCCGTCAACCGCATGATCGATGCCGGACTCAAAGGCGTTGAGTTCATTGCAGTCAACACGGATGCCCAAGCGCTTCTGATGAGTGACGCCGATGTCAAGCTTGACATCGGTCGCGATCTCACGCGCGGCCTGGGTGCCGGTAGCGATCCCGAAGTTGGGCGCGAAGCCGCTGAAGCCCACAAAGACGAGATCGAAGAGATGGTCAAGGGCGCCGACATGGTGTTCATCACCGCTGGCGAAGGTGGAGGCACCGGCACAGGTGCTGCGCCGGTCATCGCCGAAGTCGCTCGCGAAGCCGGAGCTCTCACCATTGGCGTGGTGACTCGACCGTTTTCCTTTGAGGGCCGTAAGCGTGCGGTGCAGGCTGACAACGGGGTGGGGCGCCTCAAAGAAAAAGTCGACACGCTCATCGTCATCCCGAACGATCGCCTGCTCACTGTAGCCAACGACAAGACCAGTGTGCTCAACGCGTTCAAGATGGCAGACGAAGTGCTGCTGCAGGGCGTGTCGGGCATCACCAGTCTCATCACCACGCCGGGCTTGATCAACACTGACTTTGCGGACGTCAAGATGATCTTGTCCAACGCTGGTTCGGCGCTGATGGGAATCGGTCAAGCCAGCGGCGACGAGCGTGCGATGTCAGCTGCAAAGGCTGCCATTTCCAGTCCGCTGCTTGAATCGGCCATCGATGGCGCACGGGGTGTGTTGCTCAACATCACCGGTCCGTCGAGCATGGGCCTCTTCGAGATGAACGCTGCCGCCGAGATCATTCACGGCGTTGCGCACCAGGACGCCAATATCATTTTCGGTACGGTCATCGACGACGAGATGGGCGACGAAGTGCGCGTCACAGTCATCGCCGCCGGATTCGATCGAGTCGAGGGGCAGGGGAGCGGCACCGCTGGCTCGGCTGATCTGGGCCTGCGCAGCACCACGCCGACGCGGATCACCGAACTCTTCGGCGACGGCGACAGTGATCAACCCGATCCGCTTGACGATGATGACGACGACTTCGACGTCCCGTCGTTCCTAAAGTAGTCCGATCCTGGCGGTCGACCTCTTCGATCGGGTCATCGGCAACCGCCGCCTCCGGGTGGTCGTCTCAGATCGCCACGATGGAGACTTCCATCCGCATCGTGGGGCGCCGGATGCCCTTGCTGCACGCCAACGGGCGCTCATCGGTCGTCCGTTCTCGATGGTCGATCAGGTCCATGGGACTGCGATGATCGATGCTGACGAAGCCAATCAGTGGCCAGTACTCGGCAGAGCCGATGTGATCGTCTCGCAAAGTTGGCCGTCGAGGCCCGTTGGCGTGTGGGCGGCGGATTGTGCGCCCATTGCGCTGTTCGGCGCTGCCGGAACCGTGGTGGGAGCCCACGCCGGTTGGCGGGGGTTGGCCTCAGGAGTTGTTGATGTGGCGGTCGACGTGTTGTCGCGTCGTGGCGAGTTGGTGGTGGCGGCGGTGATCGGTCCGATGATTCACCCGGAGTGCTACGCCTTTGGGTCGGACCAACTGGCTGCGGTTGCGCGTGGCGTTGGTGCGGAAGCCGAATCGATCACAGCGGTCACCTCCGATGGTGGTACTGCGCTCGATGTTCCCGCAGCAGTCGTTGCGGCGCTCGAACGCCGCAACCTCACGCCGGACGCGCTCGGCGACTGCACCGGATGTGATCCTCTCTGGTTCTCCCATCGGGTTCGCGGCGACACCGAACGCCATGCCCTCGTGGCGTGGATTGAACCAGCGCGTGCCACAGTGGAACCATGATCGAGCGGCTTGGTGGAGAGTTCCGTGGACTCGGCGCGCGACTCGCCGTGATCGAGGCGAGGATCGCGGCCGTTGAGCGCCCGTTCGAGCACGGCGTCGAGGTGGTCCCTGTCACCAAAGGTTTCGCTGGCAACGCCATCGAGGCAGCAGTAGATGCTGGCTGTCGAACAGTGGGCGAGAACTACGCACAGGATCTGTTGTCGAAGGCTGATGGGATCCAACGGTTGGGCGTCGCTGTGCAGTTCATTGGTCACCTGCAGTCGAACAAGGTCCGTCAGTTGGTCGACATCGTGTCGCTGTGGTGCACCATTGATCGGCGATCGATTCTTGATGAAGTGGCCAAGCGTGCTCCGGGTGCACGCGTGTTGATCCAGGTCAACGCCACCGGTGAATCGCAGAAGGGCGGCTGTCACCCTGGTGACGTTGCGGCGCTGGTTGATCAGGCCGGCACTGCAGGTCTTGTCGTCGAGGGCCTGATGACGATCGGCCCGACCGGCCAACCGCCGACAGCAGCGAGGCGGCCGTTTGAGATTGTGCGTGCGCTTGTTGATGAACACGCACTCGACACCTGCTCGATGGGCATGTCGGGGGACATCGAAATGGCTGTCGAGTGTGGCTCAACGCAGGTGCGTGTCGGATCGGCTCTGTTTGGGCCTCGTCCGGTGTCCGCAATCTGAGAGCGGTCGTGCTGTATCCTTCCCGGCAAGCAGGAGGATTGCATGCCCATCTGGAAAAAGACCATGGACTACCTGGGTCTGGGTCCTGACGACACATACGACGACTACGACGAGTTTGACGAGCCGGAACCCCCTGCCCGTCAGCGAGCACCGCGCGACGACACGCGGGGACAGCGCACTCGCGGGCCAGAGCCTGAGACCACCGTTCGTACGGTTGCACCCCGACCGAGTTTCCCATCACGAGATTTCGACGCTTCCGCCGCAGCGCGTCGACCTCGTCCCGAGAGTCCGGCGAGCCATGATGACTCAGGCGTGCAGATTCGCCCTAACGAACAGCAACCACCACCGCCGCAACCGGCGTTGCGAAGCGTCCCGGGAGGGTCTATGGAGCCGCACACCGTTCGACCTCGTCGTTTCGATCAGGCGCAAGAAGTTGCCGACAAGTTCAAAGACGGCCAACCCGTTATCATGAACCTCGAGGGCACCGATCGCAGCGTGGCGCGCCGCCTCATCGACTTTGCCAGCGGCATTTGTTATGCGATGGACGGCTCGATGGAAAAGGTCGCCACCGGCGTGTACCTCCTCAAGCCCGCACCGCAGCACCAGCCGCGTTATGACGAGTACGACGACTGATCGGGAAAAAGAATCATGGAGATGAATCCCCAACGAGTGCGGTCTGCGGAGTTTCGTACCGTGAAGAAGGGACTGGACCCCGACGATGTCCAGTCGTTCCTGAACGCTGTCGCCGACGAACTCGAGCGTGCCCAGAATCAGTCCACAGCGATGGAGGCGCGGGCGCGCGCTGCGGTGGCTCGTCTCCAAGAGCTCGCTGACGACGCTGGCTCGCAGTCCGACGCGAGCGCCGAGATCCGGCGTCCGACCGAGGCGGTCGCGGGGCCGGATGGGGTCACCGCATCGGTCGATCAGTCCGAAACGATCAGTCGCACGCTGTTACTCGCCCAACGCACCGCCGATACCACAGTGGCCGAAGCTCGGGCCGAGGCGGAACGTCTCCGAACCGAAGCTGAGGCTGAGGCCACACAGCAGATCGGTTCGTCCCGCGAGATTGCCGAATCGTTGCTGGCCGAGGCCCGAGTCGAAGCTCGCAAGGTCGGCGAAGAAGAACGTACGGCGATGGAGGGTGAGGTCAACTCCTTGCTCGCTCGTCGCGACTTTCTCGAATCTGATGTCGATCATCTCGAGCAATTCCTTGTGGACCAGCGGACCAGACTGCGCGAAGCCGCCAGTCAGATCGTCGATCTCACCGAGCGCGTCCCCGGTGGTCTGGGAGATGTCCGTCGTCCGCTGGTGTCGGCTGCAGACGAGAATGTCGCAGCGACGGTCGAGACGCCGACGACAATGAACGCAGCGACGGAGGAGGCACCGGTCGCCGAACCCTCGGCCATAGCCGCGCCTGAGGCGGCGACTGAAGTCGAGCCTGAAGACGGAGCGGAAGATTTGTGGTTTCCCGATGCGGACGATGAACCGATGCCGGTCATCGACCCTGAGGAGAGTTCTCGCGGCCGATTGTCGTTCGGCGATAACGCAGACTGACGGTCCGCGCCCGCGTCGATAGAGTCACCCGGGTGTCATACCCCGAGGTCGATCCGCAACCGAATTTCCCCCAGCTCGAGCAGCACATTCTCGAAGGGTGGGAGGCCGACAATACGTTCCAGGCCTCGATCGACCAGCGGCCTGCGGGCGACGATGGTGACAACGAGTTCGTCTTCTACGATGGTCCTCCGTTTGCCAACGGTTTACCGCACTACGGCCACTTGCTGACCGGCTACGTCAAGGATGCGATCCCGCGGTACCAGACGATGCGGGGGCGGCGTGTTGAGCGTCGCTTTGGGTGGGACTGTCACGGTCTCCCAGCAGAGGTGAAAGCCGAGCAGGAACTGGGCATCTCCGGTCACCCCGAAATTGCGGCGTACGGCATCGACAAATTCAATGATGCCTGTCGTGCGAGCGTGCTGCAGTACACCGATCAATGGCGGAGCTATGTCGGGCGTCAGGCGCGCTGGGTCGACTTCGACAACGACTACAAGACACTCGATCTTTCCTACATGGAGAGCGTGATGTGGGCCTTCAAGACGTTGCACGACAAGGGTTACGTGTACGAGGGATTTCGCGTGCTCGCGTACTGCTGGCGATGTGAGACCCCGCTGTCGAACACTGAGACTCGGATGGACGACGTCTACAAGGATCGCCAGGACCCGGCGCTTACCGTGCAGTTCACGCTCGAGTCGGGCGAGCACATGGTCGCCTGGACGACGACGCCGTGGACGCTGCCGTCGAACCTGGCTCTCGCAGTCGGGCCCGACATCGACTACGCGGTCCTCGATCGTGATGGTGAGAAATACATCATGGCCGACGCCCTCGTCGGGGCTCATGAGGCAGAGTTCGGCGACGCCGAGCGTATCGACACACTCAAGGGCAGCGACCTCGTCGGACGCCGGTACACGCCGCTGTTCGACTATTTCTCGGACACCGAACTCCATGGCACCGAGAACGCCTGGCAGGTGCTGGCCGCTGACTTCGTTTCGACCGAGGACGGCACAGGCATCGTGCACTTGGCGCCCGGATTCGGCGAAGACGACCAAAATGTCGCGAACGAAGCAGGCATCCCCACCTTGTGTCCCATGGACGAGCACGGGTGTTACACCGCTGAGATCGGCGACTACGTCGGGACGCACGTCTTTGATGCCAACAAGCGGATCATCGCGGCCCTGAAGGAGCGAAACGCCGTTGTGCGTCACGCCACCTACGATCACTCGTACCCGCATTGCTGGCGCTGTGCCCAACCCCTCGTCTATCGCGCGATCTCGTCCTGGTTCGTGCAGGTCACTGCCTTCCGCGATCGCATGGTTGAACTGAACCAGGAGATCACCTGGCAGCCTGCCCACATCAAGGACGGCAGCTTCGGCAAGTGGATCGAGAACGCACGCGACTGGGCAATCAGTCGCAACAGGTTCTGGGGATCACCGATCCCGGTCTGGCGTTCAGACGATCCTGATTACCCGCGCATCGACGTCTACGGATCGCTCAAACAGCTCGAAACGGACTTCGGTCATTGCCTTGAGGGAGGCGAAGTTACGGACCTGCACCGCCCTCAGATCGACGAACTCGTCCGCCCGAATCCCGACGACCCGACCGGAAAGTCGGTGATGCGGCGCGTCCCCGAAGTGCTGGACTGCTGGTTCGAGTCGGGCTCAATGCCCTTCGCTCAGGTGCACTATCCGTTCGAGAACCAGGAATGGTTCGAGAATCACTACCCAGGCGATTTCATTGTCGAGTACATCGGCCAGACTCGTGGCTGGTTCTACACCCTGCATGTTTTGGCGACGGCCCTCTTTGACCGGCCGGCGTTCTCAAACTGTGTCAGCCACGGCATCGTGCTCGGAGACGACGGCGCAAAGATGTCGAAGAGCCTCAACAACTACCCAGACCCGCGGCAGATGTTCGACCTGCACGGCGCAGATGCCATGCGTTGGCACCTGCTCAGTTCGGCCATCTTACGCGGTAGCGATGGCATGGTGACCGAAACGGGCATGCGCGACACCGTCCGTCATGTGCTGCTCCCTCTCTGGAACTCGTGGTACTTCCTCACCTTGTACGCCAACGCAGCAGACCACCAAGGCGTCCACCGCACCGACTCTCCGAACGTGCTTGACCAGTACGTGATGGCCAAGACTCGTGATCTCGTCGAGGCGACAACTGTGTCGCTCGACGCCTACGACCTGTTCGGGGCGTGCCAGCAGGTGCGTGACTACCTCGACGTGCTGACCAACTGGTATGTGCGGCGCAGCCGCAGCAGGTTCTGGGAAGGCGATCATGACGCCATCGATACGATGCACACTGTCCTGTCGGTGCTGGTGCGCGTCGCTGCGCCGCTGCTGCCGTTCATCTCCGAGTCGATCCACGGCGGCCTCAATGCCGACGGAACCAGCGTTCACTTGCTCGATTGGCCGTCAGTTGACGAGCTCCCTGCCAACGGTGAACTTGTGGAGGCGATGGACCTGGTACGCGATGTGTGCTCGGCAACGCTCTCGGTCCGCAAGGCCAATCAGCGCCGCGTTCGGCTCCCGCTGAACTCGGTCACGGTCGCGACTTCCGGAGCGGATCGGCTGGCCGCGTTCACCGACGTCATCGCAGATGAAGTGAACGTCCGCAACGTTGTTCTCACCGACGATGTCGCCTCGGTCGCGACTGAGCAGCTCCTGCTGGTGCCCAAAGCTCTGGGTCCGCGGTTGGGCAAGGAAGTTCAGACGGTCATCAAGGCTCACAAGACCGGTGATTGGAGCGTCGAGGACGGCACGGTCACGGTGGGCGGCGTCGAGCTACTCGACGGCGAATACACGCTCGCACTTATCGCCGACGACAGCATGGGCGACGGAATGGCCAGTACTGGCCTCGGTCGTTCGGGGGGTGTCGTGGCCCTCGATATTCAGGTCACTGACGAACTCGAAGTAGAAGGCCGCGCGCGTGACCTGATTCGGCTCGTTCAACAGGCCCGGCGCGATGCCGACCTTCACGTGTCCGACAGGGTTGCACTGACGATCAGCGCTGAGACCGCCACCGTCGACGCAGTTGCCCGCCATCATGATCTGATCGCTGCTGAGACCTTGGCCACGAGCGTGAAGACAGTGATCGACAACGGATTGGCAGAGCCGAAGATTGCCGTGGCGAAGACGACGGTGTGATAGCGCGGTATGAACGCGATCGCACACCTGTTCCGGTAGAGTCCAGCGCTCAATACCGCCGCAAGGAGCGTTGATGGCCGCACCGAAAAAGTCGAAAACAGCGACAAAGAAGAAGTCCGCCGCGAAGGCACCTGCTGCCAAGAAGGCTGCAGCAAAAACTGCGACGCCGAAAAAGGCTGCAGCAAAAACTGCGACGCCGAAAAAGGCTGCAGCAAAAACTGCGACGC
>ERZ891134.134-NODE-134-length-64993-cov-5.966322_pt1 | contig 64993 bp, 53 predicted proteins | sample MGYA00520888_ERZ891134 | MGnify/ENA primary metagenome ERZ891134 (study PRJEB32303, sample SAMEA104408692) | aquatic metagenome | biome: Brackish water; feature: Coastal; material: water | place: Baltic Sea | collected 2014-10-23 | depth 10 m ... | reverse complement strand
ATACCTGCGTATCCTCGACCTGTTCTAGTAACTCCCAGACTCTGAGCCCTTGATCTCGTGCAGCCCTTCGTACATCATTGATTGATTTTTGCCCAATACCTCTTGAAGGTTCGTTAATGATGCGTATTAGATTCGTTTCATCAAATGGATTAACTAGAAGCTTTAAGTAGGCTAGTACATCCTTTATTTCTTTGCGTTGATAGAATGATAAACCACCGATGAGTTGGTAATCGATTTTATGCCGCCTAAAAGCCTCTTCAAAAACCCTAGATTGGTAGTTAGTTCTGTAGAGTACGGCGAATTGATTGTAATTGAGTGAGGCTTGCTGGCGGAGTTTTAAGATATACTGAGCAACCCGGTTGGCTTCATCTCTTTCATCGAAATTCTCTAGAACAGTGATAGGTTCTCCGTACTCTTTTTCGGTCCAAAGAGTTTTATCTAGCTGTTTTTCATTCTTCTTTATAATAGAATCAGCGCAGGTTAAAATAGACTTAGTAGAGCGATAATTCTGTTCTAAGGGAACCTGATGAGCATCTGTATAATCCTGTTGGAAATTGAGAATATTAGAAATATCGGCCCCTCGAAATGAGTAGATGCTCTGTGCATCATCACCCACTACACATAAATTGTGATGTTTATCAGCTAACAATTTAGTGACTTTATATTGCGCATGATTGGTATCCTGGTACTCATCTATGAGGATATAACGAAATCTATTTTGATATTTTTCTAATAATTCAGGATCACTCTCAAATAGTTCAATGGGTAGCACCAGTAAATCATCAAAATCCATTGCATTACTATCTTTGAGTCTTTTTTTATAGATCGTGTATACCCTGGAAGTAATGTCATCCAACGTTGAGCCAATAAATTTTTTGGCATAGGTGTCTGGATCAATTAGTTGATTCTTTGCATCACTAATCTTGTATTGAATAGTTCTCGGTTTAATTTGCTTTGGGTCATAGTTGAGTTCTTGTAGAATTTGCTTTATCACGGTCTCAGCATCCGAGGTATCGTAAATAGTAAAATCTTGACCAAAACCGAGTTTTTTAGCTTCTACACGGAGTATTCTGGAAAAAACAGAGTGAAAGGTACCCATCCATAAACTATGAGCGGGGTCTCCAATAAGCTGAACAATCCGATCCTTCATTTCTCGAGCAGCTTTATTGGTAAAGGTCAAAGCCAATATTTCTTGTGGAGCTGCTTTGAATTGCTGAAGCAGATAAGCGATTCTATACGTTAATACTCTAGTTTTACCCGAACCTGCACCTGCTACTATTAAAAGGGGACCATCACTATGAGTAACCGCCTCTTTTTGTTGAGGATTCAATCCTTCCAAAAAGGAAGGTTGATTTGCCTGAGAAGAAGAGGACATGGTAAAACTCTTCATTCGCTAGGCATTCCATTGGGTTAATTGATGAGCTAAACTCTGAAGTTTTTGAAGGGTATCTGCTTCTTTTTTACGTTCGTTATCTACCACCTGTTTAGGAGCATTTTCCACAAAATTTGTGTTGGATAGTTTAGCTTGAATACTTTTCAAGAAGCCTTCTAGTCGTGCAATTTCGTCAGTAATCTTTGCTTTTTCTTTTTCAATATCAATAAGGCCTTCTAAGTTCACGTATAATTCATCGGTTCCTAGAAGTACACTAGTGGAGTGAGTTGGTTTTTTAATCGTGGTTGATATGCCAAACAAAGTCACTTTTTCCAGTTTTTCAATGATCCAGAAATGGCTTTTGAGCTGCTCTGCCTGCTGGCTATCAGCTGTTTTAATACCAACATGTAATTCTTTCTTTGGGGAGATATTCATCTCTGCCCGAACATTTCTGAGAGAGGAGATCAATAACTTGTATTGTTCAAACAATTCAGCAGTAAGTCCTTGACCATTAGATTCTATAGGGCTTGGCCACGAGCTTATGCAAAGAGCTTGCTGTGGATCCCGTTTTTGTATGTACTGCCAAATTTCCTCACTAATGAAGGGCATAAAAGGATGGAGTAGCTTCATGAGTTGTTCAAAAATACCTAAAGCCAATTCTACTCGATGTTTTTCGGGCAATTCACCGGGGATAGTTGATTTATTAAGCTCTATGTACCAATCACAAAAATCATCCCATAATAAGGCATATACTTTTTTTAGGGCATCATTTATGCGGTATTGCTTGAAATCTGTTTCAACGCCTTTAATAGTTTCGTTAAGACGATGCATGATCCAGGTATCAACCAAGTTGGTTGGATCAAAATCTAAATGAGGATGATATTCCTGAGCGTCATCCATTTGTAGGGTTAGAAAACGAAAAGCATTCCAGATTTTATTTGAAAATTTACGCCCTTGTGCACATAACGCATCATCAAACGGAAGGTCATTACCAGCTGGTGTGGCAAACAGCATACCCATACGAACGCCATCGGCACCAAATTTAGCAATTAAATCGAGTGGATCGGGGGAATTACCCAAACTCTTACTCATCTTTCGACCTTGTTTATCGCGGACAATCCCGGTGAAATAGACATTCTCAAATGGTGGTGCATTTCTATATTCGTAACCAGCGATAATCATTCGGGCGACCCAAAAAAACATAATTTCAGGAGCGGTTACCAGGTCTTGAGTTGGATAGTAATAATCCACCTCTTTTTTATCGTAAAAACCTTCGAATACCGAAATAGGCCACAACCAAGATGAGAACCAAGTATCTAGCACATCCTGATCTTGAGTCAAATCATCTAGGTGAAGTTCAGGGTTGTTACTTTTTTCCTGAGCTAGAAGTAATGCCTCTTCAGCTGATTTTGCTACCACAAAATCATGTTCCCCTTCACCATAGTAGTAAGCCGGTATCTGATGCCCCCACCAAAGTTGCCTAGAAATACACCAGTCCTTTATATTTTCCATCCAATGCCGGTAGGTGTTTTTAAACTTTGCTGGATGAAATGCAATAGTATCATCCATGACCTTATCCAAAGCTGGCTTAGACAACTCTTTCATCGATACCCACCACTGAAGGGAGAGACGGGGCTCAATGACCACATCGGTTCGTTCAGAAAATCCAACCTTATTGGTATACTGTTCCGTTTTTTCGAGTAAGCCCAACTCATCCAAGTCTTTTACGATTTGTTTTCGGGCTTCAAACCGGTCCATCCCCTCATAGGTGCCAGCTAATTCGTTCAGGCTGCCATTCGGGTTAATGATGTCAATGGTATCTAAATCGTACTTTTTGCCTAACTCATAGTCATTAAGGTCGTGAGCTGGAGTGACTTTTAAACAACCCGTACCAAATTCTGGATCTACATAATCATCAGCAATAATAGAGATGGCTCTGTTGACAATGGGAACCTGTACTTTGGCGCCTTGCAAATGTTTAAAACGAGTATCCTCTGGATGAATACAAACGGCTGAATCTCCCAGTAAGGTTTCAGGGCGAGTTGTGGCTATGAGTACATACTCACTAGTTGGCTGTTCTTGCTCATCTAAAATCCTATAGCGTATGTAATAAAGCTGTGACTGAACTTCTTTATAGATAACCTCTTCGTCACTTAAAGCAGTGAGAGCAGCAGGATCCCAATTTATCATTCTTACGTCACGATAAATTTTCCCTTTTTTATACAAATCGATAAATACATCGATTACACTCTCAGAATATTTGGGATCCATTGTGAAGTGAGTTCGGTCCCAATCACAACTTGCACCTAATTTCTTTAATTGCTCAAGGATAATTCCGCCATGCTTATGGGTCCATTCCCATGCGTGTTCCATGAAGGCATCTCTACTTAAGTCACTTTTTTTAATACCTTCTTCTCTTAGTTTTCGAACTACTTTTGCCTCTGTAGCAATTGAAGCGTGATCAGTACCAGGAACCCAGCATGCATTGTAGCCATCCATGCGGGCTTTCCGCACCAATACATCTTGAATAGTATTATTTAACATGTGTCCCATGTGAAGCACACCTGTCACATTGGGAGGAGGGATGACCACCGTAAAAGGCTTCTTTTTGGTATCTACTTCAGAGTGAAAATATCGATGGCTTTCCCAATATTGGTACCATTTATCTTCAACCTGTTCATGTTGATATTGAGCAGGAATTACGGAATCTGACACAATGATTAACCTATTTAGTTCGGATTAAAAGTACTCCAAAGTGTCCATCAGAGTCGTGCTTATGGGGATAGGTTTGGTAGGCTAGGCCATCCTCAGTTAACACCTCTTCAGGTACAAAATCCTCTAGGGGCTGAAGCTCAAACGTAGGATAAATTTCAAGAAACTTCTGGACTTGTTCCATATTCTCTTCCGGCTCTAGGCTGCAAGTGGAATAGACCAAACGCCCGCCTCTTTTTACCATATTGGCTGCTTCTTCTAGTAATTGAGCTTGTAGCTCTACCGCATTTTTCAACCCTTCTTCATCACGTCGCCATCGTAGGTCGGCTCTTTTGCTTAACACGCCAGTGCCGGTACATGGAGCATCTAAAAGAACGGCATCAGCCAGTGGTAAAGAAAGCTCAAGTATGTCTCCACGTCTGATTTTAATGTTTTCTGCACCAAAATTTAGGGCGCTTTCCGCCAATTTTTCCAAACGCTCACCCGATATGTCCACCGCTAAAATATCGCTTTCTCCTTCGGTTAAATCTGAGATCATGATAGATTTTGTGCCGGGCGCCGCACATAGGTCATAAATCTTCTCATTGGGTTGAGGATCTAGGATAAAGGGAGCAAAACCTGCCGCAATATCTTGCACTTGACAGATTCCTTTTTTTAATAGGCCTTTCTCAATGAAAGGCTGAACAGACTGTACTTTGTAAAAATTTGGTAGCCAATCGCTAGCTTCAAATTCCACGCCTAATTTCTCCATACGTAGTTCAAAATTGGCAATGGTAGTACGCATGGTATTTGCACGGACATAGAAGCTCGGCCTGGTATTATTAGCCTGCATCAATTGAAAAGCTTCTCTCTCACCAAAACGGCTAATCCACCGTGAAACTAGCCACTCAGGGTGGGAGAAAGTAGTCGCAACTAGTTTAGTTCTGTCTTTAAATTGAGGTTTTGGGAGTTGCTCAATATCTCGTTGCAGATTTCGAAGTATTGCATTTATGAAATCGCCAGTTTTAGAACCCATCTTAGCTTTTCCCAGTTCTACTGCCTCATTAATGGCTGCGTAATCTGGTGTGCTATCCATAAACAACATGTCATAGATGCCTAGGCGTAGAATGTTTTTAAGATCGGTTTTCATTTCCGTCACATCGATGGTGGCGTAGTGATCAATCAAAAAATCTAGATAACTACGCTTTCGCAAGATGTTCTGAACATATTCGCGAACTTGTGCCCGTTCTCTGGGTTCTAGTTCATCTGAAAGGGAAAAATCAAGGCTTTTTTGCAGATCGAAACCAATTAGTATATCAACACTTGCGCTGCGTTCATTAAAATAGTTATCCAATGGAGTAGGGGTTAGGTTCTTGGGAAAATGTTAGTATGTAAGGTCGTTAAACTAATATCGACCTTACACGATTACTTCGATAGACTATTAATTTACCATTTTACCCATCGACTTGCTACCCTAAACTCTATGATTTACTTATCGCAGTTGGCTCTATTAAACGCGATAACGGATTATTTTCTGTTTACAAGCAGAAGGGGATTCTAGCAATAGAAGCTATGTACATGGGTAAATAAAAAGGACTAGCTTTTCGTTGCCTATTAATTCTTAAGTCTCTATCTTTATAAATCTATATATTTGTTGTTCTCAGACTCAGGATATTCCTAAAAAAAAGTTTCAAATTAACACTATTTACTCATGAACAAAGGAACAGTCGCACAAGTAATCGGCCCAGTAGTAGACGTGGATTTCTCAAATGCAAAAACACCTGCCATATTAAATGCATTAACCATTGAAAATGCAGACGGTTCTACTCTTTACTTAGAAGTAGCTCAACATTTAGGGGAAGATAGAGTTCGAACTATTGCGATGGATTCTACTGAAGGCCTGGTAAGAGGTAAAGAAGTGATTGATACTGGTAAAGCAATTGCAATGCCAGTTGGAGAAGATATCAGAGGTCGATTGTTTAATGTAGTTGGTGAGTCCATTGATGGTATCAAGCAACCTGAAGGCAAAAATAGTTATCCTATTCACCGAGAAGCTCCTGCTTTCGACCAACTAGCTACCTCTACTGAGATGCTAGAAACCGGAATTAAAGTGGTAGATTTATTATGTCCTTACGCGAAAGGGGGTAAGATCGGTTTATTTGGAGGTGCTGGTGTAGGTAAAACAGTACTTATACAGGAATTAATTAACAACATTGCAAAGCAGCACGGTGGGCTTTCTGTGTTTGCGGGTGTGGGAGAGCGTACTCGAGAAGGAAACGACTTACTTAGAGAATTTATTGAATCCGGAGTTATCAATTACGGGGATGAATTCAAAGAGTCGATGGAGAATGGAAAATGGGATTTAACTAAGGTTGATCATGAAAAACTTAAAGAATCTCAAGCAACCTTAGTATTCGGCCAGATGAATGAGCCTCCTGGAGCCCGAGCACGTGTTGCCCTTTCAGGCTTGACGGTTGCCGAGTATTTCCGTGACGAAGTTTCTAGAGATATATTATTGTTTATCGACAATATTTTCCGGTTTACTCAAGCGGGCTCTGAAGTATCTGCACTACTTGGTCGTATGCCTTCTGCTGTAGGTTATCAGCCAACACTAGCAACAGAAATGGGTGCCATGCAGGAGCGAATCACTTCAACGAAGAAAGGTTCAATTACCTCTGTACAAGCAGTGTATGTCCCCGCTGATGATTTAACGGATCCGGCACCTGCAACAACATTTACTCACTTAGATGCCACCACGGTTCTTTCTAGAGCGCTAACACAAATTGGTATTTATCCAGCCGTTGACCCACTTGATTCAACTTCTAGAATCATCGATCCCAAAGTTGTAGGGGAAGAGCATTACAATACAGCGCGAAAAACAACCATATTACTCCAAAATTACAAAGACCTACAAGATATTATTGCCATCTTAGGTATGGATGAATTATCTGATGAAGATAAATTGGTTGTAAGCCGCGCTCGACGTGTTCAACGATTCCTATCACAACCATTTTTTGTGGCTGAACAATTTACTGGAGCTCCCGGTAAGTATGTGAAAATCGATGAAACCGTGAAGGGGGTTAAGATGATTATTGAGGGAGAGTTAGATCACTTACCTGAAGGTGCCTTCTATATGGTTGGTAATATCGAAGAAGCGATTAGTAAAGGTGAAAAAATGCTAGCAGAATCTGCAGAGGTTTAGTAATGTCCACCTTTAAGGCAAAAATTTTAACACCAGAAGGCTCCGTATTTGAAGGCATTGTGACTGGAGTACGCATGCCTGGTACGCTAGGTAGTTTCGAGATTAAACATAATCACGCACCTATAGTTTCTACCTTACAATCCGGAGTTGTTGCAGTTCGCACAGAGTCAGGTGAACAATTATTTTCGATCTCTGGTGGAATGGTTGAAATGGCTGCCAACGACCTTACCCTGTTAGCTGAATCAGTACTTACTAACTAGCTTACTATTTAAAATTGTATTGAACTGATACTATATAAAAGTAGTTACTACTTTGATTCTAAGCGTGCGGTTACGTCCTAATCAGACTGCCTAAAAAGACCCTTCTATTCCAGCCAAAAAAGCCACATCAACTCCTGTTCAATAGGACAAAGTGATTCTAAAAGGACAAAGTGAAATGACGAAAGTTTAATAGAATCTAATCCCGGTTACAATCCATCTACCAGGAAGTGTGGCACCAAGGATTTGTTGATATCGCCGATCTAGCGAATTACGCATTTCTAGACTCCATTCCATTCGAGAAAAGAGAGAGGCTGACCAATTTGGTAAGAGTAAAGTCTTTGATGCTTTCACGTCTATCCAGGTTTGTGGTGAATCGATTTGAAAGCCCATATTTTCATTGCTGTCCCTTGGTAGAACCAAATGGCGAAGACCTATCAATAGTGCGTTTGTTTCATTTTTCAAGCGAGCTTGGCCATTCCACTGATGTTTAGGATGTTCTAATAAGTACTTACTTACCGATATCGCATCTATATCCGTTTTAATATAGCTATGACTTAACATTAGCTCTAGAGTAGTCTTGCTTTGACTAAGAAGCGGGTCAGTAGTTTTAGATGGATGCGTTCGTGCTGAATGCTCAGCTAAGCCTAATCGTATATGTACCGATTGTTCTACACCAAAAGTGCTCCCTTCGCTGATATTTTGGGGATAAAAATAATAACCATTAGGGTCAAGTGTGACACTTTGGGTCACTAAATTTGCTGGTGTGTATATGTAATCAATAAGTTTTTCTGAAACCCGATAATAGCTTCCAACTTCATATCGTATGTTCGCTAACTCTTTGCTTTTAAAATTAAAATCAATAGACCAGCTTTCTTCAGCCTCAAGAGTAGGGTTACCAACGTTTCTGCCACTTGATATAGAAGGAAGGTTGTGAGAAACATATAGTTCAGTAAAGTCTGCAGCACGTATTGATTTTCCTGCTGAACTACGGAATGCCCCTAACTTAGTGATAGCATTAAGGGTTAATTGAGGGATCCATTTTAGCTTATAGGTGTCATGATAGTCGGCTCGAATACTGGAAGTAGTATGAATTGATTGGAAAAAATCATTATTTAAATACGTGTTGCTACGAATGATACCGTACAGACCGTAGCCTAAGTTTGTGTGGTCACCACGATCAGTACTGACTATTTTTTTATGAAGTAGCTGTATACCCGCAGTATAGTTAAGGGTTTGATTCCGGTTTTTCCCAACCCAGTTTAGGTGAGCTTGGGATTGAGTGGTTGTGTGTTCATTTGGAGTAAAGAGGGGGTTAAAATCAAATACATCCTTGGTCTCTTGGATCATGCCATCCACTTCAATAAAGGATGATGAAAAGATCTTCCTACTTGAAAACTGTACCCATCGTCGTTGCACGTCTTCTACAGATTCGTCATACGGGCTAATGGTATAAAAATACTTCGCGTTAAAATCGCGTTGATCATACCCCATTCGTACGTATTGTGTCCAGGTATCTGTCCATTTAAACACGCTACTAATGCCCGCGCTCTGTTGGTTATAAAAACTCCTATAGTTGGCTGGTGCACTTCCAATGTCAAGAGTGTTTGGATTGGCTCTTTTCTCTCCTTCAACAGCCGTATTCATAGCATAACCACCCACTATTAAACGCCGAGTCTTTTTTTCAACATCCAAATATTGCCAGCTACTTCCATAAGAACCTAACTTTAATGAAACATTTGAACTATAGGTAGCTGAATTGTTGCTTCTTTTATTATCCTCGGTCAACACTTCATTCGTTTTATCTACAGATGAACTAACTGCGCTCATTTGGATATAATTCACATACGTGTTGGTACTAACGGCAATAACACCTCCCATTGCATCGGAACCATAACTTGCAGATGCGGGACCTCTAATGATTTCAATCCGGTTAATTTGTTGAATTGGTACGGATAAATTGGAGTTGAAGTGCCCAGTGAGTGGGTCATTCATTCGTTGTCCGTCAATGAGGACTACTATTTGCGCATAGGTACTACCGCGAATTCCAATATCTGCTTGAGCACCAAAACTATTTCGAGTAGTAACATGTACACCGGTAACATATGCCAGTAATTCATCAAGTGAACTAGCTGGGATTGCTCGAATATCTTGTTGAGACAGAATACTAATTTGTTTGCCTTCACTAAAAAGAGAGGAGGGAAGCCTTCCCCCTTGTATGATAATGCTGTCCAAGCGTATGGATTCCTGAGCACTAACGAAGGGGGTATACATCAACAAGAAAAACAATAAAGAGCTAAAGCGTAATTTTGACAATGAAATTAAATTAGAGTGAGTGTTATAAAGAATTTTCGTTAGATAAGAATACTTACCACCCAATGGTTCCTTTGTTGTTATCTCCAGCCATTTCACTGCGATTTTCGTTGGGATCCTCAGGCATAATAAAGCCGGCAGGTGGGCTAAAAGCATCGTAGCTCCAGTAGGCTAATGGATCCTCGGTAACAAAATTAATAAAGGTTCCAACAATAGGTAAAGCGGTACGGGCCCCTTGTCCAATAGAATAGGCTCGGTCGGTTGGGAAACGAATTCTACGGTCTTCACCACCCACCCAGGAACCCATAACTAAATGAGGTGTCATCGCTATAAACCAGTTATCTGCTGAATTTTGTGTGGTACCTGTTTTACCGGCTATGTCTTGCCTAACGCCATAAACATTGCGTAATCTAACTCCTGTACCATTGTATCCATCTCCGCCTCGAATGACACCACGCATCATATCTACCATCAAGTAGGCAGTTTCGGGACTTATAACTTCCTGTTTATATTCTGGATGATATTCTACCAACACATTACCTTCTCGGTCTTCAATTCTGGTGATGGCAATTGGGTCTATGTGAACCCCTTCATTGGCAAAGGTAGTGTAGGCGCTGGTTATCTCGAGAAGAGAAACTTCTGCAGTTCCTAAGGCTATAGAGGGATAAGCGGGTGTTTTCGACATATCAATGCCTAGGTTAGAGGCCATTGCTTTAATTTTTCTAGCGGCAGGATCTAGTTTCCATAATTCATTGGTACCAGGCTCCCCTGCAATTTCAGGGAGCAAACGAACCGTTATGTTATTCAGGCTCCTCGCTAAGGCTTCACGAAGACTGATGTTGATTGGACCGGTAGCAACGGTTTCATCTTTGGGATCCCATACGCTCCCATTTCTGTCATAGTATTTTGTGGGGTATTTAGAGAAGGTGTGGTAGGGCTTATATCCATTATCAATGGCCACGGCATAAACAAAAGGTTTAAAGGTTGAACCCGCTTGTCTCCTTGCCTGATAGACATGGTCGAATTGAACATTTCCATAATTTGACCCTCCAACCCAAGCCATAACATTACCATTGGAAGGGTCAATACCCACAAAACTCGCTTCCAATCTGGTTCTTGTTTTTAAGACGGAGTCAACAAAAACGGAATCCATTTTCAGGCTATCTAATACTGCTTTTCGAAGAGTAGTTTGATAGGTCTGGAATCCATTTTTGTACTCGTCGGTATCCTCTAGGAAGCTATCCAAAAAGGAGGGATATTTTTCCCATAATCGATCCATATATATCCCGCTTCCTGAGCTTGTCCACTCTCGCTCAAATATATTCTGCAAGGAATCTAGTTTCACCTGAACAGCTCTTTCTGCGTGAGCCTGTAATCGTGAATCGATGGTAGTATGTATGACCAAACCATCTGTGAATAAATCATAGCCATTTTCTTGAGCCCATGAGGCAATTTTTTGACGCACATATTCTCCGAAATAACGATTGACTCGGCCCGATTTGGAAGGGGGTTGGTAATCTAGCTCAATGGGCATTGCGCTATATTCATTGAGCTCGGATTCGGATATATACCCTTGTCGATTCATCAGGCGTAGGACTATGTTTCTGCGCTGTTTAGATCGCTCAGAAAATAATCTTGGGTTATATGCATACACCGCATTTACCGAACCTACCAATGTAGCTGCCTCTAAGATATTCAGCTCTTTGGCAGACTTATTAAAATGAGTTCTAGAAGCCGCTTCTATTCCGAATGCACTATTGGAGTATTCGACGGTATTCAAATACATTTCAATAATTTCTTTCTTGGTATAGTTCTTTTCAATTTGAACGGCTGTGATCATTTCCCGGAATTTTCTGCTAACCGAGAATTTCTGTCCAATTTCTTTGTATAAATTTCTTGCTAATTGTTGGCTTAAGGTTGACCCACCTTCCACTCTTCCCCTTAAAATATTGATAGGGATGGCTAAGGTTCTAAACATGTCCATTCCCCAGTGATTATAAAAACGGTGATCTTCTGTTGAGATAAGGGCATGAACAGCGTAGGGTGAAATGTCTTGGTATCTAACCCATGTCCTGTTTTCAGTGAAATATTTATCCAGCACAACTCCGTCTCGGCTTCTCACTTCACTGGCGATAGCAGTATCTGGATTTTCAAGTTGATCGATAGAAGGGAGTCCTTGAAATAAAAAAAATCCGTAGGTACTTATGATCACGATTCCAATAACTATCGCACTACCAACCACAATTAGTGCTTGTTTGAGTCCACTGGCTGATGTGGATCGGTTAGCAGATTCTTGAGCTATTTGCCTCCGATACTCTGGGTCACTGAAATAACGTTCTTGATCTATGTTGTTCTGTTGGCTCATAATGAGTATGAGGGTTTTTCCTTAACTACCAATTTACTGTGTTGTTCATCCCATTCGGCATGGACCCAACCTTGCTTAGAGTAGGTTAAAACAAGATTGTTTTCGTAATATGGTCCGGTATTTATATACTGCCCACCTTTGGTATGTACGGTCCGTGCTAGATGATCATGACCAGCAATTACCATATCAATATCGGAAAAATTAATTAGATTTTTTAATGTGGAATCGATGTTGGCTAGGGCTGGTTTTTCTTTTTTTTTGCTAAAATTGGAAAAGGCTTTCATCATAGACCATGCCTGATTGGGTGCAAAGAAGTACTGGAACAATGTGATAAACGAGGCGGACCTAAGTATCGTGTGTAAAATTGGTCGTTTAAGTGGGGTTATTAGGTTTCCGTGAATCCGTGTTTTTTTTGTAGGTAGCCCATCTCCATGTAATAAACACACTGTTTGGCGATCTAAATCAATTGTACACCCATCATTGAATACTTTGCAGCCGATCGATGCAAAATATCCGGCATCCCAATAATCATGATTTCCCAAAATATAGTAGGCGGGACCACACGCTTGATTGTACTTTTTGAGTGTATCTAAAACGCTTGAACCTAGCGGAGGAAGGGTAGTCTCACGGAGAGATTGAATGCTTTTGAAAGGTTTTTTTTCTGACTTTTGGGCAGGGAATTCCATCCAATAATCAAACACATCACCCAGTAGGTATAGTTGAATTTTTTTTTGGGCTGCGTAGTTGATTAAGGAGCACAGACCTTTTTCGTAGTTTTCCCCCATCAAGATAGAACCACCAAGGTGTACATCTGCCAGAAATAAGTGGGTTGGTTCTATATGAATAGATTCACTCATAGACTAAGTGGTTACTTAGAACGGTGGGTGATGAAATCAATAAGTTGTAGTAGTGGACCGGCGGAGGCAGGGGAAGCTAGGTCATGTAATTCGTTTTTGGCCTTTGTAGCATATTCTAGCATGATTTCTTCGGCATGAGAAATTCCGTTGTTTATAGACACAAAATCAACAATCTGCTGAACCTCTGAACTGCTTTTTCTTCTTTTTTTCATCAGCTTTTTATAAAGTCGAGCATCTGATTTGTTAGCATGTTGCAACGCCTTAATAAATGGTAGGGTGACTTTTCGCTCGACAATGTCATTACGCTTTGGTTTACCAATTTCGTTTTCTGAATAGTCTAGTAAGTCATCCTTTATTTGAAATGCCATCCCAATATGTTTACCAACAGCATACATTTTGGTATGTATTTCTGGGTCGTCGGTGGTTGAAACAGCACCACATTCGCAACAAGTAGCGATTAGACTGGCTGTTTTTTCCTCAATAATTTGATAATAACGTTCTTCGGTCATGTTAAATAAACCGGCCGTCTTTAATTGTCTTAATTCGCCTTCGCTCATTTTTTGGACCGCTCGGGATTGCACTTCTAATAAGGTATGTTCGTTGTTTTCGAGTGCAATTAACAATCCTTTGGATAGTAAAAAGTCTCCCAAAAGTATAGCGGCTTTGTTATTCCAAATGTTATGGATGCTTACAAAGCCTCTCCTAGAATGTGCTTTATCTACCACATCGTCATGGAGTAAGGTGGCTGTATGAAGTAACTCAATCATAGTTGCAGCTACCATACTTCGTTGGTTTATGCTCCCAAATAATTGTGCACTTAAAAAAACGAGAATGGGGCGAACTTCCTTACCCTTCTGTTTTATTAAGTATCGCGTTAAAATATCCAACAGCGGCACATCTGATTTGATGGTCTTTTTGAAAAACGCTCTGAACTCGATTAAATCGTTTTCGATGCTGCTGGTGATATCAGATAGCTTAATATCCAAGGTGTAAAATAATCTTAGTTTTAAGTTTTAGATGAATAGCCCAAAAGTGAACAATTTTTTGTAAACTTGGATACCTCAAATGTAGGCATAATGTCTGTAAATTATTGAGGTACTACGATTTTTCACTCAATAAATCACTCAACAGAAGTTAGAACCATCATGATGGATACGGAGATATCAACAATAGCAGTTATGACTAGTGGGGGGGATTCCCCTGGAATGAATGCCGCATTACGTGCGGTTGTGCGGGGCGCAAACAGATATAACCTTACAGTTTGGGGTATTTATAGAGGGTACCAAGGGTTAATTGAAGACAAATTTGTAGAATTAGATTCTGAGAAAGTATCTAATATTATTCAACGCGGGGGAACCATTCTCAAATCGGCACGTTCGCAAGAATTTAGAACCGAAGAAGGGCGTACTCAAGCCGCAGTGAATTTGAAAAATAAAGGCATCGATGCACTGGTTGTCATAGGTGGTGATGGAACCTTTACTGGAGCTAACTTACTTAGTAAAGAGCATAATATCCGGGTAATTGGTATCCCTGCAACCATTGATAATGATATTATCGGTACCGACGAAACCATAGGCTATGATACCGCTTTAAACACGGCTATTGAAGCCATTGATAAGATTCGGGATACAGCCGATGCCCATGAACGAATGTTTTTGGTAGAAGTGATGGGTAGGGATGCGGGGTTTATCGCACTTGAAACAGGAATCGCTGTTGGGGCAGAACTTTCTTTGCTTCCAGAGGAGCTTACGTCTATCAGTGACATAAAGTCTCAGCTCAAAGATATGCTGAAGGAACAAAAGCGATCTTCTCTAGTCGTTGTTGCCGAGGGTGATGAAACGGGAGGGGCATTAAAGTTAGCTGAGAAAATTAAAGACGATTTTGCGAAATATGATCTACGTGTTTGTATTTTAGGGCACATACAACGTGGCGGTTCTCCATCTGCTCGTGACCGAGTACTAGCCAGCAGATTGGGTGCTTCTGCAATAAAAGTATTGATGGAAGGGCATAATGAAGTGATGGTTGGTGTAGTAAATAACGCATTGAAGATTACTCCGCTCAGGGTAGCGGTCGCCAAAAAGAAAGGCCTCGACTACGGGTTAATTGAACTAGCAACAATGTTAAGGTAATCATGATTAAAGCAGATATAAGTCGAGCAAGGAAATTTTTAACGGATCAAGAGTACATTCATGCTCATACGCTTGCGACAAAAGGGCTGGAAGAAGTGCGTCAAAAAACTGGGCCTGGGTCTGAATGGTTGGGTTGGCGTGATTTATTAGCAAAACCAAACTTAGAATTGATAACGCAATTGAGCCGACTAGGTAAGGAAATACACGCTTCAGCTGATGTCTTTATCGTTTGTGGTATAGGTGGGTCATATTTAGGGGCTAAAGCTGTGATCGATGCATTAACTCCTGCTTTTACGGCCAAAGGTCCAGAAATTCTATTTGCAGGTCACCATATGAGTGGTGCTTATTTAAATGATCTACTAGCCTACTTAAAAACACCTAAAGCGGATGGCTCGAAGAAAAGTGTTGTTCTAAATGTGATTTCTAAATCTGGATCTACGCTCGAAACGGCATTATCGTTTCGGGTATTGAGAAAGTTTATTCACGAAGAATTTGAGGATGCGTCCAAGAGAATTATTTGTACTACGAGTGAGACAGGCGGAGTACTGAATGAAGTCATCGATCATGAAGGATACCAAAAATTCATTATTCCTTCGGACGTTGGTGGTAGATTTTCTGTATTGACTCCGGTTGGTTTACTACCAATAGCAGTTGCGGGTATATCAATTGAGGCTTTATTTGAAGGTGCTGTGAGTAGCTATCAAGCTTTGGAAGACGATGCAGATGTAATTGTGGAATATGCTGCACTTAGAAATGCACTACATACCAAGGGTATAACGATCGATATTTTCGCTTCATTTGAGCCCGAATTACTGTCCTTTGGGGGATGGATACAACAGCTATTAGGTGAGAGTGAAGGCAAGGATGGGAAGGGAATTTTCCCAACGGTAGCAGGTTTTTCAACAGATTTACACAGCTTGGGACAATTTATTCAAGACGGTACGCGCTCTTTACTTGAAACATTTTTAGTGGTTGATGAGGTAGATGCTCAATTAACTGTACCTTCGGGTCTTGCCTTCGGAGATGGCTTAGAATATTTGGAGGGGGATTCCTTTCATTCCATTAATTCAAAGGCTAGGATGGGTACCATTGAAGCTCACTGTGAAGGGCAAGTACCCATAGTGACCATTCATTTACCAGAATTAAGTGCTAAATCTATAGGAGCACTTATTTATTTTTATGAGATATTAACCGGTGTTTTTGTCTATAGTTTAGGCGTCAATCCATTTAACCAACCAGGGGTCGAAGACTACAAGAAAGCTATGTATCGACTGTTGGGTAAATAATACTGTAAATAGTGTCAGAACAAAAGAAACATCAATACATCGCCATTGCTGGAAATATTGGCGCAGGGAAATCTTCTTTAACAGGTTTGTTAGCCCAACATTTTGGATGGCAAGCCTTCTATGAATCTGTGGATGATAATCCCTACTTGGCAGATTTTTATGAAGATATGCTTCGGTGGAGTTTTAACCTTCAAATCTACTTTCTATCGAGTCGCTTTCGGCATCAAAAAGATATGCTACAAAAAGAAATTAGTCTCATTCAGGACCGAACCATTTACGAAGATGTAGAGATTTTTGCTAAAAATCTGCACCAAATGAGCTTAATGAGTGATCGAGATTTCAATAACTATGAAGCTCTATTTCATGAGATGAGTTACTATTTACGCCCACCTGATTTATTGATTTATTTAAGAGCTCAAGTACCTACTCTTGTTCGGCAAATTCAACAAAGAGGGAGGGAGTACGAAAATTCAATTCGAATAGACTATTTAGAAAGGCTGAACAATCTTTATGAAGATTGGATTGGAAGATACCCACACGAAAAATTAATCATTGATACCGATGATTTAGATTTTGTGAACGATAAAGAAGATTTGGGCAGTATAATTGGCCTAGTAGAACAAAGATTGTACGGCTTGTTTAATTGATTGTACTCCACTTCTAATATCCTTATCTTATAAGGATTGATTTGTTTAGTTATGTTGAAGCTCTATACCTTTGAAATACCGTCATCAAAGAGTCAAAAGACTCTTTTGATTCCTCAGGATTTTTTAGAATCCGAGGATATTACTGTATTGGAAGGTACTCTACATTTAGATATAGATAGGAGTGATCACATGATTCATATCAAATCGATGGTGACTTCAACCTTGGAACTGCAGTGTGATCGCTCTCTAGACAAATTTCAATATAGTGTGCAGCGTGAGCTGGATATCATATATAAAGAAGGACTCAAAGAAGAAGAATATGATTTACACTCGTCGTTTAAGAGATTAGAGCAACATCAACAAACCCTTGAATTTGAACAAGACGTTCGAGACATGTTGTTATTATCATTACCACCAAAACGAATTCACCCGCGATACTTGGACGATGACGGAAATCCAACAGAATTATTAAACGAACAATTTGGTTCATTTATTGAGGATTCAGAAGCAGTTGATCCAAGATGGGAAGCCTTAAAAAACTTAAAAAATTAATATAACAATCTACTAGAATGGCACATCCAAAACGAAAAATCTCCAAAGCTAGAAGAGATAAAAGAAGAGCGCATCACGCAATTTCCGAAGTCACTTTGGCTAAATGTTCAAATTGTGGAGCATTCCATAAGTATCACAACGCCTGCCCAGAATGCGGTTATTATCGAGGAAGACAAGTTATTAGCATAAATAACTAATACGTCTATTATGATTATAGCTGTAGACGCGGCTGGAGGAGATCATTACCCTAAAAACCCTGTTTTAGGGGCTTTAGCGGCTATTAAAGAATTTGAACGTCTTACTATTTTGTTAGTTGGACCAAAAAAACTGGTTCAAAATGAACTTAGTAAGCATTCTTTCGATCAGGATAGAATTCAGGTTGTAGATTCTCCGGAAATAGTTGAAATGACTGATTCTGCGTCAGCAGCCTTGAAACAGAAGCCAAATTCTTCCATTGCTAAGGGCATTTCAATGCACAAGCAAGGTCAGTGTCACGGATTTGTAAGTGCAGGTAACACAGGTGCTCTTTTAGCTGCATCTATGTTTATTTTAGGTAAACTGGAAGGTATTTCACGCCCAACGATTGCTACTTATTATCCATCACTTGAAGGCTTTCGATTGATTATTGATGCAGGGGCAAATCTAGAAATAAAACCAGATATGGCCCTTCAATTCGCATTAATGGGGCAGGTCTATGCCAAAGAAATTATGGGTATTGAACAACCCAGAGTCGGGTTGTTAAATGTTGGTGAAGAAGAAGGTAAAGGAACAGAGCTACTCAAAGAAATTTATGGGGCGCTCAAGCAAATTCCATCATTCATTGGCAATGTGGAAGGTAGAGATATACTGATCCCCAAAGCAGATATTTTCATAACAGATGGTTATATAGGAAATGTAGTTCTTAAACTAGGTGAATCTCTACCTGGTATACTTAAAATACTAGTAGGTCAACGGCTCCAACAATCAACAGGTACTCCAGAAATGATGAGTTTTGTTCAGCAGATACTGTCTGAATCATTAGCCCCATTTGACTATGAACGAGTAGGTGGGTTGCCTTTCCTAGGTGTTAACGGGACAAGTGTTGTTGGACATGGAGGAAGTAGTCCAACAGCCATAAAAAACATGATTAAGGTTGCAATGGATTGCGTAGAGCATTCTATCAATGATAAAATAATCGCTTCAATAAATTAATTACATCCTTAATGGAACAAATTAGAGCAACAATCACATCAGTCGGACATTATTTACCAGAAGATCGTTTGACTAATGTTGATTTAGAGAAACTCGTAGACACCAATGATGAGTGGATTCGGACCAGAACTGGTATTAAGGAACGAAGAATATTAAAAGATCCCGAAAAGGCGACCTCTTACATGGCAGCTAAAGCAGCTAATGAGGCTTTAGAAACTGCTGGCCTTAGCCCAGAACAGGTCGATGTAATAATAGTAGCTACGGTTACTCCTGATTATATATTTCCATCCACTGCATGTTTGGTTCAAGAAGCTATTGGGGCTACTAATGCGTTTGCTTTTGATCTTTCTGCTGCTTGTTCAGGCTTTATCTATGCATTAACTACAGGTGCTACATTTGTTGAGAGTGGCCGCTATAAAAATGTTTTGGTAATCGGGGCAGATAAAATGTCTTCTATTATTGATTATACGGATCGTACGACCTGTATTCTTTTTGGTGATGGTGCGGGAGCTGTTCTGTTACAACCATCTACCGATGGAACGGGCATTATAGATTCCATTCACTACAGCGAAGGCGATACTAATTGTCATTTAGTTCAAAAAGGGGGCGGTAGTCGATATCCTGCTACCACAGAAACTATTGCCCAACACATGCACTACATAAAGCAAGATGGAAAGGCAGTGTTTAAAAAGGCCACCGTTGGAATGGCGGATGTATCAGCTGAAATTATGGAGCGTAACAACCTACATGCTGATGATGTTGTTTGGCTTGTTCCTCACCAAGCTAATTTGCGCATAATCGATGCCACTGCTCGCAGAATGGGTTTAGGCATGGATAAGGTCATGATTAACATAGAGCGATATGGAAATACTACAGGTGCTACTATTCCACTTTGCCTTTATGATTGGAAAGATCAATTGAAAAATGGCGAATCAATTATTTTAACCGCGTTCGGTGGGGGCTTTACCTGGGGAGCTGTATACCTAACATGGGGAGGTAAATAGTGAAAGCAATGGTGTTTCCTGGTCAGGGTTCCCAATTCATGGGAATGGCTGTCGAACGGTATCAATCCGAACCTGAGGCCAAAAAAATTATTGATGAAGCAGATGAAATCCTTGGGTTTTCATTGTCCAACATCATGTTTGACGGCCCTGAGGATAGTTTAAAACAAACAGAATATACACAGCCAGCACTATTTGTGCATTCTATGGCTGTGTTTAAAACGATCGATATGACACCGGACTGTGTAGCAGGACATTCTTTAGGTGAATTTTCTGCACTTACAGCGGCTGGAGTTTTATCGTTTGAAGAGGGATTAAAATTAGTCCGACTCCGTGGGCAATTAATGCAAGTAGCCGGTGAACGTAGTAGTGGAGCAATGGGCGCTGTTATTGGGCTTGATGATGATTTAGTGGCTCAGATATGTGAAGATATCTCAGATAAACTAAACGAAACGGTCGTGCCAGCTAATTACAATTCAAAAGGGCAAATTGTAATTTCTGGTCATTCAAACGCTGTGGAGTCAGCATTAAGTGAAGCCAAAGAGCAGGGAGCTAAGCTAGCAAAACTCTTACCTGTAAGTGGTGCATTTCATTCGTCTTTGATGCAGCCAGCTTATGATGAATTTAAGCTTAGCCTTGATAAGGTTTCATTTGCTAATGCAAAGGTGCCTGTTTATTCGAACGTAAATGCCACTCCATCACAGTCAGCTGACGAATTAAAAAACAATGTACTACAACAGTTGTTAAAACCAGTTTTGTGGACCCAAACCATAGAGCAAATGGTGAGTGATGGCGTAAAAGAAGTTATTGAGCTGGGTCCGGGTAAGGTACTTCAAGGCTTAGTCAAAAGAATTGATCGCACGTTACAATTTAGTGGAATACAATAATATGACAGATTATAATTTAGATTTAACAGGAAAAGTGGCCCTTGTTACAGGTGGAAGTAGAGGTATTGGAAAAGCTATTGCCTTAGCATTTGCGTCAAAAGGTGCGAAAGTAGCAATTACCTTTGCTAACTCTTCTAGTTCCGCTGATCAAGTTGCAAAAGAAATAATAGAACTTGGAACCGATGCTTTACCTATACAAGCCAATTCTTCAGATTTTAACAGAGCCAATGAAGTTATTGATGAAGTGGTGCAAAAATGGGGCAAAATTGATATTCTTGTTAACAATGCTGGGATTACAAGAGACGGATTAATTCTCCGAATGACAGAAGACCAATGGGATCAGGTTATTGAAACAAATTTAAAAGGTATTTTTAACTACTCTAAAGCAGTAGCCAGGCCAATGATGAAAAACCGTGGGGGCTCCATTATTAACATGGGCTCTATTGTGGGTTTAACAGGGAATGCCGGCCAAAGTAATTATGCAGCATCAAAAGCTGGTTTGGTTGGATTCACTAAATCATATGCCAAGGAACTAGCTTCTAGAAATGTTCGAGCAAATGTTGTTGCTCCAGGATACATACTAACAGATATGACGGACGCACTTGATGAAAAAGTGTTGGAAGGAATAAAAGAAGCTACACCGCTAGGTCGAGCCGGAAATGTAGACGAGGTAGCTGCTGCTTGTTTATTCCTTGCTTCCGACCTTAGTAGCTATATAACGGGAGAGGTTATTCGAGTAGACGGAGGTATGGCCATATAGGCAGCTTTCTTATAAGCTATTTATGTGCAAGATATTATTAAGTTTCTTAAATTAGTACATTACTAACTACCATTAAAATATAGGACTCATTATGTCACAAGATGTAGAATCAAAAGTAAAAGAAATCATCATCGATAAATTAGGTGTAGACGAATCAGAAGTAGTTGCTGAGGCAAACTTCACCAATGATTTAGGTGCGGATTCTCTTGATACTGTAGAATTAATTATGGAATTCGAAAAAGATTTCGATCTTAGTATTCCCGATGAAGATGCTGAAACCATTGCTACAGTTGGTGATGCAGTTAAGTATATTCAAGAAAAACTCGCTTAATATAATTTAATTACATGAGTTCACGACGAGTTGTAATTACAGGAATAGGCGCTCTTACCCCAGTAGGGAAGAGCGCTCCTGACTTTTGGAATGGTTTACTTTCAGGAAAAAGTGGAGCCCGAAGTATTGATAAATTTGATACAACCGGTTTTGCTTCAACTTTTGCAGCCTTAATTGATGATTACGATCCACTTGAGCACTTTGAGCGTAAAGAAGCCCGTAAACTCGATTTAGTGGCACAATATGCATTAGTGGCATCTGAAGAGGCTATTTTAGATTCTAAGTTAAATCTCGAAGAAATAGATAAAGATCGGGTGGGTGTTCATGTCGGAACCGGAATTGGTGGCATGAAAACGTTCTATGATCAATCAATTGCTTACAGTGAACGCGGACCTAGGGGAGTGTCTCCCTTTTTCATTCCCATGCTTATACCTGATATCGTATCGGGTCAAATCTCAATTAAGTATGGCTTTAGAGGACCTAATTTTTGCGCAGTATCGGCTTGTGCTACTGGTTCTCACAATATTGGCATTGCTTATGACATGATACGTTATGGGCAGTCAGATTACTCTATTACAGGTGGAACTGAAGCACCAGTCACACAAATTGGTATATCTGGTTTCAATGCAATGAAAGCAATGAGTACTAGAAATGATGATCCTGAAGCAGGATCGCGTCCATTTGATATTGATAGAGATGGATTCGTACTTGGAGAAGGATCGGGAATAATGGTACTCGAATCATTAGATTCGGCCCTAGAGCGAGGGGCGAGAATTTACGGCGAAATAGTTGGTTACGGTTATTCAGCCGATGCCTATCACATCACCGCACCAGATCCTGAAGGAAATGGGGTTATATTGGCGATGAAAAATGCATTAAAATCTGCTGGAATTACAACCGAAGATGTGGATCATATAAACATGCACGGTACATCAACTCCACTAGGTGATATAGCAGAGACGAACTCCATTAAAAAAGTCTTTGGAGATCATGCATACAAAATGAATTTAAACTCAACGAAGTCAATGACGGGGCACACCTTAGGAGCAGCGGGTGCTATTGAATCTCTTGCTGCCGTTTTGGCCCTCTATCACGGCATTGTACCTCCCACTATAAATATTGATAATCAAGATCCACAATGTGATCTTAATTACACTGCTAACGCCCCTGTAGCTCGTGAGCTCAATTACGCTATGAACAATGCATTTGGCTTTGGTGGACATAATTCGACTCTAGTTTTCAAGCGATTCCAAGGATCATAAAGATGAGTTGGATTACTCGTTTTTTATCCGGATTTAATTCAAAGAAAACAGCAAATAACGCACATTTAAAAAAAAAAGAGCTTGATTCAAACGACCATAGGTTAGAAGAATTAAGCCAGATTTTAGGCTTCGTACCTAGCGATGCGACACTCTATCAAAAAGCACTTCGACATCGTTCCTCTACCTCTCTTGAAAAGTATGAAAGTTACGATTCCTATGAGCGTTTAGAATTTCTTGGTGATGCCGTATTAGACCTAATATCGGCTGAACTATTATTTCAAAAATATCCTGAAGAAGACGAGGGGTTTTTGACAAAAACCAGAGCAAAAATGGTAAGAGGAGAAACTCTATCCAATTTGTCTAAAGATCTGGGGATAGAATCCTTGTTAGAATTTACGGATACAAAAGGTGGTGTAACAAAATCGAAAGGTATATTAGCTGATATATTTGAGTCAATGATAGCGGCTATTTATATAACCGAAGGGTACAAAGTTACTTTTGAATTTGTTCGCAAAGTATATGATGAGCACCTAAATTTTGATGATTTATCGCAAATCAATGATAATTTTAAAAGTACCTTATTAGAATATGCTCAAGCAAATAAAATGAGTCTACCTGAATATAGAGTGGTCGATGAAAAGGGGCCTGGTCATAATAGAACCTTTAAAGTAGAAGTTTCCATTGGTACAGAAATTTTTGGTAATGGTACCGGAAAGAGTAAGAAAAAAGCCGAGCAAGAAGCCGCAAGAAATGCGCTTCAGATTTTAGATGTAGATTAAACATTTAGTTATATTCTATCATTAAATGATGGTATTGGGTTTGAAGTTTAGATGTACTACCCTCCCCATATCATATATCCAACACCCAATAGGCAGGCGTACATGCTAGTCCAACTATTAAAACCTGAATTTGATGAACTTATCCAAAAGAAGGATTGGATAGGTTTAAAAGAGGTGTTGGCTGATGTTCCTCCTGCCGATATAGCAGAGCTGCTAGTGGAACTGGATGGTGATGTTGCCGTAGTTGTTTTCCGGTTGTTAAAAAAGACTATTGCTGCCGATGTTTTTGCTCAACTCCCATCGAATAAAGGGGTTACCCTACTGGAGTTATTTACTAAGCAACAGTTATCAGAAGTAATGAGTAACCTAGAGCCGGATGAACAGGTTGCATTGATGGAAGAATTGCCTGGTGACTTAACCCAAAGGGTGATGAATTCTATGAGACCATCAGATCAGCTTCAAGTGAAGAAGTTGTTAGGATATCCGGAAGATTCTGTTGGTCGTTTAATGACTCCACGATATGTTCGTGTAAAATCTGATTGGACGGTTAAGCGAAGTATGGAGCATATTCGTAAATATGCAGCCATGGCGGAGACATTAAATGTAATTTATGTGGTTAATGATCGAGAGCAATTAATTGATGACTTACGAATTACTGAATTAATTGTTGCTGCTGAAGACCAAACTATTTCCACCTTAATGGATGAGTCTTTCACCGCACTGCGCGTATTTGAAGATCAAGAAGAAGCCGTTAAAATGCTTGCTAAATACGATAGAGTAGCCTTACCTGTGGTAGATTCTGATAATGTGCTTGTAGGTATTGTGACGGCGGATGATGTTATCGATGTAGCGGAAGAGGAGATTACTGAGGATATGCAGAAAATGGCAGCCATGGACGCTCTGGATGACTATTATTCTCAAACCTCCATTATGCAAATGGTGAAAAAACGCCTAGGTTGGCTTATAGTATTATTTGTGGGTCAGATTTTAACAGCCTTAACTATGGGGCAGTACGAAGAGTTACTCTCGAAGATTGTATTTTTGTCCTTTTTTGTTCCTTTAATTATATCTAGTGGTGGTAATTCAGGTGCTCAAGCAGCCACACTTATAATTCGGGCGTTGGCCACGGATGATATAAGAGCAGATGATTGGAAAAAGGTATTTTTCAGAGAACTAAGTTCTGGATTAATATTAGGTCTTTTGATTGGTATTCTAGGCTTTGTAACCTTGTTAGCTTGGGATTTTGCAGCAAATGGCTATGTTGATCAACAGTCCTATCTGACGGCTGTAGTTATTGCTTTAAGTTTATTGTCTATTGTTTTATTTGGTAATTTTATTGGTGCCATGTTACCGTTTATATTATCCCGACTTGGTTTTGATCCGGCCGTTTCATCCGCACCATTTGTTGCAACAGTGGTCGATGTCAGTGGAATTATCATTTATTTTTCAATAGCCATTTTATTTTTGAAAGAGATATTGATGTAATTCAACCCTACTAATAACGCTAAAACAATCTTATATGAAAGTTTATCATGATTTAGTTCAACGAGTTTTAGATCACGGTGTGCATAAAACTAACCGTACTGGTACAGACACTATTTCTAATTTCGCAGAGTATTACAAGGTAGATCTCTCTGAAGGGTTCCCACTGTTGACTACTAAAAAAGTTTTTTTTAAATCCGTTATTCTAGAATTATTATGGTATTTACGCGGAGAAGATCATATTAGGTGGCTGCGTGACGAAAACAATGTTCATATTTGGGATGCTTGGGCCGATGAAGATGGGCATGTAGGTCCTATTTATCCTGTGCTATGGAGACGTTTTCCTTACCTAGTTGAACATAAAAATGAAGATGGAACTACAGAGTGGAGACGTGATGAATTTGATCAGGTTCAAAATGCAATTCATATGCTTAAGACAGATCCAATGAGTCGCAGAATTGTTGTGAGTACCTGGCACCCTGGTTTGTTACCAAAAATGGCCTTACCACCATGTCATATTATGTACATTTTCAATGTTTCTGATGGTAAATTAAACTGTCATCTAACGCAACGTTCTGGAGACATTGCCTTAGGTATCCCTTTTAATCTAGCATGTTATTCTGCTCTTACAATGGCTATTGCCCAAGAAGTCGGACTTGAACCAGGAGTTTTCGCCCATACCATTGTAGACGCCCATATCTATGTTAACCATATTGACGGATTAAAGGAACAATTAACTCGTTCACCAAAGGCACTGCCAAAGCTTAAAATTGCGAATAAACCTGTAGATGAATTAAGCTTTGGTGACTTTGAATTAACTGGCTACGATCCTGATCCTTTAATTCGCTTTGAAGTAGCGGTCTAATTGTACCACTTATGAAGATTATTATTATTGCAGCACATGACCCCAACCTTGTTATAGGAAATAATGGCACCTTGCCATGGCATTTCTCAGAGGATTTGAAGCATTTCAAACAAACAACCTCCGGTTTTCCCATTCTAATGGGTAGAGGCGTTTTCGAGGAGCTAGGGTCTAAACCATTGCCAAACCGACAAAATATTGTACTTAGTACTACTCAAAATTATGATAATGTGGCCTGCTACTCATCTTTAGAGCAAGCATTAGAAGCAATAAAGCTTGAACAACCGTCCAAGCTATTTATTATAGGTGGTGGGGTAGTTTATCGTCAAGCAATGGAACTGGCTGACGAAATGATTATTACTTTGGTTCGTAAAGAATATGAAGGAGATACCTTTTTCCCAGAATATCGCTCTGACGTTGGCCTTATTTGGGAAGAAACCAGCAGAATCGATGTTAGTGAAGACCTAAGTTTTATACATTATACTCGAGCCTAATACTCGATAGTAGGTACGCTTAAAGGGGCCTAATTAGTACTTTGGATGAATGATAAAGTATTTTTTGACAGGCTCGGTTAACGCAATAATACTTTTTGTATCCGCAGCTTTAGAAAATTCGATCGCTACCTCGTTATCGAGTATCCATATACTATCATTTTTATACTTATAAGCCTCTGAGGTGCTATATTCGGTTCGAATATAGTATTTCATACTCTCATCATCATTTGGTAGCCCATTTTTATCAAGATAGTTACGGGTTAATTCGTGTATTTTCTGATGGGTGCTTTTTCCTGGTTTCTTATCAAAAAAGCTAGCACGGAATAAATTTCGATTCAAAAAGCGATGACTTAAATCTGATAAAATAGGGTCTTTAGCATTCTGCCAAGCTTTTATGCTTTGGTACACATCATAATCGTCCAATTGAGCATATGCTTCAATCACTGAGGAAGAAATTTGTTTTTCTGCAGACGGTTGTTCACGTAAAAAGTAATCTAGTTGAGCACTTCCACTGGGTAATGGCTCTCCCTGTGCAAACAAATAACTCACCCGATTGAAAATTGATCTAATAAGGGAATCGGCACTTAACACGGTTTTGTGTAGATATACTTGCATGTACATTAAACGCCTAGAAATAATATAGTTCTCTATGGCATAGATGCCTTTTCGCTCAATAACAATATTCCCTTTATGGACCCGCATGGTTTTAAGTATGCGTTGAATACCCACTGAGCCTTCAGAAACTCCTGTAAAAAAACTATCCCTTTTTAGATAATCTAATCGATCTAAATCGAGCTGTGATGACACTAGTTGATGTAAAAATTTCTTAGGATGTTGATCGGTGAATATTTCAATAGCCGTGTTAAGTGCCCCATCAAACTGGTTGTTTAATTCGTGCATAATAGCCAAGCTCATCATCTCGTGATTAAACTCACTAAGAAGGGAATGTTCTAGCGTATGGGATAAGGGGCCATGCCCAACATCGTGTAATAGTAATGCGATTAGGGTACCTTCGTATTCCTGATTGCTAATGGTGGTATCTTTCTCACGTAGATTATTTAGAACTCGTTGTCCCAATTCTAAGGCTCCTAAGGCATGTGAGAAACGAGAATGCTCAGCAGCAGGAAATACTAAATACCCCAGACCCAATTGTCGAATACGACGTAATCGTTGAACATAGGGATGATCTATTAATTGAAGAACAGTACCCTTTGGTACGGAAATAAAGCCATGAACGGGGTCATTAAAAATTTTATAGCGGGTGCTTTTATCCATATTACTTAACTAGGATTAGAAGATAATAAATAGTTGGAGAGCACATCTGAAGCAGGAATGCGAGTAGGGCGTTGAGCTTGTAAGTCGAACCAAACTCCCATTGTTTCAGCGGTAGAACATAATCTATTAGTATTGGAACTGTAGACTGCTTGTAACGCATAGACTCGGGCTGCATCAACCCGTAATAAACCGCTACCAATGAGTAACGTATCGGGATAAAGGATGGGGGCGAGGTACTCAATGGTAGATTTGCGTAGTACAAAACTTCGTTTTCTTTCTAAATCTTCTATCCATTCAGGTATTTCTTGAAGTACCTGTATTCTGGCTTCTTCGAAATAGCTGTTGAATAAAGCGTTGTTGACATGAGATAAGGAGTCCATATCATTAAAGCGCACGGATACTTCTGTCCAATGTGGAAAATAATCAGGTGTGTATTGTTTAGGTACCATAAATATTGAGGAATTATACTTACATAGAAGGAGCTGAAATACGTATATTACAGAAATATAAACACCTAGTTAAGGTAACCCAATTTTATCACAAATGATTATACCATCGGCACCCGAATTTTTAGAATCCTTGTTAACCACTCCAAGTCCAACCGGATATGAAGCAGCTGGTGTGAGAGTTTGGAAGGAGTATGTAGATGAATTTGCTGATGAGGTTTTTACTGACGCTTATGGGTCTTGTGCCGCCAAAGTTTTAACGGACAAAAACGCACCAACCGTACTATTAGAGGCCCATTGTGATGAGATTGGAATGGTTGTTCAGCATATTACTGAGCAAGGCTTTGTGTATGTGAATAAACTAGGAGGCAGCGATTCGACGATCGCTCGAGCTAAAAAAGTGATCATTCATAACCGAAATGCAAAAGTTGTTGGAGTAGCTGGCAATACTGCAATTCACTTACAAGATCAAAAAAATGGTGGCGGTAAAGAACCTGCCTGGAAAGATATTTATATCGATATTGGTGTTAGCTCTAAAGAAGAAGCCCTTGAATTAGTTCAAGTGGGAGATCCTATTACTTATGAGGACAACTTCGAATATTTAAATGATCACATTCTCACTGCAAGAGCACTTGATAACAGAATTGGTGGATATATCATTGCGCAGGTGTTGCGAATGCTCAAAAGTGTGTCCAAAGATTTGCAAGTAAATGTAGTTGCGGTTAATTCTGTTCAGGAGGAAGTAGGGGGCTTTGGAGCTCGCATGATGAGCTATCGTTTAGATCCAGATTTAGCCCTTGTAACCGATGTTACGCACGCTACAGATTCTCCTGGTATAGACCAGAAAGAACACGGATCCGTTAAGTTAAGCCATGGTCCTAGTATACAGCACGGTGGAGCAAATCATCCAAGTGTGGTCCGTTACCTCGAGGAAATTGCACAAAAACACAATATTCTAGTGCAACACGAGGCAACTAGTGTGAGAACGGGTACTGACACGGATAGTATTTTCTACCAAAAAACAGGCATACCTTCTGCATTAATTTCACTACCATTGCGTTATATGCATTCACCGGTTGAGATTTGTTCTATGCAAGATGTTGATGCACTAATACAGCTTATGTATGAATCTGTAGTGGGATTAAAGGCTGATCAGCGTTTTACTGTCCACTAATAGCTTTCTCAATTCTGTTAGTAAGAGCATCTTTTAAGCTAGATGTGGCAGTTGAAAGACGAATATCTTGTACGAAAACATGGGTATAATTTTCTATATCTGCGACTCTAAAGGTGTCATATAGTAATTGCCCAAAACGTTCCCAGCTGCCTTCACAATCCACTAAGTTGAAGCTTTGGGCTAATTCTTGGGAGGAAATAGTACCCTCAACAGCCTGAGCCTGATCAACAAGTTGAGTCTTGTCTAGAAGTAAAACAATACTGGTTTCTGTTACCTCCCTCAGCCGATCAATAGACGAGAGCCATTCTACCCTAGCTTTAGGTGCGTAATGCCGGTATTTAAGCCCGGGACTCGGTAAAATTGGTATTGAACCAGCGCTATCTTGCTCAGCTTGGCTTGCAGAATAATATTCGACTGTGCCAAATTCAGATAATTGCTTTTCGCTTATAGCCCCAGGACGGTAGATGATTATATCGCTATGAGATGGCGTTTTGGAATTGGCTGACACATTTTTTCTAGTAGTTGAGAGGTTGCTGGTGCGACAGCTAATCACAGTTGACTCAAGTCCTATGGAGCATGCCCCACCATCAAGTATCGGAAATGAAGGTCCGAAATCGGTCTGGACATGTTCTTTTTTTGTTGGACTAGGAGTGCCTGATAGATTGGCACTCGGGGCAACTAGTGGCCCGGTTCTTTGTATTAAATCCAAGCAGAGACTATGATGGGGCATGCGCACTGCAACGGTTTCTAAACCAGCTGTAACCGCATCGAGCACCTTTTTTTTTCGTGGAAGAATTAAGGTTAGTGGCCCTGGCCAAAATTTATTTACTATACTTAACTCTAATTCTGTCAATGGCTTGGATATTTCACTTAATTGTTTAAGTGAACTAACATGGACAATGAGAGGATTATCAGAAGGGCGACGTTTAAGGAAAAATATTTCTTGTATCGCCTGTAGATTGGTTACTTCAGCTGCAAGGCCGTAAACGGTTTCTGTGGGAATAGCCACTACGCCACCTGATCTCAGACGCTCTACTGCTTCTTTTATCCCCAACATAGCTATGGACTCTCTTGTATTTTTTTAAGTAAAGCGATAGCATCGGACAAATTATCGACATCCTCGAACATAAAGCGTATCGCATCATCTTTTTGAATGATGGTATGTTTATCACCGAACACCTTCTTTATATGATTTAGTATGTTGGTAAACAATGGGGCATCATAATAAGACCGGCCAAGTTCACTTTTAACTTTTGGGCACATACACCACATTTTACCTACTCGTATGGTTATCTTCACAAAATATAAGCTGGAGGCATAATATTGTAGTTTTTTACTTTCCCATAATCGGGTGGCTTCGATAGGGAAGGGACCAAATCTGTCTTCAACTTCCGATTTCCAATCTTCAATTTCTTCGACTGTGTTCGCTTTAGCTAATTTACGGTAGAGATTTAAACGTTCCACATTATCAGTCACATACTGTTGTGGCAGTAATGCCGATTCATCCATTTCTATTTGAGTCTCCGGTGTGGCTATTTTTTTCTCTCCACCCTCAAATAGATGACTGAATTCATTTTCTTTCACTTCCTGCACGGCTTCATCCAAAATTTTGGTATACAACTCAAAGCCAATATCATTGATAAACCCACTTTGTTCTCCACCGAGTATGTCACCTGCGCCTCTAATATCAAGATCACGCATGGCAATATTAAACCCTGACCCTAAATCTGAAAACTCTTCGAGTGCAATAAGTCTCTTACGAGCTTCTGGGGTTAGTTGGTCAATTGGACGCGTAATTAAATAGCAGAAAGCTTTACGATTAGAACGGCCTACTCTACCTCGAAGCTGATGTAATTCGGCTAGGCCAAAACGGTCGGCATCATTAATAATTATGGTGTTAGCATTGCTGATGTCAATACCATTTTCTACGATATTGGTAGAGATCAATACATCAAATCGATGCCGGTAAAAATCTTGAATTATTTTTTCCAATTCAGACGCTTTCATTTGTCCGTGAGCATACCTAACTCTAATCTCTGGGACTAATGAATGGATCATCTGAGCCATTTCTTCGATATTACTTACCCGATTATGAATAAAAAAAGCTTGACCCCCACGGGAAATTTCTTGTACTAGAGCATCCCTAATAAGTGCTTCATCAAAGGAATGGATTTCGGTTTGAACCGGACGTCTATTGGGTGGTGGTGTCGTTATAATGCTCAAATCCCGTGCACCCATAAGTGAGAACTGTAAAGTTCTTGGGATAGGAGTTGCAGTGAGTGTAAGTACATCAACAGTAGCTTTTAACGCTTTTAATTTCTCTTTTGCTGACACTCCAAATCGTTGTTCCTCATCAATGATTATTAATCCTAAATCTTTGAATGAGACATCTTTAGATAGTATTCTATGGGTGCCGATTAGAATATCAACATCACCTGCACTCACCCCTTTGAGTATATCTTTTTGTTCTTTAGTACTCTTAAACCTCGATAACGCCTCCACTTTAACAGGGAAGTCATTCATTCTTTTACTAAATGTTTTGAGATGCTGATCGGCTAGTAGAGTGGTGGGTACGAGTACTGCAACCTGCTTATTATCCATAACGGCTTTGAAAGCAGAACGAATGGCTACTTCTGTTTTTCCAAAGCCAACATCACCACAAACCAAACGGTCCATGGGTTGCTCATTCATCATATCTTCTTTTACTGCTTTTATGGCCGTGTCTTGGTCTTGAGTTTCCTCAAATTCAAATCGAGCTTCCATTTCAACCTGCCACGCATTATCAGCCGAATAGGCATAAGCTTTTTGCAGTTTTCTCTTGGCGTATAACTCAATGAGTTCACGAGCAATATCCTTAACCTTTTTTCTTGTTTGTGCTTTCTTACGTGCCCATTCACCCGATCCTAGTTTAGTAACCCTAGGAGCCATGCCTTCTTTTGCGGAGTATTTTTGAAGCTTATGTAAGCTACTAAGATTCACGTAAAGGGTAGAATCTTCTTGATATTGCACTACGACTACTTCTTGAAGTACTCCTTTTACCTCAATTTTCTTAAAGCCTGAGAACTTTCCAATTCCATAATCTACATGTACTACATAATCACCTAGGTTCAGGTCGTAGATTTCTTTGAACGATATTCCACCGGAGTACCTTCTTTTTTTAATTTTAGGTCGATGATACCGGTTAAATATTTGATGATCGGTGTATACGGCTATTTTTAGACTATCCAGTATAAAACCTTTACTCAACGACTGACTTAATAAGGCATACGTATGGCTTGGACTTGTAGCAGGCAATAATTCTTCGAATCGTTCAACTTGTCCTTGGTTGTCACAACAAATATGGGTGGTGAATCCATTTAAAGATTGTCGCTCGATATCCTCTATGACCTGCTTTACGATTCCGTTAAAGTCGGGTTGAGGGCGCACACCAAAAGACAGAATCTGGTCATAATCTGTAACATTGTTAAAACCTGTATATGACAGTGTAATGGCTTTTTGGAGTAAATTTTCCTTGAATGATTCTGCCTTTAGAAACAGGTGTTCTGGAGTCACCTCATGTTCTTTTGAGTTGAAGCGGTCAAGAGCGTCATCGTAAAGTGTCGTTAGACGACTTGTAATTAGTGACTCGTCCTTTATAACGAAATGCACTTTTTCAGGTAAGAAATGCAAAAAACTTTTTAGACTTTCTTGCTGTAGGTTAGAAATATCAGGTACAATTGAAACTCGGTCTAGAAAGGCTACTGAGCGTTGAGAATCGGCATCGAATTCACGTATACTTTCGATCTCATTACCGAAGAATTCAATGCGGATTGGATATTCACCTGAATAGGGATAAATATCTAATATACCACCACGAATCGCCATTTCACCTGGCTCATCAACAAAGCGTACATGTTGATATCCATGCAGTGCTAAATGTTTCTGAATATCTTCAAATTCATATTCCTGCGATCTTTCGAGTTCGAGTTTAGCTGATTGAAAGGCTTCGGGATCCTGAACAAAATCAAAGAGTCCTTCTGCTGAACAGAGGATGATAGAGGCATCTTGTTCAGTAATTTTTTGCAGCACTTCGGTCCGTTGAACCATTGCACTTGCATCAACTATAGCGCCTTGATCATAGGGCCTTCGTTGAAGAGATGGAAAGCTAAGTACTTTTTCTACCCCAAATTCAAACAAATCACTCTCTACAACCCTCATTTCTTCATCGTTTTCACATACGTAAATCAAAGGCACTGAATGGTCTAGTCCTGCCATTAAAAAAGAAAGTAAAGAACCTACTGCTTGTTTCAACTCTATTGTGATTGGCCTTTCTAAACCAGAGTTCTCAGACGATGATTCTTTGATAATCCGGTAGTACTGTTGAAAAGAGGGATGCTGGACAATCTCTCTCAAAAGACTCAACGTAGCGTTATTACTCATTTTCAAACCTCAACTATTGACCTCAGAACAAGCTGCCTCACAAGAAAGTGGCTAACCATGAATAGCAGGCTTAATGCTAAATATATTGGGTAGAGATCGGTATAATCTGTGTAGGTAATTTCTTCTACTTTTGTCCGTTCAAGGGCGTCTATTTCCTGATAAATCCGCAGTAGTTCTTGAGAATCGGTCGCTCTGTAATACTTCCCGCCGGTTAACTCAGCTACACGTTCTAACATGTCTTCATCAATATCTACCTGTATATTACGATATCTACGACCGAAAATAGGATCATCAACTGGATATGGAGCGGTCCCTCGCGTTCCTGCCCCAATAGTGTATATTTTAATATCATAGGCTAAAGCAAGATCCGCAGCGGTTACGGGGTCAATTTCACCGGCATTGTTTTGCCCATCGGTGAGTAGAATGATGACTTTACTTTTGGCTTCACTATCTTTTAGTCTATTGACGGAGGTTGCAATACCCATTCCAATGGCGGTTCCGTCCTGTATTACACCCATTTCAACCTCATTAATTAGTTCTTTTAGAAGTCGGTAGTCTAGTGTTGGTGGGCAAACAGTGAAACTTTGCATGGCAAAAGAAACCAAACCAATGCGATCTGAAATGCGCTGATCGATAAACTCTTTGGCGACTTCTCTTGCGGCTTCAAATCTATTTGGCTTCAAATCTTCGGCTTTCATTGACGACGAAATATCTAAAGCCAACACGATATCGATACCTTCTGCATTGCGCTCAACAGTGGTTAATTGCTCTTGTGGTCGAGCTAGGGCATAGATTAAACAAACAAGGCCGAGTATAAAGAACAATTGTTCAAGCCAATGTAGGTGTTGCTTGCCATTACCAGGTAAGTTTTTGAACGACCGAGTGTCTGAAAATAATAGAGCGGGCCGTTTCCGGCGAATAAAACGATAGAGATAGACGCCGATAATAAACGGGATAATTAAGTAGGCCCAGAACCATATTGGATTCGCAACTTCTATCATGTCAAAGAGTCTCCGGATTGAGTATTTTCAGAGAAACCATGAAGCTGTTCAAACTCTTTTTTGTGTGCTAGCAGGCGCCTTTTATGACGTTCTTCGAGTAGATTTAAGCAAATAAATGACTCCTCTAAGATGAAGCGAATCTGTTCCTCGGTTGGTTTGAATTTGGCAAATTTGACTTGGTCTGCACTAATTAGTAGGCTTCCTATATTATCAATGATAGCGCTTGGTTCAACTATTTTGTTGAGGAATCCTAAGAGTTCTCGGGAGGTGGATTCTAAGGCTGGAAAGCCATAAAGCACTTCGTAATAACTGCGAAAAGCGTCACTGATACGAGAGTAATAGATCTTTATGGCATCATCGGTTAGAGGGTAATTGTCTTGTTGAATGTGTTGTAGTTCATGTTTCAGGATTTGGAGAGGGGATTCATAAACAGGTAATTCTATGGACGTATCAGGCTGGGTTAGTTTTTTTCTAGAACGATTATACCACCACCATATTAGTGCCAAACATGCAGCGATGATTCCGATGAGTAATGCATAGAACCAAGGATTAAAAAAGCTAAAATTCGGCTTAATTGGATTGAGCGTAAGAGAATCGCCACGTGAAATGATGGGTTCAAGCCTTGAGCTAAAAGGTAAACGAATGGTAGGAACGGGTATGGAAATGGTGTCTTCATTAACTTTGTACAATATCCGTAAGCCACTCAAGCTTAGATCCTGATTCCCAAAATATTGAAATGTATACTGAACACTATCTTCTGAGGTGGAAGATCCGTAACTGGCGTGAGAAAGAAAAAGAGTGGGAGGGAAGGAACTAGAATCTGGAAACATAATCTCATCTTCGATATCGGATGGGGTAACCAGGACGACGTTGAAAGGGGTCGAGATACGAACAGAATCCACCTCTGAATATATTCGCGGGCCATTCTTCAGTCGAAGTTGTGCTGAAATTTGGTTGTCGGTACTACGTTGCGTTTGTGCATGAAGGGAGATGGAGCCATAGTCAGCCCATAAAATGCATAAGCAAAGTACTGAGGTGATTCGCCAAAAACGAGTGTTCAAGGTTGTTTTAGAGTACATTTAATATATCTTTCCTTCGAATGGTTGCATATCATAAGCAGACTATATGTTTAGTTTGGGTCATCACTACTCATGCATGGTATCTAATTGCCTTTAAATTATTATGCACGGTAGAAGTTTCAACTACGTCGACCTACAACTATACCATTCAAGCAACCTAAAATAATAACTATAACACTTAATTAGGTGTTTATTTTGTTTGAAATGATAGGAATTGTAATTTGTTCAACATTCATCTGTAAGTTTTATGTAGTGCTCCATTCTAAGTAACAATGAAAACAAGAGTTTTGTGTTGTTAGGTTTTGCACCATAGATCTTTTTTATTACCTATTGCATTTTTTATATGTCCCATTATTTTCTGGTTCTTTTGATTGTATCTGCTTCTTTTGGTTCCCTCGGCTGTTACTTCCAACCTAAAATAACAGAACTTGATTCACAAGAACTCAATGAAATCAACGAAGAATTTCCAATCGATGGATTTGGTTACTCCTCGGATATAGGAATTTTAGAACGTGGTCAAGTTCAAGCAAATGAAAGCTTGTATGTTCTACTAAATGAAATGGGCATTTCACAGCAAATTATTCGACAAGTATCCAATGAATTAAAACAAAGCGTAGGCTTTCGATTTCTTAAAGAAAATCAGATATATTATCGGTACCGACTTCATAATAGCACTCCCGAAGCACACTATGCCCCCATTCTTATCATCATGGAGTCAAACATACGGTTTGTAAAAGTAGATGTAACCGATGGAATTTTAGTTCAAGCATCTGCTAAACCCATTGAAATACGATTTAGACAGGTGGAAGGATTGATAGAATCCTCACTGTATGAATCATTAATATCGCAAGGACATTCTGCGGGTGTTGGAATGGAACTAAGTGAATTATTCGCTTGGCAGATTGATTTTTTTCGGCTGTATCGAGGGGATAAGTATCGTGCCATTTACGAAGAATTCATATCAGAAGGGGAAGTGGTTGGAGTAGGAAGAGTGTTAGCAGCTGAATTTGTACACCAAAATAGACCTTATCAAGCTTTTTATTACGAGGATAGTCAACAACAAGGATATTATGACGCCGAAGGGAATGGAATTCAAAAAGCGTTACTAAAAGCCCCATTTAAGTACAATCAGCGTATAAGCTCTAGTTTTAATTACAATCGATTCCATCCTGTTTTGAAGCAAAGAATACCACATACCGGTACCGATTATGCAGCACCACTTGGAACTCCTGTGATTGCGGTTGGTGACGGAGAAATAATTGAGTCTAGGTACAGAGGTGTGAATGGGAATATTGTGCAAATACAGCATAATGGAATGTATAAAACAGCTTATTTACACCTTAATGGATTTGGCCCAGGAATAAAAAAAGGGGTGCAGGTGAAGCAAGGTCAAGTGATTGGATATGTAGGACGGACAGGAAGGGTGACTGGGGTTCACTTGCACTACACATTGTATAAAAACAACGTCCCTGTTAACTCGGTCACAGTTGAGTTGCCCTCTCAGGAATCGTTGGCTGCATCGGCCAGGGATGCATTTTTTCTTGAAGTTCAAAAATATTCGTATTTGTTAGGCCAAGGTGGGCTTGTTATGGCTACTAATATCGACTTAAACGACGTTGGAAAAAACTCATAAGCGGTCGTATATACGATTTATCGGTGTGCACAACAATGGTATCCATTTGTAATTTTACCATGTGCTTGTCAAAAGCAGCATGTTTCTCCTTAAGCTTTGATTGGAGATAAGCACGTAATTTTTTGTTTGAGCTATCTACCATGACTTGTTCACCTGTCTCGGCGTTGTATAAAGGCAGTAAGCCTAAGTCTGGTAGTTCTTCTTCAAATGGATGCCGAATACTAAGGTTAACAAGATCATGCTTTTGATTCGTTATTTTCAGTGCTGTGTCATACTCTGTGTCCTGAAAATCAGAGGCTAGTACTACAATAGATCTACGGTTCAATAATCGATTAACATAGTTCAATGCAGTGGATATATTGGTGCCTTTACCTGTTGCCTTGGTGGTGTAAAGCTCTCTAATGATTCTGAGGACATGTTTTTTACCTTTTTTTGGCGGGACCACTTTTTCCACCACATCACTAAAGAGTACTAAACCAACCTTATCACCATTTTGAATCGCGCTAAAAGCCAATACGGCACAGATTTCAATAGCTAATTCTGCCTTCGTGTACATTTTAGTCCCTAATTTTCCACTATTAGAAATATCTACACAGAGCATTAACGTTTGTTCTCTTTCTTCTTCAAATATTTTAATGAAAGGCTCACCTGTTCGGGCTGTCACATTCCAGTCGATTTGCCTAATGTCGTCTCCATATGAATAAGATCTAACCTCTGAGAAGGCCATACCTCTACCTTTGAAGGCCGACTGATATTCACCGCCAAATAGATTATTGACCAATCCTTTGGTTTGAATTTCTAGTTTGCGAATTTTTTTTAGAATCTCTTTTGATATCATAGTAACAGTAATTATCCAATGGTAGAAATTATTATGTTTAGATGCATAGAAAAACTGATTTACTCACTTAAATTAATGTGATAAACGTGCTTAAAATCAACACATCATGGGTCTAGAGACTGCCACAGCTATAGTTTTGCGAACCATTGATTATCAAGAATCAAGCAAAATAATCACCGTCCTCACAGAATCGCATGGTAAGTTTGCTCTAATGGCTAGGGGTGCAAAGAAACCCAAAGGTCCGTTCAGTGGCGTAGTAGAGGCGGGAAATACCTTGAATATCGGCTTTGCATATAAATCCAATCGTACGGTTCAGGATTTACGATCGGCCGACTTAGTTCATTCAGTTTCTAGCTTACGACGTGACTTCACCACCTGGCTTTTATTGTTTCAAGTCTTGGAGCGAATAACAGCTCTGGTACATGAGCATGAAAAAAACACAGAATTATTTCTGCTTTTACAACAATTTTTACCCTGGCTTATTCAACAAGAGGAAGTCCCAGTGCATGTGCTGCCCTATATTCAAATTCGATGTATGAGCTGCTGTGGAATTGATGTACAATGTGAACTTAGTGAGATGGCTAAGCAGTCGTACTTACATATCCCTAGTGGATTACTTGGTGAGGTATCCACCCAAACGGGGGAGAAAAAGTTTAATGTATCACAAACGAAGTTTCTTGTGACGGTGTTATCAGGTAGATCTAAGGATTTTTTAACTATTGATTTAAGTAAAAATGAGTTGATTGAATTGGTACAACATTTGGATGCCTATTTTCATTATCATATAGAAGGTTACAATCCACAACGATCGCAACAATTTTTTGACTTAGTGGTATCGTAACCAATAGGTATAAATTAAAAAGACTACATTCATTTTGATCACTTCTCGATAGCGTACATGGATACAAATCGTCGTCTAACTTACCTTTTAATCCTGTTGATAGGACTTAGCATAGGCTTTGTTTGGGATAGCTATTTGGACCGTAATATTGGGCATTCATTTGCAGAGGTTGAGTATACCAGTATCTCAAAAAGTGATAGTGTATTTATAGATGACGAATTTCTTGAAAATATCAGTGAACGCTTTTTATTTAAAAAAGTCGCCAATAGCGTAACCTCATCCGTCGTATACATAGAAACATTAATCCCGGTTGATGTACCTGATGATGAAAATCACGATTTCTCCGACGATTTTTGGAATCGATTTTTACCTAGAAGTGCTCGATCTGTTGGCTCCGGAGTTATTATAAGTCAGGATGGTTATATCCTTACTAATCATCACGTAATTGAAGGAGCTAGAGAACAGGGTATCGAGGTAGTGTTACATGATAAGAGACAATTTCAAGCACGCATAATCGGTTCGGATCCCACTACGGATTTAGCGGTGATAAAAATACCTGCGAATAATCTTCCAGCTGCTATAATGGGAAATTCAGATCAAGTTCAAGTAGGTGAGTGGGTCATGGCTGTTGGTAATCCCTTTAGACTAAGAGCCACAGTAACAGCGGGCATCATAAGCGCATTAGGTAGAGACGTACAAATAATTGATGACCGCATGAGAATCGAAAGTTTTATCCAGACAGATGCGGCTATAAACAAGGGTAATAGTGGGGGTGCCTTGGTGAATACTAGCGCACAAATCATTGGAATTAACACAGCCATTGCTTCACAAAGTGGTAGTTATCAAGGGTATGGATTCGCTGTTCCTAGTAATTTAGCCACTAAAGTAGCTTCCGATATTATTCAGTATGGTCGTGTGAGACGGGCTCTAATGGGGGTACAGATTCAATCTGTGGACTATCAAAGAGCCTTAGAATTGGAACTTCCAAGTGTAGTGGGGGTAGAAATTATATCGTTAACACCCAATGGACCAGCAGATTTGGCAGGACTCAACAAGGGTGATATAGTGCTTGAAGTGAATGGATTTCCCGTTAATGCTTCTAATGCACTGCAGGAGAGGATTGCCCTGTTACGTCCCAACACCGAAGCCCAGCTTACTATATGGCGCGATAATTCCTCCTTTAAAAGCTCGGTTATTTTAGAAGAATTAGTGATACCTGAAATTAGCATTGCTCAGTCAGCGTCGGAATTTAGCCCAAATGAGCCTACACAAGAAGATGAAGGTCGACCCAAACCTGATCAAAATGATCTATCTAGGGGTAGGCTTTGGATATCTACCGATTTAGGATTTGACATAGTAGGATTAGCTAAGCCAGAAAACCCCAGCTTGTTTGATTTGTATGTACAAGATGTAGACTCAGCTTCAAACGCATTTAAGCGAGGCCTTAGAAATGAAGTTCAAATCATACGTATAGACGGAGATCTAGTACATTCAACCCAAGAATTACAAAATTATTTTAATGGGTTAGCTGCTAATAAAAATAAAATATCAGTACAATTAGAAGTTAGGCGAGAAGATAAAAGTCTACATCACATTTATATTCCATTAGATAAATAAAAAACACTGTTTATGAAGTCTCTAGTGCCTATTACTTTTGCTATCTTTTTGTTGTACTCATGTTCAACTACGGATAACCTCATTCAGCAAGACTCTGAGAATTCAACACTCCCCGAATGGTATAGCGCGAACTCCTACCTAAGTGATTCAACAAGCATACATTACTTTTTGAATTTTCAATCTGAGGACTCTTTAGCTTCAGCTAAGCACGGTTACAAGGTGGCACAAATAGCGTTATTAAATACGATCGACGATAAAGTTGAATTAGTTAGAATGCAGCAAGAAGACGATAGTTTTTGGTCTAGTCCAGCTGTAATACAAGCACTTCGAAGTAGCACCTACTTGTTAATGGATCTGATGGCCCCTACATATGAAACTGTCCTCAGAAAAAAAGGTTCGAATTATTATGAATATTATCTGCAAATAAGTGTACCTAAAGAAAAGATTATAGAGGAATTAATAAAGTCAACGGATAATCACTTAGGCTCTGATGAGCCATTCTGGGTGGAGCTGAGTGAGTCATTTTAATTTTACAATTTTAAACGAAAGAGTAGCGATTTTACTCGTTACTTCTCATCATCAATTAACACAACATATGCACTATGAAGATTAAAACAACTTTTGTGGGTATGGCAAGCTTCTTGGTTATGCTATTGGCATGGCCACAAATGCCATCAATGGCACAAGAAGTACCTGCGCATGCCATAACTAATGTGACGATTCACATGGCCGATGGAGCCACCCTTGTAAGCGCTGATATTGTATGGAGAAATGGAATTATTGAACAAATAGGGGTGAACGAATCAATTCCATTTGACGCTTTTATTATCGATGGTGGTGATTCACTACACGTTTATCCTGGTCTTATTGATGGGATGGCTACTTGGGGTAGTCCAGAGACACCACGGGATTTGCCGCGATTAGATAATCCCGGTAAACCCCCATATGATCGTGCTGGGGCACAACCGCAAAGAGTTCCAGAGCATTATTTAAACGAGGATAAAGCCTTTGAAGCCGCCATGAAAGCAGGTTTCACGTTGGTTGCCCTTGGTCTCGATGGTCAAATGCTACCTGGGCATATACAACCGTTCAATTTATCGGCACCCAAGTTAACACAAGCCCATGTTTTTGCAAACCCATTGGCATTACAAGGGAGTTTTGAAACCGCACCTGGAGGTTGGGGAAGTGGGGCCTATCCATCAACTCAGATGGGAGTAATGGCTTATTTCCGGCAGCTCATGTATGATGCAACTGCTTTGCAAGAGCACATGATGTATTTCGAAAAGCACTCGGAAATGACTCAACCCGAGCAAAATGATGTACTAGAAGCACTTTTTACTTTAGTTAACAAAGAATACCCATTGTACTTCGAAGTGGATTCTAAGGAAGAAATAGAACGCTTGTTTAGGCTACAGGACGAATTTGGTTTTGATGTGGTTCTAGTTTCAGCAAAAGAAGCCTCTGCCTTAAGCAATGAGCTAAAATCTAGAAATATCGCTGTTCTAGCTAGTCTTGATGTTACAGAAATGCCAGATTGGTTAGAGAAAGAAAACAAGGAAGCTAAAAAAGACGATGAGGAAGGAAGTGAATCAGAGGAGGAAGGAGATTCTGAGGACGCTGACGATTCTGAAGACGCTGAATCGGAAGAACTAACCGAAGAAGAATTAATGTTCCGGTCCAAACAAAAAGAAGCTTGGGAAAAGGAAATAAACAATGTGTCTGCTCTACTTGAGGCAGGTATTCCTACAGGCTTTACTTCTGCAGGCCTAAGTCCGAAAGAATTACAACAGAAAGTTGATCTAATTACAGAGAACAGTACCTTAACGAAAAATGACATTGTTGGACTAATGACCGTTCACAATGCAAATATATTAGGTATATCTAATCGAGTTGGCACCATAAAAGAGGGCAATAGTGCACATCTAATACTTACTGACGGCCCTTTATTTGAAAAAGGAACTAATATCCACATCCAGGTTAGCCAGGGTGTGATCAATGACTTTATGGAGGACTAACCATGAAAAATACCTTAACAACACTACTTATTTTAGCTGTTTTTTCAGTTGGAACTATAGCTCAGGAAAAGGGATCTGTACTCATTCAGAACGCAACCTTAATGACGATTACCGATGGCATAATAGAGAATGGTGATGTACTTATAGTTGATGGCGTTATAACGGCAATAGGTGCGGATCTTAGTGCTCCCTCAGGAGTATCCGTGGTAGACGGTACCGGTAAATATGTGATGCCTGGTATCATTGATGCACATTCTCACCTAAATACAGTAAGTACTAATGAGTCCAGAAATCCCGTAACAGCAGAAGTAACTATGGAGGAATCTATTAATCCTAATAGCGTCTCCATCTATCGAGCTTTGGCTGGTGGGGTAACATCCATTCACCTAATGCACGGCTCTGCCAATGTTATTGGGGGACAAGGGGAAACATTAAAGCTTCGGTATGGAGTAACTCAGGATGAAATGAGATTTGATGATGCAAAAAGAACCATCAAATTTGCACTGGGAGAAAATCCAACTCGTGTGCATGGACAGGGTAACGGAATTCAACCAAGAACACGAATGGGTGTAGAGCAGATTATTAGAAGTCATTTTGATGAGGCTCTTGATTATAGAATCAAAAGAGAGGCGTATTTAGCTGCAAAAGAGGCTTATGAAGGTGATAGAAGAGGTAGAACCGCTCCACCGGTTCCCGTTGCAAAAAACCTTCGATACGATGTGCTAAATGATATTATCGATGGCGAAATACTGGTTCATTGCCACTCTTACAGAGCCGATGAAATTCTAATGCTTATGCGGGTTTTCAATGATTACGGCATCAAAAATTATACGTTTCAGCATGCAAACGAGGCTTTTAAGGTAGCCCCAGAAATTGCAAAAAATGGAGCTTATACTTCAGTATTTGCTGATTGGTGGGCGTATAAATTCGAGGTTTACTATTCTACGGCTTACAATGCTACCATTTTAAATGAAAATGGAGTGACTAACAGTATAAATAGTGATAGCAATGAGCTTATTCGACATCTAAATCATGAAGCAGCAAAAACTGTTAGATATGGAGAAACCTCAGAAGCTGACGCATTAAAGATGATTACCATCAATCCAGCGAAGCAGCTTGGAATGATGAAATGGTTGGAAGTTTAGAAATAGGGAAACAAGGAGATGTAGCCATTTGGAGTGGTCACCCACTTAGCATTTATTCCAAAGTAGAGCATACCTATGTTGATGGTAAAAAATATTTTGACCTTTACATGGATCCAGTCGATATGAGAATCGCTGTAGATAGCGAAGATTCTTATACAGAGGCTGGGTTTAACACCTTCATTCAGGGTAGAGAAGAAGACTCTTGCATGAGTGATGTATTTGAATTAATTCAACAGTAAGTAAAAAGGAGTTTAATGATGAAATCAAAAAAATGGAATATAGTTCTCGCGTTACTGTTGATGGGAACATTCACAGTGCAAGCTCAGATAACCGGCAAGCCTAATTTTGGGAAAATTGCCATTATTGATGCGACTATACACACAGTAACTGAAGGAACTATACAGAATGGTGTGATTACACTTGACGGTGAAAAAATAGAATACGTTGGAACTGATCGTTCAAAAGTAGGAGCTGATTACACCGTTATAGACGCCACCGGCAAGCATGTATTCCCTGGCTTTATGGACAGCGGAACTTCATTGGGTTTAGTTGAAGTTAACGCAGTTGCTGTAACAGTAGATAATAGAGAAGTTGGGAATATGAATCCCAACATGTTGGCATTTACAGCTTTTAACCCACACAGTGCTGCCATACCGGTCACAAGAGTGAGTGGGGTGACTCATGTTATAACCGCACCTCAAGGTGGATTGGTGTCAGGTCAAGCGGCACTTATGGACCTTTGGGGATACTCACCGGATTCAATGGCCATTGATGCCACTGCTGGTATGGTGCTGAATTGGCCTAGCGTCCAAAGCAGAGGTTGGGGGCCTAGAAATCCTGAACAAGCTGAAAAACGATACAAAGAAGCGGTAAGAAATCTGGATAAATGGTTGGATAATGCTCGTTTTTATGAGCAAATGATGAATGAGTTCGAGGCTGATCCTATGGGCAAAACCAAGCCTGAAAAGGATCAACAACTGCAAGCAATGCGTGCATTAGTACAAGGCGAAACGCCGTTAATTATTGCCGTTTCTAGTGAAAAGGACATCCTTAACGCAATTGAATGGTCTTCCCATGAGGACAATTCATCTTTAAATATTGTATTTGCTGGAGTAGAGGAAGGCTGGAGAGTGGCAGAAAAAATTGCAGAGGCTGGAATTCCCTGCTTAGTTTCTACCCTTTATACTCCTGTTCGTTCCTACGATCACATTCATCGCCCATACGAAAATCCAGCTGCACTTATGAAAGCGGGGGTTAAAGTTGCTATTATGACTGGAGAAGTAGAGAACGTGCGTAACTTACCTTTTAATGCGGGCTATGCAGCTGCCTATGGAATGGGAACGGAAGAAGCTGTTAAAGCTGTCACCATTAATCCAGCAGAAATATTTGGTGTTTCCGATCGCTTAGGTAGTTTGGAGATTGGAAAGCAGGCTAATTTATTCATTAGCTCTGGAGATCCTTTCGAACCTTTGAGTCAAATTGAGCAGGTATTCATAAAAGGCTACCAAATTCCTATGGACTCTCGGCATACTCAATTGTTCGAAGAATTTTTAGATCGTGACGCTACTCAAGAATAAATAGGTATTTGAGACTATACTTTTCAAAAGAACCACTCCTAAAGAGTGGTTCTTTTTTTGGGTAGTTATGTATGTTTTTAAGTAGTTTTGAAGGTCTATCAGATTTCAACTTAATATTGTTTTACTAATCAGTTTCTTTGCATCTATTCATTAATAAATATCTAATACCTTACAAGTGGACTATAACACTTGGTGCTCTATTTTTAACCGCAGCTAATTTTTTTCTAGTTTGGATACCCGTACTTATTCGTCAAACTATGGATAGGGTTGAGCAGTTAAATGCCGAACAATCTGAGGTTTTATCACTATTTGACACTCTGTTCAATTCAGTACAAGGGAGTATTTTAGCAACGAATGCCCTTTATTTAGTTGCAGCTGTTTGTGGCTATGGTTTCTTTCTTTTCTTAACCCGGCAAACACTCATTGTTGCATCACGAAAAGTAGAGTATGATTTAAGGAATGATGTATTGCATGCCCTATTCAGCTTACCTTCTGTATTCTATGCAAAATATACAGAGGGGGAGGTTTACGTACGAGCAACGGAAGACATAAACAAAGTTCGGGAATATTTCGGCCCGGTTATTATGTACAGCATAAATACAATAACAAGAGCCGGATTCGTAATAGCAATGATGTACATAGTTAGCCGTGATTTAATGGTATGGGCTTTGTTGCCGTTACCTTTATTATCCTTGTTCGCCTATTGGATTACCGGATATATTCACAAGCATTCTATTATCATTCAAGAACAATACTCTAAATTAGCCGATCAAGCTAAAGAAACCTTCACAAGCATACGTTTAGTTAAAGCGTACAACAAAGGTGAATCAGAACAAAGTAAGTTTGACGTGTTAAACGAAGAGTATAAAGAGAAAAAACTCAGATTAGACTTAATCGAGTCTCTTTTTCATCCAGGTCTTAATTTTCTGATTGGAATATCGTTGATTATCGTTATCTGGAAGGGTGGTCAGATGGTTATTGCTGAAGAATTAAGCATAGGCAACATAGCTGAATTTTTAATTTATGTTGCGTATTTAATTTGGCCAGTTGCCGCATTAGGCTATACAACAAATAGATTTCAAAAATCTATCGCTTCTTGGCAGCGGATAAAAGTATTATTCGAAGCGTACCATGATCTAGAACAAGACAAAGGTGTAGACACGGATGATGTCAAAGGCAATATAGAATTTAGAGACGTCCAATTTAATTATCCGGATGCAACAGTACCTACACTTGAGCATCTAAACATCAACATTAAAGCGGGCACTAAAGTGGCTATTGTTGGTCGAACAGGTTCTGGAAAAAGTACATTAGTGCAGCTATTACCTAGATTATTTGAACCCACTAAAGGTGAAATTTTTCTTGACGGTATTCCTTTAAAGAACTATTCTAAACGATCATTACGAGATGCTTTAGGCTTTGTGCCTCAGGATCATTTTTTATTTTCAGATACAATAGAAGAAAATATTGGCTTTGGAATAAAGGGAGCAACAACCCAGGATGTTGAATGGGCTGCAGAAAAGGCACAAGTTCTTGATAATATTTTGGATTTTGACAAAAAATTTCAGACTATATTGGGCGAAAAGGGTATAACCTTATCTGGAGGTCAGAAACAAAGAACAGCCATTGCAAGAGCACTCATAAAAAAGCCAAAAATACTCATTTTAGACGATTCATTAAGCGCAGTTGATACTAAAACAGAAGATGCAATTCTCAAATCATTAAGAAATGATGAGACAAAAGTTACGGTTATAATAATAAGTCATCGGATATCAACCATAAAAGATGCTGATTACATTTATTACATAGAAGACGGAAAAGTGAAGGAAGCAGGAACTCATGAAGAGTTGCTTTCACAAAAAGAAAGTTATAAGTCGATGTACGACAAACAACTAATAGAACAAGAATTACAAACTATATAATACTAATACATGATTCATTAGGTGTGATTGTTGATTGCAACCACCCATGAATGAAGGGAGAAAAACAAAATGATCGTAGTACCATTAGGCATCGCCTCAGCAACCCCAACATCAATCAGACATTTACCATCGGTAGCCTTATGGCGAGAGGGTAGTGTATTTTTATTTGATTGTGGGGAAAATTCACAAATGTGTATGCTACAAGCAGGATTAAAAAGATCTAAAATTGACAGTATATTCATCACCCATTTCGATGTGGATCATTACTCAGGTTTAATGGGATTGATATCTACATTACAGCTTCAAAGAAGAGAAAAAGAATTAAATTTAATCGGTCCAAAAGGAATTAAAGAGTTTGTTGAGTGGAATCTCGGCTTCTCTGGGGTAGAAATTAGTTTCGATCTAAATTTTGTAGAAGTCAACGATGATATAGACGAAATGAGAGTGTTGGATACCGACGATTACTACGTTGAGGCCCGCCCACTTAAGCATAAAAAATTCTGTCTAGGATATCGATTCCAGGAAAAAGATAAGCCAGGTAAAGTTGATGCTGCTAAGGCCGAGCAGTATGGAATTACAGACGATGAACAGTTTAAATCACTGAAGGCAGGTAACAACCTTACCTTAGAAGATGGAACGGTAATTGAATCGTATGAAATTGTTGGGCACCCACGACCTGGCGATAGTTTTGCCTATGTAACGGATACAGAATACTGTCCAAATGCAGTGAAACTAGCCATGAACACCAATATATTGTACCATGAGGCTACATTTGGTAATCAATTGGCTGACAAAGCCAAAGAAACCGGACATTCTACCGCTGCAGATGCAGCTCGAGTAGCCACAGAAGCCCAAACCAAATTGTTAGTGATTGGGCACTTCTCCGCACGCTACACCAACTTGCACTTATTACTGAAAGAGGCAAGAGAAGGATTCTATCCAACTTGGTTGGCCCACGAATTACGTCCAATTTTCACGGATCCCTCACATGAGAGAGGCATCCTAGAACCAAAAGTTGAACTGGTTGATTTAACCAAGAAAAAGCCACACAGCGGTGGCGGTAATTATCGTGGTGGAAGGCCTAGTGGTGGACGTTCTGGCGGAGGGCGTTCTGGTGGAGGTAGACCAGGTGGATATCGATCAGGATCCAAAAACTTCAGACCACGGAAAAGCCAAGATGGTGCTCCTAGTGGAAATAGGGGGCGATATGGAACCAGTACCCAAGATAATAGAGGAGGAGATCGTTACCGGCAAAACGATGGGGGTTCATACCGAAGCAATTCTGGAGGAAGTAGAGATTATAATAATTCCGACCGAAATAGCAGGTATGATGATTCCAAACCAAATAAATCTATAACACCCAGAACCGGGTATGATGATTTTAACCGGTTCTAAACGGTTAATTAGCTAAATTTATGAGTAAAGATCCACAATAAGCTATGGCTAAAACTTTAAAGAAAGCCGCTGATAAAACACTTATTAAGCGGCTTTACTTTTACATACAGCCCTTTGTCGGCTATATAGCACTCGCTATAGTACTTTCATTAGCGGTAGCTTACCTAGGGACCGTTCGACCCAAATTAACCCAAATTGCCGTTGATGATTATATAGCCTTTGATAACTTTGAAGGCCTATTTACGGTTATTCTTTTACTGTTTGGGGCTTTATTTGGAGAATTCATCTTACTCATGGTGAACACCTATTTAACCAGATGGTTTGGACAGAATGCTTTATACTCACTGCGAAGTGCGGTATTTGAAAAAATTCAAAGCCTTCATGTTCAATATTTTGATCGAAGCCCTATTGGACGTTTAATCACTCGAACTACATCTGATGTAGAGGCGCTAAGTGAATTATTGTCTGATGGAGTGGTCGCTATTATTGGCGATCTGTTTCGAATATTTTTTATTCTATACTTCATGTTCTCTATGAATTGGGAACTTAGTTTAGTAACTATCGCCATTCTTCCTGTCCTATTTTATGCCACATTTTGGTTTAAAGAACGCGTTCGAGTTAGTTTTCTGAAAGTACGCGATCAAATTTCACATTTGAATTCCTTTGTTCAAGAGCATATTAATGGGATGAAAGTGGTTCAATTGTTCAATCGAGAACAATATCAACACGAGAAATTTCAAAAAATAAATCAAAAACATAAAGAAGCTCACGTAGAAACCATTTTCTATTTTAGTATTTTTTGGCCACTGGTTGAAGTATTTGCTTCCTTCGCTATGGCATTAATAGTGTGGTATGGCGGTGGAAGAGCTCTAATGGGAGGGGTAAGCTTTGGTGTCTTGTTAGCTTTTATTCAATACGCCCGTCAATTTTTCCAACCTATACGCGGTTTGTCAGAAAAATTTAATACTCTACAATCTGCTTTAGCCTCCTCAGAAAGAATATTTGAGGTTTTAGATACCGAACATCAAATAAACACTCCTGATAACCCTTCTGTTCTTAATAATCCAAAAGGGCACATCAGCTTTAAAAATGTTTGGTTTAGGTACAATGATGAAGGGAACTGGATTCTTCAAGATATAAGTTTTGAGGTGCAACCTGGGGAGCACTTAGCTATAGTTGGAGCAACAGGTGCAGGAAAAACTACTATCATCAACCTGATACTTAGGTTTTATGAAATCCAAAAAGGGAGCATCTGTATCGATGGGATTGATATTAGAGAACTTGAATTATCCGAACTTCGCACTTTATTTGGACTTGTATTACAAGATCACTCACTATTTACTGGCACGGTCTATGAAAACATATCATTAGGGAATCCAGAAATTAGTTTAGCTAAAGTAAAAAAAGCAGCCGAAGATGTAGAAGCTAGCCGCTTTATTAAAAAACTTCCTGGTGAATATGAATATGTACTTCAAAAACAGGGTTCTGCATTGTCTATGGGCCAAAAACAATTAATTTGTTTTGTCAGAGCATTGGTATACAATCCACTTATAATGGTTCTAGATGAAGCTACTTCGAGTGTAGATTCTGAGACCGAAGCCCTAGTCAACATTGCTAGCAAAAAAGCAATGAAAGGAAGGACTACCATTGCTATTGCTCATCGTCTGTCTACTATACAGGATGCTCATACCATCCTTGTAATGCACAAAGGTCAAATACGCGAAGTAGGCACTCATCATGAACTACTTGAGCAAGAAAATGGCATCTACCGAAAACTATACGAATTACAATACAAAGACCAATCCGTGCAAGTCTGACTTTTCTTATTTGATCGCTTTCACCACTCCATAACGGTAAAGTCCAAAGAAGCCACTTTTTGATTCGTACTCTACTGATTCAAAGGTGTTTTGTAGTTCCGCTATGATTTCGGAATGAATATAGACCCCGTGTAACATCATCCAGCGGTAAAACCAATTTGAAGAAGTCGACAAAAAGTCAACGATATAAAGTACTCCTGAATCCTTCATGTTTTGGTGTATAGATTCAATGAGTGTAGGTATATGTTCATTCATACTCATTGAATAGGAGCAGATAAAGCAGTCCACGGATGAAGGTTGTAGTGAGTTCGACGAAAAATATTCTTCACGTAATTGTACATTTTTGAGCTTGTGTATCTTTTTATAGGCTTTGTTTAACATATGAGCAGATGCGTCAAATCCATAAAACACACTGTTTTTAAACACCGGTGCTAGCGCAGAAAGGTGATATCCTGTACCGCATCCAATTTCAACTACACAGGGTACATAACAAGCTGCAGAAGGAGCTTCAGGATTTTTTTTACTTAGCTCTTCTAATTCAATTCGTAGATAATCACCAAGCCACTTTCTCCCCCATAAAATAGCCCATCTGGTAGCATCGTATAGCTGACTATTCCAACGGTAATAGCGTTTAAGATGTCGCTCCGTCTTTGATATTATCTGTGTTTTATTCATTAAAGGATCGATTAACGAGTGATTAGATAAGTACTCGAGTAGCTGAACACCCGGTCTTCTCTAAATTCATTCCGTTTCATTTGATTCACCATAAATTTTTTGGAGACCAGTTCATCAACCCATGGTGCCGTTTCATAGGAAGATCGAAATAGAATTTTAGTGACAGAAGGGAGCTTATTTAGGCGATCCCAGGTCTCATTTAGCTCAATAAAGCCCTTAGTGTTATTAAATAACCAGTCTTGATGATCCAAGAGGTTAACATGTGTATAGGATATGGAGCCGTTGTTGTTTAGTGAATCTAGTAATGATGAGTGGCCTAATGTAATATTATTAATGCACTCCTTTAATCTTAGGAAATTGTGTAATTGCAAATGTCTTGGTGCAAAATTAGGGCTATAGCAACCATCCCAATATAATCTCCAATATGGATTTTCGGATAATTTTTGTTCAACCAGAAGTGTATACAAAGTATCCTTTAAAAATGGAAGTAACGGGCCTATGCTCTTTTGCTGGCTCATCGGGATCCCCCCAAGATAAAGTACCCAAGGGTGAACCCACCAGGCTAATGACCAATGCTGAGCCATTCTATTCCACAATGGCTCGAATAGTCCCTGTCTTATTTCGATATCATCCGTATGTATTAACTCTGTAATGCTTTTTTCCACGCCCATACGGCGAATACTAAACAGTAATAATCGTGATAACCAACCGGTGGTACCGTAACGATAAAATCCCATTCCTTGAGGGTTGAATAGATGTTGTTTGCGGCTCCAAAAGGATCGAGCTAGCGGAGTTAAATGGGGTAATAATCCCTCGAAATACCTATGGTAGTTTGGTACTTTACCCACACCAAAAAACGCCCAAAATACATCAAAATCATACGCTGATATAACAAGTTTTTTTAGTTCAACCAAATGCAGTTGAATAGGATTGATATCTACCGCATGAATGTTAGAAACTCCTTCTAATGCGTAGTTAAAAAGATGGTCACCCGCACTTGCAATGGTTAAAATGGAGGAGGTATGATCCAGCTGAAGAAGTTTTTGATCAATGGTCACATCTTCCCAGCTTATGGTATAGATTAGTTTTTTTGTAAAGAATAAAGGTAAACTCATTGACACAGGGTATCTCTTTTACCTTCACAGCTACCATTTACAAAGTGGAAAATTTCGTACATTATTTATGACAAACAAATTAAGATTTGTACAAAATGAATGGAAATAACAAATCAACTGCAAGCCGTTTACGGAACGGTATTACATTAGTTGGTAAGATCCTTTTTTCAACCAATACAGATGGTCAGTCTTCTAGATCAACGTCTTCGTCTTCAGAAGTAAACCCACAGTGGGATTGGCTGAAGAACGAATATCAAAAAGAGTATAGAATATTGAGAAGGAACGCCAGAATACATCCTGAAAAAGCCGTAGTGGGTGCTTTATTGGTTGGGTTTCTTTTGGGCTTGGGTACAGTGAATAGGGTAAATCGGAAACGAAAATAACTATACGACATGGCGGTTATAAACGAACAATTACAAGAACATTTTCAGCGATTAGATGCGCTGAGGGGGTATCTTTGACTACGATAAAAGAAGTGTTCGAATCATTGAGTTAACCCAGCAGACACAGGATCCTTCCTTTTGGAATGATCCGGTAGAGGCCCAAAAAGTCATGAAGGATTTGGGATATCAAAAATCCTTGATTCAGGATTGGAATACTCTAAACAGTCTTAAGGAAAGTATTACGGTTTACTTAGAATTTATTGAAATGGGTGAGCCCGTTGAGCAAGAATTATCAGTTGAAATCGAAAAATTTCTTACCCAATTAGACGCCCTTGAACTAAAAAATATGCTCAAGGAAGAAGATGATCATCGTGATGCAGTGGTCCAATTTAGTCCCGGTGCCGGAGGTACAGAAAGTCAGGATTGGGCTGAAATGTTGTATCGAATGTACACGAGATGGGCCGATCAAAATGGGTATAAGGTTTCAGTTATGGACTATCAAGATGGTGAGGTAGCTGGATTAAAAAGTGCTACAATAGAGGTTCAGGGAGATAATGCCTATGGATTTTTAAAAGCAGAAAGCGGTGTTCATCGATTGGTACGAGTATCACCCTTCGATAGTAATGCTCGACGTCATACTTCTTTTTGTTCCGTATTTATTTCTCCTCTGGTTGATGATACCATTGAGCTAGACATTAACGAGAAGGATATCGAGCTACAGCGATTTCACTCCTCAGGTGCGGGTGGACAGAATGTAAATAAAGTGGAAACAGGAGTTCGACTTATTTGGACAGGTAAACTATCCGATGGCCGTGATGAAAAAGTTGTAGCAGAGTGTCAACAGGAGCGATCTCAACTCCAAAACCGGGAAAAAGCCCTAGTCTTATTGAAATCCAGAATTTACGAACTAGAGAAAGAAATTAGGGAGGCTGAGAAAGCTAGATTAGAAGGAACAAAAGGGAAAAATGAATGGGGATCTCAAATTAGAAGTTATGTATTTGACGATCAACGAGTAAAAGACCATCGAACCGGGCATGAAACATCCAATGTTTCAGGGGTTATGGATGGGGATTTGAATGATTTCATAAAAGCATACCTACTACTACAAGCTCATGCATAAATATGACATGCTTATCATTGGAAGTGGTCTAGCAGGCCTTTCCTTCGCTTTAAAAGCTGCAGAATCGGCACGAGTAGCGGTAATTACGAAAAATGAACTCAAAGAAACCAATACCTGGTATGCCCAAGGAGGGATTGCTGGAGTAATGGATTTAAATCATGACTCTTTCGAAAAACATATTCAGGACACATTAGTAGCTGGGGCAGGACTGTGTGATACCAATGCAGTGTCAAAAATGGTGTATAAAGCCCCACAACTCATTCAAGAGCTGGTAGATTATGGGGTTGGCTTTACTCGTAAAGGGGATGAATTAGACCTAGGAAAAGAAGGGGGGCATTCCGAGAATCGGATTGTTCATGCAGCGGATGCGACGGGTAGAGAGGTAGAAAATGTTCTCGCGAAAAGGGTGAAAAATCATCCTAACATCGACGTCTATGAATATTTCTTTGCGATGGAATTGCTTACCGAACATCATCTAGGTAAGAAGGTGAAATATTTGCCTGAAATCCACTGTTTTGGCGTTTATGCTCTTAATTGTAAAGAAGGAATTGTAGAGACATTTTTAGCGAAGAAAACGGTGCTTGCAACCGGCGGTATTGGTGAGGTGTATGCCCATACCACAAATCCCACCATTGCAACCGGGGATGGTATTGCTATGGCCTATAGAGCAAAGGCCCATATACAGCATATGGAATTCGTACAATTTCACCCAACCACTCTACAAATTCCAGAAGCCGATTCTTATTTAATAACCGAAGCATTACGCGGTTTTGGGGCTATTTTAAGGAATTCATCCGGGCATGCCTTTATGAAAGATTATGATAAAAGAGGTGAACTCGCCCCAAGGGATATAGTGGCTCGCGCTATTGACGATCAACTTAAAAAACGAGGAGACAAAGCGGTCTTCTTAGATGCATCCAGTCTTGAGTCTTCTGTATTATTGGAACACTTTCCAAATATTGCCAAGGAATGCACTAAATACGGTTTAGATATCACTAAAGATTACATTCCAGTAGTTCCTGCTGCTCATTATTTGTGTGGAGGTATACGGGTTGATGAATTTGGTCAAAGTTCAATAAAACACCTCTATGCCATAGGTGAGACGGCATGTACTGGTGTTCACGGGGCGAATCGGTTAGCATCAAACAGTTTACTCGAAGCATTACATTATGCGGACACCGCTGTAAACCATGCTTTAAAACAATATGATAACATTGATTTTGAAGCGGGTATACCCGATTGGAATGTCGAGGGCACCTTCAATAATAAAGAGTGGATTTTAGTATCGCACAACCGTGAAGAGCTTCAACAAGTAATGTGGGATTATGTAGGAATTGTACGCAGTGATATGAGATTAGAAAGAGCGCTAAGGCGACAAACTCTTTTGTATAATGAAGTAGAAGAGTTTTATCATAGAACTAGTTTAACTCCTGAATTACTTGAATTGCGTAACCTAATAAGTATTGCCTACCTAATCATTCAAGCTGCAATGGCTAGAAAGGAGAGTTGTGGTCTGCATTATAATGTTGATTATGAAACCTATGGGCGGCCCAGTTTAAGCGATTTATAATCATGGAAAATGTTGTCAAACCTATATGCCGTTGGGGTATAACCGGGGAGATTGGAGCTGGCAAAAGTACGGTCGCTGCCTTTATTGCTGAGTTAGGTATACCAGTATTGGACCTTGATTCTATAGCAAAACAATTAATGCAACATAATGAATACCTGCGTGCTCAAATTATAGCGGAGTTTGGGGACAATGCGTACACGGGCGATGAACTAAACAGGGGATACTTAGCCGAAAAAGCCTTTAATGGAGGGCAAGTTGGTAGACTAAATGCCCTTGTGCATCCTGCAGTATACGAAGAAGTGGCGAGACTGGAGTCTAAAATTGCCGAACAAGGGCAAAAAATTATTGCTAAAGAGAGCGCATTATTACTTCAACACGGGCGCCCTAAAGACGTAGACTTTATAATTTGGGTTCAATCGAGCAGAGAAATTCGCAGAAATAGATTATCAAAAAGACCACATGTAACAAAGAAGGATCTAGACGCTAGAATAAAGCATCAATCCTCATTGCACCTTTCCCAACATCTTGATAAGGATCGTGATATAGTTCTTTACAATAACGAGACTATACAAGCACTACACAAACAGGTATCACAACTAATTTTACAACTTAAAACCGAATGCGATACCCTTCTTCAATCCCGTATGTGATAGCATAACCACCATTTGTTTCAACCACATATTTTGCGGGGTCCCCAGAAGGAAGGCCTTTTTCAGAAAAGGGGGTGGTTGAATGGTATATGCTAACAATGACACTATCTGCATTCACATACATGATATCCAAGGGTAGGGGTGTATTTGCCATCCAAAAACTTAAGGGTTCTTCTTTGTCAAATATAAATAGCATCCCATGGTTTTCAGGAAGTTCTCTTACATCCATTAATCCCTGACTCCGCTCCATGACATCATCCGATATTTGCACCTCCACGCTACTAATTTGCTCCATGTCAGTGTCAAGGAAATGTACTGTTTGTTCAGGAATGACTACTCGTCCATTGTAAGTAGAAGAGTTGGATTTTGAAGTTTTACTCTCGCCACAGCTGATTAAAACAATAAAAAATAAAAGAATCGTAGGGAATACTACCTTATTTAATTTCAAAAGATTGCTCATGAGTTGTTGATCCGTTGGTTATTTGAACTGTATAAGTGCCTTTTTCAAGGTAACTGTTGGTCGTTGGGTTCCATAGATTCCAGTGAAAGGTGTTAAATCCTTTTTGTACATCCATAGTGGTCGAGTAAAGGGACGCATCGTCCTGTTTAACATCTATGACGACTTCGAACGAACTCGTTGTTTGATTTCTTTTTCTAGATGAGGATTCCTGAACAAAAAATAATGCCTCAAAATTTGGCTCAAACGGGTCACGATAGTCTACCGATTGTGCCCCCCATCTACTAGAGTAGCGCATATCACTCAGCCTGAATAAGGTGGTGGATTCGTTTATCCTAGGAACTAACTCATGAAACGCAGTCACATCGAGTACATACATACTACGCCCATGTGTAGCTACTACCAATTCTAAATCACGGGGATGAACAACCATATCATAGGAGGCAACGTTGGGTATGTTATTTAACAAATGCCACTCTTTTCCGTCATTTAAACTTATGTAGCTACCGTGATCTAGCCCTGCGTATAAAATTTGTGGTTGAATAGGGTCTTGAATCACAATATTGACTACATCATCCGGTAGGTTACCTTTAACTGATACCCATGTTTCTCCAAAATCAGTGGTTTTATACACATAGGTTACAAATTCGTCAAAACGATATCCATTCAATGAAACATAAGCTGTTGAGGGGTCATGAGACGAGGCATGCACCTCTGAAATCCAACGGTAGGCAGGTAGACCTTCGCTCACATCTACCCATGTAGCACCCCCATCCGTGGTACGTTGCACTTTTCCGTCATCTGTTCCAATCCAAATTATTTCAAAAGAGAGGGGGGACTCAGCAATAGTAGTAATGGTGGAAAAGGGAACATCTCCATTGGGTAGGTTATAACTTAGATCAGGACTAATGGCCTTCCAGCTTTTTCCTTCGTCAAACGACCGATTTAAGCGTTGTGAGCCAAAATATACTATATCAGGATTATGATGACTGAGCTCAACGGGTGTGTTCCAATTGTAACGGTAGCGGTCTTCACCCACTTCGTGCCGTGGGGTAATTCGATACGAGCTTCCATCACTTAGATCTCTTCGAACATAGTTACCATATTGAAACCCTACGTAAACAATGTCGCTATTTTCTGGATGTGGGTTAACGTGCATGCCATCTCCACCATAAAGACGCTCCCAAGGCTGTTCTCTGTTTGGTGTGGACCTAGAGGAGCCTTTCCATGTTCCATTGTCCTGCAGACCACCGTATATATTATAAGGTGTATCCATATCTACATTCACGGTATAAAATTGACCCACTGGAGCTACGTTATGGTGAATGAAGTTTTCCCCGCCATCCTTACTTTCATATAAGCCACCATCATTACCCAGCAAAAGATGCTCTCCGTCTTTGGGATTAATCCATAAAGCTTGATGATCTACATGGATACGTTGATTTTCGGCAATGGGCGTCCAGTTCTTGCCAGCATCGGTTGATTTTAACATAGGAAAACACATTATGTATAGTGTATTAGCATCGCTGGGATCTACTCGGATTTCACCAAAATAATATCCATAGGTAAAGTAAACATTGTCTAGTGCTATATCATGCGTTATTTCCCATGATTCCCCACCGTTATCGGTTTTATAGACCTCAGCGCCAATAACTTCTGTGTCAAAAAGCTCTGCATTAGCATCACCTAAAAAGTCGGCTAGGGCACTAGGGGGGTATGTACTAGTTCTTATGTCTTCCTTAACACGTATAGCGGTGTACTTAGTTGGAAAACCATTACGTCGTAAAAATTGATTGAGTTCTTCATTATTCAGTGATAAAAAATCCTTTGAATTAATGTCCCGAAAATCATCAGCCAGTAATCCCCTGTTTCCTGTATTATTAGACTCGACTTTACGGACATCTTGATTATCGATTAGGGCATAGATACGATCAGGATTATCGGCACTTATACTCAGACCAATTCTGCCTAAGGTTGCGCCGGTAGGTAGGCCGTCCGATGCTAATACCCAGTTATTTCCTCCATCTTTTGAATGATAGACCGCAGAACCGGCACCACTCTCAACAAAATTCCAAGCTTCCCGAGAGCGTTCCCAAGTAGCGGCCCACAATAGATCAGGATTCTCGGGGTGAATAATCAGGTCTATCACTCCTGTGTTATCATTTACGAAAAGAGTTTTTTTCCAAGTTTGTCCACCATCTGTAGTCAAATAAACCCCACGATCCTCGTTTTGCGAGTACAACGCACCCATACTACCTACCCATACAACATCTGGATTTTCGGGATGAATAATAATTCTCCCTATATGTTGAGTGCCTTCCAAGCCCATAAGCGTCCACGTATTTCCCGCATCCGTTGTTTTATAAACTCCGGTACCTGCATAGGTACTTCGACTCGAATTATTTTCTCCAGTACCAGCCCAAAGTATGTTTGGGTTAGAATTCGAAATGGCTATGTCACCTATTCCCATTGCACCACCTTGGTTGTCAAACACGGGTTGCATAGTAGCTCCGCCATTGGTGGTCTTAAATATACCGGCCGACCCAAAGCCCACGTAAAAAATCCTCGCAGTATCCGGATGCACAGCGATGTCAGATACGCGGCCACTCATGGTAACTGGACCCACATTGCGAATAGGGTAGGAGTGCAGTATTGATTGAGCTCTGTGCTCATTGCGCTCTTGCACACTGTTCATAAGCTGCTCGGTGCTTGTGGCATCCGGTTTGGTAAGTTGAGCTTGTAAAGGGAGGGCGAAAAAGCTTGCGGCTAATAAATAAAGACCTATACTCTTCATAATAATCAATAGTTATTGTAAGGTTGATTGAAAAGAAACGTGAATTACTTTATAGGGTTAGTCATGAGCATGTTCGTTCATCACATCTAACATGGTCATGTATCTTCTATTTTTAGTAAGAATAGTTAATTGAATAAAGTATAAAGTAATAGACATTACTACAAAAAAGGAACAACATTATTTTGAGGATGTAAGGTGCATTAATCTAAAGGGTACACTTTATAATTCTTCTGAAATTGAAATTGACGCCATTTTAACCTATCTTGTTGGTCTTAGTGGGCGCCGAGGGGTTCCCGCTTTTTTTATTTTTTATAACTATAGTTAAAGCAAAAGTTTACTCAGTACAAACAGCATGGAAACCAGCACGGAAAAAATCTTCGAATTAGCACAGCAATGTGCTTCCTCGCACGGTGTGTTTGTGGTAGATGTGGAAATCAAACACACTACGCCCATGGAGTTGTGGATTTATCTCGACAAAGAAGAGGAGGATCTATCCATCGATGTTTGTTCTAAAATTAGCCGTGAATTGGGCTTTTTACTTGAGGCTTTTGATGTAGAACTAGGTCGTTACCGGCTCAATGTTTCTTCACCAGGGCTGAGTAGACCTTTGAGTGATATTCGTCAATATCCCAAGAACGTAGGTCGTACTTGCAGAGTGCGATATCGAAAAGACAATGAAGAAGTTGATAAAGTCATGGGGCAATTGAAGGAAGTTGACTCCGCGAATATTCAACTAATCGTTGAAGATGAAACCATAGTAATACCCTTTGCTCACATTATTGAAGCCAAAATTATCCCTACAATCTAACTTTAAATTTCACCTCAATGCAGCCTGATTTTTCTAAACAAATTATTTCCTCTTTTGCTGAAATAGCAAAAGAAAAAGGTATTGATCGAGATCTTCTGTTAACCATATTGGAAGATGTATTTAGAACAATGATTCGAAAGAAATACGAAACGGATGATGCGTTTTCGGTGATTTTGAATGCAGATAGAGGAGAAATTCAAATTCTGCATGTACAGGAAGTTGTACCAGCAGAGGAATTAGCGGATCCTGTAGGTGAAATAGCGTTAGAAGATGCTCAAAAAATAGATCCTGACATCGAATTGTACGATGAGTTAGCTCAGGAAGTTAACATTTTGGATTTTGGACGCAGAGCGGTGAATATGGCTCGTCAACAGTTAGCGCAACGCATCCGAGAAATTGAGAAAGACAACATCTATGAAGATTATACCGATCGAGTTGGCGAAATCATTCTGGGTGATGTTTATCAGGTGCGTCATAATAAAGACATTCTTGTGAATCATAATGGGGTAGAACTCTTACTACCTCGAAATGAACAAATTTATAAAGACCGATACAGAAAAGGAGATACCATTCGTGCAGTTGTAACTGGTGTGCACATGAAAAATGGCAACCCTACCGTAATTATTTCTAGGACTTCTGAACTCTTTTTAGAACGTTTATTTGAAAATGAAATTCCTGAAGTGTTTGACGGTATTATCGACTTAGTCAAAGTAGCCCGAGCCCCTGGTGATCGTTCCAAAGTGGCTGTTCAGTCACATGATGAGCGAATCGATCCCGTTGGCGCTTGTGTTGGCATGAAAGGTATTCGAATTCACGCGATTGTTAGGGAATTACAGAACGAGAATATTGATGTAATCAATTACACCAAAGATCGAGTTGAATTCATTAAAAGAGCACTTCAGCCTGCTGACGTGATGAAAGTTGAGTTAGACGAAAAGGGAGAAAAAGCTAGTGTTTTAGTGCCTGCTGATCAGGTTTCTAAAGCTATCGGTAAAGGTGGTGTTAACATTCGTCTTGCCTCAAAATTATCGGAATGTGAAATTGATGTTTATCGAGAAGTAGAAGAAGAAGATGATATCGATTTAGCTGAGTTCACAGATGATTTTGGTGACCAAACCATTCAACTTCTTTTTTCAATTGGTTGTGATACGGCTCGTGCGGTGTTGGAACTGAGTGCCGATGAAATTGTTAGTCGAACCAACGATGAAATAGATGAAGCATTGGCTCGTAAAATTATTGAAGTCATTGCCTACGAATTTGAGGATTAGAATTGTACAATTCAATCATAAATTGGTAGTTTAGACCGTATACAAAACACTTATACATGCCCATAAATAGACCCAAACCGTTATTCAAAGTAGCTTCTGAATTCAATGTATCTACTCAATCTATTGTAGACACATTAGAAGACAAAGGACTTACTGCCTCCAATCGTCCAAACTTTAAGATTACACCCGACATGTATGTTGTCTTAGAGCAGGTTTATGGGGAAGACAAAGCCAAAAGCGCAGATCATGAACGCGCTAAAGAAGCATACGAGTCAAGACGCAATCAAATGATGAATCAGCGTAATGACAGTGTTACGGTGAATCAATTTTTGGAGCCATTAGAAGACGAAGAGCCAGAAGATAAAACACCTACAGCCTCAATTGAAGATGATCTACTTGGTGGACTTGAACCCGTGGATGAGGATTCCGCTCCTAGCCAAGTGGAGGTGACAGAAGAAACCTCTAGCGAAGATCAGATTGCTGAAGACAAAGTTGAAGTGGATTTAGAGACAGAAAATGAAGAAGAACGAACTAATAGCGTTACTGAGGTTGTAGAAGAAAAATTAACAAGCTCCTCGGTCTCTACAAATTCTGATGACGAAGTTGCCTCTGATGAGTTCAAAGAAGTTAATGAGACTGAAAAGGAGACTTCTGAATCTAAAACGACTGCAGCTAGTACATTAACTGAGCAAACAACTGAATCCACTAGTGAAGATTCATCCAAAGATGTTAAGGATGAGCAAACAGTTGTAGAAGCAAAACAAGATGTTGAGGAAAAGGGTGAAGAGACTACTCCACCACAGAAACCAACATCGGATGCAGAAAGTGAAGAAGACATTATTCGAGGGCGTGCTGGTAAGCTTAAGGGAACAATAGTATTAGGTAAAGCTGCATTTACAAGTGATATAAGTTCTGATGGACAACCTAGAAAGAAGAGAAAGCGTAAGAAGGACCGACCTGATACACCAGCGGGAACCCAAGAAAAATCTACTACTAAACCTACTGTAACTACAAAGAAGAAGTCTAAAAAGAAGGTTAGTAAAACCGAAGTAGATGAGATTGATGTAGATCGTATGATGAAAGAAACGCTGAAAAAAATTCAGGGTGGTTCTACGGTCGGAAATAAACGAGGCAAGAGAAGAAGACAACGTAAGGAAGAAAGAGAAGAGGAATTACAGTTACAGCAAGAACAAGATGCGCAAGGTAATTCAGTTATCGAGGTTACTGAGTTTATAACTGCGAATGATTTAGCAGAAGAACTTGAGGTAAGTGTGACAGATATCATTTCTGCCTGTATGAGTATTGGACTCATGATTACGATTAATCAACGTTTAGATGCCGGAACTATTGAGTTAGTTTCTGAGGAGTTTGGTAAAGAAGTTGTCTTTATCGATGCAGAGGAAATGGTTGAAGAGTTTGAAGAAGAAGTCGATGACGAAGCTGATTTACAAGGTAGAGCACCCATTATTACAGTAATGGGCCATGTTGACCACGGTAAGACTTCTTTGTTAGATTATATTCGAGAAGCACGAGTAGCAGAGGGTGAAGCTGGGGGTATCACTCAGCATGTTGGAGCCTATGAGGTTTTGCATAACGAAAAGAAAATCACCTTCCTAGATACACCGGGTCACGAGGCGTTTACCGCTATGCGTTCACGTGGAGCACAAGCAACGGATATCGTAATTCTTGTTGTTGCTGCTGATGACTCGGTTATGCCTCAGACAATTGAAGCGATTAATCACGCGAAGGCGGCTGGTGTTCCAATGGTAGTTGCCATTAATAAAATGGACAAACCTGGTGCCTCACCAGATAAGATAAAACAGCAGTTATCCGACCATTCGGTTATTGTCGAAGACTGGGGAGGATCTACACAGTTCGCATTGGTGTCAGCCAAAACGGGTATGGGAATTGCCGATTTACTTGAAAAAGTAGTGATTGAAGCAGAATTATTAGAATTAAAGGCTAATCCCGATCGGCGTGCTGATGGTGTAGTCCTTGAATCTAGATTAGATAAGGGTAAAGGTATTGTGGCTAATATCTTGGTCCAGAATGGTACACTAAAAGTAGGGGATCCATTTGTCGCTGGACCTTGTTATGGTAGAGTTCGAGCTATGGAGAACGATTTAGGTGTACGAATCACAGAAGCAGGACCCGCAACACCTGTACAGCTAACAGGATTTGATGAAATGCCTCAAGCAGGTGATAAAATACGTGTTGCAACCGATGAGAAAGCTGCAAAAGAAATAGCGAATCAACGTCAACAAATTCGCCGTGAACAAGCGCTCAGAAAAACCAAACATATGACGCTGGATGACTTATCCAGAAGAATGGCCTTAGGTGAAGTATCTGAGCTCAACATCATTATTAAAGCAGATGTAGATGGCTCAATTGAAGCTCTATCTGGTGCACTGCAAAAACTAGGAACCGAGGAAGTATCCGTGAGTATTATTCACACAGGTGCTGGTGCCATATCAGAATCGGACGTTCTTCTAGCTTCTGCATCCGATGCTATTATTATTGGTTTCCAAGTTCGACCTACCGCACAGGCTAGAAAACTTGCGGAGAACGAGGAAATCGATGTGCGATTATTTAGTGTAATCTACGATGCGGTGGATGAAGTAAGAGATGCACTTGAAGGCTTGTTATCTCCCGAAATAAAAGAACAGATCATGGGTTCTGTAGAAGTACGAGAGATATTCAAAGTATCAAAAGTAGGTACCATTGCAGGATGTTATGTTACCGATGGTAAAATTGACCGAAATAACCCACTGCGCATCATACGAGATGGAGTTGTTATCTATGATGGTGAAATTGGGGCTTTAAAACGTTTCAAGGAAGATGTAAAAGAGGTGAGTTCTGGTTACGAATGTGGAATCAGTATTCGGAATTATAATGACTTAAAGGTTGGAGACTCCTTTGAAAGCTATAAAATGACCGAAGAAAAACGAACCTTAGACGAATCAAATTAACATGAGTATCCGCTTACAACGGTTAAATGAGTTATTTCGTCGAGATTTAGGGGAAATTATTCAGCGTAACTTCCAGCCTGATGGGTGTTTTGTAACCATCACTAAAGTGCAGTTAAGCCCTGATTTATCGATAGCTAAAGTATATTTAAGCGTTTTTTCGCCAAACCGTGATCCCAAAACAATATATTCGTATTTGGATGATCAACAAAAGCAGATCAAATTTGAGTTAGCCTCTCGGATACGAAATCAAGTACGTAAAATACCTGAGCT
>ERZ891134.133-NODE-133-length-65190-cov-8.770415_pt1 | contig 65190 bp, 47 predicted proteins | sample MGYA00520888_ERZ891134 | MGnify/ENA primary metagenome ERZ891134 (study PRJEB32303, sample SAMEA104408692) | aquatic metagenome | biome: Brackish water; feature: Coastal; material: water | place: Baltic Sea | collected 2014-10-23 | depth 10 m ... | reverse complement strand
CGCTGCCTGAGCCGCTTGCTGCACTGGCGTTGTACTGGAAGGTGATGTTGGTCATTGGAACATCGAGGAACAGATCTGCACCTTCGACGCTGGAGGTAAAGTTGCTTTGCGAGGAGCCTGAACCGCTGCTCAGTCCGGTTGAGGATTCCCAGGTGTTGCTGCCAGAAACAGCTACCGGTGAACCCTGATTGGTGTTGCTTCCTCCATCGCCCAACTCTCCTTGGGAGTTAAACCCCCAACACTTCGCCTCGCCGTTGTCAAGGATGGCGCAGTTGTGGTTATTTCCACCAGCCACCGCAACGGCCGTTCGGCCCGTGCCGAGGTTGATGGCGGTGGATGAAGGTGCGTTGATGTTCGTGTTGCTTCCTCCATCGCCCAACTGTCCTTGGGCGTCATACCCCCAACACTTCAGGTCGCCGTTGTCAAGGATGGCGCAGGTGTAGGCATTTTCAGCAGACACAGCAACGGCCGTTCGGCCACTGTCGAGGTTGATGGCGGTGGATGAAGGTGCGTTGGTGTTCGTGTTGCTTCCTCCATCGCCCAACTGTCCGACATCGTCATACCCCCAACACTTCAGGTCGCCGTTGTCAAGGATGGCGCAGGTGTGGGCATTTCCAGCAGACACAGCAACGGCCGTTCGGCCACTGCCGAGGTTGATGGCGGTGGATGAAGGTGCGTTGGTGTCCGTGTTGCTTCCTCCATCGCCCAACTGTCCTTGGCCGTCATACCCCCAACACTTCAGGTCGCCGTTGTCAAGGATGGCACAGGTGTGGTGATCTCCAACAGACACCGCAACGGCCGTTCGGCCCGTGCCGAGGTTGATGGCGGTGGATGGAGGTGCGTTGGTGTTCGTGTTGCTTCCTCCATCGCCCAACTGTCCGTTGCCGTCATCCCCCCAACACTTCAGGTCGCCGTTGTCAAGGATGGCGCAGGTGAGGGACTCTCCAGCAGACACCGCAACGGCCGTGCGGCCCGTGCCGAGGTTGATGGCGGTGGATGGATGTGCGTTGGTGTTCGTGTTGCTTCCTCCATCGCCCAACTGTCCGTTGCCGTCATACCCCCAACACTTCAGGTCGCCGTTGTCAAGGATGGCGCAGGTGTGGGAACCTCCAGCAGACACAGCAACGGCCGTTCGGCCACTGCCGAGGTTGATGGCGGTGGATGAAGGTGCGTTGATGTAGTAGCCAAACCCGCTTGCTCCATCGCCCAACTGTCCGTGCCATCCCAGCCCCCAACACTTCAGGTCGCCGTTGTCAAGGATGGCACAGGTGTGGGAATTTCCAGCAGACAGCTTGTTGTTTGCATAAGCAAAGGCAGAGCCAGACCCTCCCGTTTCCATCACCGATGATTCCTCATCAAAAGAATCATTACCGGCTGTTGGACTATTTATCAGGTCTAAGTACCCGACTTGGGTCATGATTATCATAATCATAATCAAAAACGCCGATTTAACAGTATTTCCATTGCTTACGCTACGCTGCATAGTCTTCGACTATCCAATTAGGCTATTATACACTACACCTTTCATGAAAGGTTACAGGCTTGCCAATCAAGCCGAATCATACATGTTAATAGCAGTTTCCAGACGTCTTGCTTCTTCTTCAAGTTCAGCCCTTTTCTTCTTATCCATGTTGACATCTTTGAGTTGCTCTTGAATAGCATCAAGTTGCTTCTTCGCTTCTTCACGTTCTTCAAGGTGCTTTTGTTCTTCCTTCTCCATCTTCTTAGATGCTGCAGCCTGCTTTCTAGTTGATGCTTGAGTGTAAACACTTTCTGTTAACTCAACAGATGTTGGATATGGAATATTGATGCCTTCATCGCCAAATGTACTGTCGATTGTTCTTAAGAGCCAATCTCTTGCTAGCCACTCATCTGAATAGTCATTGACCCAACCAAATAGGCGGAAAACTTTGGCAAAGTCACCAAGTTCAGTCAACAAAACCTGCGGTTTTGGATCATCGATAACGTATTCACAATCCCTGGCAATCTTGACCATCGTTAGCTTAACGTGTTCGATGTTCTCACGGTAATCAACACCCACATCGATAACAATAGAGATACGTCGAGCCATTCCACCACCGCCACCACGAGCATGGTTAACTATCGTGGAAGAAACCAATGTGTTGTTTGGAATAACCACTAGCCGCTCATCTCGGTCAAGAACCTTGGTTGAAAGAATACCTGTGCCGACAACTGAGCCCCAGGTGCCATCAACTTCAATTCTGTCACCGATTTCGAATGGCCGATCGATTGCCAGTAAGAAAGAATTGATGATGTTACCAAGTGTTTGTTGTACTGCAAGTCCGATAATTAAGGAGAATACTGCTAATGAAGCAAGTACTCCAAATAATTCAACTCCAATTTCCGTAAGGGCTAGATACATACCGCCAAACCAGACAACGAACCTGAGAGTGAAAGTAATCAACGGATTACTGCCTGAAACAGTTACACTAGATTTCTCTGTGAAGCGGTCCATGACCATCGGAATAATGTGTTTAATTGAAACGCTAGCAATAGAGGTTGCAGTTAAGATGTAAATCGCCGAGAAGTATGATGAAATATCGTCATTAAACGAGGCTTGATCAGATACCCAAATTAGCGACAATTGGGCAGCACCAACAAACAAAAAGAAGTAGGCACGGTTAGCAACAGGTCGGTGTAATTTGTCATCCCATGCGGTATCTGTTGACATTACAACACGACCCCAAGGCCTGACTACAGCGTATTTGATGATGTAATAGCCAATTGCGGTAAAGACAAAACTCAGTAACACCTTGAAAGCAGGATTTAATTCGTTTAGCACATCTATTTGTTCATTGACAGTATTTGTGACATCATTAACTATTCCCATCGGCTTCACCTGTTTACAGCCACAAAAGTCATTCTTTTGAGTCTTGTGCCTATATTTCATCGCTAAATCAACCGTAAAAGGATTGCTGAGTGGCTAAGGACAAAGAAATATGGATTTTGCAATAAGATGGAAAAAACCCGATTATGAACGGTGATTTCCCTTGTTTTCACCTTTACCGCATAATAAACTATCCCATTACCTTGATATTAGAACAATTAGGCGATTATTTGTTGGTCGCATGGTTTCACATGACTTGAGATATTTACAACTCCAAGTCAACCCAGATCAGGCAACAATGTTATCTGGTGCAGGATTACTGGAAAATTTCACATTAGTAGAATTAGTCTCGATTTTATCGATTTATGAAGACGCATCAGAGTTCATTTTGTCCCTTAAATATACTAACGAAGAATCTATGCAATGGTTAGACAGTGATGAATCATTTGAGATTACCGGTATACTTGAACAACAGCCCGGATACAGTTTAGTTAGTGTCAAAGCGCATGGCACAATCTCGATGCTAATCCATAATAATCCAGAAATATGGGTTCAAACACCAACAATCATTTCTAATGTTAATGGCCTTTTTATGACAATTCAAGGCACGACAAAAGGATTGAAGAGGTTTAGAGATGAAATTGGTAATATCTTACCCCCTTCGATTAAAATTCGCATCAGTAAAGATCTCAAGGCAGATTGGATAGCTGCGCCTCAATTGCCAACTAGAAGAAAAGAAGTCATGGAACTTGCCGTTAAACTGGGATATTACAGCACTCCAAGAAAATGTACCCAACGAGATTTAGCTGAGGCGCTAGGAGTACGACAAGGTACAGTTGCTGAACACTTACAATCAGCAGAAGGCACGATTATTCAATCATGGGCAGACCAGGCACAGTAATTATCTCCATCAGCAGCCAATTACGACAAAAATATCGAGTTGATTTGGCGCTTTTGTAATCAAGCCAAGGTACCATTTTGGTAATCCATTACCGCTTGATTAATCTCTTGCCGAGTATTCATGACAAATGGGCCATAACGAGCAATTGGTTCATTGATTTCAGGACCGGCTAGCACTAAAAACTCAGCACCTTGTTCGCTGACCAACTCAATTTCACTACCTTGGCTTAACAGTGCTAACTGGCCATCTTCGACCAGTTTTCCATTAATCCTAGCACTACCGCCAAACATGTACACCATGACATTAAGATCGCTAGCAACTGCGTGACTAACATTAGACTTGGCTTGCATTTTGTAATGAATAAATTGGATTGGAATAACCGTATCAATTACTGCTTTGGCACCCATGGCTTCTCCAGCCACAACCTTGGCCCACACTTTACCATCAGTTGAGACTACCGTCGGCAAATCGTTTGATGGAATGTCTTGGTACCTCGGTGGCATCATCTTATCTTTTGCCGGCAAGTTTACCCAAATCTGAAAACCGTGCATTACTCCGCCGGCCTGATAAAAATCGGGGTGTGGCAATTCAGAGTGAATTATGCCTCGTCCAGCAGTCATCCATTGGACATCACCAGGGTTCAAATCACCTGAATTACCGGCAGAATCAGAATGCTGCATGGCTCCTTCAAGCATGTAAGTTACCGTTTCAAAACCACGATGTGGGTGAGCTGGGGCACCAATTGCTTCTTTTGGCCCGTAATTTACCGGACCCATTTCATCGAGCAACAGGAATGGTGACATCAATGACCCCATGGCAACTGGTCTTCTTACTTTGAAGCCGCCTCCTTCAAGCACTGTATGAGTTGGGACTATTGTCTTGACATTACGCTTTACCATGGTCTCACTGCAAAACAATCGATGCATTCGGTATACAAATACTTGCTCCAGTCCACGATGTTATTGAGTGATACTAAAACTTAAGAGAGATAGGCACAAGGCGCTCATGATAACATGTCAGAAACAGTAGTCCTAGAACATGCAGCGCAGGCTGGCACAGATTTTCTTATGTACACCGGTAACTTTTGTGGTTACTGTACTGCAGCTAAGCGTTTATTTAAGGGGAAAAGCCTGTCAGTTAAGGAATATAATTTCGACCAGCACAGCGGACTTAGACAAGCTGTGGTTGCGGCCACTGGACATCGAACTGTACCGGTGATTTTTGATTTGCGTGATGGCAATGTGATGTTTATTGGTGGCTTTGATGAAACCAATGCCTATCTAAAGTGAATCATTGAAGGTTACTAGCCATTCCTGAATTGACTCATGATATTCATTGGGAATCATGTGACCCTTCTTGTGTTCAATCATCTCAATTGCCCAACCTGCACCCTCAAACAGGCTTGCAATAGCAAACCCATCTTCTAGTGACACTCGAACATCACGCTCACCGTGCATCCAAAACATTCGCTTCTTTTCCAGTTCATCAAGACGCATGCGTAATTCCATTGGCCTTACCAGGCGAGTTCCGATGCATATTACGCCTTGAATTCTATCAGCAATCGGCAGATGCAGTAATTCTTGAGCCATGGCACCACCTTGCGAAAAGCCGCCAACAATCAGTGGCCCTTTTGGTGCTTGTTCAGCGATAATTTGTTCAAGTTGCGAAAGACTAGAATCGACATCGATTAATTCACGGCGTGATAGATTAGCCCGTCTAGTCGCGTCTGCGTCATAGTCCTCATAACGCCACCAAGTTAGTCCTCTAACTGGGTGATTATACCTTGCTTCTGGAACGATTAAAGTCCAACCATCGGGTAATATTTTTTCGGCAAACGGCCGCATCATCTCAGCATTGCCAGTCATACCATGCATCATAATGAGAGTTGGCAAGCAGGCACCTCACAGAGTCCAAGAGCGAACTAAGGCACCGGCTACTTTGAGGTGAACAAACGAGTCTTGACCACGGACAGTAACAGTGATTGAATGCTCACCAGAAGTTGATGGTATAGTACCAAACGAGCCCTTCTCTGTGGCTCCAGCACCCCACGCTCTAGTTAACGGTGATGCCCCTTGGTGGTCTTTGATACTGAGTGAGCCTGAGCCACCTTGTTGGCTTATCTCGACGTCAAGGTACCAAACCAAGGTATCCCATGCCTCATTTGGTGAGTATCCGTCATCAAGGAAGGTATCGTATACTTCCTGATCGTTTTCTTCATACAAATCATCGTGAATATCACCAGCACGGTAAAAGAAGACATCTCCGGTATAACCGGTTTCTTTGACGTTGAGGTTCATTGCTAAATTGTCGACACCCTCACTATTAGTCCATTGTAAATTCTTAACAAAGCCCTCTCGGCCGCTAAATACGTAGTTGAGCGTGTGGTCCTCACTTGAAGTAGCTGAAACCGTGACTTCACCATTGTAGATTTTATCGGTACTAGCCGACCAATCTTGACCTAATAATCTGAAGTTCCAGGTGTTGCCAACTGCCCAAGGGAAATTGAACACTGCTTGAGGCTCCCCATTCTCATAGACCGATAAACCATCCATAGTCACTCTGCCAAGGAATGGATTGTGATTGATTACTGCGTGGCGTTGTGCCTCACCTTCTGAAGAAATCCCCAGCATGAATAGACCATCATCTTCTCTAATGTCTGCCACGACTAATCTAGCACTGTCTTCACCAAACTCTGGAGTAATGAAAGTGTAGAGCCATTGGTCACCGATTTGCCAGTCTGGCAAGGCTAATTCATCTTCAGTAGTATCACCAATACCAGAGGCAGTGGTACTCTCATCACTTATGCAACCAGCAAGGCTGACTGTCATCATCAAAAGCGACAGCAGGTAAGCACGCATGGTCATGCCTGTTGGACTTCTTTTGAAAGCCTAACGCTTCTAAGTTCTTTAGATTCTAATCAAAGAAGACCTGTATCATTCAACTTTCCAGTTCCAGCAAGAACTACTGCAACAATGGACATCAACTTGATTAGAATATTGAGTGAAGGACCGGAGGTGTCTTTGAATGGATCACCAATTGTATCACCAATAACTGCTGCATCGTGAGCCGCATCGCCCTTCTTTGCACCTTCGATGTGGCCTTGTTCGATTGCTTTCTTGGCGTTGTCCCAAGCACCACCAGCATTAGCCATGAATAGTGCCATTAGCACACCAGTGACCAGCGAACCTGCCAACATACCACCAAGGGCTTGTGTTCCAAGAACGAAACCAACAATCACTGGTGCAGCAATTGCTACTACACCTGGACCGACCATTTCTCTAAGAGCTGCTTGTGTTGAGATATCTACACATTTCTTGGAATCTGGCTTAACACCTTCTCTGCCTTCCAGTAGGCCGTCAATTTCTTTGAATTGACGACGGATTTCAACAACCATGTCACCAGCCGCTTTACCAACTGAAGTCATTGTCATAGCAGCGACAACGAATGGTAGTCCGCCACCAATTAGTAATCCGATGACTACTATTGGTTCAGTTAGGTCGAGGTTTACTCCACCTTCGATTGTTGCTGTATATGCGGCAAATAATGCTAGAGAAGTCAACGCCGCTGAACCGATTGCGAATCCTTTACCAACTGCTGCGGTAGTGTTACCGATAGAATCTAGTTCGTCGGTAATTGCTCGGACATCGTCTCCTAGTCCACTCATCTCAGCAATTCCACCAGCATTGTCTGCTACTGGACCGTAAGCATCTACGGTCATTGTCACACCGACTGTTGCTAGCATACCCATAGCAGCCATAGCAATACAGTACAATCCTAAGTCCTCACCGCCAAATTCGTTAGCGCCAAGGATACCAAGAGCAATCAATAGAATTGGAATAAATGTCGACATCATGCCAACTGATAATCCTGCAATAGCATTGGTTGCCGGTCCGGTCTTGGACATTTCACCAATGTGTGGAATTGCCTTGGTCTTGATACCAAATACTGGCTCGATACCGGTGTAGTACTCGGTAACTAAACCAATTAGAATACCAACAACGCTACCAAGAACTACTGAGTGCATGACACCGTACTTGACATCAATGAAGCCTTGTTGAATTGCTGCGTAGCCACCTGCTGCAAACAGAATTGCTGCAATGAAGGTAGTGTTTCTTAGCGCTGCTGCTGGGTCTTTGCCATTCTTTAGGAAGGCCATTGAGAACACACCGATGATGGATGCAGTGTAACCAATGAATCCAAGCAAGATTGGCAGAAGCACATAATCTGCTGCATTTGGAGTAGTGAATTCGTTAGCGATGATCATTGCTGCAATTATTGAACCGACAAATGATTCGAAGATATCAGCACCCATTCCTGCTACGTCACCAACGTTGTCACCAACGTTGTCGGCGATAACACCAGGATTTCTTGGGTCGTCTTCTGGAATACCCGCTTCGACCTTTCCAACTAGGTCAGCACCAACGTCTGCTGCCTTGGTGTAAATTCCGCCACCAACACGAGCGAACAGAGCAATTGAAGATGCACCCATTCCAAACCCTGCTGCCGCCTTAATGATGTTTAGACCGCTAGCAGCCGCATCTTCGCCAGACCCAGCTGTGTCTCCAGCACCTAACCAGTAAGCAACCAGTGAGATACCGAGCAGACCAAGTCCACCCACTGACAGACCCATAACGGCGCCGCCGTTGTAAGATACTGCTAGGGCTGCAGATTGTCCGCCATTCTTAGCGGCCATTGCAGTTCTTCCGTTAGCGGAAGTTGCTGCTTTCATCCCAGAGAAACCTGCTGCCACCGATGCCAGTGCACCAGCAAAGAAGGCCAAGGTGGTCTCGACATCGTTGAGCACGAACAATAGCGCACCAACAACTACGACGAAGATTCCAAGAATTTTATACTCTGCCTGTAAAAAGGCCATAGCACCATCTTGTATCTCTTCAGTGATGTCGGCAACCGTTTTGTTGTCGATTTTCACACTATTTACTCTCATGTACAGTCCAAAAGCAATCACTAGGCCCAAAAGGCCGGTCACTGCTGCAATCAAAGGTATATTTGTAATATCCATAATAAACACCTATTGAGTCGGCGACCCGAGAACTCCTCATAAGTGGTTCCCCTATTTTATTACCAAAAATAGCCCATTGTTACTGCTTTTTAGCCAAGCGGAGTCAAAAAAAACTACCAAAATAGAGAAATGATTCAAGAAAGATGACCTCCACGGCTCACCATGGCCATCAGTGCGGAAGAAATCTTAGCCGAAATTGGACCCGTCCAAGAAGTATTAGATGCCCACGATGGTGTCGTCACTGTTATTGACACCGCGGAAGGCAACATCATGCTGTCTTTAGACGGTGGCTGTAATGGCTGTTCATCTACTCCAATGACTGCTATGCAGATATTTTACTCCCTCATGAAACTCGAAAATGTCAACGATGTGATTTTTGTCAACGGTGAGTTACCAGAGTACATGCGTGACTTCATTAAGAAAAAGATGGCCAAGGAAGCTATTGAAGCTGGACAGAACTCTACTGCCGAGGGCGACCACGAAACACGTGGCGAAATAGTTTGATTATTCTTCTTCACGCTTACCAATCGAATGTGGATTGGCACCAAATGATACATTGGTACCACGAATGTTCATTCGTGCTGAAATAGCGATAATAATACAAACTAATGAAAGTGGTTTTGGCAGATATTCTGAGCCCCACAGTGAGCCACCTGACAAGGCCAGCCACCACAAGACAACAGCACACAGGATCAACGACCCAGCAATGATGTTTTGCACCATATATTCGGCTTTTTCAGAACGAGAAAATGTCGCTATGAAGGTAAATAGCACTGCTGATAGGCCACACAAGGCTTCTGCGAGGTGTTCGATAAACACCACATCGACTCCTGCCATGACAAGGGGTAATGGTCGATGTTCTTAAGCACCAATCTGTAATAATTATTCAATCAGCCCAAGGGCAAGGTTTGTCAACGACTTCGCTTTGTTCCCATCATGGCTGGCAGCGACTTCACCTTGGCGAAACCGCGGCCGACTGGCCCGCCATTCTTTTCACGCAATCAAATCGCCCAAGCATTGCATCAGGTTGCAGTGCTGCTTGAATTACAAGGCGCTAATGTGTTTAGGCTAAGATCATATCAAAATGCCAGCCGAACACTAGGCGGTATCACTGAAGATTTAGGAGAACTAGTTGCGACTGGAGAATTGTTTGACATCAAGGGTATTGGTAAAGGACTTGGCTCAGCGATATCACAAGCAGTTGGTGAAGGACGATGGCCAAGTGACTGGGTTGACTTACACAATAATACGCCACCAGGACTAATTGAGATGCTTGGGATCCCCGGACTTGGCCCCAAGCGCATCAAAATAATGAACGAAGAATTAGGAGTTGATTCAATTGCTACACTACGTCAAGCAGCCGAGGAAGACGCCATCGCTGGGCTGAAAGGTTTTGGCGCCAAATCCCAACAAAAAATGTTAGACGGCATTGAATTGTTAGCAAGATTTAGAGCCCGCAGAAGACTCGATATCGGGCTAATGTATGGTGAAGCATTTGAACAAAAAATCGCCTCCATTGATGGCGTCATCAAAGCCCAACTTGCTGGTAGTGCAAGACGTCGCAAGGAAACAATTGGCGATTTGGATGTCGTTGTAGGAGTGCTTGATGAAGACAAAGACCGAGTAAGTAAAGCCATTCTAGGATTATCTGGGATTGCGGACGTCAAAGGTGCTGGTGAGTCCAAAATCAGTCTAATACTTGATACAAGTATCTTCGAAGGCGGATTCTCTATTGGCCATATTGACCCTAATGTAATGGATGCAATTGGTGGCGATGATTACGAGCAATTAGAGTCAGGCGGCACCATTGATGCGCAAGTAAGACTAGTCACACCAGAAGTTTTTCCGTTTACTTTAGCGTACTTTACCGGTAGTAAAGAACACAATATCGTCATGCGCCAAAGAGCGATTGACCGAGGATTGAGGTTGAGTGAATTTGGCCTAGTTCCCGAAGCGGAAGCTGGTGAACTAAAGGGCATGGCAGCCGCACATCTTTCGCTGCCAGCATTAGATGAAGCAGATATTTACCGACATCTAGACCTTGACTGGGTCTCACCTGAATTGCGTGAAGACACTGGTGAAATCGCTGCTGCAACCGATAAGTTACTGCCTCGATTAATCATTCCTTCCGACATTCGAGGCGCATTACATAATCATACTACACTTTCTGATGGCGATGCCAGTCTAGAACAAATGGCTGATGCTGCCCGTAAGATTGGCTGGAATTGGCTTGGTATTGCTGACCACTCACCAACTTTGAAAATTGCCAATGGTGCTAGTGCTGAAGACTTGCTTGCCCAAGGCGAGGTAATCAAACAATACAATTCTGCTTGGGCTGAGGAAGGGGTAGATTTCCGCTTATTCCACGGCGTAGAATCAGATATCCTTGAGAACGGGAAATTAGACCACCCTGATGATGTATTGGCTGAATTGGATTATGTTGTGGCCTCTGTTCACGCCATGACCAAATGGAAGAATCGAGATGAAGTGACCAATACTGAGGAATTAATCCGGTGTATTGATCATCCTGCCACGTCGATTCTTGGCCATCCAACAGGGCGAATTTTACAAGGCCGAGATGGCTATGAAGTAGACATGTTTGCCGTAATTGAACATATGGCTGAACATAATGCTGCGGGACGAATGAAGGCTGTTGAGTTAAACGCCAGTCCGTACCGATTAGACTTAGATTGGCGCTTGTGCAAATATGCTAAAGCCAACAATGTACCAGTGATCATCAACCCCGATGCTCACTCAGTCCGTGGTTTGGCTGATGTCGCTTATGGCGTGATGGCCGCCAGAAAGGGCTGGCTAGAATCAGATGACATCCTAAATTCACTATCTGGAGACGACATGACCAAGCGCTTGTCTTGAACATACATTGATGAAAGGCGAGGATGTGGAAAGTACATGCGAACATTGCGTACTGCTATCATGGGAGCCTCAATGGTGCTGCCTGGAATGTTTCTTGCGCTACTCATTTGGTACATCGCAGGAAAACCAACTACTGAACCATTGGAGACACTTATCTGCAATGTAATTCCAATGATTTCCATCGCCTTAGGCCTAGTATTTGGCTGGTTGACTGGCGGAGAATATGAACAGTGAGTGATTACCGTGGCAGAGGAATTTGAGATAACCCAATGGGAAGATATTGTCAGTAAATTCACTAAAACTTTCAATGGTCTTGGCACAGTTCTACACAATGAAAAAATCGCGTCATTTACTTCAAAAGCACCGGATGTGGAAACTGGGATTGCCATCTATTCTGACGGCCAATTCTCAGCCGCAATGCCCCTGCACGGCATAGACTCAGTGGTGAAAAAGGTGATTTTTAATCATGAATCAATCACTCTGAAAGGTGATTCAATCGATTATACTTACCGGATTCCACCACAGATACTCAAACGCCGAGGCGAGTGAATGAAACGCAGCGAAAAAGCTGAAAAAATCGCAGTAATGCTTGAAGAGTTGTACCCTGAAACCCCAGTCCCCCTAGACCACGAAAACTCATTTCAATTACTAGTAGCAGTGCTAATGAGCGCTCAAACCACTGATTTGAAAGTCAACGAAGTTACTCCTGCTTTATTTGCCAAGGCGCCAAATGCCAAAGCAATGGCTCAATTACCGGTTGAAGTGATTCTAGCCGATATTCGTCAAGTCGGCCTTGCACCTACTAAAGCCAAGAACATTAGACGAATGTCAGAAATGCTCATGGAAACTCACGGTGGTGAAGTACCTGCTTCATTTGCAGCATTAGAGGCATTGCCTGGAGTGGGTCACAAAACGGCTGGTGTAGTCATGGCTCAGTCATTTGGCGTACCGGCTTTTCCCATAGACACTCACATACACCGATTAGCCGCAAGATGGGGTTTGTCCAATGGTAAGAATGTCGATAAAACGGAACAAGATTTGAAAGCCATATTCCCAAAAGAATTATGGAATAAATTACACTTACAGATTATCTTTTTTGGCCGTGAATACTGTCCGGCAAGAGGACATGATCTAACCACATGCCCAATCTGCTCATGGACAGCTACCAAGAAACGAATCAATGAAGAAATGAAACGTTAATCAGAAAATCGATAGGTTTGCTGCTGCTACATTACCAACCAGCAATACACCAGTTATCACCGCAGTGACTCTTACTGCTGTGTGATGGGCATCGCCTTGATTAGCCTCGCGTAGTAGCGCATAGGCAATTAGACCCATGCCAACAGATTGTAGCATGCTAGATAACGCACCCAGACTGGTGCCTAATTTTTCATGAGAAAACTGGTCTTCTGCGTATTTAGTAGCATCTTCATAGTCTGCAGGATTAGGTGCTCCAACTAAATCTGTAACTTGAGCAAACATGGCACCAATTACAATAATTACAACGGCAATCATTAGCCATTTACTAAATGAGTAGGCACCATATTTATCTAAAAATTTCGGCTGAGGTTGGTATGCAGCCATTGGTTGCATCGGTTGCATAGGTTGCATTGGTTGTGGATTTTGGGCTTGTACAGGGGGACCGGGGGCCGGTTGCATAATATCCAATTGTTGAATCAATCTATAATACTTGACAATCATCAAACCGAGAATATCGATGACGCAGCGTCAAGAATCACCGCGGTCAGTAATGAAGTTAGACCGGCAACCCAAAGGAAGGAAATCGACTGGCCAAGAGCACTGGTAAACCCACCGCCACGTAGCCTTGTGGCAATTAATGAAACCGCTAAAACTTGAATCAGTATCAATATCGATACGACGATTTTGAACATCCGGATATTTTCTCCAACCGAACTAGCATCTTCCATAACAGGTAAAGCCACACCACCACCGAAGTCTGACAATGCTGAAACATCGGTATCAACTAGACCACTGGCGACACCAGCAATTGCATCACCAAGTTGTAGGACAATGGAAATGGTCACGTTTAGGCTGGTTACACAGGCGATAAGTAAACCAATGGCAACACCCCACATGGTGCTAGCAGACAATCCTCGGCGCCTTCTTAGCCCAAGTAAACTACCCACTGAGCGACTGACCATTTCAGCGGTTTCGGCTGGCTTGCCGGATGATTGTGAACCCTCAATATAGATTCTCATGTACCTAGAGATAACTGAAGAATTGGTATCGGCGTTGAAGTAATCCCAAGCACGGTCTGAATCAATCCTTGTTGACAATCGCTTTTCTAATCGGTCGATTGATGAATCTAGGCGACCGAAATCAATTCCTCTTAGCGCCTTTATGGTCGCCGATGGTTCCGCCGACCTCGCTTGAGCAGTGCCGCCAAGTGCGCGAATAAAATCCGGATATGTTTCATCTCGACGCAGCACCATACCTTCTTCTCGTCTAATCATTATCGATGGGAACAGCATTGGTGTTAGTGGTATGGCGAAAATAAGTAAACCGAACTTATCCCATTGATCGCTAAGAACATTCCAATTACTGATAACTACCAGCGACATAACTACTGACAATAACGCAGTAAATGCACTTGCAATCAAAAATGACCGTCTGAAATTGATTCTAAAGGGGGTATCCATCTCATCCCTAGCAAAGGTTTGATCCTCTGGAATAGTTGACCTAAAAGCGAACACAGCCCCTATCTGAACTATAGTGAAAATAAAACCGGCTAGTATTAAAAATCTGATGCGATTAAACAGTTCAATTGGTTCTGCGTCAGGCGTACCAACTTCGAATAGCACCAGATGAATACCTGCGATAACCAAGGCAAAAAGACCCGCAGATACTAGTGAGACATAGATTTCTTTCATGGTGTCTACTGATTCCAATCTAGTATCGTATAACGTAGTATACTGTTCAGCAACAGTTTCTTGTTCCGCACGCATGAACTCATCAATTGGTTGTCCAGCTTCAATAGAGAAAGCCATCCGGTCCAAGAAATCAGTCCACAATGGGCTCGGACTTTGATGAGCCACTATTCTAGCCGCTTCGGGAAGCGATGTATGCCATTTGTCAACTAGAGTCTCAATGCGTTTGACTTCCGAGGCTAATTCTCCATAGTCACTCATTTGTTTGAGGATATCAAATATTGATTTAGCGCCAACTTCACCTAGCGATAATATACCCATACGGGTGATGAACATGTGCATTTCTTTCTCAATAAGCGTTGCTGATCTTTGCACTTCAATCAAAGGAAAGGCGATTGCCGCTAATGCAGTAATTATTGGGAATATCAATATCATCAAGATTCCAGCAAAACCCTGAAATAGCGCTCCGTCGCCAAGCCCACCGGTAAGGAATATAATTGCCAAGGCAGTGATTAATCCAGAAAGTCCAGCACCGCCGACGAAAATAATCAGGAAACGCGGAATCGGCATTTCGAGACGACGAATTGCTACTTGCCAGATCGGCATTCTTTCCATGATCAATTCTCCTAGCCGTGATTAATACCTGTCCAATTGTCAATTGCTCGGTTAAATGTCTCAAAGCCATTATTGTAGTATATCCCGAGTAAATCAAACACATCGTCATAGTGAGTTAAATCTCTGTCAGCCATTTTGTCAAGGGCTGCTGCTCTTGCTAACATCTCATCATAGATATCACGCTTGTTGGCAAAACCTGCCATTGCGGCAATTTTATTCTCTAGCAAATGGCTTTGAAACATACCACGGAAATAGTGCTTATCCTTGACTGGGTCCCATTCGAACATACCTCTGGTCAACACACCATCGCTATGTTTGTTGTAACCTATGACCTCATCAATTCCGGTTACTCTTCTAGCAATACCGCCACCTGGTGCCTCAACAACTTCTTGGAAAATTGCAAAGTTCAAGTTGTCAAAGAACCGAATTGGTACATTGATCGGGTCACCGGTAAATCTCTGAATCATCTTTACGATTGACGATGCGTGGAAAGTAGCAATTACCGGGTGACCTGTTTGCATCGCCTGGAACGCAGTAGCCCCTTCAACACCACGTATCTCACCGATAATGATGTATCTTGGTCTGCTTCTTAGAGCCGCTTTGAGCAAATCGAACATTTCGACACGTGATTCTTCATTCTTAGAATCTCTAGTAACAAGTCGCTGCCAAATCTTGTGTCTTACTTTAACCTCAGGTGTATCTTCTGCCGAGTAAATTTTGACGTTGTGGTCAATAAACGGTAAAATAGCATTCAGTGTAGTAGTCTTACCCGATGCTGTTTCTCCAGAAACCAGTACCGACATACCGTACTCTAGGCAAATCCAAATGTAGGCAGCAACTTGTGAGGAAATCGTTCCCCATTTGATTAGTTGAATAATTGAAATGGTTTCCTCTGCGAATTTACGGATAGTGAATGACGGACCAAGCATCGATACGTCATCAGAGAATATGATGTTAATACGAGAGCCGTCGAGTAATGCTCCGTCAATAATTGGCTTGTTGTCTGATACTGGGCGACCAATACGCTCTGACATAGCACGTAAATAACGGGACAATAGTTCCTCATCACGGAATCTAATGTTTGAGGTTACTGTGCCGAAAACCTTGTGATCCATGTGAATATGCTTGAGACCAATAGAGTGTATATCTTCCAGCATCTCATCAGAAAGTAGTGGTTCTAAGGGTCCATTTTTAATTAGGTCGCGAATAATAATATATTCCAACCTAGCTCTTTGTTCTGGAGTGACAATGACACGTTTGTCATCCATTCCAATCATTTCCCAAAGTCGTCCTTGACGACGAGGGGCTGCGCTGACATCGCTTTCTAGTACGGTGTACCGGTCTACCATCTGGGTAAGAATATTTTCAAATTCCCCATCTGTGGTGAAGGTCGGCGCAGTTGGTGCCTCTTGGAGCAGCGTCTCGACTAAGTCACGACGCATGTTTTCTTCCTCTTCAGTAAGTTGCGGCTCTAGACCAAACCAAAGAATTTCTCCGCCGCTACCATCATCATCTTCAGGTGGTTCGTAAATGTGAATAAAAATTGGCTCTTTGGCCAAGTAAATTAGGTTCAGTGGTCGTTCTTTCTTTGCATCCCTGTCGAGTGGTCCATAGTACATAGGACGCGTGCCGTATCTTGATTCGAAATCTCGAACCCAATCGGCGACGTGTGGGTAAGCAGCCATGACGCTATTGAGGTCACCTTTTGCAAATCGATCTTCGTCAGCCATGATAACACCCCTCAACTGACCGCCGTGATATCAACGATGAAGCCCATACTCGGCTCAACACGCCAGCCAACGCTAGTTTGAACTGGCCCTGCGGCTCTTAAGAATCTAGTAACGACAATGTTTCTCTTCAAATCTCCACCGATAAGTGTAGTGGATAAATCTAGCACTACCTCGGCTGATGCGCGCATGCTGTGTAATAATTTATGATCCATTTCATCAGGATCGACACATAACATAATCGAGCGACCATCTGCAGTAGACTTGCGTAATCTTTGCATTAAGTCGAATCTTTGCTTATAATCTAAACCGTCATCCATCAAAGCACTAGCTGAATCTAGTATTACCACATCTGCTTCTTCTACTGCTTTGCTTTGCAGCACTTCCTCAAGACCGACATCTTCTCGGGCATCTGCAACAGTACCAAATCTAGAGAAAACCATCAAGCGGCCTTCTCTTAATGCATCTGTTACTCCGTAACCAATCGATTCCATTTGCTCTATCCAGCCTCTGGTAGTTAATTCGGTAGTAACCACAAGAATCTTGACGCCATTATGTAGCATACCGTGGACCAGTCTTTGTGAGATCAATGATTTACCGCCACCCACTAATCCTTGAAGAACATACAGTGACCTGTTTGGTAATCTTAGACCCATCGTGTCGGCAAGCGAATCAGTTTCTACATCAAATGCAAATCCATCTTCAACAGGCTTGTGCGGGAAATTGAGTGGGTCGTCAGAGTTCATTTAATCTCGCCTCCGTAGATTTACTGTCGGTTCCAGTTTGGCCAAACGTGATTTCAGACTGAACTAGAACTGTTAGACTTATGTCAGTATCATCAGCGTAGCCCCAGTTCCCTTGCAACTGAACTTGCAATAAATCGTCTGAATCCCAATCACCAGGATTTGGCAACACTGTCGTTGACAAATCGGTATCTGAAATCGCGACACCATCAAGTTGAACAAATACCGAAGTTATATCAAGTAAATATTCTCCAGTATTTTGTAGATAGAAGGTTATTGTTTCGTCTAAACCACTTGTATCATATGCGACATTTGAGACATCTCCGGCAAAGTCAAACGAAGTTTTCGCATTTGCTTCATCGCCTTTCCTTTGCTGTTCCATATTGCTGGCTAAATCCCCATATTGGGAAATTAAAACTGCTGAAACAGTTCCTGAAATCAGCAGTGCTGTTGCCAAGAAAATAAATGATGATGCTCCGCCGTCTGCCATAATATTACCTCAAACTAATGCTCTAGTTACGCTGTAACCGTTTGCAGATAACGAAATCTTCTCAAATACAGTATTGCCTAATCCTCGCCATTCTATGCTTACAGTATCTCCAGAGTAAATATTATCAGAAGGAACTGATGGTGCCAATACCGCTAATTTAGTTGGTTCTTGACCATCCAAAAATAACCATACTTCTTGAACTGGAACAATTACTGAACCCGTATTAGAGAAACTTGCGTCAACCACAGTGGTCCTTGCTAGTACTGAAAGAGAACCATTAGCTGCACCAGGTGGTGGGTTATCTATCACAATAGTTGGGTCGGACGAGTAATCCCCATGGTCGGTGATAGACCATGATATAATTGACCCCGTACTATTTACTGTGAAACTTCCCGTAAATCCTCCTGCTTCTAATGTACTCAATGTACCGTCAACGTATCCTTCTCCTGCATCATCTATCTGCAAACTTGTTACTGCACCAAGTGCTATATCTGCAACATCTATGGTGAAGGTTGGTAATGGTTCACTAGCCGAATCTAGAGTATCTAATGATGAGTCTACTCGAATATCGATGACATTTACGGCTAACGCAAATACCACCATCATCGAGGTGCCCACTATTAAGCCTCCAATTCCGACCGATGCACCCATTCTATTCTTCTCCTCTTAGTTGCTTTACTTGTCGCCAAGATGTCACTAATGCTGAAAACGTCAGCAATTCACGATGTGGTAGATGATCTTCCAAAGCAGCTTCTGCTTCCCCAGGGGTTGCAAGTTGAACAATTGCTAATACAGAATTGCCTTCTTCTTGAGTCAACATACCTGAGTTAATGGCTTTTTGAGCGAAATTAACCGCAGCCATACCAGACATGTGGTCAAGCAATAATGCTGACACAGTTGGTGCTCCAACCTTGTTGTTATTGGTTGTAGGACCTGTTGATGGGGCTACGAGGAATGGATTTGCCGCTAGCGCCTGAGCTTCATAGAGCTCAACTAGCGGTGCCTCGTCCTCTGCCATCAAACGATTAACTCCAGCAGTAGGAATTACTTCACCGCTTGCGGTGATAATCGTATCTCCTGCGCCGACTTCAGCCTCATTAGAATCATCATGAACTAGTGGATTACCTTCTGGGTCTACCTTTTGTCCTGCTGGACTAAAGGTCATACTTTCCTCAAGGCGTTTTTCAACCAATCCTAGTACATCCTCGACCATATCGAGGCGACTACTGATCAATCGCTCCAATCCAGATGTATCAACTTGAGCGTTAACTTGTGCAGGTTGTGCAGGAGCCAAGGTTTGTGTAACCGTTGGCACGCTACCAATACTGTTCAGTTTAGCCCTCGTTGGACCTGGGGATATCGTCCACGCATCTTCTTCTGTCAGTTCGCCTTCTTCAGGAAGAGGGACTTGTTCAATTGCCACGTTGGACAAGATCTTAAGTCGCTCTTCGCTAAGTTCAGCGTCTGCATCTCGGATATTACCTGTGTTATTACTAAATGGCCAGGCCATTAGTATACCTCCTTGCCGTCGAGAATTAGATTCTCAACAGCAAGCAACATCAGATAATCGGTGCGCCATCAGTTCGGTCATCAATTTGTAGAACTTCGTAGGTTGAACCTGCACCCTTAATGTGGATAAAGACTGGTATAGACTCTTGTGCATTACATGCTGCTGCTCCGGTTATTTCCATAGCATATCCAGTATCTGCAGTCATGGTACCAACATCGGTAATACCGTCATCAATGGTATCCATATCTTCAATAGCTACGCCAACGCCACCTAACTGGTTGTTTGGTGTAGTTCCACACTGCATTTGGACAATGATATCTGTTGTTGGGACATCTTCGCTACCCGCTGCTAGTTTAACCAGTAGCACATAGTTATCATTACCTTGGTCATCCAAATAGCCACCAAGAACGTTTATTTTTGCTCTCAGTTCACTAGCTGTATCATCACCAGTTTTTTGTGCATTTTGTTGAAGTTTTTCCGCTGTTTGAATGATTACAGCAGAAGCAACTGCTGCAACAAGAATCAACGAAATAAATACGATCATTGCACCAATACCAATTGCTGCATAATTATCTTGCTTAATTTCTGTGTTATTATTTACCTTCATGATATCACCTCAAACTAATACGTCTCCATCTGCCCATGTTCCGCTGTTAAATGCTTCATAAGTAAAACCTGCTCCACCGGATTGGATACCCAATTGAGTATCGAGTTCCCAGCAATTACCAAGCACTAGATTATGAGTGTATACTTCACCCGGAGAGATGTCTACACCGCCGCCTGCTGGGCCTATGTTGGTAAGTCCAACGAAGTCACCAGAGTCGGGGCCACCATTACACGCTGCAATCCAAACTACATTTGCTGGATTAACTTGGTCACTACCTGGCGCTAACTCGAAGGTTATGGTAATTTGAGTACCAGCAGCATTAGACACTAACGTGTTAATTATGCTAACCTTGGATGCCATTGCATCTTTTGTTCCTTCACCAGTAGCCTGGGCGTTCTGTTGCAACTTTTCAGCGGTCTGTATAATGACCGCAGACGCTACCGCAGCAACTAGAATCAGCGCAATAAAGACAATCATTGCACCAATACCCATTGCAGCGATAGTATCGCTGTTTTCGTTTTTCATTTCGTTATTATTTTTCATATTTTCACCTTTTTTTATTTTTTTTACTCGTCCTCCCGCATTAGCGGATGGAATTGGATGGGGCTCAAGAATTACCTCCTGTGCCCATGTCGATGGTTAGTGGCATTCGTATCAATGCCACCTCATCGGGGGATAGACGTTCCACAAAGGGAACTTTAGCAGTGGTATAACCTGGTGGCAACCACGGCGTGAGTATGATATCGGCAAGGGGTTCCATTGAGCGGTTTTGTGCCCTAATGGTGACCATTATCTCGCCGGAGCGCATTTCATAGCCAGTTGAAACTGCTAATTTACGGGATAGAGGCATTTCATCAGCACCATAACGGCCCATTGACTTGATGTCAAATCTAAGTGGTAGGTTGCCACCCGGAGCAATAATCGGCAAATCGACTGAATGAGGCTCAGAAACCCAACCCTCTGGAACAGGAGGGGACAAGCGCATTGCTGGCATAGCAATTGGCCCGTCGTTGATTAACCTGACAAGCAGCACTCCGGTGTCTCCGCCTGCAGGCCAGCGAGTATCAACACCGAGCCAGAAATGGCGGAAAAAGAATGGATTAAGCGTTGAAGTATTACCTCCAATTAAGTCGTCTACTAGGAATTCAATTTCTGTTGCAGCCTGCCCAACATCGCCCACTTCAGCATTCGACGTAGCATTTCTAAGACGTAGCAGTATATTTTCAGCCTCAATAGTATCGATTTTCTTTTCTTTTAGCAAGCGATGTAACATAGCGATGCTACGGCGAAGGTACAGGACATCTTCTTCTAGGGTGACTAGAGCTTGTTCTGCCTTCTTGACACTCACCTTAGCAAGCTTTAGTTTGTGTAGTGAAAGATATTTCTTGGCTTCCATTATGTCGACTTCGGTGGCCGCAAGGGAATTGGTGTCTGACTGGACAACGTTTTGAACCATAGAATCTAGGTCTCTTGAAGCAGACATAATTCGGCTTTCCACTTCATCAAGTGTACCTTGGGCCACAGTTGGTAATGCCGCCTCTGCGGTATCACCAATCTCTAATTTATCTTCAACTGGTCCTTGTGTTACCTCAGTTTTGATATCTTGAGATGGTTCCTCATCCTCGAGCACGCCCATGTAATCTCTAACTTGATCTTGGAAAGGAGTTTCATTGCTCTCTGCTGAATCGTCTGAGCCGTCCTCTTCTATTGCTTCCACGACTATTTCTGGAAGGTTATCATCAGCAACCTCATCTTCTAAAATTTCATCGAGGTCAAACACGATAGACTCCTCTGACTTTTCTTCAGACATCTTCTCTCACCTCCTCATCTATTGCTAGTTCATTCCCGTTGTTAATATCGTCAAATATCGCGTCGAGGTTGATACCATCGTTGGCCAACTCATGTAATAATCGCGCCGGGTCCGATAAATCTCTTTCGATTCTAGTGGCCTTTACTTCGATATCTGTCAAGCGTCCGTAAATTGAGCCATACATGGAATCTGCACGGCGTACTAAAATCCATACTCCAACTGAAATAATCACTACATAAGCTGCTAATGTAAGCAAATTATCGCGGTCTGTATCGAGTTGTGGAGGTATACCAAGAACAACGCCTAATAGACCGAAAACAGGTAGGGCAAGAATAATTCTAAGTTGCCTTCTACTATCTGCCAACGCTTGGAAATGGTCGGCATACAAAGTAGATACACCTTTGCGCGCCCTTTGGTAATCTTCATGGATTAATCTGAATTCATCAGTACTTAACCAAGTTTTACGCCACAGCCAAAGTACTGAAAGTCCTAGTACAAGCGGGCCCCAATAGATTATGTTGAATAAGTGGAAAGCAAATCCAAGGGCTAACAATCCAGCATAAACTGAGAACAAGCGGAACTTTTCGTTTTGCCCGTTCAAACGCCCTAGCACTAGGGACAGCAATCCAAAGATAATGAACAGGACAAATGTGGAAGATTGGCCAGGTGACCATGAATAAACTTCATCTTTGTAGACGTAGCGATCATTTCCTTCGACATTCTTTGACAACATATTTGCATCTATGGCCACGATACAAGTTCCGTCGATAGATTGCTTCCACCATTCGATGGTTTCAGAAGTTATTTCCCACTTGACTACAACTTCCTCATTTGGACCAAGCAGTGCTATTGGGTCTACCTGGTTATTGATAGTTGAGCCTGAGCACTCTAAATCCACCATGAAGAACAAGGCTAATGCTGTTCCATCGTTACGGATTCTAGCACTAACTGTTGCCTCTGTCCCTTCTTCCATCGTCCCTTCACTAATCCAAACTTCGGCCACACTTGGGTCAGCAAATACATCTAACTGGAAGGTGAAAGTTGCCTCATCGTAAACGGTATAACCGTTATTTTCTGTTGGATGGAATAGCCTGAAGGTCATATCCCAGCCATCTTCTGTGATGATATTAGGCCGGTTTGGTGCATCAACAATAATCTGTAATGGGTCACTTACATCCCAAGCTTCTCTAAGCGTCAATTGAATTCTAGAATCACTTCCAGCTGAGCCTGAGCCACAATCTTCAGGAGAAAGTGACAGAGGTACGGATGTGGTCTCATCGACTACTAAAGTGAAAGTCCATGGGTAGAGCGATTCTTCCAAGCCTGCGGTGTTGAAATTGAATAACCTTGTAGCTTCACATAATTCTAATTCGTAAGCCACAGCATTAGAAGGGCCTCGTGGTATGTGTGAGTAGACGATGTTGACGGTCATTGGTCCATCTGTTTCATCTGGCTTCAGATCAAAGTCACTAGCCTCAAAGAATCTGGACATCTTCAATGTTGAATTGAGATAACCCTCACCATCAACTCCGACATCCTGAGGAGTAATGTGAATAGAAAGCAGGGCTGTAAGGTCAAGGTCTGGACTTAATTCTTGGCCACTGACGGTAAATTGGAAAGATATATTTTGCCCGACTGGCATATTAAGCGTGGTAGGTGCATCCGATTGCACTGACCACTCTGTACTGGCTGCTACGCCACCTGGCTTGTTAACCTCGTACGCTAGGTCAGCGGTGACGTCACGATTGCCCATGTTGACTATCGTGGCGGTGAATGTTCGGTCCCATTGACGGTGATAGAGCATCTCTTCTTGCCACTCAATAGTATCTAAGATGAACATTGGTGAGATTAGCATTCTGACAATGCTAACGCCTGCGGTTAACTCTGTTACCGGGTCTACCAACCTAATAGTCAGATTGTGGACTGAACCATCATCTAAACTAATACCGTCACCTAACTCAGGGATGCTAACAATTACGCTGCCTTGGATTGCTTCATCTATGGGCAGGGTCATTGTTTGTGATGCTGGTACAACTACCCAACCACCATCTACTGCCACTTCAACATCAAAAGATTCCTCTAAGTTACCAGAGTTCGTTACTGTGAAATTAATTGTTTGATCTTGCCCAGGCAAGACGCCAATCTGATTTGGCGCATCGATAGTTAGCGAGCGTTGTTCACTCACATTGGCCACAACATTAGCACTCAGGTTTACTCCAGTATCAGTTGAGACCCATAACGTGGCCATGTAGAATGCATCGGAATCAGCATCGGCATTTGCGGCCAGCCTTATCTTTACTGAGTCAGTAAATCCTGGCGCAACTAAAATTTGATTTGGACTTTCTAAACTAAAGTCAACATCGCCGCCTTGAGATTCATCAAGCCACAATGAGTAAGTTGTTGGAGTATTACCAGTATTGGTGACATAAACTCTGGTAAGCGGAGTTTCGGATAGTGTAGTATTGAGGTCAACTGTTTGATTTGTCGGACTCAAAGATGCGTTGACATATGGACCGACTCTTATTGACACTGGCAAGACATCAATTAGTAATCCTGTGCTGCTATCTTCAACTTTGATGTTAACATTTTGGAAAGAGTAGGCTTCTGCTAATGGGTCAGTTGTCACCTTCAATTGGAAATCTCTCATGTGAGAGTTGCCTTGTGATGGATAATCTGCAACATCTGCTGACAAATCAAGAATGGTATCCGAAGTAACAGTAGTTGTGTTAACTGAGGTAACCCAACCGTCTGGAAGATCATCTAAAATAGACAAACGATAAGACGTTAGGTCATTTCCAGTGTTAGCAATTAACAAATCAATTGGCGTTTCTTCGCCAAGGGGCACATCAAATGGACCTTGGTCGATTATGGCCGCCCCTTGAATAGTTGGGACTCCGATAGTGATATTCCTCTCAACAGGTACGACTTCCACATTAGGGATCGGTGGACCTACCAAAAAAGGAGTAGCAATAACTGGTATCGAAATTATTCCGGCTAACGGATAATCGTCGGCAGGACCTTGGATGCCTAGGGCAGCTGATTGGACATCACCAAGAGACAAACCAGAGAAAGTTGCTGGTGAAACGTTGGCAGACCAGCGGTCGGATTCTGAGAAGCCGCCACTGTTGGATGGAGTGAAGGTTAGATTGCCAACTGACAAGACTGTATCAATTGTATTGGTAATGGTGCCGTCTAAATTGTGTCTAACTTCGACTTCCATTGCTCTTGGCAAGTCTACGCCTTGACCGTTCTTTGCGGCAATCACATCTTCAACAGTCAGTTGAATATGCTCTTGTTCGAGGCCTGGATCAACCACAATTACTGGTCTAACTTCTAGCGGGCTAGTTTGAGTGACTGGTACGCCTCCGCCTGATGGAGTTGCTTGAACCCACACACTTAGAACATCGCCTGCTCTATTGTAGTCACTGGGGTCAAGCGGCATTTGTATCGGAGGTACAGTGATGTTGACTCCAAAAATACCTGAATCTGTATTGTTAATCAATGGAGTTGTTGAATCTGAAAGAGTAACTTGCCAATTTGAGGAGGTCACTGATAGTCCAGCAACCAAGTCAAAGGTGCCAGGTACATTACCAATATTGGAAATTATTGAATTAAAGGAAATGCTTTGACCTGGCGTCACCATAGTGGTTGTTGTTGGCATGGTAATTGTTGCTTGATACAATTCTCCAGCCATGACTCTAGCAGTTGATGAGAGAGAGTAACTTGGCACTTGTGGGTCGCCAATGGAAGTCAATGTGAGCGTGATTGTATCTATCTCTGACCTTGATGCCGAGGACGGTACGGATACCGGGACAAGAATTGTTTCGGACGACCCTTGTGAAAATACAGGTGTTGAGCCACCGTTTTGTCCAAGGTCTGCCCAACCCATTGTGCTAGATATACCGATTTGGAAAGAATCAGATTGTGCGCCTAAATTAGTGACTATGAAGGTAAGAGTTGTTGTGAGTCCAGGCTCTGTAGTGCGATCGGATGGAGTGGACAATGTCGCAATGAAATCCGAGAATTTTATGTTTGAGGTACTGATTAAGTCTGTTTCAGTCCAACCGCCAGTTCCGTTGAAAATTACCGAAGCGGTCAATTCCCATACTCCAGTCATTAGACCTGAGTTGTAATTGGCTGTTAGATTATCAGTAACTGCTGGGATAAATAATGAACCTGGACTGATTATTTGCTCGCCAGAATAAAACGTCATTGTATTGGCTGGGTTGGCTACTTCAGCAAAGGCTAGTTCAAGGTTAGCAGTGATGTCCCTGACGCCCTCGTTGATTACGGTAGCGTTAATTTGTTGCATACCATTTTCTACCATTGCATTAGTTTGCCCCGAGGCAGGTTGAGGCACGGAATCATCAAGTACTGTTCCAACCATGTACACCGGGCTTTTGACATCGAAATTTATTCGGCGGTCATCGTTCGCAGAATTAGGATCATTTAGCGAGAATACCTCGGCGTAGATCGACTGTCCGTCACCGGGCGTGGCAGTCCATTGGAATAGCACAGGATTAGAGGCTGTCCCTGGATTAATGGGGCCGATTTCAAGTGAGGTCACCAAGGTCTTTCCAGCAGCTGGAGATCCTTGATGAAATAATGACACTATTACTGTGTCTGAGGTAGAACCAGTGTTGGCTACGACTATTCTTGCTGAATGAGTTGCATTCTCGACAAATATATTGACACCAGATTGCACTGAACCTGCTCCGTCTAGAGTGAATGAATTGATGCTGAAATCTGGGGAGCTGCGAGCGCCAGCAGAGCCATTTGCCGAAGTTAACGGCGCAACCATAGGAGCAACTAGCAACAGCAACATTACTGCTGCGATGGTTGATTTGTTGCGATTAAGCAGAAACCTCACCTCCACTTGGGGCTTCAAAACTGTCAATATTGACTTTCTTACCTTGCTTTTTCCATTGGGCAAGTAGTTGCTCTAGCAAACGATTATGATCTTGTTCACTTATTCCAAGGCGGCGACGCTCCTCCCAGAGTAACAGTTGCTCTGTCCTAGTCAGCAAAGCATCTCTTAGGTATAACTCTAAAGTTCTGCGGTAAGCATCTCGGTCCGATATAGCATAGACGATGGTGTCATCATCGACGAATTGATCTGCTCGGTGTTGGATAATATTACCAAGAGTAAGGGCCTCATCGTAGGAAATATTCCTTTTGTCAAGTTCAGTTTGGATGCCTGAGGCTGCTTCTTGCAACTCATATTTGCCTGGCGCTCTTTGAATTTTCTTCAAAAACTTGCGGGCTCGACGAGACAGACGTAGCCCTACCATAGTTACCGTCCCACTAGGCAGTTATTCAAAGAATCGGTCAACTATAGCACCCCTACCCGAAACGGTTAGATTACTATGCAAAGCGTATAAAAAGGCGACTACTTGATATTTTATCTCTTTTAAGATGACGAAATTTGGTTTTTTTACTGAAATCAAGATAAAATATGATTTGATGCAATAATTCATCAATAATGTGCTCTAGGTTTGAGGTATGAGCGAAGATATAAACTTAGAAACCGGCCAGTCTGCACCAAGATTTTCCTGCCTTGATTCTGTGGGCAATGAACATGATTTAGAACAGTATATGGCTGATGGAAAAAACGTCATCTTGTATTTTTACCCCAAGGATTCTACACCGGGATGCACTACCCAAGCATGCGATTTTAGAGATTCGATGGCTAGATTAAACCAAGGAGATTATGTTGTTCTTGGAGTATCAAAAGATTCCGGTAAATCACACGATAAATTCATTGCCAAGCAGGAGCTAAATTTCCCCCTGCTCATGGATGAAGATTTATCGCTACACCAGTCATATGGCGTGTGGCGAGAAAAGAGCATGTACGGCAAGAAATACATGGGCACTTCACGCTCTACCTTCGTCATTGGAAGTGACGGCAACCTTTCTTGGGTTGGCTATGGCGTTAGATCAAAAGGACATGTTACAAAAATAATGAGTGAACTAGGCATTGAGTAAGTGATACAATGCCAGATAACCTACCCCAAAATGTCCGTATAGACCTTGGCAACCACAGCGTTGCTTGGTCGCCATGTACTATTGGAGTTAACCTTGAAGTTGGCAGTAATTGCTCCATCGGCTCTCTAGCCCACATTGGTCGAAATGTGACGATGGGCGATGAGTGCCGCATTCAAGGCGGTGCATACATTGCTGATGGCTGTATACTTGGTAACCAAGTATTTGTTGGACCTAATGCTACCTTGCTCAACGACCGTTATCCTCCATCAGGAGATAAGGCATTGTGGCAACCAATCAGTGTCCATGACGGCGCAGTAATTGGCGGGAATGCCACGGTGGTTCCCGGTTGTGATGTTGGCAAAAACTCCGTGCTTGCTGCGGGAGCTGTATTGACCAAACACTTGCCTGAAGAGGAAGTTTGGGCCGGCAACCCTGCTAAATTTATGATGAAGCGCAGTGATTACGAGTCCAAGCGATGATATGGTTGAACAATTAGGCGGGAACAATATGGATAGAAAAGGCGTAGTGGCAGAGTTTCTTGTCAAATGCATAAAATACGCAAATGACTCTATTGAAAGAAAGCGTTCAAGAGGAGAACATGAATTGATTCCCGCTTGGGAAACCTACATCGAATTCACTCAACATGCGTTAGACGAAGTACATACGGGAAAATTAGATTCATGGTTTGAAACAGAAAGCCGTAAAGATTTGACCAAAGCAAAGCGCATCGACATAATGGACATGAGCCACCCCGAGCGGTCTGCATGGTTAGCCGGTATTGTCTCACCACGTCCACTAATTCTTGCCTCAACAATCGATGAGAATGGGATCAAAAATCTAGCACCCCTTACCTCTGTCATGGGCGTATCAAATACCCCACCACTGTTCATCGCCTCATTTAGCAAGAACAAGCAAAAAGAATACCGTGGCACTTTACTAAACATGCGTAAGACCGGTACTGCAATTCTACACGTGATGCCAAGCACCCTGCAAGCAGTTGATTGGATTGACTTAGCAGGTAGTCCAATACCGCCAGAAGATAGCGAATGGGATTTAGTTGACCTTACCCCTCACGATGAGAATGAGTTACTAATCCAGCAAGCGATTGCGGCGATCGAAGTAGAATTAGTGGAAGAAAAAGAATTACCAGGTGCTGTTGCCAGATTAGCTGTAATGCAAGTTAAGCATGTTTGGACTTCAAGTGATAAAATCCCACAGCAAGGCCTTGATGTGCTGACTCAGCACGGCATGGACAACATAATGCCTGCACCTAGTTTGTGGTCAAAAAAAGTTGACAAACACTACGGCCCTAAGTAGTCAAAATGTCCCACATTAATTGAAGACCATCATCAATAGATACCTTTGAATGCCAATTTAGCAACTCGACTGCTCGACTTATTTCTGGGAGTCGTCGATTAGAATCGCCAAAGTAACCTTCCCCATAGACCACTTCAGCCCCATTAGGAGAAAATTTAGCAATTTTAGCAGCTAAATCAAGAATTGAAATTTCTTCGGTAGACCCAATATTAAACACCATATTAGGACTTGAATTTACTTCCCCTGCGTTAACAAAACCATCAACTACATCGTCAATCCACGTGAAACTTCTAGTCTGACTCCCGTTACCATGAACAGTCAAATCAGCGCCTTCAAGGATGTTTTGAAAAAATATCCCGATCACTTGACCGTAATCATCTCCACAAAGGCGTGGACCATATGCATTGAATGGTCTAACGATTCTAACGTCAAGACCTTCTCTAGCTGCATGTTGACTAGCAACTTCGCCAAGATACTTACTGCCGCCATAGGAATGGCGTTGATGTTGAGCGGGATTAGAAAAAATCATTTTATCACCATCGGTTATTGGTTGAGATTCCGGCTCACCAAAGGCTTCTGGTGAAGATGCAAAAACGTACCTAGCATCATTCGCCATGGCTAATTCAAGCGTCCTTAACGTGCCATTGATGTTGACATCAATGACTGAATGTGCTGCTTCATGAAACCATTTAGTACCATTTATTGCTGCTAAATGATAGATGATATCTAGGCCACCCATCGCCTCAACACATGCATCTAGATCATCAACATCTCGAACATCACCAGCATAAAGCGAAAAGTTTTCTTCGCCAATTATTCCGTCAAGATTAGCCTCATCCCCTCTAAACATAGAATCCAAAGCAACAACACTGTGACCCTGTTGGACTAACCTTTCACACAGTGAAGAGCCAATGAAACCGGCACCACCGGTGACTAAGATACGTTGAGCGGACATGACATCATTCAACTCTTTCTAGTACAGTAATGGTAACTTGATCGCCGACTTTGCGCAATTCTACCAAATCACCAGTGTTTATTTCCATACAAGGATCTGTGGCAAAACCGTGAGAATAAGGCAAATCAAGCAATGAACAAGCCGGTATAGTTAGTGAACATACATCTCGATTGACTATGGCTTTTGGGGCTTTACCAGTATAAATCAAGCCCATCAACACATATGGAGCAACTGTAGAACCAGAGCCCTTTGGATAAATTAGAATCGTATCTTCTATCGCTTGGCCGTCAAGAGGATGTCCCGTCTCTTCAATAACGCCTGAATCTCGATTAACATAGCCAAGATAGGTGATTGCTACATCTGTGGACATTGCTTTACCTGTTACCACAAAATCACCCTGCGATGACAAACCGTTACCCGTTGCAGTATAATTGCCGTGTTGGGTTATTTTCGAAGATTGATGTTGTGGTTGAGCTTTGGCTGACAGCGTTGGGCGTTGCCCTGCAGAAAGGGTGGGGTCAAAGGCATGAGCCACACAATCTTGTATTGACATCACACTAGTTGGAATACGATTTAGTCCACTGGTCAAGTAATGCTCGGCTTTTAGAGAATTTGTTAGCAGATGATTGTATTTATTGCGATTGTAAGGGGTAACCTCTGGACAAGTGTCTTGCAGAAGCACAACTCCAGCGTCTTCCAATAGGTCGACACTACCATCATCAACCGCAAGTTGATAATTTTCACCGCTGGTAAATAGCCATAATCTATTGTCAGGTATTCTAGCGCCCATTTCAGCATATGAACGTACTGCTGATGCTGTGCGGCGGATTTCTTCAATACTAGCTTGTGGACAGCCAATGACTACTAAATCGACTTGACCACGGGGGGCCAATTCTGCATATCTAGCAGACAAATCTTCTTTGGTGAACTTCAACATCCCTTTCCAACCATCTTTTGGTGGTAACCAATTTCCATTAGCATCCTTGTCTAATGGCGGGTCTGCACTGTGACCTTCAGCCCACAACATTGGACAGCCATAGTTAGCAGCAGCCGCAGTTAACGCTTTTTTAGCGGCGAATGAAAGATACTCTGGCATTCCACAAATAAGTGGCATGGGACCCCACGATAAATCCCAATCTGGTCTTACTTGCTTACCAATCCAGTCACCAAAAATCGACCAATCTGACAAGTCATTCATTGCGCAATCTAGAGTAACAAAGATGTTTGGCATTCGGTTTTCACTCAAATGCAAACCCCACTTTGGTGCAAAACCAGTTAGCCCTGTGGCTAGTGCTGAGAGCCCGGATTCTCGATTGGTGATTAGGGAAGTCCACGAATTGGAGAAACATACCGCATTAGATTCTGCCCAAGAAGCAATACCTGATTCTAATTCAATACCCCGATCATAAGGCGTACAGGATAATGTTGATTCGATCCCTAGGCGATCATATGCTGCAATAATTTCAAATTGTTGTTCTAAAAAATCTGGCCAGTCAATATCCATTTCCTTCATTTTTTCTTTGTCGCATCCGGCTGAATTCAAGGTAGTTGTAATGGCTACGCGACCACCTTCATCACCCGATAAATCCGATAAAAACCGGCGAAGTCCGTGCCCGCCGGTGATTACTGAAACACCTGAAACGTGAGCATTGTCAACCTCGACAAAACCGTCTGCCTTGGCAATTTCAGCAAGATCAACAACCAAACGGGCTGCCTTTTGCCTAGTCTCCCCTTCTTGCCCGGCTAATTGTTGTGCAAGGCGCTTTGGCAAGTCCATATTATCTCGCACAACTAACTCTCTCATGAAGTAAACCCTTATTTTTACATAAGAAATATGGAATCGGCGAAAGTTTTGATACCATTGAAGTACAGGAGATTAATCATGTCTTTAGATATCGGACATCAAAACCAAGAACATATTGCAGGAGAACCTGCAGGCAGTCAAACAAAACCAGTCCCACCAATAAATGGCCATCAAGCAACATCACAAGGCGCAGTAGAAACCCCTGCCAAAAAGCGACGTAAGGTCTTGCAAGTAATCCAGATTTTGACTATCATTATTGCCTTGATATTATCTGCTTACTCCTTCACTATAATCCAGTCATTGCCTGATGAAGCAGGGCAATCTGGAGCAGATGCTAATGAGGTATTAGTTAGAACTGAAGGACGCAATGCTGACCACCTATGTGAGGAAGGAGGTGCTGACATATTCATCGGCAATGACCTCAATACCAACGGTATTTTAGAAGAAAATGAGGTGACTGCTACCACTAGGTTGTGTCATGGGAAAACTGGATTATCTGGGCCGCAGGGTGCTACTGGACCTAATGGGGGTAATGGAATTCCTAGTTTAGTCAATACTTCGGCAATCAATTATGGTAATGAGACCTGCTTTTTTGGCGGGCTGTTGATTGAATCGGGATTAGATCTCAACAATAGTGGCAACCTTGAGGACAGCGAGGTAATTAGTCAAGACTTTGTTTGCAATGGCGCTATAGGCAGTAATGGAATAACCGGTAATGAGGGATATTCTGCCCTAGTAGAACAAGTACAGCCACCGCAATACCTCTGCTCATCGGGATTCATAATCAATTTCGGAGTTGATAATGGCCACGGTATGGGGTTTGCTGAGGATGGGATAATGCACGCAGATGAAGTCATTGATTCGTTGAAAGTTTGTCAAAACCCGCTCAACCATGGACCAATCTCTGACTTCAGCTTAGGCAATACCAATGGATTATCAGGTTCTTGTGCTGAGTTCGCTTGGTCTGATTCACATAGTAAAATAATCACTTCTGGTAGCGATAGCACCAGTGGGTGTGAATTGTATATCTCTTCGGGCGTCGCCTCTTCAACTGAGCAACTAATCGACATAAACGCTGGAGTTGGTGATTCAAATCCGGGATTATATCTCGGCTTTAACCAAATAATTTCCAACGATCAAGAACTGTGGTTATTTGATGCCAATAGTGGTAGTAATGGTCGTGAATTATGGGTTAGTAATCTAAGTAGTTCAGGCACCTATCAATTAACTGGCTATAGTGGAGATGGGATAAACTCGGAGTCAATAGCGGCTTTATGGATGAACGGATTGGTATTTTCTGATTCCTCAAATTCATTCATGTGGACTGATGGAATTAATGTAACTGAGTTGTTTGACAGCCCGTTTATTAGCCAGCAACAACAATTAGTGTTAGACACAATCACTGCAGATATTGCAGCCCATACAACTTCATCAATGGTAGTCGATTCATCGGGACTGTGGTTTAGTGCGGTAAGTAACGACATTGGGTTTGAAATGTTTCATCTTAATAATCAAGGCAACTTAACCATTTGGAATCTAAATGATTTTGAGGATAGTATGCCTGATTCAATCTTAAGCATGACCGATAGTGCCGTTGTTATTGCCGATAACGGCATTGATGGTCGTCAATTAGTCAATCTAGAGTTAGATGGCACCCATCAATGGTTGACCAGTTTGACATTACAGAGTAACGGCAATCCCACAACTAGCGTTGGCGAGGGAATGGGGCTTAATTTACTAAATAACCAAATTATCTTTGATGCTCAAACTAGTGCGGTAGACCCAACCTTGTGGAGTTACAACCTTACAACCTCTAGTGTAACTGAGTTATCCAGTTTAGTTATTGCTCCGGGCCTTCGAACGCAGCCTGTACAACTTAACGGAAAATTGTGGTTTGATTGTATAACCGGCACAACAGCTGGCGAATTATGCACCAGTGATGGTACCCAAGATGGTACCAAAATGATTCATGAATTCCAACCAGGCATGGCTTCATCAGAGATTCGTGCTCTGGTTGGCCATGGTCAGCATTTGATGATTCTAGTCAACGGGGAAGTTGATTCAAGCGATACTGGCCACAGCCTGTGGAGTTTTGACACTAATTCCTTAACAGCAGAATTAGCTTATGACCCATGGACTGGCACAGGAAATAACTCCAATGCGGGAGTATATGGACAACTGGTTGCGACTAGTGAATTGGTGATCTTTGTTGCCGATGATGGCCAGACTGGTCATGAATTGCACATTTACAGCCCGCTAATGTTGGGTGAGGATTGGCTGATATGGTGAATCACTCGTTTTCAATGCAATAAGGACAGGATTGGGCAATAACATAATCGCCAGTGACCTGGTCTTCCATCAACAGAGGTTCACGACAAGCATAACATTGCACCACCTCGGTTTCCTTCAATTCAGCATTGAGTGCAACGCGACGATCAAAGACAAAGCAATCACCATTCCAATAATCGCCACCGACTTCTTCGAAGTATCCAAGTACACCGCCTTTGAGTTGTTTAACATTTGAAAAGCCAGCATCCATCATTACTGCACTGGCTTTTTCGCAGCGTATACCACCGGTACAAAACATAACTACTGGCTTATCTTTCAAATCATCAGACATCTCATCAACTGCACGGGGAAAATCCCGAAATGTCTTGATGTTTAGTTCCGTGGCCATCTGGAAAGTACCAATCCTAATTTCGTAGTCATTACGAGTGTCTAGCACCAAAATATCTTCACCATCATCCAATAATTTCTTGAAGTCTGTTGGCGTAATTTCCTCACCGGTCTTGTCTGCTGGTTTGATATGGTCAAGGCCAATTGAAATTATTTCATTTTTCAACCTGACATTCATTCGACGGAATGGCTGGTAGTCCGAGTAAGAGATTTTTAGTGGAATGTTGTGAAATCTAGCATCTTCCTCGATAAAAGCGAGGTAGTCATCAACTGATTCTTGAGTTCCTGACAAAAAGAAATTAATTCCTTCATTGGCGATTAAAATAGTCCCTTTTAGGTTCAATTTCTGACATATATCACGGAATGGTTGGCGCAATTCATCACGGTCAGGAATATCGACGAAACGATAACCTGCTATGTTGACAATTGAGCCGCTCATGTTTGGTCGTGAAGGATTGGATTTTTATGACCATCGAAGTCAATCACGCCAATCATGCCTAGATGCTAATGGTCTTCTCCAACCCTGACCAAATGCTTTACTGGTGACTCTGGGTGCTGGCGACATTTGCCATCGCTTGTGTTCATTACGTTCCAATCTTGACAGTACATCAAGCACTACCTCACGGGTAAAACCAGCTTGCACTATGTCATCAGCATCCATAGTATGTTCGATATGGAGGCGGAGTATTTCATCTAAGGTTTGATAGGGCGGTAGTGAATCTTCGTCCTTTTGAGCAGGTGCTAATTCAGCCGAAGGTGGCTTACTCATTGTCGAGGAATTAACCGGCGGCTGGAGCGCTGATTGTGATGCTCTTGAGTTGAATACTTCAGCTAGAGCATAAACTTGCATCTTGTATAAATCTCCAAGCGGTGTGTAGCCGCCAGCCATGTCGCCGTAAAGGGTGCAATAACCTTGAGCCAACTCAGACTTATTGCCAGTAGCAACTGCCATTCTGCCTTCTGCATTAGCGTGAGCCATGACAATAATACCGCGTAGCCTTGATTGGATATTTTCTCTAGCCACTGGGCTGCCATTTGACAGAACTGAACCAATTTGAGTCTCTAAAGTCGAATGCATCTCATCAATTGATTCAATCTTGAACTGCATGCCTAGGGCTTGTGCAGTATACTTGGCATCATCAAGCGAATGCTTTGATGAATATCTGCTTGGCATGGCAATACCAAGGACATTTTCCGCACCCACCGCAGCACAAGCCACGCAGGCGGCAACTGCAGAATCAATACCGCCTGATAGACCAAGAACTATCGATTTGATACCTGATTTACGACAATAATCTGCCAGCCCGGTAATGACTGCATCAGTAATATCTTCAATCAATTCAGCAGATTCTTCATGCCCGTTGGAACTACTTGGTATTATTTTCAACTGGTCATTACCAATTGACAGGGCATCTTCGCCATCCATGCCAATCCATTGGCAATTTTCTGGCTGGTCTAAATCAACCATCAATACTCCTTCTTGCCATGATGGTGCGACAACAACCACGCCATTTGGCCATGCGACAAGTGAACAACCATCAAACAACAAGTCATCATTGCCACCAACTTGATTGGCTAGCAAAAACGGGTGCTGCAGTGTTGAGGCAGCAATGCGACACACCTTGATTCTAGAGCCGACTTTATCGGCATGATACGGGGAGGCAGAAAGGTTGACTGTGGCATCAAGTTTTACTCCTTGTCGGCCCCATTCGGCCAGATTTTGAATCGGATCTTGACCATATGATGATGGTGTCAAACCTGCAATTTGCCAAGCATCTTCACAAACCGTCACACCAAGATCCATACCGCCAATCGCTCGACAAATCCCTGAGCGATTAGAGGGGTGGAAATAACGCGTCTCGTCAAATACATCATAAGAGGGTAGTAATTGCTTTTTGGCGACAATCCGATTGGTGTTTTCTCCGTTTGGTTGGGCATTTAGTACACCAGACCTAACCACACCATTGGCAGGTAGGCTACGGCTATCTTCAGTTGGCACCGGAGTACCGACTAGTACTGGAATCTCAACATTGAGTGATGCTGCTTTATCAAATGACATATTGATGAAATCGGGTTGTAATAACAAATCTCTTGGAGGATATCCACTAATTGCTAATTCTGTGCTGACCGCCATTAGAGCACCATTATCCTTGGCGATACTCGCCAAGCGCTCAATACGATTAGCATTACCAATCAGATTACCAACGGTTGAATCAACTTGTAGTAATCCGATAAGTTTGGACAAAGTTCTCACCGTAGTCAATTGAATTGGACAATATCGCCATTCTCATCCTTGTACCACCACTCATTAGTAGCTTTGTCATGATACCACCAGTAGCCGTCAGCACCCATTACCCAATCTGTTTCAGCTTCTGCTGATGGAGTAGATTGTGCCACGCCAAGTGCTGCTGAAGCAGCAGCAAGTGAGGATGCAGGTTGGATTTCTTTACTCTTTGCTGATGATTCTGCTGCTACATAATCGACAGCATCTTCATCTTCATAGTCATCATAGTCATCTTCTTCCATTTCTGAGGAATATTCATCCCAATCATATTCTGAACGAGCGCCTTTGCCTCTGGTTGCTTTACGCGCCCACAGTAATCCTGTAGCGATGATTGAAACGAAGATAAGTGCGACAATTGAACCGATGACTGGATTGACATCACCAAATAGATTCTCGACAAACCCTTGATCTCTAGCAGGCCTTACATCTACTGTTGGGCCTTTGGAAGTTTGACCGTTATCAAGTTCGACCTCAATCCACTGAATGCCTTGTGAGGTAGGAGCCCAGTCAACTGTAATCAGGCCTTTTCCTTGTGCAGGAATATCAATGCTTGGGCGTTGTAGAACTTCCTTTGTACCATTTAGTTTGACTACATAGACAGTAACGTCAACTGTCCCATCTAGTGACCCTGTATTGTCCACTAATGCTTGAACCGAAGTGGATTGACCAACTTCAATTATTAATCGAGTATATGAGATATCTAAGGGACCAATGTTAAATTCTGGTCTTAACCATTCTAAGTCCCATTGAGCAATTTCGCTACCTGCAGGCGCCCCATTCATTCCTTGAATTGAATTATCGGCAAGATCTCTGCCGTTTATTTTGATGAATAAGATTAATCGGTTTTGAATCATAGTGTCGGTAATTCCAGACAGGTCGATTTCTCCATAGACCTCTAACTGAGTACCTGAAATATCGGTTCCTTCAAGAGTCATTGCCTCGAAACCTGTAGACAGTCTATCTCCAGTAAGTGCATCCTCGACCCACCACTCAAGTTGCAAGGAATCTATGTCTAGACCCCCTTCTTCATCGATTGCTACTCTTACTTCATACACATCGGTATCGAGAATTGTATTAGGTCTAGGATTGATTACTTCAACTGGGTTTGGACCTGTCCCATCGACTAATATCCACCGATTATCTGACTCATCAGTTACGTCATCACCTTGGCCTGAGTAACAATCAACACCCCAAGTCAAGGCCTTCTTGCCCGAATTTTCCGACGCAGTCACGACTGCTGTCCAAGCACCATCAAGTGCAGTTACTGGATAAGAAACACCATCAAACATCACGGTGATAGGACAATCAAAATCAGGACGAGTGTTGGTTTCACTAAATAACACATCACCTGACACTTCAAATGAACTGCTAGGGGCAATTCTTGCCCCATCATCTACTACTGTACCTTGATTGATGAATAATTGAATTGTTTCATCTGGTATGTACATATCGCCAGAAGATCGCCAACGTAGGGTTGGGAATGCTTGTTGGTCAGTGTTACCAGCACGGTCCATAACGATTAATTTGGGTTCACGTTTAGTATCACCCAAATCTGGAATAGTCCACAATAAATGGAACTTAACATTCAATGTCAAATCAACTTCATACGGCCCAGCAAGTCCATTTTGGCCAATCATATCACAATCATCAATCACTAAATGAGGACTTGTCGTAGTACAATTTCCGGTAATGAAGTCCCAAGATATTGGCAATGGGTCACTGTTTTGTTGAGATGCGAGTTGTACTTCGACATTTGACAAATCCGAACCACCATTCGGTTCTGACATCATGACGTCAAATTCGTACTCAATCATTGGGTGAAGCCAGGTTTGTCTGCCTCCATCCCATGAAAAAGCGGCTGTTGGTATGGTTGGAGGACCGTCTGCTTTCAGTTGATACATGAACAAATGATCGCCTTCCTCACCAGTACCATTATCCTCTAATGGATGGCCTGCGGCATCGTTACCAGTCAAATATACTGCTACTTTATCGCCAATTGCACCACCACTATCATCCAGCAAAATTGTGTATTGCCCAACAAATGCAGTGAGATCATTGGGCAGTAGTACTGAAGAAAAGGATGAATATTCATCTGGACTTGGTTGGCCGTTCATGTCATAATCGTTAACCCACTCACGCCAAACCATTGCTTCAATGTTGGAAGGTAATACTGGTTGATCGGTGATTTGAACTTGGATTGTTTGGCTCGAGGAAGGGACGCGATGATCGTATGCTGCAACGCTTGACCAGTAAACCGATGGGGAAACCGAATCGGCAAAGAATGACCGTTCAAACAAGGCATCTTCAGTAACACCAGCGCCAGTTAGCGGGCTTACTTCGATCTTCCAATCCAACACACCGTTGGTAAATGGTACAACATCGGTCAAATTCCATGTATCATCATCCAAAGAAGTGGTATTAGCAATTTCAGATGATCCGTGGTACAAGCTCACTATAGCGTCACTAGGGGCAAATGAATCTATACTGTTAACACCTTCAAATCCGACATCGATAGAAATATCGATTTCTTGTCCTGCTGGCAAATAATATTCATCTGCAGGTAATTCTCCAAGGTCAGTAATGAAAGTTACCGATTTGATTTCTAAATCATTTTCTAGTGCCTTAGTAGCACCATTGAGACTACCCCATGAGTGGGATGCGGGAATAGAAACAACACCGTTAGCAAGTACTAGCCTTGTTGATGCAGTCACATAATTTTCATCATCCCATCCAGGCTCGATACGGTATTTGACCGCCACATCAACAGCGTCGCCGTTTTGGGTAAAATCTAACCAATTAGTTGGATGTAATTCAATAAATTCGCTTTCCCCTTGACCAACAGGGCTGCCGCCGCCGGTTGGAATTAACCAAGTTGCGTGGTGGTTGCTGCCCACTACATCAAGACGAACTAGTCCGGCAGTAGAGGAGGTTACTTTGAACGATGTATGCATTGTGTGCCATTGTTGACTAGGAGTCAAAACTTCGACTTCATCTTCCATATAGGTAGAAACTATCTCAACATCTGAAGAATAGTTTACTCCATCTAAAGTTACCAGGAGACCGCCTGCGGAATCAGCAATAAACGGAATAGGAATTTGGTGTTGTCCACCGACTGTTGATAGTGATGACCTTGCGTCATTTATGCCCAAAACCATTGGTGATTGTTGGTTTGAATCTATACTCATCGATATTGAGTATGGTATCGACAATCCTGCCATTTTCATCCCACCTGAGCCAGTTACTTCAAAATCAACCTCGACGAAATTGGCTCCTAAAAATCCAACACTAGAGGCGGTGGAAGCGGCGTAACTTAGCGCATAGAGTTGCGATTCGTTTAATGTTACATATGCACTATCAACTGAATCATAGGAATAGTTAGCAATCAATTGGCTACCTACTCTAATGTATAATCCTGTCAACACTCCTGTTTCAGCAAATACACCAACTGAGAAACTCTCTGCCCCATCTCGAGGCATCCAAGCAGTAGTTGATGCTGTCCCAGATATTCCCGGATTCACAGAAATCCTGTCTGCACCATTTTCAAAGCGGTCTTGCCAACCCCATGAGCCTACACGGTCGTCGCTACCACCCCATTCAGTAAACCCATCCTCGTTGAAATCTATTGCCGGCTGGGCTGGATGTTTTCCCCCAAGCAGAGTCCACGATAGCATCTTGCTGCTCCATTGGCTAGTATTACTTCCATCGTGAATAATCCTAAATTGGTAACGATAAATTGTATCCCCCGACGATTCGGTGAAAGTTGTTGCCGAAACATTTGTCCAGTTATCAAATGAGTCATAGCGAATTTGCAACTGGCCATTAGTAATATCTGAGCTGCCAGAAATCACCTTTGTTGGTGATGATGCAATCATCCATGGCGAGGTTAAATTACAATCTACTGTTGCCACGGCACCCTTACTAAACGTCACGGCACCTCCTTGCATGCATCCTTGATCCCAACCTAGATCTGCTAATCCACCTCTAAACGAAGTCATGATTTGACCGTCACCGCTTATGGAATGTACATACGGAATTCCTGCCCCTGAAGGAGAACCTCTAAATTCTAGTTTCAAGCGTACTAGAGGGTACATTTCATGGTCCACCATGTTAAGTGGAATTGTCACATCATTGCTACCATGAGCGCCCATTATTTCGTTTCCAGCATCATCTAAGATAGTCCAATTCAAGAAGGCACCTGACGGAATATCTAGATCTAGGTGAAGTGGTGCATATGTGCTTCTAGACACTGGCTGGGTTGCCCCATTACCCCAACCTATGGTTGGACTAATCCAATGAGATTCAGGCGGTGATGCTAAATTAACATCATCAACGAACCAAAAATCACAACATGTTGCTCCGCTGCCACTACCGCTAATTTGAGTGATTCTAATCTGGCTATTGGCGTGTAAGGCTGCAGCAGGTAAATTAGTACTCCATTGTTGTGCAGTACCACCAGCAGTAGAGCCCAGCCAGGTGTTCAAAGTCACCCAATTTCGGTTGGTATCGGCATATTGAATTTGTAAGTCTTCACCACTATCAGGTTCTTCACCGCAGCCTGCACCAGCAGAAGAAGTGGCTGAGCCCTGTAAAATCCAAGCAGTTAGTGGCATACTTGGGGCTCCAGCTAAATTCACTACTGGAGAAGTTGCATGATGGGGCGCGTTAAAGTTCGCCTGAGTCTTTATTGAGCCCCCTGAAGTTCCGTTAAATCCACAGGCAGTTGTCCATCTACTAACAAAGGTTGGGTCTGAAACGGTCCATCCTTGGAGTCCCGAATTAAAGTCCCACAGTGTTCCTGCAGTAGACCCGGTTAGCGATGTTCCTTCAACAACTGTTCCGTTTTTTGAAGCGTCAGAATTTGACCAGGAAATATCGCCTTGCCAGTTGAAGCCATAATGAGTTTGCATTGCCGATGGCTCGACGGTTAATTGCAAATCTGTGATTGGTGAGTCACTTGGCACATCCACGGTGAAGGCATTGTTAGCAACATTATCGCTCAAAAGCCCAAGAAATTCTGCGTTTCCGATACTTGAATGACTGATTGTTTTAGAATCTTTTAGCGAATCTATTTCTACCGAAGATGCCGACAAATTACCGGTCATCTGTAATGGCCCAATTATAGCCATTAAAATCGCCAAAAAGAGTGCACTGCGCCACGTGGTCACTGCGGACATGCACCCCCGTAGACCTGTAAGGACTTGAAACATACCCTCAAAAATAATTTCCAGAATGAAAAATAGACCAATATAGGCGTTAATTTCCCTATCATGTTTGGTTCTAAGGGAGAGGTTCAAGAGAAAAACCGATTTCGCAACATCATGGCTAAGCCAAAACCCGCCGGTGAACTTGACGCGGTTTCCCTTGAAACCGACCTGCTGAACACATGGAGTGAAGAAAATGCGTTCCAGAATTCAATAGATTCCCGACGAGACGGAGCTCCATTCATCTTCTTGGAAGGGCCGCCAACAGCCAATGGCAAACCTGGAATCCACCACGTTGTTGCTAGAGCATACAAAGATCTAGTTTGCCGATGGAAGTCCATGGAAGGTTTCCTAGTCGAGCGAAAAGGTGGCTGGGATACTCACGGTTTGCCAGTTGAAATCGAAGTGCAAAAACGCATGGACTTAATGTCAAATGAAGCCATTGAAGCATATGGAATGGATAATTTCAATCAAGCTTGTCGAGAATCTGTTTGGACCTATGAAAGTGCGTGGCGTGAGATGACTGAGCGTATGGCCTATTGGGTGGACTTGGACAATCCATACGTTACCTTGGACAACAATTACGTTGAATCATGTTGGTGGGCATTGAAGCAAATGTTTGACAAAGGGCTGCTTTATCGTGGTCACAAAGTTTTACCATATTGCCCTCAAACTGGCACCTCTTACTCAAGTCACGAAGTTGCACTGGGATACAAAGAAGTTGAGGAACCATCAGTATATGTAAAATTCAAACTCACCGATGATGACTCGTCAATCCTGGCTTGGACAACAACACCTTGGACACTCCCTGGCAATGTTGGTCTAGCGGTTGGTCCTGACGTGACTTATGTCAAAGTCAAAGTTTCCGAAATAGCAGCAAATTGGTCTGGTGCAGGTGGGGCTGAAGTTGGTGAGACAATGATTCTAGCCAAGGATTTGATGAAAGAAGTGCTGCGCCATAACGTCGAGATAATTGAAGAGTTCCAAGGCAGCGACCTAGTTGGACGGGCCTATGAACCATTATTCCCTGATGCAGTCCCTAGGGGTGATTCAACTACTGCATGGACCGTTTTGTCTGCTGATTGGGTCACCACTACTGACGGTACTGGTGTAGTTCATACTGCGGTAATGTATGGTGAGGATGACTATAATTTAGGAATGGAGGTTGGATTACCAGCATACCATACCGTTGGCATGGACGGTGCCTTTGTAGAAGGAATACATCAACAATTAGACGGGCGCTATGTCAAAGAATGTGATCAAACCATTATCGAATTACTATCCAGCCCCAAAGGCAGCAATGGTAAAGGTCCAGATAGTGGTTTACTATATCGTGAAAAAGCATATTTGCACGATTATCCACATTGTTGGAGAACTGACCATCCGTTGCTTTACTACGCCATGGATTCGTGGTTTGTTCGTATGACTGCGGTTAAAGAACAATTATTGAAATTTAATGACGATGTGGAATGGGCACCTGATTGGGTTGGCGAAGGACGGTTTGGTGAATGGCTTAGAAATGTCAAAGATTGGGCCATTTCTCGTGAGCGTTATTGGGGCACCCCCCTACCTGTATGGCGCAGTGAAGACGGGCAAATGAAATGTATCGGCTCGATTGAGGAATTACAGGCTGAAGTTGCTAAAGCCAATGCTGCTGGCTATGACAATCCAGAATGCCCCAGCGATGTTGACTTACACAGACCGATTGTTGATGGATTCACGCTAGTCAGTGATAATGGTAAACCAATGCATCGAGAACCATTTGTCATGGATTGCTGGTTTGATTCAGGTTGTGCGCCTTTTGCTCAATGGCACCATCCATTTGATGGTGGAGAGACATTTGACGCCTCATTCCCAGTTGATTACATCTGTGAAGGTGTCGACCAAACTAGAGGTTGGTTCTACACCTTGCTAGCGGTATCAACTACTGTCTTTGACTCTCCTGCTTACAAACGCTGTCTATCACTAGGACTAATTCTTGATGCTGAAGGTAAGAAAATGTCCAAATCTCGTGGCAATATTGTCGACCCATGGGATCACTTTAACCGAGAGGGCGCAGATGCTACTCGCTGGTACATGGTTACTGCGGGAGCACCTTGGAGCCCGCTAAAGTTTGACCCTAATGGCGTTCGAGAGACTTATGCTAAAATGTTCTTAACACTGTGGAATATTTACAAATTCCATGCGGATTATGCTGCACTTGATGGATTTGACCCAGAGACCAACGGCATTGATACCGCAAAGCGACCACCGCTTGACCGGTGGATTTTGTCTCGACTTGCCTCTGTTGCTAAGAGTTACCATCATGATTTTACCACTTGGAACTTCCACAAGGCTTGCCGTGATCTAGAAGACTTCGTTGTCAACGACCTGTCAAATTGGTATGTCAGAAGAAGCAGGAGAAGATTGTGGGATGAGGCAGCTAATGAGGACAAATTATCTTGTCAAAATACCCTGCATGAGGTTCTGACAACTGTCTGCAGATTGGTTGCACCGGTAAGCCCATTCATGGTGGATGTAATTTATCGAAATCTTGCTGGAACAGGGGTTCACCAAGCCGCATGGCCCCTTGGGACACCAGGTAGCCTAGAAGGCGCAACTGCTGACAACTGGGATGAGGCTGCTGCTGAAGCAACAGCAACTCTACCACCACAAGATTTGAATTTGGAAGAAGCCATGGCTTTGGTTAGAGAATTAGCCGAAACCGGCCGCCGCATCCGCATTGATGCAGGACGCAGGCAACGACTTCCTTGTGGCGATGGTTGGATTGTTTCCGGACCTGACCTTGCGCAGTTTCATGAAATATTAGCCGAAGAGTTGAATGTCGAAAACATCTCTGTGGAAACTGACTTAGACCGCTTCCAACAAATCGAACTAGCCCCTAACTTCCGCGCCCTTGCGCCAAGAGCAAGAGGCGATGTCAATGCTATTGCAGGAGAAATCCGTAATGCGGCAGACCCTGTAGCGATGCATCAACAAATAAAAGCTGGTGACTTGACAATAATGGGCATTAAAATCGAAGAATCTGATGTCGAGGTAAAACGGATTGAGAAATCCGGATTTGCCGCCTCGACAATCCAAATTGGGCAAGGTGATGAAGCATATCAAGTCAGTTTAGTACTCGATATGAATGATACACCTGAATTGTTGTCCAAAGGTCTTGCTAGAGACATCACCCGTAGAATTCAAGCCAAGCGTAAGGACCTTGACTTAGATATTGAAGCAACTATCGATCTTGAGGTGTGGACCGAAAATGCTCCTGAATTGTTTGAAGTTGACCGCCAGTGGATTGTTACAGAAACCCGAGCAAGTGCCGCAGTATTCCATCCAAGTGATGCCAAGCCCAGCCAAAACGCTGAGTCGTTTGAAGTGGATGGAGCCAAAATCCAGTTTACTGTCAAGTGAAATCTTGGCAACGACGGATTCAAAGATAAGGATTGACTCCACCATCACATGCGAAGAATGGCTTTGTCGGTTTTGTTGGCACTATCAACAATACTTGCAGGATGTTTTAGCAACGGAGAATCATTGGTTGAAGAAGAAGCTATTGATAATATTTGGACCCAGTACGTATTGATTGATGACCAACAACATGAGGACCCAAGACCATTCACCACTGTTGACCTCAACACCAATCAATCAACCAATATGTCTTGGGCTGTATTTGATGCCTCAAAAGGTGGAAATTGTTGTGAACATTATCTTGCCACCACTATTGAAGGTCAAATTCTCAATATTGGTGGAGAATATCCTGTTTGGAGTCTTGACCGTGGTCACAGTTGGGACACCTACATCCCTGGCGTCTTACCTGCACTTGGGCAATGTGTAACAGCAGTCCCTACCAATCCTGGACAAGAGGGGCTTGGTGAAGGCAGTATCGTCCAAGCCACCAACGGGGACATCATTTCGATGTCGTGGTACCCCTATGCTGGTGGCGATTTGAAATTAGACAAATTTTATGCTATCCTATACGACGAATCTGAAGATGAATGGAAATGGTGTTACAACAGAATTACTGAGCCTTTCTATGATCGTTCTTGGCAAGTAGAAGTTATTGGGCCAATCCAATCTTCTATGGGAAGTGGCGATTGGGCTAGTATAGTGGTATCGAATTTTTGGCACCAAAGTTTGAATGCTGGTGGCCAAATTAGTGTTGACGGATTAAATTACTATCCATTCCAATTCCCAGACCGTAGCGGCGGAGACCCAGAAGTTGAGCTAGACCTTGACTTTACAGAAGCGGGACTATCCCCGTACTATGATGTTAACAAACCGCACAAAGAAATGCGCGCATTCCCGGTCCCAAGCGGTGGTTTACTATTCCCTTCTTACTATGATAACGGCAATGCTGCCTACATGGACACATCGCTTTCTTGGAATGAATTATACGTTCAATTCCCCAGCGAATACTGCCAAATCGATTCAGCGGGAATCATCCATTGCGTAAAGAATAGCGGGACCTCATTTACTCATTACATGTCTAATGATGGGGCAGTCAATTGGACTAACTACACCTACGAACTTAGTAATCAATCCACTCAAATTGAAGAATGGGAATTCCAAGCCAATGGTGATTTAGACCTATTTGTTTTGAATGTCCGCTATCAAAGTTCCACCGGTCCCGACGTTGACACTGTTTACCACGTCAGAGGTTATTCAGAAGATATGTCACCTGATACTCTGACCTACATTGGACAAGGTGACCTTGATTCAACCTCGGGAGCAGGCAACGATATCCGGTTTGATTTCGCATCCTTAGCCATCCTCAATGATGGTGGAGTTGTTGTTGCATATCATGATTCAACAGACCCTGACCCGCTTTTTGCGGTTGAGATGATGATACCAGAATATTAACTAGAACATATTCAATATATCAGCAAATAAAGACTTAGCATGTCCATCACTACGTTCTACTAATCGCTTGACAATTAGTTCCGGAGTTGACCTAGCTAGATGATTTCTGATTGGTGTCCTATCTACAATCAATTCTAAATTAGAATCTAGACCTCTTGCTTCAATTCCATCAACTCTAAAATCGTCACATCCAGAAGCCTTGATTATAGCAGGTGCAAGATGAGTAACCAACATCATACTAGTGTCTGGTTGTGAACGGGCAGCGATTAGCATACCGGCGATAATCCTAGCACCGGCACCAGGTTCAGTAATGGCTTCCAATTCATCTGCCAAAATCAACTTCGGTGTTGGATCGCTGACTACATTGGCTAGTTCAACTAAGGTTTGTTCAAGCGCTCCAGCACTCTGTGTACCTCCGGCCTTGGCAAGAATGTGTAGAGCATCTACACGCCCGACTCTAGCCTGTTTAGCCGGAACTGGCAAACCCATATGGGTTAATATGCAGGTATGAGCGAGTAATTCTAATAATGTAGTTTTACCACCAGAATTAGCGCCAGTAAGCAATGCAAGAGGTTGCCTGTCGTCTTTTTCCGCTGCCTTCCCTAGGCCATAAGTCACTGGGTCTGCTGCTATACCAAGTAGTAAATGACGACCTTCCTTTACCCAGATTCCGTGCTGCACTAATTCTGGCATGGTGCATGAATTATGCTTTGCCCAACGAGCAATGGACAACCATTGGTCTATTATTATCAAAGACCTTACTGCATCTTCACAAGATTGCTTTAACGGCCCAAGTTTCCTAGCCATAGTGTAAACATGGTCGCTTTTTTGAGCATTTATTCGCTTCTCTAGTGCACTATCAATTTTATCGATAACTTGCCGGTCTATTTTTGCTGGCCAGTCTGATGTGAAAATTACTGGGGGATTTTTTACTCCTGAGCCTTCCATAAATTCACTTAACTTATTGACAGCTTGTTGCATAGCATTGTCAATAACATGACCTGTGGCTTCTTTTAGCTTTCTTTGAAAACCGGTTCCGTCTGCCAGTGCGTCAAGTAATTCTGCCCCAGATAACGCCATTTTTGCGTCATTCATGGTTTTCTCCACTTCGACGTTTACGCCGCTCTCTAAGGATTTAACAAATGCCCAAAGTTCATCTTTTACTTGTTCGGCCTTTTCTGTGTCGCCTTCATCATATAGCGTGTGCAGTAAATCCGGTAGTTCATTTAATCCACTTAGCGATTCACTAAAATTCAGCATAAACTCATGATTGCTTTCTTGGTTATTGATTATTTGAACCATATCTGCAATTGCCTCGAGTGTCTTACGATTCTTTCTGAACCAATCAAGAGTCATTTCAGGAACGATAACCTCGTTTTGTGGATTATTTCCTAGCACAATCCAGCCTTCAGGCACCTCACTAGGTGCACCAGATCCAACCCATGTTACTTGGTCAAATACGGTATAATCTTTCCAAGTTTCACTTTCACCTGGTGTTAATACTCGGCAAAAGCGCTTCAAGTGATCTATTGGTGTTTTACTAACAACGACTCGTTGATAACGCTGCGTAGTATTTTTGGTGCTAGTAATGTGGCTCAATTTACTATTCAGTTCCAATTCAAGTCTGTTGTGTTTGGATAAGAAATCCATTGCTGTCGATATTTTTTCTCGCCTAGTTTCCGGTTGTTGAACCGGTGTGAGAAGTTGAAGACGGCCCTTGGTTGCTGGTGATGCGATAAACTGGGTTATTTGGTCGATTAGTTTTTGATGTAATTTGGCTGCTTCTTTAGTGGCTAGGAATTGTCCATTATCCCCTGCAATGCTCCGTGCCATTGCCAAGGCACGCTTAGGTGAAACACCATCGATTTCCGCAATTTGACCGATGTCACCTGATTTAAGTGATTTGATCACAGCATCTTCTGAACCGAAATGGTCAGTCATTTTTTGGGCTAATCTTTCGCCAACTCCTGGTAGGGCACTGAGAACCATATGCTATTTTGTTTGCCATCGGCTTAAGAGAATAGCGCAAGAAAGATACTATTGGAACGTATTAACAAACTGTGTTGTAATACATCTCATCATCATATTCAATCATTGGAACTTTAAACAAATCATCACAATTTCGGTCGACTATTGGTAAAGTTAGAGTTGAAGATGTCCAATCAACAGAGTAGCCACCAATTGAAGAAGATGAAGGGACATAATCTTCACCTGTTTGAGTTAGAGTGATGATAATTGATTCACCTGCTTCTAGATATACATCCATTGGCATAAATTCCATTAAGCCCATTACCTGAACAAACGGCACCATGTTTAGTTGCCCATCACGGCCACCTGCATGGAATCTAAAGTCCATAACTGCATGTCCAAGGTGCATGCCCGATTCATCAGTCATTTCTAAAAATCCATGAGCACCATTAAGAGTACTAGGAGTGACTGGTAAATGAAAAGTAGGCATACCGGCGATGTAGGTATTATTTTCAAATGGACCGTAAGTCATGGTAATTGTCGATGAGGCTGAGATTGAGACACCATCTGGACCTAAATCTGCACCATTGATTTCTAGATATTGTGTGTCTGGTGCTGGATATGTTGATTCAAATCTCCATCCACCTCGATTATCTTGCATTTCTACCCCTAGAGTGGGCGCTCTGCCTTCATCTCTTAGATACCAATCAAACCAATACAGCATCTCATCAGCCCAATCCCACCTCAGAGTGTATGGATATGCTTCTGCCCCTCTTCCGCTACTTTGTGAACTGTGTCCGCTTAATCTATCGGGATAATCATGCGCCCATTGCCCAGCAAGGGTCTTTACTTCGATGCCGGCATCGGCAATTTGTTGATGGATTGGAAAAGCCATGTGTGGGTCAACGTTCCAGTCTTGCATTCCTTGAATGATGTAAACTGAACCTTGATAATTTTCCAGTACTCTGCCAATAAACGAACGCTCTGTCCAATAGGTATTGCCGGCAAAATCAACCATCCCGCCTGTTTGGTATGCTGCAGGGCCATTGATGTAGCCTTCGATATAACCTTCACAGAAATTTTCAGCATCTCCCGTATCACCATCGACGCCAAATGTACCATAAACGCCATTATGCATTATTGCACCTCTAGCCTCCATACTTCCATTACGCCACATTAATTCGTGAACACCAATCAATCCAGACATCGGCACAATTGTCGCTAAATATGGATTACCAAAAGTCGCAGCTTGCCATGGAGTTGAGCCATCGTATGATTTACCAATTAAGCCAACTTTACCGTTTGACCAACCGGCTTCCCCTAACCAAGTAACTGCTGCATCAATACCGCGTTGCTCGTCAGTACCCATTAAGTCCATGCAATGGTTAGAATTACCGGTACCAAATACTGAGACTTGCGCAACTCCATAACCATGGGGAACATAATTTTCGATTAGAAAGCGACCCAAACGGTCTGCTGGAGTAGTGGCTGAAACATCACCGTCATCATAGTAGGGACCGACATCGGCAATAACCGGGACTCGACACTCATCAGAAACATTAGCTGCGGTGTAATCGCAACCATCAATTTCAGGCAACCACAGGCCAAGATGAACTTCAGCCCCGCCGGTGAGTCCTGCACCACCGTCAGCAGCGGTTATTGAAGGGACAGCCACATACACTGACTCTGGGCTTGAAATATTGTAAGTCCCGTTAACACTTACTCTGCTAAATACATCTGAATTATCATATTGCATTTCGGCTCTATTCCATGGCTCAAGATAGTATTCACCATCCCCAACCATAACCGTGTCTTCGGAATTTTCACCAAAACACCCTGATAAACTAAGACTAACCATCAAGGTCATCATCAGCCAAGGCTTCCAGTCCATGTACAACCCTATGGCTGGTATTATTGAAATCATCGCATGAGTTGTACTCACTCTGAGTCTGCATCATTGATCTTTTTCATCTCTTCCCTAACTTCTTCCATGTCAAGAGTCTCCAGCATCTTAACCAAATCACGAAGCGCATCTTCTGGTAGTGCACCGGGCTGCATGAAAACGCCAATTTGTTGTTTGAAAGCAATAGTTGTTGGAATCGATCTAATATTGAACATACGGCCAAGTTCTGGTTGTTCCTCGGTATTTATTTTGGCGAATAAAACGTTGGGGAATTCTTCTGAAACTCGCTCATAGACTGGCCCGTAGGCTTTGCATGGACCGCACCATTCAGCCCAAAAATCTAGTATTACAATTTCATTGTTGTCGATAGTTTCAGCAAAGACTGGTTCACTAAGTTCTACAGTAGCCATATCATGTGCATTTTGAACGGGTCTATGATATAATCGTCGCTAACACTTGACCGCTGAGTTAATGTTCTTGGTCTGTAAGGTCAACACATGCGACGGATGCTCATTGCCTCAACAATCCTTCTGCTCATGGTTCTAAGCCCTTGGACTTATGCTACTGAAAACCTTGAAGAAAACAGTGAAAGTAATGCTTCTGGTCGGGCTGCTGACATCGTTATTTCGGAATTATTTATCAGTCCAAATAATCTAGTTTCTAATGAAAATAGCACTAACCTTTACGGGGCAGTAGATTGGAACGGCGACCAAGATTATGGCAAATATAGCGACCAATTCATTGAAATTTGGAACTCTGGAGATTCGGCAGAAGATATCTCCAGCTGGATTTTGTCAACTACTAGCGGTAGTCCTCCGTGTCAGTTGGCTTACGATACAACGCTAAATGCTGATGCGCGAATCGTTGTATTCCGTGCTGACTCTGACCTTGACCTAAGCTATTTTGACGGCGAGACTGTATCCATTAGCGATACTTCCTCAACCATTGTAGATAGCATGTCATTCCCGGCTGGGGACTCTAGTTATGGTCAATCATATATTGAAGAAAATGGTGTATTGACTAAAGATGACCCGACACCGGGCAGAGCCGCTGATTTTTCGGGAGACTATACCGTTCCAGATAATATCGTCAAGTGTTACAAATTAAGCAACACTGATTCCTCTAGAGCATTCTTACTCAAAGGACGAGTCGTTACTATGGACGGCGAAACTAACGTCATCAATGACGGTAATGTGATGATTCGAGATGGCAAAATCACTGGTGTTTGGGCGTCAAATGCAAACCCACCGGCTGGAGTAGATTTCTCTGATGTGCCAATTGTCAACACCGAAGGGACAATCTATCCTGGTCTAATTGATTTACATAATCACGTACATTACAACCACATCCCGCTTTGGGACTTTGATGTGCATCTGAGTGATGCACAACAATCCGAAGAAGGCGGTTACACCAACAGGTACCAATGGGGTAATAATTGGGATTATGGTCCAAGTATCACTTGGATGAAGACCAATATCCAATCTAATTACCGCTGGGACATGGCAAGTGAACAGATGAAGTACGCTGAAGTCCAAGCGGTTTCAGGTGGCGTAACAGCAATGCAAGGCTCACCAAGTTCTGGTACTCAAGCATGGGACAGCATACTTTCACGAAATGTTGAATTATACAACTTCGGTCAAGACGGAATCTCAACATGTGCTGTTTGCGGTGCTGCTGATAGTGATTATACTGGTAGCCACCTAATCAGCCAAAGTGAATCTGGCACCCTCAATGCTTGGTTTGTTCATCTTGCAGAAGGTGTCGATTCATCCAGCAAAGCAGAATTCGATGCGCTTTGGGATAAGGGTTTGATCATGGATGAAACCGTTGTCATCCACGGCACTGCGCTTGATTCCTCACAGTTTAGTAAGATGGCCAGCGTTGGCTCTGAACTGGTTTGGTCGCCACTATCTAATCTTCTCTTGTACGGCGACACTACTGATGTGGTCGCTGCTGACCAAGCAGGAGTTAGCATCTCCATCTCGCCTGATTGGGGACCTAGTGGTTCAAAAAACAACTTCCATGAACTGAAGGTCGCTGACCTGTGGAATAGTAACAACATGAACGGACACTTCAGCAACTATGAGCTGGTAGAAATGGTCACCTCAAACCCGGCTGATGCTACAGGGTGGACGCCTTTCGTTGGTCGAGTTAAAGCAGACTTATTTGCTGATTTAGTCGTGATAGACACCTTCCATGAAGACCCATATCGTAACTTAATCGAGGCAATTGATGCGGATGTTGCACTAACTGTTGTGCAAGGTAAAGCGGTATTTGGTGACATTGATTTGATGCAGCAATTACAAGGTGATGACTGGGAATACGTCAATGGCCATGATTTTCAAAAAGCGGTTGATGTAACATCAATGACTGAAGTTGATGGCAGTCAAACCTTTGCGGAAATCGAAGCGGGACTCGCAATGGCAATGCGCCACGAATTTAATGACATGAAAGAGCACTGGAATGAATTCAGTGATATGACTGATAGTGAAATCAATGCTTGGCTAAATTCAACTTTTGACGGTGATTACCGTGACGATGTTTCTCACTTGAAGAATATGACACTAGATCCAATTTTTACTTCTGGTGATGCACGTTATTTTGACGTAATTAACCGGTCTACTCATGCCAATTACCACATTGATATGACCAAACTATACGATGACTATTACACCGTTGAGATGGTAAATGGTGATAGAACAAATGTCAATGTGGTATTACCTGATGATGATAATTCCGGCTCCAACAATGGTGGTAACAACAACGGCAATACCGATAATACTGGCGATACAACAACCTTGCCTGGCCCTACTGACGACAATAATACTGACGACCAAGATGACATGTTTACCGACTTACCTGAAGATGATTTTGCCGATGACGCCGAGGCTGATGAAGGCACTAAGAATCAATTGAAATTGATTTTACTAATTATCGTAGTTGCGCTAATGTTCGGATTATATGTAATCAGTAAAACTAGTGATGATGATGAGTTATTAACCTCGCAGAATTCAGTTGTTGACAAGATATGGGATGATGATGAACTCAATGAAACCGCCATGCTAGAAACTGAAGAAACTGAGAATGAGTCTAGTGACGCAAAATCCATTGATATCAAGGATAAAGTTGCTAGTGCCATGAAGTCGTCTGGATTATCGGCTGTTAGACTATTCACCGCTATTGACCAAACCGACGATGGCTATGTCTCAAGGAGAGAGATTAGAACTGCGGTTAACACGCTACTCAAAGATTCTGTCAAAGTTTCAGATATTGACGCAATGCTAGAAACCTTTGATGCTAATGGAGATGGAGTAATCAGTCTTGATGAATTCCTCAACGTAATGGAAGAGCACGAACCTAAACAATTCGTCCCGGTATTACCTGATCTTAAACCGCCTGGTAAGAAGCAATAAAGTTGATCAATTAGCAAAGTGGCAATATTGCCTGCTGTTAAAATAATCAATTATTCTAAGTCCCAAACCGGGCCGTCAGCAGAATCGGTTACTACTACACCCATTGACTTCAATTCATCACGGATTAAATCGGCTGTAGGCCAATCTTTGTTGGCTCTAGCTTCTGCTCTTTTGACTAACAGTTCTTCTACACGAGGCGCTATTTCTGCCCTGCGAGGGTCTTCTTCAGGCTCTAGCAAAGCAAATTCACGAGTAGGTAAAATCCCCAACACTTTACCAGCGATTTCTTCCAGCCAATCAACAGCGTAATGCGAAAAAGCATCCTTATCTGCTTCATCAAGTCCACTAGCCAAAGTTTTGGAAATCTCACGGACTGCTCCAAGAACTTTAGCGACGGCATTTCTGGAGTTGAAATCATCATCCATTGCCATGGCGAAACCTTCGCCCATTTTCTCAAGCATTGCTAGTGATTTTATCAGAGTCTGTTTGGAAGTGATATCTGGGTGCGGTAATGTCACTGGTGATTCGGTAACCATGCCTTTCAAGGCAGTAATATAACATTCAAGCACTCTGTTGTAATTTCGTTCTGCATCTTTGAGCAGAACCTCATTCATGTCGATTGGTGACCGGTAGTGGGCATTGATTAACGCAAACCTTAGCACCATTGCATCAACTTGTTGAAGAATGTCTTTGATGGTCCAAAAGTTACCAAGTGATTTACTCATCTTCTCCCCATCAATATTGACAAATCCATTATGCAGCCAATGATGGACAACTGGAGAACAGCCAGTATGACATTCACCTTGGAAAATCTCTGCTTCATGATGAGGGAACCTCAAGTCATGCCCGCCACCGTGAATATCGAATTGTTCACCAAAGTAATCCATGGACATTGCGGTACATTCGATGTGCCAACCGGGCCTGCCTGGACCCCATGGAGAGTCCCAAGTCGGCTCTCCAGGTTTGGCTGCTTTCCACAATGCGAAATCTTTGTGATCTCGTTTTGACGAACCAGTTCCTTGGACTCTTCCACCCGCTCCTGAACGTACTGCGTCGATGTTTTGACCTGTCAATACACCATACTTTTCCGGTGCTGAATCGACATGGAAATAAACTCCATCATCGGCTACATAGGCATTTTCTTTGTCGATAAGGTCTTGAGTGATTCGAATCATATCATCAACATAATCTGTACATCTAGGATAATCATCGGCACGCAAAATGTTGAGGGCATCCATATCTTCGTAGTATCCAGCGATATTATCGTCAACTAATTTCCGCCAATCACCGCCAATCTCATTGGCTCGAGTGATTATTTTATCATCAATATCGGTGAAATTTTGCACATAATGAACATCAAAACCAGAAGCCTCTAGCCAGCGGTGAATCAAGTCAAACGCAAGATAACATCTTGCGTGGCCTAAGTGACAACTATCGTAAACGGTTACCCCACAGACATACATCGATACTTTACCTGGATGCATTGTCGAGAAGGCAACCTTCTCTCTGCGTCTAGTATCATGCACCCTTAGAGCCATTGGAAACAACTGCCGGTGTTGGCTCTCACACTTGAAGGTTATAGATACGATGGCTTTGGGCCGGCTTAGTGTGCCTATGAGAGACATGAGTCAAGGGTATAAAATTGGCAACACCTACATCAGTGATGAATTCAGTGTTCGCATAAGTTGGTTATTGCCGGCCACAATTGCCCCATTAGCCATGGTTATCCACTTGCTTAATGGCAATTCCCGGGACTTTCCATTCTTTATTTCTGAGGCTGATTATCCGGGTGTTGAACGTTGGGTATTTACTATTGGTTTGGCGTTAAGTGGCTTATTTCAGATGATTTTTGCTTATCGCATGTGGCATAAAATGCGCGACATTGGACGCCCAAAGCTATTGTTTGCTGCAATGTTATCAGGACTTTTTACTGGGGCAAATCTGTTTGTAATGTCATTTGCTGACATGTACGACCACATAGAATTACATGTACTAACAGCATCATTAGTATTTCAGGTTGGAATCTTATGGGCGATACTTGCCCATTTAGCATTACCTAATGCTGACAAATCTGGACGTCGATTGAGAGTTATTGGCATTCTAGTTTCATTCATCTCTTACATTGTCATGTCACAGGCCATTGTTAGAGCGATTAGAGATTTAGATTCCTTCGGCCTAGAGGATGATACTATGTTCACTCTTGATAGAATCCAGTATGCAGTTGATGTGGCAGCGTATGCAGAATACGCACTTTTTGCTGGATTGATAATTTGCCTATACTCTTTCGAGCGGGATTTATTATCGTTTAATTCTTCAAACGAGGAGTGAATCGCTCACATTGATTAACGGTTTTGACATATCAAAAACCTCAGCTTCCTGCCTAGTCATATCGCCTGACTTTATGGCCTCAAGGATAATTCTTGGTGTTGCTTCAGGATGATACTGAACTGTGGTGATTGGCCGTGTGGGGTGAACACAAGCCGCAATTGGACAATGTTCTGCTGAGGCTATTACTTCTAGTTCTCCTGCATCAATAACGTGGTCTTGATGAGTAAATACTGCATTTACCTGTTTACCGTCAAGGTAAGTCACTGATGATACGAAATGACTGCCCTCTTTAGCTCGCATTACTTTACCGCCAAATGCAGCAGCAATAATTTGGTGGCCAAAACAAATACCAATTATTGGAACTTCTGCACTTGTTATCAAATCAGCAACTTCATCCATCCATGGTTGCCAGTCGCTGACATTACTTCTCGAACCAGTAACCACAATAAAATCACATTCGACTGGTTCCTCTATTACCGTACCAAAGCCATAATCGGTTCTTTGTTTGGTATGAGGTGCCCACAAAAATATCTCTGGATTGTCAAAGTGTGAGACTATTTCTCTAACACCTTCTTTGCCGAATGATTGCCGTTCAGCCAGTAGGTCAACAACTAATAGACGCATGTCAATCATGCTTCAGCCGTTTCTGGTATGTCGGTTTTCTTTGCTTCAATGGCCGCATCGTTGGCTTTGATTTGTTCCCAAACAATCTCAGCAATGTCTTTGACTTCCATTTGTGAGCCTATCGCAGATAAGCCGTCGGTAACCATAGTCGAGCAGAACGGACAGCCAACAGCAACCGTATCTGCTCCTGTTTCTGCCAGTTCCTTAGAGCGAATTACGTTGACTCGATCATAGCCTTCATCAACATGCTCTTCCATCCACATCTGAGCACCACCAGCACCACAACAAAATGACGATTTACCGGTTCTTTCGGTTTCAATATCAACACCGCCAATAGCGTTTCTTGGTGCATCTAACTCGCCACCAATACGGCCCAAATAACAAGGGTCGTGATAGGTAACCGAACCGTCGTGCTTAGGTTCAGGCAACTTACCTTCAATTTGTAAATGGTTGATTAGTTGGGAGTGATGCATAACCTCGATGTCTTCGCCACCATAGTCTTTGTATTCCTTGCCCAATGTATGGAAACAGTGTGGACAAGATGCTACTATTTTCTTGACTCCGATTTCTTCGAATGTGGCCAAATTTGTTTCGGCTAGCATTTGGAACAAATATTCGTTACCTGCTCGACGGGCAGCATCACCAGTACAACCTTCTTGCATCCCTAAAATACCAACATCTAAGCCTGCTTCTTTCATGATACTAATGGTATCTCTGGCCACCTTCTTGTTACGTTCATCAAAGGACGCTGCACATCCTGCAAAGTAGATATATTCTGCAGGTTCGGCGACTTTAACATCAAGATCTGCAGCCCAATCACCTCTTTCATGTGATGGTAAGCCGTATGGGTTTGAATCGGATTCAAGGTTTTCGATTGTTGCCATTAGTGGCATGATAGTTGGTTCGACTTTTTCATCAAACTCCATTCTCTCCATCATCAAGTGGCGTCGTGCGTCAGTCAATTTGGGCACGTGGTCAATGTAAATTGGACAGGCTTCTACACAAGCATGACAAGTTGTGCAAGCCCAAATTGCATCTTCACCGAAACGTGCGATAATATCTTCTTCTGGAGTTTCCCCTGCCATCAACGTAGTGTAATTATCATTAGCATAGTGTCGGACATCATGGATTATTTCCATTGGATTAAGAGCCTTTCCAGAAGCATAAGCAGGACACACATCTTGACAACGAGCACATGAAGTACAAGCCCATCCATCGATTAGGTTACGCCAAGTTAAATCAGTGTAATTTGCTGTTCCAAACGACTCTAAATCTAATTCATCCAAGAGGACAGCCTTACCCTCATCGTTGGTTTGCAATGGCTCCATTGTCGCCATAGGTCGCATGTCGTGGAAGAATACATTAGGAAAAGCCATGACCAAATGCATGTGCTTTGAGAGTGGTATCAAGAACATGAATGTCGCAATGGCTAACATGTGTGCCCAGTACGAACCAACTACCAAGTTTGTCGAAGGGTCAAATGTATCAGCGACCCATGCGCCGATTGGCTCGTAGGTTGAAGAGACTCCTGCTTCACCGGCTTCAACGAAAAATGAAGTGACCGTTATTGTCATGATGAGTAGCAGAATTGCATTGCCTTCAACTTGAGATTTACCCTTGAGTTTTTCAGGAGTAAATACTACTCTTCGGGTTAATGCCGCCATACAACCAATTAACGCTATTGTATAACCGGTTTCTACCATTAAATTCCATGGACCGCGTAATAATTCAGGCAGTACATTATGAGAAAACCAATTTGCTGTAGCAAGGTCTAGCATATCAGAAGAAAGCATTAGGAAGCCCCAGAACATTAGAACGTGAATACCACCAGCAACTTTGTCTTCAAGTACCTTTTTTTGACCAAGCCAACCAGTGGCGACCTCTTTGATTCTAGCAGGCCAATTATCAAACCGATTGTCCGGTTTTCCAATCATGACAAGCCTAGTTGCCTTGGCAACTTGATAGCCAAAAAAGGTGATTGAAACTAAACCAATAACCCCGAGAATAGCCCAGCCTGGAATTGGTCCATAATTCATCGTGAGTGGGTGTTCCATGTTATCGACTATCCTGTACTATCTATCGGATAATGGGACATCTATTGAAGTCACCGTCTAGAATCATGCATAAAACAATAACATAAGCAATATCTACAAGCATTCAACAAGAGGCGTTTTTAATGGAATTTGTCACCGCCAGCGCTCCAGGAAAATGTATCCTATTTGGTGAACATGCGGTAGTGTACGGGCATCCCGCAGTTGCGGTAGCTATTGATCAACGCATATCTATCAAGATTCAACCGTCGCCAAATAATCTCTGGTTACTGGATGGCAGCAGCCTGAACATGAACAGGAATCCACACATTAAAGGACTAATAGAAAAGTTATGGCCTGAACAATTTGGTGCACCACCATTATCAATTCACATCAAGGGCAATATTCCAAGAGCATCAGGCTTAGGTTCTTCCGCTGCATTATCGGTGGCCACTGCTGCTGCGCTCCGCATGGCTAGAGGCCGCTTTGTCAGCAAAAGTGGAAAGACACAGCAACAATACTGGTTGGAGGGTTTTGGCTCTACAATCACCAATACTGAACCGTATGACAACTCAGTTGGATTTTTCCCCTCACAATCACAGCAAAATATTCATCACATTACCGATGAGGATTCAGTTGATTACGATGAGTGCGCTATCTTGGCACACGGTGTTGAAGCCGCAGCACAACATGGTAGAGCCTCACCGATGGATTCTTCTACCTGCTCACATGGTGGAATGATAATAATTTCAGATGTGATTGAACAAGGTGTTGATTACCTCTACCAGCGAACTTTAGCAATGACAGATGCAACTAGACAGTGGTACATTCATGAAATGACACCACCTAGTAACTCTGAGGATATTTTCCTAGTTATTGGCAACACTGGTATTCATGCTCCAACAGGAAAACAAGTTGCTAAAGTTGCCGATATGTTACTGCAAGACCCGTCACGCATGAAAGAAATCGATACAATTGGCCAAATCGCCAGAAGAGGCATACAAGCTTTGAAAGACGGAGATTTTGCCGAAGTTGGCCGAACGATGACTGAGAATCAACTGATGTTGAGCAGCATCGGTGTATCTAGTCCTGAATTAGACAACTTGATCAAAGCAGCCTCACCCAGTTCCTTGGGAGCAAAATTGACTGGTGCAGGAGGTGGCGGTTGTATGGTCGCATTGACCAAAAAACCCAAAGAAACTAGCGATGCTATTGAGCTTGCTGGAGGAAGAACATTGATTTCTCGTTTAGGAAGTTCCGGTTTATCAATCGATAACTCTCAAAACGCCCCATTTTGGACAAAAGCGTGATGCTGCGGAGTTCCAAACGCCCAAAGGGAAAAGCGGCCATTTATATACCAATTATAAGTCGCTTCGAGCATGACAACCGATGAAGAACGTCTAACAGTAGTAAATGTAGTAGCAAGCACAAGGGTCGCTGAAGAACTTGATCTTCCAGACATCGCAATTCAATTAAATTGTGAATATGAACCTGAACAATTCCCTGGTGTTGTTTACCGTGTCACAGATCCAAAACTAGCCATCCTAATGTTCCGCTCCGGCCGTGCAGTGTGCACTGGTGGTAAAAATGAAGATAATATCCACACTGGTATCGAAAGAATGATTTCCGACCTTAGAGGTGCTGGAATCTCAACATGGGATGTAAAGGATGTCGAGATTGAAGTCCAAAACATGGTCGCAACCTACGCTCTTCATTATCCTGAAGATTATGACGGGAATGACAAGTTCACCGGCGAACCTCAAGCAGGAGTACCAAGAAAGTTGAATCTAAACAACTTAACATTCCACTTGCCGTTCGACAAAGTAGAATATGAGCCAGAACAATTCCCAGGTCTAATCTACCGACTTGACTATCCGAAGGTTGTATGCTTGATCTTCGGTAGCGGAAAAATGGTAATTACTGGTGCCCGTCACAAAGATGAGATTCTAGAAGCTGTAGAAATCATCAAAGACGAATTAGCCGACTTGCTGTGAAACAACTGAACCTTCCGCCCCTTGGCAGGAGAAGCGTTCATTTCCTATGTGCAGCGTGGTTTACCCATGCGGGGCTCAAATGGGCAAGGTTTCAAAGCAGCCGCATTGGTCCTAATAATGCTTATTTCAACCACCTTGACCTATGAAGCCCCCAATGAAACTCTTGAATTAGACAACGAAATATTCCAGTCTAGCAAGTCAACAAATAGTGCAGTCGATGTACCTGTATGGCGTGTTGGCGACAAGTGGAAATATGCTGGGACTTTTGATCCCACTCAACTTGTTGTCGACTCGGGGGTATCGGCAACGGTCGGGGAAATCTATGGTGATTCAATTACCGAAGTGTTATCGATTACTGAAGAAAATGTTGGCGGCGTACCGACCTTGGTTTACACTGTGAGAACCTCTGCCAATTTTGATAAATCTGGAGTTTCTCTTGACAGTTTTACCGGTACTGCAGAAATTGTATTTACTCAAACTGAGGTCCTGCGAGTCAGTGATTTAGCATCATTGCGTAATGACTTAGATTTGTTTATTGAATTCACTCCCAGTGGGATTAGTTTCCTCAAACAAACAGTTGGTGATATCACGATTTCCAGCACATATTCCCCACCAAGTGAGAACTATGACTTTCCTCTGCGGTCTGGCGAACGATGGACAACTACAGTGACTTCTGGCTCGCAATGGTCGGGGTCTAGTGATTATATCACGCCATTCCCGCCGCCATCTTCCGACACTAACAGTACCACATATGAGGTGACTACTGTCGGCAAACCAATCAATCAATACGGCCAGACAATCAATTATGGTGGCTGTGATGATTCGTATGAAATCACCTCATTCAACTCTGCTGGAGATGAAGAAGGATATTCATGGTATTGTCCAGCAGCCCGAAATTTTGCTTGGAAGCATTCTGATGATGATGTTGGGTTGACTATTGATTTTAGATTGAAAGAGTATATTCCAAAAGACTCCTCAGGAGTTAACATCTACAATAATCCCGGAGTTAGGGATGATTGTTTACAAATCTCAACAGTAAACGACGTGACTGCTTTGGATACGACTATTGATTTGTGGGTCAATGCCACTTCTGCCAGTGGCTGCCAGTCTAATCCCGCCGGTGTTGCCTTAGAAATCCGTAATGAAGCAACTGGAGAGATTCAAGCACTAACTACTGCTGCTAACGGTAGCGCTTGGACGACTATGAATATCGGCAATGCCGAGGACGGATCAACCACTTCCATTGACTGGGCAAGTCACGGTTTGGTTGCTAGAACAACTGATGGAAGCAATCTGGTCGGCACCAAAACCATAACTCTTGATGACAACCTTGTGGTGTTAGATTTATTCGCCGACGCTGAACGTGCAGTGATTACTAGAAGTCGAGACGGCGTTGAAAAAGAACTCAATACCTTGTCAGGGTATAACGTCTTACCAGGTGACCAACTAATTATCGAAGTGGCAATTCAAAATAATGGTATATCGGCTAGTTTACCGACTGATTTGAGAATTTATCCACCATCAGGTAACGATTTCAATCTGCCAGTACCTTCACTTTCAACCTATGAGATTTACAAAACTAACTTCACCTGGAGTGTACCTGACAATCAGCCTGTTGGACAAGTACCAATCGCTTGGGAATCAGACCCCGATGAAATTAATTCTGCTGATGCCAACCCCGACAATGATTATGCGATAATTAGCCTATTTGTTGGCCGTCTGCCAACACCGGTACTGAACAATGAAGACTCCTTAACCTTAGAAGAAGTGTTCATCAATGCCAGTGGGAGTTATGACGATGATGGTGGCAGTGTTTCATGTATCTTTGAGATCCCTTATGATGATGGTTCACGTTCATGGGCTTACATGAAGGTAATTTCCCAAAGTTGCCAGACCAATTGGACTTGGACTGATGATGGCAACTATCCAATCTCTGTTACTGTGGTTGATGAAGAACGTGATGAGGTTGAGGAAATCCTGTATGCCAACATCAGTAATCGTGCTCCGAAATTGGAAATTAGAAGCATGAGAAATGAGGCAAGGGTTGAACACCCAATCACCCTTTACGCATTTTCTAATGATTCAGATTCAGAAGACCCATTCCCAGGAGTTGTTGATGTATTCTGGCCCGATGCTCAGTGTATGGAAGGCTACTACACCAAAACTTGTACAACTACTGCCGCCACAGAAGGATATCATTCATTCAAAGCAGTCGGCGTTGACGACGATAGTGCGCAAACCGAAGCAACTATCGACATTCTATTCACTAACATAGCACCTTATAGTACGATAATCAACCTATACGACCGAGCAGGTATAATCGCCTCTGATGAACAGCAAATATGGCAATTAGATGAGGACCAACTCGTCACTATCAAAGGCCAAGCCGAGGATTCTGTCGATGATATCGACCAATTAGCTCATACTTGGTGGCCTGATGACCAACAGAGTTCCTTGATTTATTTCCTAACCGGCAGAGTCACTCAATTTGACATGAGTTGGACCACCTCTGGCCTCCACACTATTCGCTTGGATGTAACAGATGATGATGGTGCTAAAAGCACCACTAATGAACGCTGGGTCAACATTAGAAATGTACCTCCAGTAGTTCAACCACTCAATAGCATACTGCCAATTGCTGAGGGCCAATCAATTACCATAACCGGCAACTCTACAGATACACCAAGTGACATCCCATCGTTAGTCAAGTGCTGGGACATTGACCCTGGCATTGACAGTGATGGGGTTGGTGGAGCAAGTGATGACTGTGACATTGTTGGTGATGAGCTAAATTATGCTTGGAATAGAAGTGGTTCCCACACAGTGGTTTACCATGTAACCGATGATGACAGTGCGACAACAAGCGAAGTTGTAGTTGTTGAAGTGGTTAATATTCCACCGATTGTCAGAGTTAAAAATGTTAACTGTCGTGCCTATGAGGAGTGTGTTTTGGATGCTAGAACCACTATTGATTCACTCAATGACATAGCCGACTTAAATTACGTTTGGGATTTAGACATCTCTTTTGATAGTAACGGGGATGGTGTCAAAGATAACGATGCAGACCTAACTGGGGCTAGGGTTGAACATATGTTCAAGAAAGAAGGTAAAGTTAGCGTTAAAGCTATTGCCTGGGATGAAAATCCAGAAAAACCTGGCTCAGCAATATTAATCATTAATGTTGGCGCTGCAGATCGGAATATTGTCCAAGAAGCCGGTGCTCTGTTAGCAGGTGAGGAAGCCAGCCCAATCGCACAAGTGGGTTTGGTGCTAATCCTGATTCTATTGTTGGTTCTCGTTGCAAGACGTCGTGAAAATTCTTCAAAGGCTAAAGATTGGCAACGAGATGAATTGGATGATGCATTTGACAGTGAGAGTAATTTAGAATCTACTCATAGAAAACCAGCCTCCCCTCCTCCTGGCTTTGTCTTTGAGCAGGCATTGCAGGTCGCTCCTACATCGGTTGACAACGGTGACCTCTCTATCGATGAATTACTCGAAGGGCCAAAATTACCAGAAGCAGGGCTCCCCGACGGCTGGTCAATGGAACAGTGGAATTATTACGGCCACGAATGGTTAAATTCCCAAAAATAAGTAAAATGTTCAACAAATCGACTCTCTCAAGTAATAGAACGATATGGGACTGTCATGTTTAAGCAACGCTGCTTGGCTATACTTCTAATTTCAATTATGTTTATTGCTCCATTGACTAGCCTCAATGACTCAAAACAAGACAGTCTGACAGACACTCCAGTAATCAGTGAAAGTGGCACACTAAATGGTTGGCCTGATGTTCCAACATGGCGAATCGGTGACAAGTA